>Ga0157371_10002482_pt1 | contig 17534 bp, 19 predicted proteins | sample C45metaG_FD_113462 | JGI IMG/M metagenome (GOLD analysis project Ga0157371, IMG submission 113462) | Corn rhizosphere microbial communities from Kellogg Biological Station, Michigan, USA - C4-5 metaG | ecosystem: Host-associated > Plants > Roots > Rhizosphere > Soil | place: USA: Michigan...
CCTCCTGTTGGCGTACCTTCTTTGGTACTCAAGTTAGGCATGGCATAGTAGCCACGATAAAATACAGATTTTCCATCAATAATAACCAAACGCTCACTCATGCCTTTCAGTATAGCCCACTCCTTACGAAGTACCTAGCACAGACGTGCGTTGCATAAAAAACATCGGATACCCCTGTTAGCTTTTCGTTGACTATGCGATGGAGATACCCGTAGACTCAGCTCGCGAACATAAATAAGGAGCAGTCACATGCAAACAGCCTCTCTCATCAATCTAGACCCTGCAAGCGAGTATGGCCTGCAGGAAGTTGGTCCTATTATCGTGGCACTTGGGTTTGTCATTGCCCTTGGGGGTGTCACCGCTGCGGCAATCATATTATGTGGCTGGGGCCATGTAAAAAGTGCCGGCATCAACTGGAGTAAGTGGACGGCAGAAATCGTCTGTCGCTAGGTAGGTTCACCACACATGCTCGCGCCCCTCCTTATACAAGATGATTTCCTCAGTATGAGCGACGCTTTTTATCTTGATAAACACCGGCGCCTGCTGTGTGATGCCAACCTCAACGTACGCCACCTCCTCTCACCCGAGGCCACCATACTCTTGGACACTTTGGCACGTCCTATTTCATTCGCACAACTCGTACGCTCTTGCCGCCGCAAGAACCTGCCAGAGCACGTAGTCTTACAGGGACTTGCGGAATTACATAGCCTTGGTGGCCTCAACATTGCAAGGTCATTACGAACCAGCCTCTACGCATGCCGTCTTCGTTGCCTCCACTTACGTTTCGGCTTGCGATATGCGCCTTACACAATTAGACGATCCTGCACTCTGCGGCATGTTATATACGCCCTTCTCCGTGCAGGCACACCCGTCTGGATATGTTCGGTATTTTGTAATGTCGTGTTAGCGATTGCACTTCCTGCATCCGCAATCGCTATCTTCAGCACCAGTGTAGCGGTCAGCGTAGCATTTTTTGTGAGCTGCCTGCTACACGAGCTCGCGCACGCCTATTTTTTACGACAAAGCGGTGCTCGCATCACGATCATGCAACGAGGGGCACGGATTGGCCTACTCCATGCTGGTGGCACGAGCAAGACTATCACTGCAGCCTTGGCAGGACCCGCGGCCGGAAGTTCTTTCTGCATCATTGCGGCAATCACCGCACCTTCGCCAGCGTGGCGCCCTCTGTTGGTGCTCCTCGCGCTATTCCATTTAGGGAGCATGTCGCCCGCATATGGTGACGGCAAAACAATTATTCATTTTTTCAAAAGGTATTTTCGTGAAAAAACAACCGATTCTTAGTATCCATTCCATCAAGACGAGACGGAGTTCATCGTTTTGCCTTGCCGTAGATTCACTAGAGCTCTATGCGGGGACCAAGCTTTGCATAACTGGACCAAATGGCAGCGGCAAATCAACGTTACTCGAGCATATTGTTGGCCTTCTTCCGTATCAATCAGGTGAGATTCGAGTTTGCGGGTTAGTTGTAGAACAGAATATGTACGCCACCCGATCAAATATTGGCTTTATTCCAGACGACGAAAATTGGTTCGTCGGCGAGCTATGCGCACGTGAATACTTTGCCCTTTTGCAGTCGATCTACGCAAAAGCAGGTCGGACCGTCTCCGACGCGTACATTACAACTCTAGCTAATACAGTCCTTTTTAGTGCTTTTTCAATCCCCCTTCGCCAGCTCAGCCATGGCAATAAAAAGAAGGTGCAAATCATTGCGGCCCTTATGCATAAGCCACCGCTCATTGTTATTGATGAGCTACGCAATGGCCTTGACCCCCTTGCAATAATTCAAGCCGAATCGCTCCTCCAAAAGGAAGCTTCACGCGGCGCGTGTATTGTTGCCGCGAGTCACGATCTATGGTGGACGGAACGAATCGCCGACGAGGTGCTCTTCTTGCGCAATGGTAGTGTCCTACTACATAAGACTAAGCAGGCAATTCTCGCAACCTACGGGTCAGTAGAAGATGCCTTTCTTAAAAAGCTAGGGGGCAGTGCATGATACCCAACCTCCTGAGGACCGCCCTCATCACGCTATTTGGTGGGTCCATCAATCCAAGCCACAAGAAATCCTGTCAGCATATAGCATACCTAGCATCACTTGCCTGCATTGCGTCTTGGATTGGGTGGAAGATTGTTTGCGGCTTACAATTTTCAGTGATGCCCAATTCGGCAGTAGTCATATTAGTAGCTTTTTTACTGTGCCAGCTGCTTCTTACGACTCTTTTAGTGAGCTCCCCTGCCATGACTGGTAATCAGCACATTGTACGGCTCCTTAGCATATTGCCAGTGCCACGATATGCCCAGGTTATGGTGTGGGTACTGCCCGGCGTCGTACTTTGCCTTCTTGTTTTTGTCACACTAGCTCCTGCTGCCCTTTTAGCCCTCATCAAATTTGGCGTACCCCCGCTAGTCGCTATCGTCACACTCTTAGTAAGTCTCGTTTCAGCATTTCTGGTAGCGTATGGACTTCCGGCGGCAAGCCACGGCGCACGCATACTATATGCCCTATGCGTGCCAGGTATCGAATATGCTGTGATCCATTTCGTCTACCCGCATTACCAACACCTAGCGTATAGCCTTCTAGCCGTTGTCGTTATCAGTACCGGCGGGCTTTGCTGGTGGCGCTTAACCTCGCTATCACTCATCAATCAGCCCAATAGTACACAGCATATCCGCTATAATTACCCCACTTTCAGCTGGTGCATTATAAAGTGCAGCCGCAATGCCGTAATTCGCTTCAGCGCGCTTTCTGGGCTTACATTGGCGGTAATCATTGTTGGACTTTGCTGGAGTCAACATATTAGATTAGGCCAAAATGGCGCTCCACTCATCGGCATACTCTGCGCGGCTGTTGCGGCTGACTTCAGAGGAACACTTATGAGACGGCCCGCCGAGATTACAGCGCTCAGAGGTACATCTTACTTTTGCCTACAGCACTTCTTGGGGCTTTTCTGTGTTACGGTCCTCGCCAGCATGCCCCTTTTGATTTTTGGTGGCGTCTTGGAACCGGGAGCCATACCCCTCAACATAGTAGCTGCGGCAGCCGGATGTGGACTTGGATACCTTCTTGGAACTCTACTGCAGCCTACGGCCCGTGACGTATCGAGTCAGTTTGTAACGGCGTGCTGCGCGAGTGGCATATTTATTGGGTTGCAACATTTGCCACAAATCGGTACAGCCATATCAACTCTTACTCCAATCTACTTTATTACGGGTGCTTGCTGCCTATACATAGCTCTCTTGACTGAATACAAACGTAACGCTTTTAGCTGGAGGAAACACTCATGATACTAATGCGCCATCAAAATATAATTGTTCGAACTACAGCGTTAAGCATGATGCTGGGCTTCGTGGCCTGGGCGGCACTTCTTATGCAGGCCTCGTTTATTGTCAGAAATATGAGCATATCTTCAACATATGTTGTGCACGGAGGCGCCCTTGCCCTGCATCGAATACAAAAAGTACGCCTACCCCAAGGCTACAGTGTTCATATCAGTGTCGAGCCCGGCTTTCTCTTCTTTGTTTGCGGCTGGTTGGCGCTCGGAATACTATCTGGGGTATGTATTCTTTTTTGGGATAAGAAACGACGTGAGCAAATAAATACATAAGCAGTATACTGAAGATATGATTGAGCGAATGTCAGAATCCTATCTTCAGGATCACAATACAGTACTTAAAGCGCTAAAGAGCACAAAATCTGGGCTAACCTCCCAGGAGGCCAGTCGCAGACTAGCTGCCACAGGACCTAATATACTAGCCGCCAAACAGAAAGAACGATGGATCATCACATACCTTCGCCAGTTTAAGGATCTCATGATCTTACTTCTGGTTGCGAGCGGCTCTCTGTCGCTCTACCTCGGAGACGCGCGTACAGCAGTCGTTCTCTATGCCCTGGTCTTCTTCAATACGTTTATCGGTTTCTTACAAGAATACAAAGCCGAAAAGGTTATGCAATCACTGGAAAAGCTGGTTGTGCAGAGTGCAAATATTATGCGCAATGGCAAGCTGGCCAAGCTGCCTTCAGCTCGTATTGTCCCTGGCGATATTGTGTACATTGAAGAGGGTGATTCCGTACCGGCTGATATGCGGTTAATTTCCGAGGAAGAGCTAAGCACAAATGACTTTGCGTTAACAGGCGAGAGTAATCCAAGCAGAAAATTTACACATGCCATTCAAGGCACTGTACCGCTAGGCAATCGTAACAACCTCGTTTTCATGGGAACAACAGTTGCAACGGGCAATGCCTACGGGGTCGTCACAGGCACCTCTATGCAAACAGAGCTTGGTAGAATCGCCAGCCTTAGTCTACAAACTAAATCCGAGGCAAGCCCGCTTCAAAAAGAGATGAACAATGTCGCCACGCGCGTCACTCAAGGCACTATGATCCTGTGCGTCATATTGCTTCCCATCGCCATCAAAGCAGGACTTCCTTTTAAGGAAGCCTTCTTATTTGCCATCGGTATTGCAAGTTCACTGGTGCCCCAGGGGCTACCGGCCGAGATCAACACATCGCTTGCCCGCGCGGCAGGCAAGCTTGCACGTGCTCGAGCGCTTGTTAAAAAACTTTCCGCGGTTGAATCACTTGGCGCAACAAGCACCATCCTAACCGACAAGACCGGCACGCTCACTAAGAATCAAATGACTGTTGAGCAATTTATTATTGGTCGAACAGTATACACCGTAAGCGGCAAGGGCTATGAGCCAGCTGGAAAGATACTGGATGCTCAGCAGCGACCGCTTGCGGCATCGGCCCATGAAGACCTTAGCATTTTCTTTGATACGGGTGTTATGGCAAGCAACGCCCACATTAACCCAGCCGACAACGAACACCCTACCTGGTATTGCATTGGTGACCCTACCGAAGGCGCTATTATAACCATGTCCATGAAGGCTGGCGTCAGTCCAACCGAACTCGACAAAAAATATCCTGAACTCAAAGAGTTCGCTTTTGACTCAGCTCGCAAACGCATGACTTCGATACGACACTACGGCTCACACCGTCAACTATTTGCTTTTGTAAAAGGTGCCCCAGAAAGTGTGCTCGAACGCTGTAGTGAGATATGGGATCACGGACATGTCCGCAAGCTAACTCCCAAAGACCGGGCCTTTCTCAATACATACAATACCGCGCAGGCATCTGGTGCAATGCGCAACCTTGCGCTAGCGTATCGAGTATTGCCAGAGAAAGCCAGTCCAAAGAAAATGATCCTTGAAGAAACCGAGCAGCAGCTTATATGGCTCGGTATGGTTTCCATGATTGACCCGCTCCGCCCAGACGTACCCGACGCCATGGTTGCTGCTCGCCGCGCACACGTTAAGGTATCTATTGTTACCGGTGACTATGCAGTTACTGCGCAAGCCATTGCGGCCCGAGCCCAGTTAACCGCCGACCCGAAAGATATTGTCGTTGTATCGGGTGAAGAGCTCGCTAAAATGGATGACTCTCGCGTCCTAGAGCTGACACAGCGTGGTGGAGTGATCTTTTCGCGTGTTGCGCCTGAAGATAAATTACGTGTCGTTGAACTCGTACAAAAAAGCGGTAGTGTCGTTGCTGTCACTGGTGATGGCATAAATGACGCTCCAGCACTAAAGCGCGCTGACATCGGCGTTGCCATGGGACAAACAGGCACTGACGTCGCCAAACAAGCTGCAGAAATTGTGCTCCTTGATGATAGCTTCCATACATTAGTAGGAACCGTACAAGAAGGTCGGGTTATTTTCCAAAATATACGCAAAGGTACGCTCAGTGCTTTCACCAGTAACGCCGCTGAGCTTATTGTTAATCTTTGTAGTCTTGCCGCAGCAACAGTCCTTCATGTCCCTCTTGCGATATCAGTCATGCAGATCTTGGCTATCGACTTGGTTGCCGAGTTGTTCCCTATTGCAGCACTTGGCGCTGACAAAGCAGATAGTGCAGTTATGACGGAGCATCCAAGAGACCCCAAAGATCACATACTGAACAAAAAAGCAGTTGTCGATTTATTATGGTGCGGCATTCTTATTGGAGGTTTTGCATTCTTGAATTACCTCTGGTTCTTTTCTCGTAATGGCATCGATGCAACCGCTATTAGCCATACTGACAGCAGCTACTTCCAGGCGACTGCGCTTACATACCTAACGATCATGCTCTGCCAGCTTTGCAATATCTTGCAGCGTCGCAGTCGAGGAGGCCTCTTCACTCGTTACCAATTCAATAACCCTTCGCTCTTATTCGCGATGATGCTCTCAATGTTTTGTGTTTTGAACATTATCTATAACCCATGGATATCACCATACTTCCATTCAGCACCGTTGCACCTTATCGACTGGATCTATGCGCTTGCCGCAGCTGCGTTATTTGTCGCGATTCGTGAGTTTCAAAGATGGAGTAACAAGCACCATAGCCGCGAAACAGTACTAGCCCTTCATAAGAAGCAGCAGCCTAACAAGGTTGCCTAGAACTTCATACGCATTGAGTGTGTGCTTATGCCTTACATGCGTAGGCAATATTTGCTACAATAAAACCTCATCTCAAAAATAGCCTCTCCCGAAAGGACTTTTCATGAATATCTGTGTATTCTGCTCTGCTTCTGATTTGCCAGAGAAATTTACGAAACCAGCTGTCGAGTTTGCGCGACTGCTCGCAGAAAACGGCCATACCCTTGTTTGGGGTGGCTCAAACGTTGGCCTCATGCGTGATATAGCAGCTGGAGTACAGGACGCGGGCGGCAAGATCATTGGCGTCTCTATGGAGCTCCTCAAGGCAACCGCACGTCCAGGTAGCGATGAAATGATAATTGCCAAAGACTTAGGCGAACGCAAGGCACTGATGCTTGATAGATCTGATGCAATTGTAACGCTTGTTGGCGGCACCGGTACGCTCGATGAGCTAACTGAGGTGTTTGAACTCAAGCGCCATGGCTTACATAGCAAACCTATTATTATTCTGAATACTGACGACTTTTATACCGGCCTTCACAAACAATACCTACACATGCAAGCCGAAGGGTTCCTAAACCGCCAGGCACCGCTTGATGAGCTCGTAACATTCGCGAAGACTCCTGAGGAAATCATTGCAATTTTGGGACGCAATCCAGCAGCCCCGGCCGGCGACATGGTCGTCTCGGCAGAAGTAGCAGCTTAAGAAGCCTGTGAGAGGGTCTGCCCTAGTGTCTGCTCAAGCAGGCTCAAATTGGCGCTCTCATTAAGAATAGTTAGATCAGCGCGTGCCTTTACCGAAGCCATGTCCAACGTTGCAGCGTCGCCGCTTGCATGCATCTCGGCCTCTTCTTCAGCAAGAAACTGCTCATAGGACTTGCCGTCTTCGTTCTCACGACCAGCGCGCTGCGCTTTGCTGATACGATCGTATCGTATGCGAGAGTCAGCATCAACCCAGATGACACTACCGCCGAGCTCGTGTATGCGATCTGCTTCGTATGGGTTGCGGAGGCTCGAAATAACCACTCCAGCATAGCGTTCTTGCTGTTCGGCGTATGCTTCGAGTGCTTGGTCCACCAGTACGCCTAAGCCCTTCTCACGTCGCCACTCGGCGCTTAATTCACGGAGATTACTGCGTTCAATAGGTAGGTTGCGACGGCGGAGCTCAGCACGAAGTAAATCAGTTACTGAGATAAAAAAATAGCCATGCTTGTCTTGGAGAAGTTGGCCGACCGTATCTTTACCTGATCCGTTTGTTCCTGAAAGCCCGATAATAGATAGCGTATGTGCCATTACGTATGGCAATTATACGGTAAATCTCTTGATATTACTACTGAAAATAAAAGGCCGCCTCGGGAATGAGACGGCCTTTACAGTATAGCAAGCGATTTTACTTAATGTAATCGTGGAGCTTCTTGGCATCTTTGTGCTTACGAAGCTTGGCTAAAGCCTTGGCTTCAATTTGGCGAATACGCTCACGCGTAACGCTAAATTCCTGCCCCACTTCTTCGAGTGTGTGCTGCTTGCCATCTTCAAGACCGAAACGCAGTTTCAAAATCTTCTGTTCGCGCTCGGTAAGTGCCCCGAGCATACCCTTAACCTGCTCTTTCAGCAACTGGTTAGTTGCAGATTCTTCAGGACTAATAGCATCTTCGTCTTCAATGAAGTCAGCCAACACCGATTCTTCTTCGTCGTCACGAATTGAAGCATCAAGTGAACTAATATCCTGCTTGATCTTCATAATGTGCTCAACCTTATCAACATCGAGATCCATTGCCTTGGCAATTTCGTCATTAGTTGGTTCACGGTTAAGCTCCTGCGTCAAACGACGCTGGGTGCGAAGAAGCTTGTTGATGGTCTCGACCATGTGTACTGGAATACGGATAGTACGTGCCTGATCAGCGATTGCACGAGTAATTGCCTGGCGGATCCACCATGTTGCGTACGTTGAGAATTTGAACCCCTTATCTGGGTCAAATTTTTCAACAGCGCGCAGCAAGCCGGTGTTACCTTCTTGGATAAGGTCCAAGAGGTCCAGGCCACGACCGACATATCGCTTAGCGATAGACACTACCAAACGCATGTTCGCTTCAGCCATCTTATCTTTGGCATCTTTGTCACCATCGACAACACGCTTTGCGAGTGCTAATTCTTCCTCTGCAGACAGCAGTGGAATTTTACCGATTTCGCGTAGATACAGACGAACAGAGTCGTCGGCGATGTCATCGAGGTAGCTTTGGTCGTCTGGCACAATCTCTTCGCCGTCTTCACCGACCCACTCGTCGCTAAATTCTTCGATGTCGCTAGGTCCCTCGGTGGTGTTGTTTACCTTTACGCCAGCATCCGCGAGCTCGGTGTACAGAGAGTCAAGGAGGTCTGCATTGTCAGGTACATCTGCAATGACCGCGACGATATCGCGCTGGTCGATAGAGCCTGCCTTTTTAGCTTGTTCAATAAGTGCAGCTTTTGCCTGTTCAAGATCAACAGGAGCATCTGCGGCAACGTCTTTTGCTGGTTTTTTTGCCTTAGCCATACGCTATATGCCTCCTTTAAAGGGTTTGAGTAACTGGGTTAAACGAATGTCTTCTTCGAGAAGGAGTTTCATTTCACCGTCATTTGCCGTTTGATACTTTTGTTTGAGCTGTTCTTTTTTGGTTTTGACATAGCTTTCTATCAGATGTGCCTGCAACCGAGCGACTTCGTTATGAAGTTCTATAGACTCGAGACCTTGATAGATTTCTTCGTAATGTAACCCTAAAATTTTAACATAATCTGCGATAGATCGCAATGCCTCAGCAGTGGTCGCATCACCGGTGAAGTCAGGATTTTCCTTGAGAAATGCCAGGAGTGTCCGAGCGTTTTCGTCAGGCATCATATCCGCCTCAAGCGGCTCTAAGCCAATGATGCGCAGCTTCGGCTGCATAAAAATCATACTCAGAAGATGGTTGGCCGTGCGCGACATATCAAATGCATGTTTTGCTGGTTTTTGGGGCGCAATCTTTGGCTTCTTAAGTTGCTTTGGTCGTTCTGAGGGGCTTTGCGCCGTTTGCACCATTTTGTCACGCAGTGCGTCAGGGCTCACGCCTATGAGCTCTGCAAGCGCAGTAATATAGTGGTCCTTTTCTACGGGATCCTGCAACTCACGCACCACATGCAGGATGATATCGCTAAATTCACGCTTGCCTTGCGCACCTTTGATATCTAGTATTTTTTGATATCGCTCAATGAGCCAATCAAGCGCATACTGTGGACTCTGGATAATCTGCTGCCAGATAGCTGGGTCCTGTTTGATGAGGTCGTCAGGATCTTTACCGCTGGGAATGGAAATGATACTAAGGCTCACTTTCGTCTTGCTCGCAATGGGAATGGCTCGTTCAGTGGCGTTCAGGCCCGCCTTATCAGCGTCAAAACTCAACCGAATATCACCCGTGAAGCGGCTTAACGCCTGTAAGTGTTGCTCAGTGAGCGCCGTACCTGCCGTTGCCACCACCTGGCGGACACCGGCCTGATGGCTGGTAATGACATCTAAATTGCCTTCAGCTACCACGACAAACTTTGTTTTGCGGATGGCTTCTTTAGCGTGATGGAGCCCGAAAACGTGCCGTGATTTATCGTACAAAACAGTTTGGGGCGTATTGATGTATTTTGGGGCGTTTGGGTCGTCAATAAGTAAGCGGGCGGTAAATCCGATCACCCTGCCCTGCGCATCACATAGTGGAATCATAATGCGGCCCCTAAACATGTCACCCGTGCCACGATAGCGCTGAGCGCTGAGGCCAGCCGACTTTATCTCTGCGTCCTTAAAGCCTTTAGTGCGCAAAAAATCAATCAAGGCCGTGCCAGTATTAGGAGAATAGCCAAGCCGCCAGGCTAGTGCCGTTTCCTTGCTGAATTGACGCTTTTTTAGAACGTATGTAAGCGCGTCGCGATTTTTGCTCAGGTGGACTTGGTAGAATTTAGCCGCCATATCGAGCGCTTGGTAGATGCGCTCTTTGTCTGCGCCGCTACGGCCACCGCCTGACTTGCCACGGTACTGCTCGAGATCAACACCTGCCTTCCGTGCCAGCAGTTCAAGCGCCTCCTTAAATGTAAGACCTTCTACTTCCATTATGAAGCTGAAGACATTGCCACCCTTACCAGAGCTAAAGTCATGCCAAATCTGCTTCTCTGGGCTAACCATAAAGCTAGGACTTCTCTCTTCACTAAAAGGACTTAGTCCCTTCCAGTTTCGGCCAGCACGCTTAAGTTGGACGTATTCTCCAATTACGTCCTCAATATTGAGTCGACTCTTTACTTCCTCTACAGCATCCATACTATATCTCTATTGTACGATATTGCACCCCTGTTCGGATAGAGATCACGAAACTTCTTTTAAGGGAAGCATTAGTATGATTAAATACTTCTATGAATCCTGAGTACCCAGGCCAGAATCCCTATGAGTTTATTTTAAACCCCTCACAAGCGCCCAAACCCGAGCGTATTGGTGGCCATAAGGGCTTTATCATGAAGATCGTCTTGATTATTCTAGGTGTCATTCTTTTGATGATTGGTCTCACTGTTGTTACCAACATTCTGAGCAGCAGCAAGAATAAAGCCGTCGACAATCTTAAAAGTATTCCGCTTGCTCAGCAGCAAGTTATTCACATTACTGATGATGCCGTAAATACCGTCAGCGATCAGGCTCTCAAGAACTTCTCAATTACAGCAAAGCTCACCATTATGGGCCAGCAACGAAGCATGATCACCTACCTCGCGCAGCAAGGTGTCAAGACAACCGAGAAGCAGCTAACCGCTGCGCCAAGTGCTACCATTGATGCTCTTCTTAAGCAGGCAAAAGAAAACAGTACCTACGACACCATTTACACACAGCAAATCCAGAAACAGATGACAGCCTATCTTTCGACGCTCAATACTACATACAAATCAGTAACAGGCCCGACAGCACGAAAGCTACTCAAGACCGACTACGATCAAACACAGCAACTGCTCAAAATGCTGCCAGCCGAAGGCACAACGAGCACTCCATCGACCGACACAAGCACATCAACGCAATAAGAATTATTTTTGTTCAGCAACAAGCTGATAAGAGTGTCGGATAAGATCCTGGATTTCTTCGAGCGAGAGCTGTCCTGAGGCGATTATGGTGTTCCAATGCTTTTTATTAAGATGGTAACCGGGCATAACACTTTCGTACTTTTCACGAAGTAGCTCAGACAATCGAGGGTCGCATTTCAAGCTAATATGTACGGGAGTACTGCCCTCTTGGATAAGGGCAAACATGTGATCATTCACTTTGTAAACGGCGACTTTTTCGCCAAAAGGATATTCAAGCTTTGCGTTCGGCATGCTTAAAACGTATTGTTCAATTTCGTCGTAGGTAATCATCATCATCTACTCTACCACGTCCAACAGTGAAGGTATATCTTCGATAAGGTGGTCTGGCTCCGTTTCTTGCAATGTCTGCTGGTCTCCAAAGCCGTGCAAAACAGCTACCGTCTTCTCGACGCCAGCATGCTTGCCGGCCGCAATGTCTGCTGGGGAGTCGCCCACAACAATTGCTTGATGTGGTTCGACACCAATGTGCTTTAACGCATACATCATACCTGCAGGGTGGGGCTTGGGCTGGTCGACATGTTCGTCGGTTACAACAATATCAAAATAATGACGTATGCCGGTATAGTCCAGGGCCTCTTCGACTCGTGCATCGCCATAGGTTACTGCTCCAATACGAAAGCCGACACGTCGTAGTATAGGCAGAAGCTCATCAACTCCAGGGTAGAGTTCCAGGCGAGTCAATGCTTGCTTATGAAGCTTATCGTGATGTGCCTTTACTTCGTGGAATGCGACGTCTCTATTTTTAACGAGCGAGCGGATGACATCGTCAACTGTCCCATGCATAGCATCAGCGATTTCCTTGCGTGATGCCGGAGCACCATCAAATTGCCGCGTCAATTCTTCGTATTGCCAGAATATATGTTCACGGGTGTCCAGTAGGGTTCCATTAACGTCAAAAAGTATAGCTCGCATAACTAACACCACCTTTTGTAGTTCTTATGAGTATATTATATACTTGTTCTGTATTTTTGCAAACTTGATGTCTAGGCCTTGAGCTTTGATACGTAGAACTGCAGCTCTTCCATTGACTCATGGATATCGTCAAACGCACGGTGCGTCTCTTTTTTGGGGTATTCAACACCGTACTTGCCTTGCATTACTACTTTCCATGACGTTACGTCAAGAACGCGGTAATGGAGCAGCGCAAAAAGATCTGGCCAGTGGCTTTCAATAAAGCTTCGGTCAGCATGAATAGAGTTACCCGCTAAAATTGCTGGCTCGTCACCAAAGTGTGTCTTTACTAGGGCGATCAGGTCTTTCTCAATTTCGGCAAGCGGCTTCCCCTCGGGCAGCTTACTCAAGAAATCGTCGCGGTTTTCGGGATAGCTGTTCCACCAGGGATTAGCCTGCATGCGCTCTTGTACAAGAGCTGCGGGGTGATGCACTCGCGCCTCGTAACTAGCCAGCGGCTTGTAGTCAAAATCGGTGATTTCTGCCGCTATTTCAAGAATGATGTCCTTCTGCGGATCAAGGCCTGTCATTTCTAGGTCTACCCACAATAGTTTTGTCGGAGTAGCGTGTTTTAAATCAGTCATGCCTCAATTGTAACCTACTATGAGACATAGCATAAATTGACAACGGGCTACTTGGGCTTAGGCATAAAGGCGAGCGCAGCCGAGTTAATACAGTATCGTTGGCCCGTTGGCTGATCTGGTGCATCCGGAAAGATATGCCCCAGATGGCCGCCGCAAGTGGCGCAAGTCACTTCAACGCGCTGCATGTCATGCGAGGTATCATCGGTGAAAACAACAGCGTCTGGCTTAGCATCGTAAAAGCTCGGCCAGCCACAATGACTGTCAAACTTTGTTGAGGAGTCAAAAAGGACGCTACCGCACGCGGCGCAAGTATATGTACCTTCGGCAGTATTGCCAAGCAACGCGCCCGAATACGGTGCCTCTGTACCCTTTTCACGCAGGACTGCATATTGTTCGGGTGTTAAGCGCTTCTTCCATTCTTCATTTGTCAGTTGCATGCCCACGCCTCCTGCTATTATTTTTTGTCGTCTTTCTTCTTAGTCAGTTTATCAAGCTTTAGAGATTTGAACACAAAATAAATAACAGTGGCAGTCGTCATAAACGATAATAGTACTGCCACAAATGAGCCCCACGCGAAAACTGCCGATTTTTCAGCAAGATGGACGACGAACGCTTTTTTATCCAGCGCACCGGTACCCGGTAAAATAAGGCCGATAAGCGGATTGATAAAGCTTGCGATCAACTGATCTGCAAGTGCTTTGACCTGCGAGCCAATCACCAAACCGATAGCAAGACCAACGACGCTTTGCTCACGAAGGAAGTCAACAAACCCGACAACAACTCGAGGGTGGCGGATGCGGCGACGCGCCTGTGGCTCCTTGAGATCCTTTTTAGTAACCCTGCGGGGTACATTAACCTTAGCGGACTTCTTGGGCTTTGCCTCTTTGGTAGGCTTTTTTGCAACTTTTGTGGTGGGGGCGGCCTTTTTTGTAGCCATTGAAATATCCTTTCCTGTGCCCACCCAAACTAACTAATTAGAGACGCTCTGGTGCTGTAACGCCCAGGAGCCATAAACCATCACGAAGAATAGTCGTATACGCCTTAACGAGGCCAAGGCGAGCAGCCTCACGCTCATCACCAATAACGCGGCTATGCTCGTAGAAACGATTGAACGTCTGGGCAAGCTCGTACAGATACGTGCAGATATAGTGCGGCATGTACTCATCGACTGCGAGGCGTAGCACCTCGGGGTACTCGGTAAGCTTACGCACAAGGCTGCGCTCGGGGGCAGTTAGCTCACCCTCAAACAGTGATGGCTGAGCCTGTGCCTTGCCCATAATCGAACAAGCCCGTGCATGGGCATACTGCAAATATGGACCACTATTGCCTTCTAGACTTACTGATTCAGCAGGATTGTATACGATGTCGCCACCAATTCGCTGCTTCAAGAAAGCATACTTTACAGCGCCCAGCATTGCCTGGCGGTTCTCTTGACCGGTCAGTGCCTTGCTCGCCTCAGAAGCAGCCTCAAGCACATCGAGCGCTAGCAAGAAGTTACCTTTTCGTGAACTCATCTTTACGCCGCCTTGTAGTTTCAGGTTGCCATGAGTTAAGTGCACACTTCTCTTCGTAAGCTCTGGTGCAAATTGCTCGATGCTCTTTTGCACAACTTTCATGTATTCAACGATATCGTTGGCGGTTACGACCACGGACTTGTCGAAGTGATAGTCTTGCCATTTTTGCATGATCAATCCAACGTCTTTTGCCTCGTAGGTCGGCAGACCTTGGGAATTCATAAAAACGCGAGTATGCAAACCGTGCTTTTCACCGTTGAAAACAACCGCGCCATCGCTCTCTTCGTATACGCCATTTTTAAGTTGTTCCTGAACGGTAGCAATGCCCGTTGGTGTTGTCTGACTTTCAGGGTAATAGCGCTCAAAAGGAACTACTTCGAGCTCATCGTAGAGAATTTTAAAGTAGCTATAACTCCATTCACGACAAGTCCAATACACCTGTGCAAATACAGAATCATGGTCGTCTTCGGCATGGAGTTGATAGACTTTTTTGTTAACGTCGATAATCTCAGCTTTGGCAGCTTCGTCTTCTTCGTAGGCGGTATTGCCTTCGACATATCGCTTACTAAGCCAACCGGCGCGAACATGTGGATCCTCATCAATTTCCGCTAAACGGGCTGGATCATTATCGATAAAGCGCATAATCGCCCACATGTTTTTGGCTACATGCAATCCGACGTCTCCACCAAAATTCACGCGGTGCACCGAAGCACCCGCCGATTCGAGTAGTCGCGAAATTGAATCGCCGACCAAGGTAGTGTATAGGTGACCTGCGTGCAGTACCTTAAAAGGGTTTGGGTCAGAATATTCGGTGACGACGGTTTGGCCTGCGTAATTGTCCGGGCGACCGTATGCCTTGGTCTGGTCAAGCATCTTTGCTACTTCTGTTCGCAATACATCATCACTGAGACGGATGTTAATAAAACCCGGACCGGCAATTGTAGCCTGAATACCCTGGCCTTCAAGGTGTCCGACAATCGCCTCAGCGATTTCGCGCGGATTTTTGCCTACCTGCTTCGCGAGTTGCATAGCGATATTGCTTGCGTAATCACCAAATTGTTCGTCCGGACGGCTCAGTTCAGGCTGGGTAGCAACGTTGAACAATTCTTGAGTGGCGCGCGCAAGCGCTTGAGTAATTTCTTGCATGATAGCTATATTATAACAGATTACGTGTTATCACGCTGGTGTCGTAACGTGCGCGCAATTTGCCAAAGCACTACATAGAAACTACCAAGAAGCACGAAGAAGCCCAGCGTCGTGGTAAATGCCAGCGGGTAGCTCATAGGATGCATGATACGATCAGAAACATCGATCAAGATACCGCCGGGATTTATGAGGATATCCCAAGAGTTCCACCGAAGATCTCGCCCCAAATAAATAGCAAAGCTACAAACGAATAGAAGCACAGTTATCAAAATATGGGTCGTACGTGACTGGAGACGGCGAAGCAATTGTCGGTGCACTTCATACAGGCTCAAGTAGCCCAACAGCACTCCGTTCATGATGAATGAAGTGAGCATAATAACATCGTACAAAATATCAAAGCGGCGCACTTCCTGAATGTGAATAAAATCGCTTATCATGTAAAACGAGTTCGGCAGAAATGCCAACCACAAAGCAGTTAAAAGCAGCGCCGTCCAGCTTGACCAGAGGCGCTTACGTAATGTTTTCTCGAGAGCCATTGAGAATAGAAGTGGTAGCCAAGCTAAAAACAAATTCCACATCAGGTAGTTAAACACCATGCTGTGATTGCGCCATGCGCCGACAAAGAACAAACCAACGCTTACAAGACTTGCAAAGACAAGCGCGAGCGCCAGGCGTGTTCGGGCGGATAGGTAAAGCCGCATAATATGGTCATTATACCATTTAGTGCTTTTCGTCTTTTGCGAGCTCTAATTGTAGCTCAAAGCAGGCGCCACCATCGCGATTTTCGGCACTGAGAACAGCGTGGTTAGCGCGGGCAATTTGTCGAGCCAAGGCAAGACCCAAACCGTATCCTCCGACTTTGGCCGTCCGCGACTTGTCGCCTCGATATAGCCTGTCAAAAATGTATGGTAAGTCTTCTTCGGCAATGCCGTTCCCCTGGTCTATGATACGGAGTACGTAGCCAGTGCTGTTGCGCACTCCTTCGATGGTTACCTCGCCTTTTTCTGGTCCATATTTGATTGCGTTATCGAGCAGGATGCCTATCAGTTGCACAAGGCTTTCGTAGTGGGCACGCACTACTGCAGGGTGCGCTACCATGTTCCAATGCACTTTCTTCATATCACCAGTAGCCCTTGCATGCTCTACCGCCTCTTTGGCAGCCGATTCAATAGCGACGGGCTTCATTTCTAGCGCAACATTATCATAGTGCGTTAGTGCCAAGAGATTGTTCGCCAAATTTTCGAGCCGCTGCACCTCTTCGAGGTTACTTTCAATCTGCTCTCGAGCTTCCCCTTCAGTAAAGGACGGCTGGCGCAAAAATACTTCATTCTCAACACGCATACTAGCCAGCGGCGTTCGGAGTTCATGACTCGCATCAGAAGCAAATCGAGCCTGCAGCTCGTGAGCCTCTTCAATTGGCTTAAGCGTGCGTCCAGCAAACCAGTAGCTCAGTGCGCCACCAACGACAAGCGCAAATAAATTAATCATGAGCAAGTCATGGTTAAGCCTCTGGTTAACAACTTGCTCTTCACTGCTCTGAATACGGCCAAACATTACTTCGGGGCGTACGCTAAACTCATCGGCGTTCCACGGATAGCTAATAAGGTACCTATTGAAACGACCATATTGTGCGTCGTTAGAACGATTGTATTCATGCTGCGCGAGCAGGCGCAGGCTCAGCGTCAGTGTTAAGCTCATCGCAACCAGGATTGCGAGATAGAACAGCGTTAATTTGAGCCGAGCCGAACGAAACATATATTTCTTATACTACTTTATAGCCGTAACCGCGCAC
>Ga0157371_10002483_pt1 | contig 17532 bp, 17 predicted proteins | sample C45metaG_FD_113462 | JGI IMG/M metagenome (GOLD analysis project Ga0157371, IMG submission 113462) | Corn rhizosphere microbial communities from Kellogg Biological Station, Michigan, USA - C4-5 metaG | ecosystem: Host-associated > Plants > Roots > Rhizosphere > Soil | place: USA: Michigan...
CATGGGCATGTACTGGTTGTACATGGCCTGGACCGGTTACAAGGCAGTGGATGACACGGTCTGGGCACGCAAGCTGTTCGTGTTCTCGATCTTCACCATTACCGCGTTGAGCGTGATGATGTCCCTGGACTTCAAAGTGCCGACTGAGCTGTTGCTGACGTACGCGCCTTAAGCGTCGGACGCTGTAAAGAAAAGCCCCGCCTTCGAGAGAAGAGCGGGGCTTTTTGTTGGGGGGCGATTCTGTCGGTTTGGTGTCGGTTGAGAGCAAGGCTGCTATTGAAACGCGTACGCAAGGGTATCGAAGTCCATGCCTACTCATGCAGCAGAACCGTCCTACAAGGTTTTCAGGTTGTCGCTCGGAAGTCGTCTTTCTAACCTCGGGGGTGTGGCCAATTCAGTCGCAATAGCTGCCAGGCGTGTACCAGCGCGCTATCACCGGCAACAAAGAGCCACCAACGTCCGTTCTCGACAATATTTTGCAAAATTATCTGGAGATAACAGATGACGAAGCCCCTTAACGGCCACGTCCTCTCGTCCGCTTTGGACACGCTGGTCAAAAGCCCTTTGAATCAAGCAGATGATGCGGCCCTTGTGAGCGCGGCAGAAGCTGTTTGGTACTCGGACTCGAACCTTGAAAGTGAAGTCTCGGCATTTTTGAGTCGACACTCTGATGAGATCGAAATCCGCCGTGCAGGCTACTTGCTCGAACGTTTCACTCGTTTTGCGTGCGTGTCTGATAGCCGCGTGCTGGAAACCTTCAATGTCCTTGAGCTTTTTGCATACTCGACTTTCAAGCAAGACGTGAAGCCACAACCAGCCGCTCCGCTTCGCCGTCGCCGTGATGAACTTGCTGATTCATGGGGGTTGAGTGAAGGCCTGGGCTTGAAGGCTCAAACCCTGATGCCTTTTCAGACTCGACATTACGCAGCAGAGCAACGCGCCACGTTTTCCTGAAGATTTATCAGCTATCAAGCAATCGCAAAAACCGTTCACGCACCTGTGGGCTATCGCTGTGTGCGACGTTGAAGCGCAGGAAGCTGCTGGCATCAGCCGCTTTGCTCAACAAGGTGCCGGGTGCCAGGACGAGGTCGTTTTCAAGGCCTTTATTGGCCAGCGTCTCGGCGTGCAATCCTTCGGGCAAGCGGATCCAGATGAACAGTCCTTCGCCCGGCAGCGAAGACACCGAGCATCCGGCCTCGACCAGCCAGCGAGCGACTCGGCTGCTCGATTCGTAGAGGCGATCGACGGTGCGGCGGGTGTGTTTGGCGTAGGTGCCGTTGGTGAGCATCGTGCAGATAATTTGTTCCGCCAGCTCTGAGGTCACGCCGCCGCAGCTCATCTTCAAACGGATCAAGCGTGCGGCCAGTTGCGGCGAGAGCACCGCGTAGCTGACCCGGCTGTTGGCGGTCAGGGTCTTGGAAAAACCGGAGACGTAGCTGACGTTGTCCAGACCACTGGCAGCCAGTCGCGGGGTGTGTTTTTGCTGGAGATCGCCATAGAGGTCGTCTTCCACGATGTGGAAACCGTAACGGTGACTCAGCTCCAGCAAACGGTAAACCTGGGCGGCGGAGAACGAGTGCCCGGTCGGGTTGTGCAGCGTGCTGTTGGTCATGTACAGCACGGGGCGATGGGCAATCAGCAATTGCTCGAACGCCTCCAGATCCAGGCCCTCGCAATCGCGGGCAATGGTGATGACCTTGGCGCCGTGCAACGCCAGGTTGGCGTGCATGTTGAAGTAGCACGGATCGTCCAGCAGCACTGTGTCGCCGGGTTTTATCAACAGGCGCATTAGCTGGTCGATGGCTTGCACGGTGTTGGCGGTGGTGATGATCTGCTCCACCGGCACCTCGATGCCGACGGTCGACAACTTTACCCGCAACGCCTCGCGCAGCGGCAGGTAACCGCCCACTTCACCGTATTCGCCCATGCGCAGCGCGGTCGCACGAAGGGTGCCGCGCACGGCTTTGAGCAGCTCTTCGGCGGGCAGCCACGAAGCCGGCAAGAATCCGCATCCGGGGCGCAACGCGCCATTGTTCAACAGGATTGCGCGGCGGACCCGACTGAGTATGTCCTGGGGTTGCAGGTCCGGGCCTGGCGCAGCCGGTGGCTGGTTGATGGCCCGTTGGACGTAGTGCCCCGAGCCCTGGCGTGAAACCACCAGTCCCTTGGCGCGCAGTCGGTCCAAGGCATCGACCACCGTGGATTTGCCCACGTTCATCAATTCGGACAGTTCGCGAATCGCTGGCAACTTGGCCCCGTGAGGCAAGCCACCCTGGCTGATTGCCACAGACAGCTGATCGACGATCTGCTGCACCAACGCAACTCCCGGCTGGAATTCGATGGCGGCGATCACTGCGCGCTGCGCCTGCATTTTACTGGTCTCCCTGGCAGTAAAGTTCGCTGGATTCTATACGAACTTGCCCTGATCAACGCAAACGACTGTCTCTACCATCATCTGCGCGGTTCGCATGATTGACCAAGGGGGTCCAGTAGATGATTCAGCAGATAACCCGCGATGAACGTTTCCTCGCGATGGCCAAAGAACTCGGCTTTGATATCTACGACGAGAACGCAGCCGGCGGGCACTACGCGCCGCTGCTTAGGCACGGTGATGAGGTGTACGTCAGTGGCCTGGTGCCGCGTATGAACGGCAAAATCCAGTACCCCGGCCGCGTCGGGCTGGAACTCAACATGGCCGACGCTCAAGAGGCCGCCAGCATCAGTGCGATACGCGGGCTGGCGCTGATCCGGGAGGCCATCGGTTCACTGGATAACGTCAAGGCGCTCCTTCGCATCACGGTGTATGTGAAGTCCACATTCGATTTTGTCGACCTGAGTGAAGTGGCCAACGGTGCATCGGACGTGCTCACGCATGTATTGGGTGATGCCGGTCGACATACGCGAACGACTGTCGGTGTTTACCAGTTGCCGAAAAACGCCCCCGTCGAAATCGACATGATCGCGGCGCTGCATCCGTCGGCGTAATCAATTCAACGGGCAATAAAAAGCCCCGCCTGCGAGGGCGGGGCTTTGAGGTGTGACGTGTTACTGCGCGGCGATGCTGTAGCCGTCGAACGCGGTTTGTTGCTGAAGGGCGGTGATGATGTTCTTGCGGTTGACCGCTTGTTCGGCCCCGGTGTTGTCCAGGAACGTCTCGCTCTCGATCTCTGCGTCATCGCCTTCGCCGACGAAGGTGAAACCGAGGAATTCCAGCGCTTTGCGATCAACGTTCAGGCTCGAACGGGGAGTGCGCAGCGGCAGCGTGACGCTCACGCCGTCCTTGCTGATGGTGAACACTTCAAGATCTTTCTTGGCGCGAGCTGCTTTGCTCTTGCCGCTGCTCGGGTTGCTGATGGCCTGATGCGTCTGGTTCAGCACCTTCAAGGCCAGGCCATAGACGATTTCCTGAAAGGCCGGGTCGTCCTTGAAACTGGACAGAATGCGGCTGATCGGGAATTTGCTGCTCAAATCTTCCAGCGCGGCAATGTCAGCGGCTTCGGCATCTTTGAGTTGCTTGAGCTCGCCCATCAATTCGTAGGCTTTATCGTCGTCGAAGCTGTCGTGGGCCTGGCGGATCGCGGCGCGCAGCTCGCGGATCTGGTCGCTTTCCCGAGTGGACTGAAACGCGTCCAGGACCATCTCGCTGATGGTCTTGGCTTGTGGAACATGCTGTGAAAGATTGATGGAGTTTTCGTATTCCGCTTTGGACGACAAGGTGACTACGGATTCAGCGGTATTGGAATCGGACATTGAAATTTCACTACTTCTTTTAACTTGGGTTTAGGCGAGAAAGCACTGGGCCTTTTCAGGCCGCCTAATCTATTGGACCCAGCCTGAGTTGTCACGGATGAACAGGCCGCTGGTCATCATTTTTGCCGTGGAGGCTTTAGCCTGGGGCCACCATTTGTCGAAGCTCCAGCGCATTGGCGGTCGCCGCGCCACTGGCGGTGTTGTCGAAAATGCACCAGGTGGGCCTGTCTTGGGCTCGGGGTTGCAGCGTTATAGCCAGCTCTTCCAGCCATGGCGTCTCGTAGCTTGAGTAGTAGATTCTCGGTGAGCCGTGCAAGCGGAAATAGCGGATGCCCGGCCACGCGCCAGGCACGTCACCCTCGGGGATCGGCGAAGGATCGGCTGCCACTTGCCCGATTCGATGTTCAATCAGCAATGCCTGCGCCTGCGGTGTTTGCCAGCTGACATGCCTGGGTTCCAACACTGCAAACCCGTCGTAGCGCGAACGAAATACGCTGAAAAAGCCTTGAGCCGTCTTGTCTTCAAACGCCAGGGAAGGTGGCAGCTGGATGAGCAGGCAACCAAGCTTCTGGCCCAAATGGGAGCATTGCCCGATGAACTCATCGATCAACTTTGCACAGTCCAGCAAACGTGCTTCGTGGGTAATCTGCCTGGGGACTTTGACCGAAAACCGAAAGTCCTCCGGCACGCTCTCGGCCCACCGGACATACGTTGCCGGGCGGTGGGGTCGATAGAACGAACTGTTGATTTCCACGCACGTCATCCGTGCGGCATAGCGCTGCAAGTGAGTGCCTGCGGCGGGAAATGCCTCCCAATGATCACGGGGCAGGCTCCAGCCGGCGCAGCCGATGTACAAGGGCGTCGTGGCAGTCATCAAGGGTTTTGCCTCAGCGTCGGCTCGGGTTCAAAGCTGTGACCGCTGAAACGAGGCTATTTCCCCATCGAGTTCAAGTTCATCGAGCGGACGGCCCATTGTTCAGCGGTTTGCTCATCCACCGGTAAGGAGAAACGGAAAGTCGCGCCGCGTCCTGGCACATCGACCAACTGGATCTCGATACCGTGTAGCTGCAGGATCCGATGCACGATGCGCAATCCCAATCCGCCATCGCGTCGGGCACCGCCAATGTTGAATGGACGCAGGAACAAGCCTTCGCGCAATTGTGGGGCTATGCCCGGTCCGGTGTCGCTGACGGTGACCTCAATGAACGACCCGTGAGGACGCAGGCTCAACTCGATTTCGCCGCCTTGTGGTGTATCGCGCAGGGCATTGTCGAACAGATTGGTCAGCACCCGCTCGATCAGCCCCAGATCGGCGCAGGCCGTCGAAACGTTCGGTGCGAAGCTCGCCTTGAGTTCGATCTGGCGTGCCTCGGCGGTGAGTTCGAATTTCTGGAAGATGTCCTGCACCAGATCGGTCAGGGAGAAACGTTCGAGCACCGGTTGTACAAAACCGTGCTCCAGCCGCACCAGTTCCAGCAGTGATTGCGCCAGGCCGCCGACCTTGCGGCTTTGATCCAGCGCGATGCCCAGGTAGCGCCGACGGTCAGCGGGGGACAGCGTGGTGTCCTTGAGCGACAGCGTTTCCAGATAACCGTGCAGCGAAGCCAGCGGTGTGCGCAGGTCGTGGGAGATGTTGGCCACCAGTTCGCGGCGCTCCTGATCCTGGCGGGTCAGCGAACGCCATTGTTCGCTGAGGCGGGTTTGCATCTGACGGAAGGCGGCGTCGAGCACGGCGATTTCATCGTGGCTGGCCGCCTTTTCAACCGGTTCCGGGGCGGGCGGTGTCGTGGGGACGGCGTCGATGTCGAACTGACTGACTCTTTCGGTCAAGCGCCGCAGCGGCCGGGTGATCAGGGCAAATGCCGTGAGACCGGCGATCAGGCACAACAGCGCCACCAGACCAATGGACAACAGGGCGGTATTGAGCGCAGCGCTGGTGGCACCGCGCTCGGCAAAGCGGTCGTGCTCTTCGCTGAGCAACACCACATAGAGATAGCCCGCCGGTTTACCGTTGACCTGCAGCGGCGCGGCGCTGAACACCTTGCGCCCGTCGGTGCTGCGCGGGTCGTCACCGAGAATTGGCAGCGCGTCGCCCTTGAGCAAACGCTGGATCGGCGTCAGATCAATGCGCTCGCGATGTATCCGGCCCTCCGGCGCGGCACTGCCGACAATGCGGCCTTCGGTGTCCAGCAGGTACACCTCGACACTGGGATTGACCAGCATGAGCTTGCTGAACAATTCGCGCACGGCATCGGGCATCAGGCCATTGCTGTCCATCAGCACCGTGTCGCGGGCAATGTGCTGCGCCAGGTCCCGGGACAATCCTTGCACCACTTCCAGTTCATGCATCTGGTTGGAGCGCACTTGCATCCAGGCCGATGTGCCGCAGCACACCAGCAACAGAACGGCGAACACCAGGGACAGGCGTTGTGTCAGGGTCAGCCTCATGGCTGCTCCTCCCTGGCCGCGAATTTATAACCGCGACCCCACACCGTGAGGATGCGCGCGGGTTGTGCCGGATCGGCCTCGATCTTGGCCCGCAAGCGGTTGATGTGCGTGTTGACCGTGTGCTCGTAGCCTTCGTGACTGTAGCCCCAGACCGCGTTGAGCAGGTCCATGCGCGAGAACACCTTGCCCGGCTGGCGGACGAAGAAATACAGCAGGTCGAATTCCCGTGGCGTGAGGTCCAGGCGCCGACCGTCGAGCGTGACATCGCGTGTGATCGGATCGATGGAAAGACCGTCGGCGATCAAACTGCCGGCATCCATTTTCAGGTTGCGCGCCATCGCGTCGACGCGTCGCAGCAGGGCTTTGACCCGGGCGACCAGTTCAAGCATGGAAAAAGGCTTGGCCAGGTAATCGTCGGCACCGAGCTCCAGCCCCAAAATGCGGTGCACTTCGCTGGAGCGTGCGCTGGTGATGATGATCGGTGTGTAGCGAGCCATTGCCCGCGCTCGACGGCAGATTTCCAGGCCGTCGACGCCGGGCAACATCAGGTCGAGGATCAGGGCGTCCCAGCTTCCTTGCTGCAGCAGTTGCATGCCCTCATTACCGTCGGCGCAGTGCACCACCTCGAACTGCTCATCGCGCAGATGCAGGCAGATAAGGTCGGCGATGTGCAGGTCGTCTTCGACCACCAGGACACGTTTGGTCTGTTCCATAAAGCTCAATCCTTTGTAGCGCAATGGGCACATTGTGCGGGTTTTCCTCGGGTCGAGTTATCACGAATTGTTTAACTCCCCGTGAGGATTTGGCGATCAACCCAAGCCTAGGCTGTGTTCCATGTCAGGCACCTGGAATTTTGGAGAAGGCCATGTTTTCACGGCGACAATTTCTTGTAGCGAGCGGCGGGCTGGGGGCTGCAGCGTTGGTGATCGGTGTATTGCCAAAATTTGCCGCCAGCACGGCGCTGGTCAGCGATGCCAGTGCAGCGGAGGTTTTCGAGGTGACTCACAGCGACAGCGAATGGCGCGCCATGCTCAGCCCCGAGCAATACAAAATCCTGCGAGAAGAGGGCACGGAGCGGGCCTACAGCAGCCCGCTGAACAATGAGCACCGCGAGGGTCTGTTCGTCTGTGCCGGTTGTAATCTGCCGCTGTTTTCCTCCAAAACCAAATTCGACAGCGGCACCGGTTGGCCGAGTTTCTGGACGCCGCTGGACAACGCGGTGGCCACCCGTCAGGACCGGTCCCTCGGCGTCGTGCGTGAAGAAGTGCATTGCCGACGGTGCGGTGGTCATCTGGGCCATGTCTTCGATGACGGGCCAAAACCCACCGGCCTGCGCTATTGCATGAACGGGTTGGCGCTGACCTTCGTGCCTCAGGCGGCTTGATCCGTGGGCCCGTCCTTTCACTCACTTGATGCAGGTCGATGCTATGTGGCTTCTGGTTCTCGCTTATCTCGGTGGTGTGCTGACGATCGTCAGTCCGTGCATCCTGCCGGTACTGCCCTTTGTCTTCGCACGTACCGGGCAGCCATTTATGAAAAGTGGTTTGCCGCTGTTGGCGGGCATGGCACTGACCTTCGCACTCGTCGCCTCGTTGGCGGCGGTGGGCGGCGGCTGGGTGGTGCAAGTCAATCAGTACGGTCGCTGGCTCGCGTTGCTGTTCGTGGCACTGTTCGGTCTGACGCTGTTGCTGCCTCGGCTGGCCGAGCGTCTGACCCGGCCACTGGTGGCCGCCGGCAGTCGCTTGTCGGAAGCGGCGGGCGCCGATCCCCAACCACGTCCCGGCGCTTCGTTCCTGATCGGCGTCGCCACGGGCCTGCTCTGGGCTCCTTGCGCCGGACCGATTCTGGGCCTGCTGCTGACCGGGGCCGCGCTGCAAGGGGCAAGCATCGCAACCACCTTGTTGTTGCTGGCCTACGCCGCGGGTGCCGCTACCTCCCTCGCCGTGGCGCTATTGCTGGGCGGTAAAGTCTTTGCGGCTATGAAGCGTTCGATTGGCGCTGGCGAGTGGCTGCGTCGCGGACTGGGCGCGGCAATGCTGGCCGGTGTGGCGGCGATTGCCCTGGGGCTGGATACCGGGATTCTGGCGCGGTTCTCGACCGCTTCCACTGGCGGCATCGAGCAAGCGCTGGTTGGCCGGTTGGCCGGTCAATCACCGAGCAATAGCGGGGCAACGATAGCCGCTGGCGAGGCGATGAAAGTGTCGGCCAAAGCGCCGGATGCATTGCCAGTCGAAGGCAACCTCCCACCGCTTGACGGTGCTGTCCAATGGCTCAATTCGCCGCCTCTGACCGCACAGGCGTTGAAGGGCAAAGTCGTGTTGGTGGATTTCTGGACTTACTCCTGCATCAACTGCCTGCGTACCTTGCCTTACGTGAAAGCCTGGGCCGAAAAATACCGTGATCAGGGGTTGGTAGTCATTGGTGTTCATGCCCCCGAATTCGCGTTCGAGCGTGATGTGGGCAATGTCACCAAAGCCATGAAGGACCTGGGGATCAACTACCCGGTGGCAGTGGATAACGACTATCGGATCTGGCGTGCTTTCAACAACGAATACTGGCCTGCTCATTATTTTGCCGACGCTCAAGGGCGCATTCGCTATCACCATTTCGGTGAAGGCGAGTACGCCGAATCGGAAAGGGTTATCCAGCAGTTGCTGCGTGAAGCGGGTGCCGCAAAGGTCGACAACGGGTTGATCAATGCCGATGCCACGGGTGTTCAACTCGCAACGGACTTGAACGAAGTGCAATCGCCGGAAACCTATGTCGGCTACCAGCGCGCGGAGCATTTCGTGCCTGAGGCCAGTCTGGCTCCTGACACAGTCGCGACGTACAGCCCGCCCTCCCAACTGGCTCTCAACGACTGGAGCCTCGGCGGTCAATGGAAAGTCGGCTCGGAACGTGCCACCTCAAGCGCGCCGGCCAGTCGAATTGTCTACCGCTTTCACGCACGGGATCTGCATCTGGTCCTGGGTCCCAATACGGACGGTAAACCAGTGCGCTTCAAAGTGTTGATTGACGGACAAGCACCCGGCGATGCCCACGGCACTGACGTGGCACCCGATGGTCGCGGTCTCGTCACCGAACAGCGTTTGTATCAATTGGTGCGCCAGAACAGCGGTGTGACAGACCACACCTTCAGCATCGAGTTTCTCGATCCGGGTGTGTCGGCGTATGCGTTTACGTTCGGTTGATAGCCTTTTCATTTATTCAGGAGTCAGACTCATGAAAACCCCATTTACCTGGCGCCGCACCTTGTTGGGTCTGGCCGCGGCGGGTGTCATCGGCCACTGTGCGGCGTTCTCTTTCGGTGGCGAAGAAGCGGTCGTCATTCCGCCGCCAGCCCTCGACGAAACCACCCAGGCCCACAGCGAAACGGCGGTCTTCGCCGGTGGCTGCTTTTGGGGCGTACAAGGCGTGTTTCAGCACGTCAAAGGTGTAAAGAAAGCCGTGTCGGGTTATGCCGGCGGTGCAGCGAACAACGCCCGCTATGAACGCGTCAGTGAGGGCGATACCGGTCATGCGGAATCGGTCGAGGTCACGTTCGATCCGGCGCAGGTCAGTTACGGCACCTTGCTGCAGATCTATTTCTCGGTGGCGCATAACCCCACCGAACTGAACCGTCAGGGACCCGACAGCGGTACCCAGTATCGGTCGGCGATCTTCCCCGAGAACACCGAACAGCAGCGCGTGGCCAAGGCCTACATCGCTCAGCTGAACACCGCGCATTTATTCAACAAGCCTATTGTGACCACGCTGGAAACCTACAACGGTTTCTACCCGGCCGAGGAGGAACATCAGGACTTTCTGACCGAGCACCCGACGTATCCGTACATCGTGATCAACGATCTGCCGAGAGTGGCGCAGCTTAAACAGCTGTATCCAGACCGGTATCAGGAGAAACCGGTGCTGGTGAAGGCGGGGAGCAACAGTTAGCCCGAAATCACATTCTTGCCAGCGACTTTCGACCGATACAGCGCCTGATCGGCCCTCGCCAGAAGGCCGGTCTGTTGCTCTTCCTCGAAGCGCTGGACCACACCAAAACTCATGGTCACGTGAAATTCGCCCACGGGCGGCAGGCTCTCCAGTCCATGGCGGATGGTCTCGGCCAAGGATCGGGCGTCGGCCAGCGAAGTGTTGGGCAGGATCATGATGAACTCGTCGCCGCCCCAGCGCGCCAATAGAGCGCCTTCGCGCACGTAGCGCTTCACGCTTTCGACGACCTGCACCAACGCTGCATCTCCCAGCGCATGGCCGTAGTAATCGTTGATGTTCTTGAAGTCATCGATGTCCATGGCGATCAGCGATAACGGTTGCCGAAAACGTTGGGCTCGCTCGCATTCCTGGGGCAGGGTTTTCTCTAGAAGATAGCGATTGGCTATCGATGTCAGTGCATCGGTTTCCGCCAGTTTGCGGTTTTCTTCCAGTTGAATCTGTAACTGCTGATTGACCCGGGACAACTGCCGGGTGCGCTCTTCGACGATGGCTTCAAGGGATTGATTGCGCCTCTCCATCTCTTCGAGGAGGCGTTTCTTGTCGTCGATGCTGCGGTGAGCGCCGACCATTCGCGCGACCGATCCGTCGATATTGCGTGCCAGTATGTAGCCGCGATCTTCGATCCAGGTGTAACTGCCGTCCTGTCTGCGACAGCGATACTCGGCTTGATACCCCGGCGTCCGTTGATTCAAGTAATCATCGAACACGGCCATCACCCGTGGGAAATCGTCGGGGTGGATGACGTTTTCCCAGGTAAACACGGTGTTGTCCAGGGAGTGCGCGGCATAGCCAAGCATCTCGTACCACGCTGGATTGCGGTAGACGAAACCGGTGTTGGCGTTCCAGTCCCAAATGCCGTCACTGACCAGTTCCAGAATGGTGTGCAACATGTCTTCGTTCAAATCCGACATATTGAATTTCAACGGCTCGATATTTGATGCCTCACCCATCACCGCTCTCCCTGCCGCACTGATATCAAAGTGACCCGTCAGTCGCGGAGAGTAAGGCATGGCCTATTGTTGCGGCTAGTGTTTGCCCCACTTCTGCATGGCAAAGTCGACGAAGCGACGTAGTTTCGGCAACCGGTAGCGATCCTGGGCATACAACAGGCTCATTGGCCGACTCAGTTGGAAATCCGGCATCAAGGCCACCAGTTTGCCGTCGCACAAATCCTGCTCGACCAGGGCATCGGGCAACATCACGACACCCATGCCCGTGCGGGCGGCCTGATGCAGGCCTGCCGAACTGTTGATCACCATCGGCCCGCTGACCGTCACCATGACTTCGCCTTCAGGCCCGCTCATACGCCATTGTTTACCCACGGAATGCCAGTCGTCGCCGACCGGATACGCAAAGGACAGGCAGTCGTGATGTTGCAGATCTTCGGGTTTTGTCGGTGTGCCGCGACGTGCCAGATAGTCCTTCGAGGCGCACATGGTCAGGGTGTAGTCGATCAGTGGGCGGGCGATCAGGTTGGTGGGTTCGAGAGCCCCCAGGCGAAACGCCACGTCCAGACCGTTTTCGAGCAGATCAGGGCGCCCGTTGGTGAGCACCACGTCCAGTTTGACTTGCGGGTACTGCAGGGTGAATTCGCTGAGCGCGGGGGCGAGTCTTTCTGTGCCGAAGGTCAGGGGCGCCGTGATGCGCAAGGTGCCGGTCGGTGTGTCCTGGCTCTGTTCCGCCAGTCGCTCGGAATCTGCCACCAGTCCCAGCACCTCAAGGCAACGCTGGTAGTACGCGGTTCCGAATTCGGTCAGGCGCTGGCGCCGTGTTGTCCGGTGAAGCAAGCGCACGCCAAGGCGTTGCTCAAGGGCTCGAAGGTGATTGCCGACCATGGTCGTGGACATATCGCCCTGCTGGGCCGCCGCCGTCATGCTGCCGGTTTCCACCACTCTTACGTAAACCGTCATTGCCTGGAACAGATCCATTATCAAGCCCAGCTTTAATATGATTGAAGTGTTGCAGCGTTTATCCAGCTCAGGTGGCTAACCATACTGCAAAAACACCGACAATTGATGGAGCTTGATGTCATGACCGCCGCTTGCCTGATGACCACTTACCAACCTCTGGCCCTGAGTTTCAACAAAGGCCTGGGCACCCGACTTTGGGATCAGGACGGTCGTGAGTATCTGGATGCGGTGGCCGGTGTGGCGGTGACCAATGTCGGCCACTCTCATCCCAAAATCGTCTCGGCGATCAACGAGCAAGCCGGGTTGTTGTTGCACACTTCCAATCTCTACAGCATCGAATGGCAACAGCGGCTGGCGCAGACATTGACGACGTTGGCGGGCATGGAGCGGGCGTTCTTCAACAATTCCGGAGCCGAAGCCAATGAAACCGCGCTGAAACTCGCGCGGCTTTACGGCTGGCACAAAGGCATCGAACAACCGCTGGTGGTGGTCATGGAAAACGCCTTTCATGGCCGCACCCTGGGCACCTTGTCCGCAAGCGATGGCTCGGCCGTGCGTCTGGGCTTCAATAAGCTGCCGGGCGACTTCGTCAAAGTGCCGTTTGGCGATCTACCGGCGCTGGAAAAAGTGCAGCAAGCCCATGGCCACCGCATCGTGGCCATCCTGATGGAGCCGATTCAGGGTGAAAGCGGCGTACAGGTGGCGCCTCCTGGTTACCTCAAAGCCGTTCGTGAACTGTGTAACCGGCGTGGGTGGCTGATGATGCTCGACGAAATCCAGACCGGCATCGGTCGTACCGGCCAGTGGTTCGCGTTTCAGCACGAAGGCATCGTCCCGGACGTCATGACCCTGGCCAAAGGCCTCGGCAACGGCATCCCCATCGGCGCCTGCCTGGCCCGGGGCAAAGCCGCCGAGTTGTTCACCCCTGGCAGCCACGGCAGCACCTTCGGCGGCAATCCGCTGGCGTGCCGGGTCGGTTGCACCGTGCTTGAAATCATCGAAGAACAAAAGCTGCTGGAAAACGCCAGGCTCCAGGGTGATCGCCTGCTGGCCAGGCTGCGTGCCGAGCTGTCAGATGACCCCAACGTCCTGGCGATTCGTGGCCAGGGCTTGATGATCGGCATCGAACTGAAACAGCCTATCCGCGACCTGACCCTGATCGCCGCCCGGGACCACGGCTTGCTGATCAACGTGACACGGGGCAAGACCATACGTCTGCTGCCACCGTTGACGATTGATGAGCGGGAGGTGGAGATGATTGTCAGAGGGGTTTGTCGGGCGGTGAGCGCAGCCTTGTAAGGATCGTTCCCACGCTCCGCGTGGGAACGATCAATATTCGATATGAAATTACTCGGGTTGCAACAGGGAATTGGCGAATGCGCTCACATCAGCCCAATCCGCCAGCTTGATTTTCGAACCGCCGAACCCTTCGAACAATTGTCGGTGCGCGTTAAATCCACAGGTGTCTTCGCGCGACCGATAACTGCCAGCCCATTCCAGCAGCGCGATCAGCAAAGCGTCGTCGTCCTGCCGGTTTTCTCGCTGGCGGATATTGGCGACGCAGGTGTCGTCGTCGATGCTCAGCCAGACAAGCGCAGTTGCCCGGTGGATAAGTTCGCTGACGATCCAGCCGTACACACCTTCGATCACCCAGCGTGGTTCATCCGCCGCGATCCGTGCCATGGCGAGTGCTTCGGCGCGGGGGCGGGCGATGCTGCATTCGTCTGACACCCAGTGGATCTGATCAAGATCGGTCCACGGCGCATGAAGCTGTTCGGCCAATCGTTTAGCCAGCCAACTTTTGCCTGAGCCAGAGTTGCCGATGATCAGGGTTCGGGTGAGGTTCATGGCGGCTCACACGCTTAGTCGTGGTTGTCGGGCGCAACCATCCGCGTCTTTGGTGCACCGTTGGAGTTGTGCTGATAAATAGCCTGCGGCTGTCCTTTCTCATTGAAGAACACTTGGCCGATCCCTGCCGAATTCCACAGCCTTTCGCCCGCTTCAGCATGCTCGGGGACATGCGGAATGATGCGCATGCTTCGGCGTTTGGTGAACCAGTTCAGCGGCGAGCGCGGCGAATAGAGCCAGCGATTGAGGCGGTCGAACCATTCGAGCAGGGCGGGTGGGAATTCATTCTTGATGCCGCTGCTGGTGATCTGCCAGATATGTGGGCCGGCCTTGCGGTGTCGGATCAGCACTTCGTAGACGAAGGAATAATGCACATCACCCGACAGCACCACGTAGTTACCCGGTGTACGCGAGTGGCGGAAAATATTCAGGATCACCTGGGCTGCGCCGCGATGGGCCATCCAGTTTTCGGCATCCACCAGCAGTGGATAACCGCACCAGCTGAACACTCTCTGTACGGTTTCAATCAGCTTGACGCCGAAGATCGGTGCCGGCGAAACGATGATCGCCGACGGGTGATCGAGCAGTTCCTGTTGCAGTTCGCTGAGCGCTTCCCAGTCCAGCAAGCCTGAGGGTCGCTTGAGGTTTATCTCGCTGCGCCAGCGTCGGGTACGGGTGTCGATAACCACCAGCGCCGGGGTGGTGGGCAGCACGTAATGCCAGTGCTGAAAGCCCAACAGCAGATCGATCAGGTCATCCTGCGCCTGGCTGTCGAGATAACGGTCATCCCCGGTGGCGCTCAATAGGCGGGTTTTTTCCAGGACGTCGCCGAACGCATCCGGATTATTCCCCCAACCCTGGCACAGCATGTAAGCGATCAGCGCGTTACCGATGATGCGTTTGGAGAACGGATGACCGTAGGCCGTTTCCTCCCATTGCGCGGAAAGATTCCAGTCATCAGTGACGTCATGGTCGTCGAAAATCATCAGGCACGGCAGGTGCGCCATCGCCCGCGCAACTCCGCCCAGGCCAGCCTTGAAGTGATCAATGCGTGTTTGCTCGAGGGCATAACGCTCGCGCCTTTCGGGCGTCAGCGCCGGTGGTTGTGGCGCGATCAACGTCCAAGGTGTCGGCGACCAGACCAGCAAGTACATGGCCATGACTTCGGCGAACGTCACCAGATGGTTGTCGGCGCTGCTGCTGGTGAAAATCGGCTTGCGCGCGCCACCAAAAAATCGCTCGCGCAGGGTTTCGTTGCTCTCCAGCGCCGGTAACAAATCCGCGCGATGGTAATAACTGGCGGGGTGCTCGTAGAGCCTGGCGCTGTCACTGACCACGGCACCTTCGAGGTGTTCTTCGAACAATCCCAGTCGCTCGATCAAGGCATGGATCGCCCGCAACATCGGGCCGGCGACATCATCCGCGTACACCTGATCGCCGCTCATCATCAACAACGCAGGGCGTTCAGTTGCGTCATGTTCGGTCGCCAACAGCTGATCAACGCAAAGCAAACCGTCTGCCGCCGGGTGGTGAGGTTTGCGGCAAGAGCCATGCAGCAATTGATCGATCCGCGAGCGCAACACAAAGTTCGGGCAACGTGCTTCGCCGTACAACAGATGAGGCGCCCAGTTGGCGATGCCTTCGTCGGCGCCATCAATCAACAGGTCATATTCGATCACGGTGTCGCAGGGCAGGGCGGTCGCCAGCGGCACATCGATCAAGTGGATAAACGCGTGAGTGCCGATCGGGATGACGGTGCACTTTCCGTCATCCAGGCGGATGTCGCTGCAGTCTTGCAGGCGCAACGTCAGCGACAGCGCCCGGGAACCCACGAGCCACATGAGTAGCCGCGCAGGTTCCAGCCGCCGCAACAGCGGGCCGACCAGCACCGGCGGCAGTGAGTTGCAGTCATCAGGCAATGGAAGAGATGCAGACATCCGGGTTCAAGGCTCTTGGCGCACAAGTCGGCGATGATAGCGCAGAGCTCTGGCTGGACTTCATCAATTGCCCGAGGGGGTCATTTGAGGGGAAAGATCGTGACCGACACCACCAGCGCAATCAGTGCGGTCACCAGACTGCAGGCCACCGCAGCCAAATGACGGTAGACAGGAGATTGTTCCTTGTTGAATCGGGTGATCACCAAGAGCCATGTCCCGCTGAGGGCGCCCAAAAATGCCATCAACGTGTAAAGCGCGAATGCTGCCGTGGGTTGTGAGGCGTGAGTGTCCGGGGTTAGCCATCTCGAGCAAAGAATCAGCACCGCCGTCCCGACGATAAAACTCGCCACGGCACCACCGAGGTTCGCCAGCCAGATATTCAACGGGCCACGGCTCTTCACCACCCAAATCCACATCCCTGCTGATGCGACGAAGAACAGCAACATACTGATTAAAAACATTCAATCTTCCCTGTTAACCAACATCGTTGGCCTTTGATGAGGTGAGGCGATGGCATGCACGATATCAAATCAGTGGCAGGGAGTTGAAGTGAGAGGGGGCGATTCAACAGGCAACGAAAGGCGCAAGATGATTGCCTGGTGGTGGGCATCACAAAGCCCAGGCACTAAACACAAGCCAATGTGGGAGCGAGCCTGCTCGCGATGGCGTCAAAACATTCAGCATGATGGCTGTCTGAACTGACGCTATCGCGAGCAGGCTCGCTCCCACAGGTTTTTTAGCTGGTCTTGAGGTCGGGTGAACCTAAGCCTCCCAACCCGCCCCGCTGACCGCCTCTTGCGCCAGCGGGAGCAAGTCGGCTCCCTGATGCTCTGTCTGCCAGGCCAGCAGTTCCCTGCGCATGCCGGGCGTCCAGTACAACTGCAGATGATTACGCACACCAAGCACGGCTTTTTGATGGTCCGGTTCGATGGCGAAGTACTGGGCGATCTGGTTGACCATCTTGATCAGGTTCTCAGTGCTCATCGGCGCACCTCCGCTTTAGCGCCGCGGGCATGCCGGCGTTCCTTGAGCAAACGGTCCTGTTCATCACTGAAGGCCTGGTAGCGTTTTTGCCACTCGGAAGGGTGGTAGACGCGGCTGACTTCCACGGCGGTGACCTTGTACTCCGGACAGTTGGTCGCCCAGTCGGAATTGTCGGTGGTAATGACGTTGGCCCCTGATTCCGGGAAATGGAACGTGGTGTACACCACACCCGGTGCGACCCGTTCGGTGACTCGCGCCCGCAATACGGTCTGGCCGGCGCGACTGCCGATGCCGACCCAGTCACCTTCGTTGATGCCACGGCTCTCGGCGTCGGTCGGGTGGATTTCCAGGCGGTCTTCGTCGTGCCAGGCGACGTTTTCGGTACGCCGTGTCTGTGCGCCAACGTTGTACTGGCTGAGGATGCGCCCGGTGGTCAGCAGCAGCGGATAGCGACTGTTGACCTTTTCTTCGGTGGGCACGTAGCCGGTCAGCATGAAGCGCCCCTTGCCGCGCACGAACTCTTCGATGTGCATGGTCGGCGTGCCGTCCGGTGCCTCGGCGTTGCACGGCCATTGCAGGCTGCCGTGGCGGTCCAGTTCGGCGTAGCTGACGTTGGTGAAGGTCGGCGTCAGGCTGGCGATTTCATCCATGATTTCTGACGG
>Ga0157371_10002484_pt1 | contig 17529 bp, 15 predicted proteins | sample C45metaG_FD_113462 | JGI IMG/M metagenome (GOLD analysis project Ga0157371, IMG submission 113462) | Corn rhizosphere microbial communities from Kellogg Biological Station, Michigan, USA - C4-5 metaG | ecosystem: Host-associated > Plants > Roots > Rhizosphere > Soil | place: USA: Michigan...
CGCCCTCGAACGCCTCAAGGAGGAACCGCCGGGCCGCAAGCGCTCGGAGCTCGAGGAACGCTTCGCGCCCTTCCTCCGCCGGCACCACCTTCCCCTACCCCGCTTCAACGACTGGATCCTCCTGGACACCAAGCGCTACCGAGTCGACTGCCACTGGCCGGATGCCGGTCGAATCGTCGAGCTGGACGGCTGGGAGGGCCATCGCACCCGCTCGGCCTTCCGGGACGATCGCGAGCGAGACCGGCGGCTGACCGCCGCCGGCTACACGGTCACCCGCCTCACGTGGAACCAGCTGGATGACGAACCGGCGGCGGTTGCCTCTGATCTCCGGCGGTTCCGCTCTGGAGATAGATAGAGAAAGAGAGATGTTCCTGGCTAGCTGGCCAGGGCCGTGATACACAGTGGCCATGGGCGGGCGCCGGGAGATGCGGAGGATCGAGAAGGCGGGGCTGCTCGGCGGCGCCGTCTCGGCGGGTCTCGTCGCCTCCGGCGCGGCCGTGCTCTGGCACCGGCTGCTGCGGCGGCCGCTGCCGAAGGTGAAGGGGACGATCGAGATGGACGCTCTGCACGGTCCGGTCCGCATCCGGCGGGACCGCTGGGGCGTGCCGCACGTCGAGGCCGATGTGCGCGAGGACCTCTTCTTCGCTCAGGGCTACTGCCACGCCCAGGAACGGCTCTGGCAGATGGACTTCTACCGGCGCGTGGTCGAGGGCCGGGTGGCGGAAATGGCGGGCGAGGACGGGATCGCGGTCGACCGGCTGATGCGGACCTTCGGGATCCGGCGGATCGCCCGGCGCGAGGAGGCCGAGCTCGATCCCGGGCTGCGGGCGCGCCTCGAGCGCTTCTGCGCCGGCGTCAACCAAGCCGCCGCCAACGCGCGGGCGCTCCCCTTCGAGATGCAGGTGCTGCGCATGGGCTGGGAGCCGTGGACGCCGGTCGACATCCTCAGCCTCGGCAAGCTGCTCGCCTTCGGCCTCTCGACCAACTGGGAGCGGGAGCTGCTGCGCTCGGACATGCTGCGCGAGCTCGGGCCGGATCTGGCCGCGCGGCTCGACCCGGTCTATCCGGCCGATAACCCGGTGGTCGACCAGGCGCCGTTCAGTGGCGAAGGGCTGCCGCTGGTCGAGCAGATCGACGCGGTGCGCCGCTCGATCGGGCTCGCCGCCGAGGCCTCGGGCTCCAACAACTGGGCCGTCAGCGGCGCCCGCTCGGCGACCGGCTCGCCGCTGATCGCCGGCGACCCGCACCTGCCGCCGAGCATGCCCGGCATCTGGTTCGAGATCGAGCTGCGCCACGACGGCCGCTTCGTCCGCGGCGCCTCGATGCCAGGGATGCCGGGCATCTACATGGGCCAGAACAACGACGTCTGCTGGACGATCACCAACGTCATGGCCGACGTCCAGGACCTCTTCGTCGAGCGGATCGAGGGCGACCGCTACCTCTTCGAAGACGAGTGGCGGCCGCTGCAGGTCGAGCGTGAGGAGATCCTCGTCAAGGGCGGGCAGCCGGTCCAGCTGGAGGTGCGCAGCACCCACCACGGGCCGATCGTCAACGCCGCCCTCGGCGCCGACGAGGGCGAGCCGCTCGCCCTGGCCTGGCAGGCGCTCTCCGAACCGACCGCCTTCGCCGGCATCTTCGAGCTGCTCGAGATCGACTCCGGCCCGGAGCTGGTCGCCCGGCTCGAGGGCCACACCTCGCCCGCCTCGAACATGATCTGGGCCGACCGCCACGGCTCGATCGGCTACAAGCTGATCGGCCGCCTGCCGCTGCGTCGCGGCGGCTGCCCGGACCTGCCGAAGCCGGGCTGGACGGGCGAGTTCGAGTGGGAGGGGACGGTCCCCTACGAGGAGCTGCCGGAGGTGGTCGATCCCGAGAGCGGCTTCATCGTTACCGCTAACAACCGCATCGTCGGCGACGAGTACCCCCACCACATCACCAGCGAATGGCTCGACGGCTACCGCGCGAAGCGGATCGAAGAACTGATCGAGGCGCGCGAGACCCACGACTTCGAGAGCTTCGAGGCGATCCAGAACGACAATTTCTCGATCCCCGGGGTCGAGGCGGCGCGGCGCCTCTGCCGCCTCCATCCGCGTGGCCAGCGCGAGCGCAGCGCGATCGAGCGGCTGCGCAGCTGGGACGGCAACCTCGGCCCGGAGACGATCGCCGGGACGATCTACCAGGCCTTCCTGCTGCGGCTGGCGCGCGAAGTGGCGCGGGCGGCGATCGGCGACCGCGACCTCTGCGAGCGCTGGCTCGACCGCAACGACAACGGCTTCACCGCCCACAGCACCTCGCCCTGGCGCTGGCACTCGCACTTGATGGCCCTGTGGGAGGAAGAAGACCCGCGGCTGATCGGCCGGCCCTGGGAAGACTTGGTGCTGGAGGCGCTGGCGGGGGCGCTCGACGACCTCGAAGGCCGCTTCGGTCCCGACCCGGAGGCGTGGCGCTGGGGCCGCGTCCACGAGATGAAGTTCCCGCACCCGCTCGGCGACGCCAACCCGCTCTTCGACCGCCTGCTCAACCGTCGCCTCCGCGCCGGCGGCGCCCAGGAGACGGTCAGCCAGATCGCTTACGACCCCAACGACCCCTACAACGCCGTCTGGGCGCCGAGCTGGCGGATGATCGCCGACCCGACCGACCCAGATCGCTCCCGCTGGCAGATGTTCACCGGCCAGTCAGGCCACCCCGCCAGCCCCCACTACGACGACCTCCAGCCCGACTGGCTCGAGGGTCGTACGCAGCCGATGCGCGGCGAGGGGCCGTGGGCGGAGCTGGAGCTCGTGCCCAGCGCTTCGTGAGTCCGCCGCGACTTGCCGGGTAACGCCGGGTTGTGACCAGGATGAGACTGCTCAAAGGGGCCGGCGGGCTCCTCCTGATCGCCCTCGCCATCGTCACCGTTCTGCTGCTCAAGGCGCCCTCGGGGGCGCAGGCGCTGCCGCCCGGGTTCTTTGGGATCGTGCCGCAGACCGAGCTCGGCAAGCGGGACATGCAGCGGATGCATGCCGGCGGGGTGGAGACGTTGCGGATGCCGGTCTCCTGGGCTGCGGCGCAGCCGGCCCCGAACGGGGAATACGACTGGAGCGGCCTCGACAAGACGGTCGCGCTCGCGGCCGAAAACCAGCTCGAAGTCCTGCCGATCCTCTTCGCGACCCCGGCTTGGCTGGCGGGCGACGAACGGGCGCTGCCAGTCAGCAACGGGCGCCAGCGGCGGGCCTGGGGCGAATTCGTCCGCGCCGCGGTCGAACGCTACGGCCGCCACGGTGAATTCTGGCTCGAACACGCTCCCGGCACCAAGGACCCGCTGCCGAAGCTGCCGATCCGGGCCTGGCAGATCTGGAACGAGGAGAACTTCTTCTACTTCGCCAAGCCGGTCTCGCCGGGCCAGTACGCGCGCCTGCTCGCGGTCAGCAAGAAGGCGATGCGCCGCGCCGACCCGCGGGCGGAACTGGTCCTCGGCGGCCTCTTCGGCGACCCGCCCCAGGGCCCGCCGCTGGCGATGAACGCGGCCGACTTCCTCGACCGCCTCTACGAGGTGCGCGGGGTGAAGGCGAACTTCGATGCGGTGGCGCTTCATCCCTACGCCGCCGACACCGCCGACCTGCGCTCCCTGGTCGAGGAAATGCGCCGCACCGAGGTACGCCACCGCGACGCCCACGCCGGGCTCTACCTGACCGAGCTGGGGTGGGGGTCTCAGGACGACCCGAACGTGGTCGCCTTCGAGGTCGGCCTGCACGGCCAGGCGCGGGAACTGCGCGACGCCTACAGCTACCTGATCGGCAACCACCGCCGGCTCGGCATCCGCCAGGTCGACTGGTTCACCTGGAAGGACGTCGGCGGCTCCTGCACCTTCTGCGACTCCTCCGGCCTCTTCCGCCGCGGCAGGGCCTTCCGGCCGAAGCCGGCCTGGCGCACCTTTGTCAGCTTTGCCCGATGACGGCCCAGGACGTTCTCATACGGCGTCCTCGGTCGCTCATGTGCAGAGCACACCGCGCTCTCTGCGTCCTTGTCTGAGAACGTCCTGACCTCGTCATCTGAAGGCTTCGACGATGGCCCGCGGTGCCTTCTCGGGGGAGCCGGCGTCGAAGGGTGGGCTGGGGTCGTACTCGATCGAGAGCTGAATCGCCTGCGCCGTCTCCGGCCCCGCCTCGCGCCCAACCAGATATAGGGCCATGTCGATTCCGGCCGAGACGCCGGCCGCCGTCAGCACCTTGCCGTCCTCGACGTAGCGCTCGCGCACCGGCTCCGCGCCGTACTCGCGCAGCTGTTCGAGGAAGAGCCAGTGCCCGGTCGCCCGCCGGCCATCGAGCAGTCCAGCCGCTCCTAGAACCAGCGAGCCGGTGCAGACCGAGGTCGTCCAGGTGCTCTGGCCGTCGAGCCGCCGCACCCAGTCGAGGACCTCCTCGTCTTCCAGGAGCGGCCGGTTCCCCTTGCCGCCTGGGACGAGGAGAATGTCGGTCTGCTCGACCTCCGCCAGGCTCCTGTCAGCGCTGAGACCGAGAGCGCCACTGTCGGTGCGGACCTCTCCGCGTGCCTTGGCGACGAACTCGACCTCCCATCCCGGCGGCCGCCCCAGCACCTCGTAGGGACCGATCGCGTCCAGCGCGGTGATGCCGTCGAAGATCAGGATCGAGGTCTTCACGAGGGGAGCGCATAGAGTCGCAGGTGTGAGCCGGCGCGACCAGATCAAGCTCAGCGAGGGGGAGCTGCAGGAGCTGCTGGAGGAGGAGCGGATTGCGGTCGTCTCCAGCCTCGGGCCGCGCGGCTGGCCGCACTCTATGCCGCTCTGGTTCGTCCCCAGGGATGGGGTGATCTGGATCTGGACCTACGCGAAGTCGCAGAAGGTGCGCAACCTCGAACGCGACCCGCGGGCGACGGTGCTGGTTGAGGCCGGCCGCTCCTACGAGGAGCTGCGGGGGGCGATGTTCGAGTCCGAGGCGGTGATCCACCGCGACTTCGAGGCGGTGCTCGGCTTCGCCGAAGAGCTGACGGTCCGCTACGCGGAGGGGATCTCCGCGGTCGAGGGCGACGCCAAAGCGGCGCTGGAAGCCCAGGCGCCGAAACGGGTGGCGATCAGCTTCCCGGCGCTCCGCACCGCCACCTGGGACCACCGCAAGCTCGGCGGCACCTACTAACAGCATTCACGAAACCGCGAGGAACCGGAATTATTCCGGCTGCTCGCGGTCTCGCGCTAGTGCCGGTGCCGGCGAACCGGCCTGATCGTCACCTTGCGTGAGATCGCCGGCAGGAAGTCGGTCGTTTCCCGGACCGTCGCCCGGAAGCTGGCGCGACGATCGATCCGCGGGCGGAAGCGGACCGAGCAGGCGCGGTCGAGGTAGCGGGTGCCCATATTCCGGCGCCCGCGCCAGAGCGTGACCGCATCGCCGCGGCGGCCGTTGCAGGGAGTGACCCAAGCGCTGATCAGGCCACGGCGGTGGCGGCGCACCTTGCGGCTGACCGCGCGGATACCGATGTAGGAGGGCGACTGCGCCTGCGGGGCGGGCGTGTAGACCGGCGTCGGGCAGACGGCGGCTTCGGGCCCGACCAGCCGGTACACGGGCCCGTTGCCAGAGACCGCGTAGAGGCGGCCGCAGGAGTCTTCGCCGAAGGAGTTGAGGTCGTCGACGTGAACGCCCTCGGGGCGGTCGGTGAGGGCGGGCGCCGTTGGTGAGAAGGAGCGGATGTCGCCCTCGCAGAGATCGCCGTAGAGGTAGCGACCGGTGGTGGAACCCATGCCGGGACCGCGGACGACGTAGCCGCCGATGATCGCGCAGCCGAAGGCTTTGTTCCCGCCGGGGTCTTCGTGCGGGTATTCGAAGACCGGCGGGACGAAGGTGCCGGCGTTTTCGGCGCATTCCGGTTCATCGGTCGCCGGGCCGGCGAGGTTGCCCTCCATGCAGTTCCAGCCGTAGTTGAAGCCCTGCCCGAGGCCCGGGGCCGTGGCGAAGTCGACCTCCTCGCGCGCGTCCTGGCCGACGTCGCCGATCCAGAGGTCGCCGGTGTTGCGGTCGAAGGAGAAACGGAAGGGGTTGCGCAGCCCCATGCTCCAGATTTCCGGGCTCTTCAGTGGCCCGGGCGAGGGCAGCCGCAGGAGCTTCCCGAGCTCGCTGCTCGGATTCTGGGCATTGTGTTCCTGGTCGTTTCCGCCGCCGCCATCCCCGGTGCCGAAGAAGAGGGCGCCTTCGGGGCCGAACTGCAGCTGGCCGCCATCATGGTTGCTCTGGTTGGGATGGAGGATCGGCGGGATCGCATCGTGCAGGCTCGAGCTGGACGCGCTGTTGCCGCTGGCGACCATTTCGCCGATATGGATCTCGCCCGGCTCTTCCTTGCCCGTGTAGTAGAGGAAGAAGCGGCCGCTGAGGTCGAAGTCTGGCGCCAGCGCGATCGAGAGCAGACCGCGCTCGCCTTCGCAGCAGGAGACTACGCTGCGGATGTCGGCGAACGGCCGCACTTCCCCGTTCTGGATCAGCAGCACCTGCCCTTTGCGCTCAACCACGAAGAGGCGTTCCGGGTTGCCGGGGTCGGAGGCGATGTAGATCGGCTGTTCGAAACCGCCGCCAATCTGCTGCAGGGACAGGGCATGGGCGGTCCCCGTCCAGATCGAGAGGCTGAGGATGACCCCTGCCATTAGCTTCAAGAGCACGCGAAGCACTCCTCGCAAGGTAGCTGACTATTGTTCGGGCGGTGGAGTCGCGCCTCGGCCAAACGGCCAGTCTTTCGATCGTAATCCCTGCTTATAACGAGGAAGTCCGCCTTCCGGCACTCCTCGAAAAGCTCCGGGCCGGAGCCGAGAAGGCGGCGGCCGATGCCGGCCTGCGCCTGCACGAGGTGCTGGTCGTCGACGACGGCAGCACCGACCGCACCCGGGAGCTGCTCGAGGTTGCCGCAGCCGAGAACGAGCGGTTGCAGGGCGTCTTCGCCTACGACCGCAACCGCGGCAAGGGCGCCGCTTTCGCTGCCGGCGCCGAGCGGGCGACGGGCGACTGGGTGCTGCTCGCCGACGTCGATCTCTCAACCCCGCTCGACGAGCTCGGCAAGTTGACCGCGGCGATCGAGGCCGGCGCCGACGTGGCGATCGGCTCCCGCGCCGTCGCCGGCGCCGTGGTCGAGCGCGGGCCGATCCATCGCAAGGTGACGGGGAGCTCCTTCAACGGCGCCGTCCGCCTGCTCACCGGCCTGCGGGTGCGGGACACCCAGAACGGCTTCAAGCTCTTCCCGACCGAGGCGCTCAAGCGCTACGTCGCCCAGCAGACCTGCCCCGGCTTCGCCTTCGACGTCGAGCTGCTGATGCGGGCCGACCGCGACGGCCTGAGGATCGTCGAGGTCCCGATCGTCTACACCCACGACCTCCGCTCGAGCGTCAACGTCGCCTCCGCCAGCTCGCGGATGCTGCGGGAAATCGCCCATCTCGCCTACCGGCTGCGGGTGCGCAAAGACGGCGGCGCTGCCGATTCCGCCGATATCGTCGGCGCTGCTTGACCCTGGAGACGCCGGCCAAGACCGAGCCTTCCTCGCCGCGGGCGGCCCGCCCGCCGGCCTGGCGCGACCCGGCGATCGTCGCGATCGTCGTCTACGCGCTGCTGGCGATGGCCGCCGCCGTTGCCGCCTACTTCGCGATCTTCACCAACTTCGCCCCTTACGACGACGAGGGGACGCTGCTGGTCACGGTGCAGTCGTTCGCCCACGGCGACGTCCTCTACCGCGACATCTACTCCCCCTACGGCCCCTTCTATTACGAGCTGTTCGGCGGCCTCTTCGCCCTCACCGGCAAGGCGGTGACCACCGACGCGAGCCGCTCGATCGTGGTCGTGCTCTGGGTCGCCACCAGCCTCCTCTACGGGATCTCGGTCCAGCGCCTGACCGAACGGCTGGCCCTGGGGGCGGCGGGGATGATCGCCGCCTTCGGGACGCTCTACGCGCTGGCGAACGAGCCGATGCACCCGCAGGGCCTCTGCGTCCTCCTGCTCGCCGGCGTGACCTTGCTGGCGGTCTACGGCCCCGGCCGCAACCCGGCGCGCCTCGGTGGGCTGGCCGGCGCCCTCGTCGCCGCGCTCGTCCTCACCAAGCTCAACCTCGGCGCCTATGCCGTCGCGGCCGCCGTCTTCGCCGCGGTGCTGACGCTGGAGCCGCTGCGGTCGCGGGCCTGGATCCGCTGGCCGGTCCTGATTGCTGTGGTGGCGCTGCCCGCCTTGATCGCCGCCCGCGATCTCAACCAGGAATGGGTCCGCAACCTGGTCGCGCTCGAGGTCCTGGCGATCGCCTCGATCGGCGTCGTCGGCCTTGGCCTGGGCCCGCAGCGGCGGGACGACGGCCTGGGGCGATGGCTGATCGGCGCGCTCGTCGGCTTCGTGGTCGCCGCGGTCGCGATCCTCGTCGCGATCCTGCTCACCGGTCCCTCGCCCTCCGACATCTACGACGGGATGGTCACCGAGGCGCTGCGGGTCCGCGACGTCAACATGACCCCGTTCCCGATGCCGGGGGCGATGGTCGACTGGGCGATCGCCGGCTTCGCCGCCGCCGTCCTTTGCTGGCGCCTGCGGCGGCCGGGCGCGGCCGTCTCCGGCTGGCTGAGCGGTGCGGCGAGGATCGCCGCCGGCGTCGTGATCTGGTTCACGATCACCTCGATCACCCCGATCGCGCTCAACCCTTCCTCGCAGAACCCGGTCTCGATCCCGGTCCTCCTCGCCTGGGTCGCCGCCCTCGCGCCCGCCGGCGCGGTCGAGCTGCCGTACAAGCGCTTCCTGCGGATCTTCCTGCCGGCGCTGGCGGTCGCCGAGGCCTTCCAGGTCTATCCGGTGGCGGGCAGCCAGATGTGGATCGCGGCGGTCACCTTCGTCCCGGTCGGCGGCCTCTGCGTCGCTGACGGGCTCGCGGTGCTGCGGGCCTGGAGCGCAGAACGCGCGGGCGACGGCCTGTACCGGTTCGGAATCGTCGTGCTCGTCGCCGCGGTGGCGGTGGCGGTCGACCTGGGCCTCAACTCGATCGCCCGCCCGGGTGTCAACGCGATCTCGGCCTACCGCCACGAGCCTTCGGTCGGGCTCCCAGGAGCGACGCACCTGCACCTGCCCGAAGACCAGGTGCAGGCCTACCAGGCGATGGTCAACGACCTGCACAAGTACGGCTGCACCGGCTTCATCGGCTATCCCAACATCAACAACTTCTACCTCTGGTCGGAAATCGAACCGCCGCCCCCCGACGCGCCAGGGGTCTGGCTGGAGGCGCTCGACAGCGAACGCCAGCAGCGGATCGTGGACGAGCTGCGCGCTTCGAAGCGGCCGTGCGCGATCCGCAGCGAAGCCCGGGCGGCGCTGTGGCTGAGCGGGAGGGAAGTCCCGCAGCGTCCGCTCGTCCAGTACATCTCCGGCGACTTCCGCCCGGTGGAAACCGTGGGCGAATTCGAATTCATGCTGCCGAAGCCGAGCGCCACCGACTGAGCTGGGGCTAGCCGGCGAAGAGGGAGCGGCAGTCCACTGGTCCGACCTCGTCGTCGGCAACCGCCACTGCCGCCGCGTACTCAGGGGCGACATCGAGTGGGGCGATCGTCACTTCGGCCTGGGGCGGCGGGGCACCGAGCCCGGCGCCGAGGCACTTGAGGCGAGCCTCCTTGCGCACCCAGTCTTCATAGAAGGCAAGCGGGTGGCGCTCCGCGATTAGCTCGACGTCGACCCCGATGGGGCGGCCGCTGGTAACAGCCACGAGCGCGAGGCCCGCGGAGTGGCTGAGGTTGAACTCGAGCTCGCCGCCGCGCAGGTGCGGCTTGCCTCGCTCCGCCACCTCCAGCTCGATTGCCGCCGCGGGCTGGTCCAGGTAGTGCTCGAGCACCCGGCGCAGCGCCCAGCGCGCGGCCAGCCAGCGCTTGGCAGGCACCGCACGCAGGAACGCCTCGAAGCGGTCCCGCTCCTCCGCGGGGAGCTCCGCCGCCCCTGGCCAGCCCGGATCGTCGAGGCTGGCGCGCCAGATGTGGACTCCCTCGATCACCCGAAAGCAATTGATAGCGTCGCTCCCCCTTGACTCGCCTCCTGATCACCGGCGGCGCGGGATTCGTCGGTTCCAATCTCGCCGTCTCCCTGGCCTCCAGGCATCCCGATTGGGAGGTCCTGGTCCTGGACAACCTCTACCGGCGCGGCTCGGAGTTGAACTTGCCGCGGCTGGAGGAGGCGGGGGTGCGGTTCGTCAAGGGCGACGTGCGCGAGCCCGGGGACCTGCAGGCCCTGCCGGAGCTGACGGCGCTGATCGAGTGCTCGGCCGAGCCCTCGGTGATGAGCGGAGTGGACGGCAACACCGGCTACCTCGTCCACACTAACCTCACCGGCGCTTACAACTGCCTCGAGCTGGCGCGCCGCGACGGCGCCTTCGTGGTCTTCCTCTCGACCAGCCGCGTCTACCCGGTTGCCCCGCAGGTGGAGCTGAACCTTGAGGAGACCGAGACCCGCTTCGAGATCGCCGCCGAGCAGGCAGTGCGGGGAGCGGGGCCGAAGGGGATTGCCGAGGACTTCCCGCTGGCGGGGGCGCGGACGCTCTACGGGGCGACCAAGCTGGCGGCCGAGACGCTGATCGAGGAGTACCGCGAGAGCCTCGGCGTCCCGGCGGTGATTGACCGCTGCGGCGTCATCGCCGGTCCCTGGCAGATGGGCAAGGTCGACCAGGGGGTATTCACCCACTGGATGCTCGCCCACCACTTCCGCAACCCGCTCAGCTACATCGGGTTCGGGGGGCACGGCAAGCAGGTGCGCGATCTCCTCCACGTCGAGGACCTGATCGACTTGGTCGAGCGCCAGTTGCTCGACTCCGGGAGCTGGAACGGGCGCACGGTGAACGTCGGCGGTGGCCGCGAGTGCAGCCTCTCACTGCGAGAGACGACGGCGATCTGCCGGGAGCTGACCGGGAACGAGGTGCCGATCGCGCCGGTGGAGGAGACGCGCCAGGGGGACGTGCCGATATACCTCTCTGACTGCACGAGGCTCTTCGGCCTGGACGAGTGGCGGCCGCGGCGCAGCGCCGAGCAGGTGCTGGCGGACATCCACGAGTGGATCGCTGCCGACGAGGAGCGCATCGCCCAGGCCCTGGACATCGACACCCGAACTGGAAGGAGCAGCTAGACGCATGCCGGTCGCGATCATCACTGGCGCCGGGGGCCTGATCGGCTCCGAGGCCGTCGATTTCTTCGTCGGCGAGGGATTCGACGTGGTCGGGATCGAGAACGACATGCGAGCCCGCTTCTTTGGCCCGGAGTCCTCGACCTCGCACGTCACCCAGCGCCTCGTCGAGGCCTACCCGACGCAGTTCCGCTGGGAGAACGCCGACATCCGCGACGCCCGCGAGATCGACCGCATCTTCCGTGAGCACAGTGGCAAGATCGAGCTGGTCGTCCACACCGCCGCCCAGCCTTCGCACGACTGGGCCGCGAGCGAGCCGCAGACCGATTTCGGCGTAAACGCCAACGGCACCTTGAACATGCTCGAGGCCGCGCGCGCCCACTGTCCCGACGCGCCCTTCGTTCACTGCTCTACCAACAAGGTCTATGGCGATACGCCAAACCGCCTGCCGCTGCGGAGCCTGGAGAAACGGCTGGAGCTGCCGGATGACCACGAGTACTACAAGGGCATCGACACGAGCATGTCGATTGACTCCTCGACCCACTCGCTGTTCGGCGTCTCCAAGGCGGCTGCCGACCTGCTGGTGCAGGAGTACGGGCGCTACTTCGACATGCCAACCGTCGCCTTCCGCGGTGGCTGCCTGACCGGCCCCCAGCATGCTGGCGCCAAGCTGCACGGCTTCCTCGCCTACCTGATGAAGTGCGTCGTCACCGGCACCCCGTACACCGTGTTCGGCTACGAAGGCAAGCAGGTCCGCGACAACATCCACAGCGCCGACCTGATCGCCGCCTTCGACGCCTTCCGCAAGGCGCCGCGCGCCGCCGCCGTCTACAACATCGGCGGCGGCCGCTTCTCCAACTGCTCGATGCTGGAGGCAATCGACGCCTGCGAGCGGATCGCCGGGCGCGAGCTGCAGTGGGAGATGGGCGAGGAGCCGCGGATCGGCGACCACCGCTGGTGGATCTCCGACCTCGAGCCCTTCCAGTCCGACTATCCGGACTTCAAGCTCCGCTACGGGATTGACGAGATCCTGCGGGAGATGTACGAGCAGAACGTCGAGCGCTGGACCGCTGCGCCGGCCTGAGCGCTAGAAGGCATTGCTGCCGATCAAGACGGCGATTATCGCCACCGCCCCGACGAGCAGATTCCGGTTCAGGGCATCGAAACGCGCATTGAGGTCACGGATATCGGCATGCACGCGCGCAAACCCTTCCCGCATCTCGGTTTTCGTCTCCTCAAATCCTTTATCGACCTTCTTGTTGAGGTCGTCGAGGCGCTCGTCGGTCCACTTCTCTCTCGGGGTCATCACCACCATGAAGCCTAGCGTAATGTTTTAGCTACTACGAAAGACGCGCAGAAACTAAAAGTTCCCGCGCAGCTTCGTAGAAATTGCGTGACTTCCGGTAGCGTCCGCCGCGGATGAAGCTCTCGGTGGTGATGCCGGCCCAGAACGAGGAGGGGTCGGTCGGAAAGACGGTCGCAGGGGTCGTCGACGTGCTCGAGCGCGAGGGGATCGACTACGAGGTCGTCGTCGTCAACGACGACTCCGAAGACTCGACCGAAGCGGTCGTCGCGGCGATCGGGGAGGAGAACCCGCGGGTCCGCGTCCACCGGTCCCACAACGAACGCGGCTTCGGCAACGCGATCCGCGCCGGCCTCGACGTCTTCAGCGGCGACGCGGTGGCGATCGTGATGGCCGACGCCTCCGACGACCCCGAGGACCTCGTTCGCTACCACCAGCTGTTCGAAGAGGGCTATGACTGCGCCTTCGGCTCGCGCTTCGTGGCCGGCGCCGAGGTCCACGACTACCCGCGCGTCAAGTACGTCGTCAACCGCCTTGCCAACCAGTTCATCCGCGTCCTCTTCCGCCACCACTACAACGACACGACCAACGCCTTCAAGGCCTACCGCCGCGAGGTCATCGAGACGATCCAGCCATTGCTCTCCAAGCACTTCAACCTGACGGTGGAGATGCCGCTGAAGGCGATCGTCCGCGGGCACACCTACGCGGTGATTCCGACCGACTGGACTAACCGCACCAGCGGCGAGGCGAAGCTGGCGATGAAAGAGATGGGCAGCCGCTACCTCTTCATCGTCCTCTACGTCTGGCTGGAGATGACGCTGAGCCGCGGCGACTACCGGCGCAGCGAGAGGACCGGCGCGAGGGCCGGGAAGACCTCCGCCAGGTAGGACTCGATCCGCGGCAGGCCGTGCCGCAGGCCGGGATTGGTCGAGGGATCGACCGCGGTCAGCCCTAGCCAGCGGGCGCGCAGGGCTTCCTTCTCCCATTCCTCGACATCGGTCTCGCGGCTGGAGGACTCGAAGTGGTAGAGCAGGGTGTCGGGGTCGTAGACGACGCGGCGGCCGCTGTTGCAGAGCTTGAGGCAGAAGTCCATGTCGTTGTAGTTGTTGGGGAAGACCGGGCTGAAGCCGCCGACGTCGTCGAAGGCCGCGCGCGTCGTCATCAGGCAGGCGGCGGTCACCGCCAGGTAGTTCTGGGCGACGAAGACGTTGTTTGAGTAGCCGGGGAAGTCGGGTGAGAAGCCGCGGTAGATGTGGCCGGGGTAGCCGCCGTTCTCGAAGAGGATGCCGACGTGCTGGGGCCGGCCGTCTTCCCAGATCAGGCGCGCCCCGACGGCGCCGACCTCCTCCAGCTCCGTGTACATCACCATCCGCTCGATCCAGTCCGGGGTCACCATCTCGGTGTCGTCGTTCAGCAGCAGCAGCCGCTCGCCCTTGCTGTGGAGGACGCCGCGGTTGATCTTCTCGGAGAAGTTGAAGGGGCCCTCGAAGGGGGCGATCCGCAGGCGCTCGCCTGCGATCGCGCGCAGCCGCTCGATCAGGTCTTGGCCGACGATGCGGTCGGTGACGCAGACGATCTCGTAGTTCTCGTAGGTCGAGGTCTCGACGATGCTGCGCACGCAGTGCTCGATCAGGGTCACCTGCTGGAAGCGGACTTCGCGCGAGCCGCCGGCGGTCGGGATCACGATGCTGACCAGCGGTTCGCGTTGCAGGCGCGGCCGCAGGTGGTAAACCCCCGGCTTCTCGAGGTCGCGTTCGGCCTCGGCCGGCAGCCCGATCCGGTTGCAGTGGGCCTGGATCGCCCGCGTCCCCGCCTCGAAGGCCCAGGGCTTGGCCTCCTCGCCGGCGCCCGCGGTGCTGGTCTCGAGCATCCGCCAGTGGTAGAGAACCTCCGGCAGGTGGACCACCGCTCGCGCCCGCTCGGTCACCTTCAGGACCAGGTCCCAGTCCTGGGAGCCTTCGAACTCGGCGTCGAAGCCGCCGACCTCCTCGACCAGCCGCCGCCGCATCACGCTGAGGTGGCAGGTGTACATCTGCGTGCGCATCCGCTCCGGTGACCAGTCGGGCTTGAAGAACGGGCCCGAGCGGCGGCCGGCGCGGTCGATCTTGTCTTCGTCGGTGTAGACGTAGTCGGCCTCGGGCGTGGCGGCGATCGCCTCGGCCACCCGCGCCAGCGCCGCCGGGTGCAACTCGTCGTCGTGGTCGAGCAGGACGACGAACTCGCCTTGCGCCATCGCCAGGGCGTCGTTGGAGGCGGCGACGATGCCGCCGTTCTCCTCGCGGCCGCCGACGCGAATCCGCTCGTCCTCGCCAGCCGCCTGCTCCAGCATTTCCCTGACGTGGGGCTCGGTCGAGCAGTCGTCGACGAGGCAGAGCTCCCAGTCCTCGAAGCGCTGCTTACAGACAGAGCGCAGCAGCGCTGCCAGCACGTCGGGCGGGGTGTTGTACACCGGGGTGACGATCGAGAAGAGGGGCATGCCGGGAGCGGCCGGGCCCCGGCCTAGGAACGCCCGCGCCGCAGCACTCGGGAGAGGAGCGAGCGCAGCGACCCCGGCAGCAGCGAGCGCAGCCGCACCGCGATCGTGATCAGCGGGGCGGCGCCGTTTTCCAGCTCCTCGAGTTTCCCGCGCACGACGCCGAGTTCGCTCTCCTTCGCGATCAGCAGGTCGCGCAGGCGCAGGATCTCCTCCTGGGCGCGCTCCAGCTCGGGGCGCATCTTCTCCTGCTCGTCCTTCGACGGCACCTGCCGTAAGGGCTTGGGGGCGCTTGATGGCTCGGTCACGCAGCCGCAGTCTACCTGCAAAAACAGGGCTTCTTGACACCGGTGGGAAGCTGTCCGGCTGATGCGGGCCCGCTGGCACCTGGCGATCCCGGCGGGGGCGGTCCTCTGCCTGCTCGCCCCGATCCTGCTGACCGACCGCACCTTCGCCACCGACTGGGGCAACCACCTCTGGCTGGTCTACATGCAGGGCCTCGATATCAAGGCCCTGGGCGAACCGAGCATCTACCTGCAGTCGACGCTCGGCGCCTTCTACCCCTACTACGCCTTCTACGGCGGCACCTTCTACGCGGTCAGCGGTCTCGTCGCCGACGTCTTCGACGCCGAAGTGGCGGTGCTCCTCGCCTACGCGGGGGCGATCGCCGCGAACTACCTGGGGTGGACCTGGATCGCCCGCCAGGCCGGAGTGCGCGGCTGGCGGTCCCAGCTGCCTGGGCTGATCGCGGTGACGGCGCCGCTGGCGGTCTCGAACCTCTACGGCCGGGGCGGCATCCCCGAGGTGGTCGGGACGTCGATGCTGCCGCTGGTCGCCGCCGCCGGCATCAGCCTGGTGCGGGAGCCGCGCCTGCGCCTGCGCGATGCGGCCGCTTTCGTCGTCGGGCTGGTCTTCCTCACCGGCAGCCACGCGCTCTCGATGGTCTGGGGCGCCTTCTTCCTCGCGATCCTCGCCCTGGTGCTGGTCGCCTGCTACTGGCCCTTCGTCAAGGCGCGGGCGATGCGGCTGCTCGGCCTCGCCTGGCTGGGGGTGCTCGCCATTTGCATCAACGCCTGGATGCTGGGACCGCTGATCCTCCTCCACTCGCGGACGGTCGAAAACGAACCCGACCCGCTCGGCCAGCAGGCCTACACCAGCGCCTCGAACCTCTTCCGGATCCTGCGCGACGCGCCCGACCCGTACTCGTTCGTCAAAGCCGACATCAACGCCGCCCTGCCCGTCCTGGCGCTGCTCTGGGTGCTCGTCGCCGGCGCCGTCTTCTGGCGCCTGCTCGGGCCGCGCCGGCGCGGCCTGGCGATCGGGCTCACCGTGGCGCTGGCGGCGCTGGTGCTGCTGATCCTCGACTGGTCGCTGATCACCGACCTGCCGGAATTCCTCCAGTACATCCAGTTCCCCTACCGGCTGCTCACCTACGCCGACTTCTGCGTGGTGGGGATGGTCACCCTCGCCCTGGCCGCGATCGAGCGGCGGGGGAGCAGCGCCGGGAGCACTGCCGCGATCGCCAGCCTGGCGGCGATTGCCCTCTTCAACCTGGCGATCTCGATCCAGCAGAACTTCCAGGTCCGCTCCTGGTTGAACGGGCGCGACGAAGCGACTGCCTCCTCGGTGCAGCCGCCGCCCTCCTGGTACGCGATCGTGCAGTTCGGCGACGGCTCGGCGCCGGTCGTGCAGCCGACGCTGTCGCAGCCACTGACCGTGCCGGTGGAAGAAGGCATCCGCGACAGCTACAAGGTCGAGTACCCGCCGGGGCCGGCAGGGACCGCGCAGACCAACATCGACACCGGCAACTACCTGGCCGACGTCTCCGGGGCCGAACCGGTGGGGCGCAGCGAAGCCGGCCAGATGGTGGTGCGCCTCCCGGCTTCGCCGAAGCGGCCGCGCACGGTCGTGGTCAGCGCTGAGGACGGCCCCGCGGTCGTCGTCAGCCGCTGGATCAGCCTGCTGGCGCTGGTGGTGGCCCTCATGGGCGTCATCGCAACCATCGTCGTGCGCCGGGTTCGTAGCCGCTGAGATGAACGGAGGCGCGAACCCCGAACTGCTCTGGCTGCTGGTCGAGCACCTGCTGCTGACCGGGCTCCCCGCAGCGGCGGCAGCCGTGCTGGCCGCCCGAGCAGGCATGCGCGGCGTCCCGCTGCTCATGGCTGTTGCGTTGGCCACCTCGGGCGGGGTGGCGATCCTCTCCTTCTGGCTCTACTACCTGGGTCCGACGGTGGGGCAGACGGGATCGTTCTTCTTCGTCTTCGCCTCGATCCTGGTCCTCGCCGGGTGCTTGCGGGCGGGAGCCGATCGCGGCGTCCTCCTCGAGCTGGCGATGCCCTTCGCCCTCTGGGCGCTGGCCAGCGCCTTCGTCCTCTTCCTCGGTTTCCTCCACGGCGGCACCGAGCAGCCGCTTGTCACCGCGGCCACGCGCTTCTCGCACCTGCTGCCCACCGACAACGAAATCCCCAGCTACTTCGCCGATTGGTTCTACCTGCACGGCCATAGCGGCACGCCGCCGCCGTTCGGCGACTGGCTCTCCAGCGACCGGCCGCCGCTGCAGGTCGGCTACGTCCTCGCCCAGCGGCCGTTCGGCTGGGGCACGACCGGGCTTCCCTATCAGGTGCTGGGAGTCATCGTCCAGCAGCTTTGGGTCCTCGGCA
>Ga0157371_10002485_pt1 | contig 17528 bp, 19 predicted proteins | sample C45metaG_FD_113462 | JGI IMG/M metagenome (GOLD analysis project Ga0157371, IMG submission 113462) | Corn rhizosphere microbial communities from Kellogg Biological Station, Michigan, USA - C4-5 metaG | ecosystem: Host-associated > Plants > Roots > Rhizosphere > Soil | place: USA: Michigan...
GACCAGATAATAACAGCCTTGTCAGCACCGTTAATGACATCGTCAGACTGAGGTGAAAGCATTGAAAAACCAAGGCTTGACCCAAGCGTGGTCAGCAGCAGGGACACAGCCATTACCGTTACCACGCCCGCAATGATGCTGCCCCACGAGACGCTTCTGTTCAGTTCCGCTTCTTTTACAGGTTCCATTGTAATCTCCATTTAAAAGCTATTAAAAAGACGGGATTAATCCACGCCCAGATTAATCTTAGTAAAAATAGGGGGCACTCAAAGCCGATTAGACGAAACAGACATCACCTGTGCTGTCAGAGAGGGGGAACAAGTACAAAGCGCAGGACGGTGCAGGTGAGACGCTTACCCCGGTGCAGCACGAGGTGCCGCAGAATGTTATTCAGCCCCTGATGGTCCAAAAGGACGCGAAGTCCACCGATACGCAGGTGTTTGCGCTGGGTGCAACCCGCCAGCCCGACGTGCAGTTCTCCATGGAGCCGGGGGATGCCCGGATGCTGCTGCGGCCCCTGCACATCGCCCGGAGCACCTACCGGTCCTTCACGTCAGTAGCTGACCGTGAGGGTCACAGTATCGCTGTAACGGCCGGCCGGCTGATTTCTCTGGTCCGGGTTTATTTCTGCTGAGTAGCTGAGGCTCTGCGTACTGCCGGTACCGGTCTGGCTCAGCGGGCTTCCTGCAACCCAGGTAAGTCCCCCCGGCTGGTAAATCCGGTACTGCAGCAGGGACGTCCCGGCGGCCGTGCTGGCAGCCATCTGGCGCCATCCTGCAGAAGAGGCCTGTGCACTGGACAGGTCCACCGTATAGGCCGCGTTCAGGGTGCAGCGGATCCCCAGCGCCGAGGTAAGCCGGGAGAATCCTGAGGGCAGCGCCGCGCTGCCAAAGTCCACGTCCGGCACGGCGTCAATCGAACAGTCGTTCTGGACGACCATGGAAAGCTGAACAGCGGACGTGCCGGTGCCGTCGGTGTACACGCACAGACCCAGCAGGCCGACAAAACAGATGTGGTAATTCCAGTTAAGGGTGAGCGTGTCCGTGTAAGTTCCGGCCGGAACGTTAACGCCGGGCGTGCTTTTCAGGTAAAGTGGCAGCGTTCCGTTGCTGGCGTTAAAGAGCCCCAGCAGTCCCAGCAACGTTGTTGAGCTCCAGGTATAGCTGCCGCCGCCCGTCAGGATGCTGCTGCAGGTGGTGTCCGTGCATACCGTATAAGGAATATAGGTACCGCTGGCCGCGTTGTAGAGGCGCGGCACGCCTGAGGCGGCGTTGGCCGACGTACTCAGCGTGGCGGTGACGGTGTTAGTACTCAGCAGCGACAGTGCACTTCCCGAGCACGTAAAGCCCGAACCGGTCTGTACGCTCTGCGCCGTGCTGTTAACGGCAAACGAGCTTAACGTCCCGAAACTGCCGCTGCTGGAGCTCGCCGTACAGTCAGCCTGCGCCAGCGGACAACCAGCTAGGCACATGAGCAGGACCAGCAGAAAAAACGTTCTCTTCACAGGTTTTCCTTCTGTTCTGAAAGGGCACACACCACCGGGCCATGTTTAAAGCGCTCGCGTCTGTTGCCGAGGTGAAGCACGTACCGGCAGGTTCCTCCGGGCACCGATACCACGATATCACTGACTTCGGGCACATCTTCGAACCATACCTCCCCCCCGAACCCCATCTCCGAAGTCTGATTGCTGTTGACCTCTGTCACCAGCGTGCTGGCCGGAAGAGGCTGATGCGCCGCGTCGACCACGGTCAGCAGGAGGGGACGCGTCTGTCTGACGGGGAAGTTCAGCAGCGCACCGCTGCCTTCCCTCACGGCTATGCGCTGCTCCACACTGGGAGTGATTACGCTGGCAGGGAGGCTCACAGGATCGATAGACAGGCGTGCCGGATACCATCCACTCACCCACGGTATCAGGAGGTGCCCGTTACTGTCCGTGCGTCCGGCGAGCTGGTTTTCATAATGCACGGGAATGCCGCTGTAGCCGGATGTGCTGACTACGATAAAGGCATCACTGATTTTACTGCTGGTAAAAAGCGCATCATCCATCCAGACAAGCGATCCACTGAGGTCTGCCCACATCCTCCTGTCGCTGCCGCTTTTGTAAAAGCCGCCGCTCACCACTGCATCGCGGCCCCTCCACGTCATGTCGGCCCGCCGGTACTGGTTATTATCGGCTGAGGCGGCCAGGTTCCAGCCCACTCCGCCTCCGGCGGGCAGCGTGCGCGAATAGGCGGCGGTCTGGGACAGCCGGCCGTCCTCCGGCCGGTTACCGCTCAGCGTTGCCGATCTACCCCCTCCTAACGGTAGGATCACCTGCACCTGGCCGCTTCCCCCACCTCCAATCGTTTTACTGAGCGTCAGGTGGATGCTGCTATTACGGGTCAGGCCATGCCCCCACGAAAGGCTGGCAAGCCGCGTCCGCGTTCCGTCATGTGCTGTTACCGAAAAATAACCCAGCCCAACAGTGCCCGAATCTGCACCGGCCGGCGCAAGACTCAGCGTGGCCTGCTCCGCGCGCCGGCTCAGCGAGGCGGGAGTATTATAGACTGACAGGTCAGTGAAACCGGCCGAGCGCCGTGTCTGACTCAGGTTCAGAGTAAAACGCGGTGAATACCAGGAGTAACCGAACGAGGACTGCTGACCCGGCCGCTGGCTCTGAGACTGGCTGAAACTCAGCGAGAAAGTTCCCAGCCGCCACGGCGAAACGTCTGCGCCTGCGCCGGCGCGGGCAAGCCCTTCACGACCTTCCCCCTGAACGGCAACGGTGAGGCTGTCGCTGAGCCCGTAGCGGTAAAAACCGCTCAGGGCCGTAGCGCCATAGTCTGCGCTGCGCTGGCCATAACCCTGCCGCAGCGCACCGGTGCTGAAATCAAAATCACTCAGCCCCGCCCGCAGAAGCTGATTGGACACGTAGAAGGGGAGGGTCGTCTGCACCTGCCGGCCGAGCGCATCGGTGGTGACCAGCGTAGCCTCACCTGCACCATTGATAAACGGCACGGACGTCAGTGTCCAGGGGCCGGCATTGAGCGCATTGCTGCTGCTCCGGTATCCGTTGATGAACAAATCCACGCTGCCCGAGACGGCCGCCGTGCCGGACCAGCTGAGCATGGGATAAGTCACCAGATCCGGCCGCACGGCAAAGCTCCGGCCCAGCCGCAGTCCCCCCAGGCGCACGGCGTTGCTCCAGCTCAGGGCATTGCTGACAACATCGCCCACCTGCAGGGTCAGCATCCGGCCGGCATCGCTGAGCTTCCACGTGGTGTCATAACGCAGATAACCTGCCGCATTCTGCCCGGCCCCCGTTTTTCCCTCCTGCACCCGACCGGTGGTGGAAAGATAACCCAGGCCTGTGAAAAAGCGCTGTTCCGTCCACAGTGCGGAATAACGTTCGCCGCTGTGGCCGTGCGATGTGTAGAGATCGTAATTCATCAGCATGCCGGGGGAGCTCACAGCCTCATCTGTCTGAGCATCAACCCGACCCAGCCGCTGCGTGGGCAGCCAGTCGTCAGGCACGGTCAGCGCCAGTGTCTGGCGAACGCTGTCATAACTGACAGTGGTCTGCGATATACGGCTGACATCTACCGGTCCCCGGGTTCCTGCTGGCAGCCGGATGAAATGCTTACCCAGCACCGCAGCGTCAATCAGGTAAGCGCTGCCGCGTACGGTCACGGGTATGACGCTTTCATCATGCCGGCCGTTAACAGAGAGAGTCAGCCAGAGCCTATACTCTTCATGACCGGCATACACCGCGCGCGGCGGCGGGAGAGCGTCATACGCCTCAGCGTGGCCCTCGCGACAGGGCCACAGCAGGTAGGTGGGCATGAGTGCAAAACGCATAACCGTTCGGGGGGTCATCGGGAGAGGGCCACAGGCTTACCGTTATCAGAGACGCGGGCGAACAGCGCCATACCCACAGGCACCTTCGCCCCGGGTGGCAGTGGGAACTGCATGGTCTGACCGGCCAGAACATAGCCAAGAAAACCTTTTGAGAGCATCAGGGATGCCTCGTCTTTTTCCGCGCGCGATCCCCAGAATACGGTGGTCAGACGAACATGTGTGCCTCCCCCGTTAGTTATTTGAAGCATGCTCTTACCCGTCTGCGTGACCACCTGCCAGTGCACCCGTGAGGCCAGCTCGCTGTCGGTTCTCTTTTTGAGGTCCGGTGCGGTCAGGAACAGTGGGAGCACGTACCGCATCTGCAAACGCAGCCCTGCCCCCTGAACGGGAGGCGGCGACGCAGGATCTGGGATTTCATCCAGAATTATCCGGTAAGCCAGCTCGCCGGTCCGCGGGGGAGGACCGGGACGAATAATACGGATGAGCTGCCGCTGCCCGGAGGGGATGGTGGCAAAAGGCGGACTGGCCAGTACGGCACTCTGATCGGCGTAACGGTCACGTCCTCCCACCTGTTGCCAAGCCAGCACGCGCGCCTGAAAACGTACAGGCGAACTGCCGCGGTTCTCAATCCAGAGTGCGCTGCCCTGCTCACTGGCAGGAACAGACTGCAGAATCGGCCAGACCAGCACCGCGCCTCTGACGTTTATCGGAGCGGCAGTAGCGAGCATAAACAGAGCGTACAGGGTTAGCTTTAAGGGATTTGTTTTAGGCATGGTTAATACGTCAGGGTGACTGTAATAAGATCCGTATACGTACCCGCTGCAGGTAAGCCTTCAACGGCAAAAAGACGTCCGTATACTGTGAAAACCTGAGAAGTTGCCGGGAAGGAATCAATGCTAAGCGCCAGAGCGCCTGATCCCCATACCCTACTGTACGCGGCGTCCTGATACAGCTGATAGGCCAGGGAGGCCTGACCATCCCTGCTGCGCATGTATCGCTGACTGGCACTTCCGCCATGCTGGCCGTAATCCAGTGCCACACTGACGGCGAGGCCGGGGGTGCAGGTTACCTCTACTGATCCCGCCCCACGGATGCTGGCTATGTCAGTGTTATGACTGACAGCCGCCATGGTGCCAAAATCAAGCGTCCCCAAATCGTTTCCGGTATCGGACGTTCCTGCACCAAACGCACAGCCGCCTGTTATCGTCGCACTTATCTGAAAGCTGGCGGAAGTCGTCGCGGCGGCGCTGGAGCAGGAGACAAAGATCAGGATAAAAGCGAGGCTCCTTTCCATGGCACTAGAAAGCTTACCAGGCGAGCGTGGCCGTCACGGTATCCGCATAAGTTCCCGAAGCCGGCGCGGTCGTGCTCTGATCGGATGGCAGGATCCGGCCAAAAATGGGGATGCTCTGCTGCGTGCCGTCAGCGGCCAGCGCGAGGCTGCCATTAACGGGAATTTCCGCGCTGCGGGCCGCGTTGGAATAAAGCCGGTAGGGGATCTGAGTACTGCCCGCTGACATGCTGCGTAGGGTTCCGCTTCCGTGCAGTCCGCCGTCGAGCGTCAGGGTCGGGGAGAGGCCGCTGGTACAGGTAACCGTGACGGTACTGCTTCCATCCGCTCCCAGCATGCTCCCGTCGATAATGTTGGCAAGATCGGCATAGGTACCAAAATTAATGCTGCCCCAGTTGTTGACGGTGCCGGAAGAACTGTTGTTACCAACGGTGCACCCTTCACTGATGGTCACCTGGATTCCGAGCTGCCCTGTGAGGGTTCCGGCTGCAAAAGCGTGATTAATTGACAGGGCGGTCAGGGGGGCCAGCACCATCCTCCTGCACCAGAATTGCAGATTCATGTCATCTCCTCACTCAGGTATAAAACGGGGACAGTCGACCCCTTACACCATTAAAAATAACGAGTGTTTAAAATACAGGTAAATCTGGCTTGACGATCGAACAGATAAACCTGCCGCGAAAAGCAGCGTTGTGCCAGATAATTTATTTTTTTTAAAGTAAACGAGTCCGTGACGTTACGGAAGAGGAAAACTAGGATTAATCTCAAAAAAAAATCATTATGCCATACATGTTATAAATTTATATTTTTAAACTATTAATTAAATATAAAAAAGAATTTAATTTCAATAGCGTGATCATTATGTAGTTCTGCCCGGGGCCTGAAAGGGCCAGACGCTACTGGGGAAATAATAGATAAGCATTAAAAGATAACTTTAAATCTGCTGATGAATTCTTCTCCGGGACCTCCAGTGCCGGAATGTATGAATGCTGATGAGTAAATAATGATAGGTTTGGGCGCCGACAAGCTGTCAGTGCGTAAGCCCTGAGCAGAAAAGGGGGCGTGAGGTCGTTGTAAGGTCGCGGAGCAGGAATGGAAAAAAACCGTTCCCGGCTCTTCAGACAGGCTGGATGCCGGGCGATCTAATGGCCATGGCCAGATGCTCCTCACCAGTCAGCTCCTTATAATGGTGCGTGAGTCTGTTGATTTCCTCTGCCAGCAGCAGCCGGCAGGTTTCCTCACTCAGTGTAGATTTTTGTATAGGGACCTGCCCGATAATCTGACATGCGTCATCAAAGGTTTTACCAAGCTGTTTATTCAGGGAGAACATGAGCACTCCAAAAAAATTTGTCAGGCGCTGAACTGTGCCATCAGGGGGAGCCGGTGACCTTATAGCTCTTTTCTGACCAGCATGCGGCGCACCAGTGGCGTTTCACGTGACGCAATATTCAGACAGTACTTTCGCCGCTGAGCAATCCGCTCACGGGCCCCCTCATCCGGGATTCATCCATGACGATAAGCCACCGCCGTGCGGCAGGACGCCATGATCTGCGCATTTCAAGCAGTTCAGCAACTCCGTCTGCGATATTTATATCTCCGCTCCATAGATTGTTTATATTTATTAATGTGGTACAGTGCGCCAATCTGCTGTTTTGTGAAATTAAAGTAATGTGACTTGACCCGCACTCTGTCGTTCGGAGAGGGCATGAGAGGCTGCCACAGGGGCAGTATGGGAAAATTAACAGGTAAGAGTGGTGCTGAATCACAGCCTGCGCGCAGTTATCTTGACGAAGGGGAAACAGACGCCAACGCTGTCAGCGTCATACGCTCCATTGCTGTATTTTTTTCCGGTGTTGAAGAGCTCGCCGCTGTACGCTTCAGTGGCCTGTTTCCGGGATGCCCTGCGGGCTGACTATGCCGATATGGCGAGAGCCTGTCGAAACATCATCACAGTGTATTGATGATGTTTCAGGGGATCCCTCAGCCCTGCGGGGGCATTTTTCACTTTCTGCAGAGCAGCCGTCCTGTCCCTCCTGCCTTATAAGTTTTAACCGCGTTGCAACAGGTTAACTTTCGCGGGCCCATGATGCCCCTCCTGCCGCATCTCTGACATGCTGATCGCAGAATCTACTGATTTGGAAAATCACCGTTTAGGATAAGGCCACATGTGCTCGTGTCCTGTTGCAGACAAGAGACCGTGAACGATTAAGTAGCCCATAAAGCCTGCGAAAATCAGAATTATTATGACTTCAGCGCCTTTACTGATGTGATGTCCGGTCATTTGAGTACCTCATTATGGCTATAAGCATAATCTGAAATTTAGCGCGTTACCGGTGAAGATCAAGCGTAATTCACAGGGTGAAAAAGTTTATTTTTTTAATGTTTTTAGCATTAATAAAGAATTTTTTTGCTTGAAAAATAACCTAACGCTTCAGCGTTATTGATGAGTTGTGTGCGTTGTCTGACGATATTCTGGCTGAACTGGTCCCATGTTCAGTATGCATACATGCCGTTCTGGCATCAGAATGCCTCCGAAAAACAGGAGTTATGATCGATCTGAATTTAATGTTTAATTCCGGAACGTACATCTCAAAGGACACAAATTGTCAGGGGCCTGACGTTTTCTTCTTGTTTTTCAGTACTGACATTTTTACGGTGCTCCTCACAATGATCAGGGCCGAATATCCGCCAGGAACCGGTATGGGGATCCGTCCGGAAGCCTGCTGCGTATAACGCAGCACGTCAGTCGCCAGCGCGGAGAACCGGCTTTTACATACTTTCCCCAACTGACGCTGCAGCCATGAGTGCCGTTTTTCCTGTTCTGCATTCAGGATAGCCGCAACCGGCAGCGCAGATTTTCCACGCATCCGCTGCCTGTAGTCCTGAGCCAGGGTGAAACGGGAATAATGTGCGTATTTCCGGTCTGTTCTCGGCCAGGCTAAGGCGCAGGAGATTCAGCAGGCTGGTTTTACCGGCACCCAGGCACCTTCTATACCAATGACGGTGCTGACCCGGCGTCCAGGGATGCAGGTACTGAGACTGTTTGATCTCGTCCTTGAAAGCGTCCGGGCTGGATACTCGATTCCTCCAACCGCACGCTGTCGGCTTTTTTTGATGAAGAACTGAACATTGACATTGATGATGAACGTTATCAGGAAGAAGGAATCTGAAAAGCCAAGCGGGTAAGGTGTTTGCTGAAACAGGTCGATCGTGAAACCGTCCTGCTGGAAGCCAGGCTCCGGCATGCGGCTTAAACAGGGGTGCCTTATGCTGAGTTTGACAGCCTCTACACCCTTAAAGACAAAATACCCGGCACGCCAAAATAAACTGCCGGGTAATTCAGGATATTACCCTGAAGAGAGTGGCTTACTTCACCCAGTCTTCCAGTACCAGTCCCGGCACCCGCGCAAACTCCCGCGTATTATTCGTCACCAGAATGGCACCGACCGCGATGGCGTGCCCGGCGATGGCCGTGTCGTTCGGGCCGATTGACGTGCCGGCCAGCCTCAGTGCCACCTTGATTTCCGTGGTGGCGTCCACCGCGGGACGATCCCACGGAAGGATGGCGTCGAGGCGGGCGCAGAACGCCTCAACCAGCTGCACATGGCGGGGCGAGGCCTTCGGGCCGGAGGCACCAAAGCGCATTTCGGCATAGGTGATGGCCGAGACCACGACGCGGTGGCTGCGCAGCACCGCCTGCTCCAGGCGTTTTATCACGGTCTCCGGCTGCTCGCGCATGATGAACGAGCAGATGCAGGTGTCGAGCATGTAGATACGGTCTTTTGTCTTCTTCACAGGTCAAACCGTCCTTGATCGCTGACAACGTCCCCGCGCTCCGCCATAAAGTCCGGGTCAGCTTTTTCGAGTGCAAAGAATGAGCCCCAGGTTGGCCGAACGGGACGCAGAATGATGCTGTCCCCTTCCCGGACGATCTCCAGCTCGCTCACCCCGTCAAAATCCAGATCGCGGGGCAGACGAATGGCACGGTTGTTGCCGTTTTTAAATATCGATACAGTTCTCATGGTCTTTCTCCTGGCCTGCGGGCCTTTATATTTATACATATGCCAAGTATAGGCAGATGTTTAGCGTATGCATAGGCTTAACATCTGCATATTCTTGATATATGCGTATGTGTGCCATATGCATACGCCTGGGATATTAACTTGCCGGGCATATGCTTTGTTCTCTTGTTTACCACTGAGATCCGAAAAAAGGTGGAACCGGATCTTTACCCCGCCACCGGCGGTTTTCTGCGCAACACCCCACATGTTGTGGTTCAGTCAGCTGCCAGTGGCACAACATACGGGATGCGTCAGGCGAAAGGCCGCCTGAAAACCCCGCTTCCGCCCGCCCCGCCGCCGTGCTACCCTTCCGGTTACTGCCCGATACGGAAAAAGTCGGATCCGGCGACTGCGTGCTTCCGGTAATTGCGGTGAGGGAGTATAAGCATGCTTACAGATTCCTGTGTGATGTTAAACAGGGTGATGTTTTACAGGGTGATATTAAGAAACCTCAACGTCACCATTTGTGACAGCCAGAGTGGTGATAATACCTTCAGTGAAATTAGTTAACAGTGACGGTTTCATCACGGTAAGGAGTGAGCATGGGGATGTTTGATACGGTGACGTTCCGCTACCGGATGCCGGACGGGGTAACTGGAACGGATTTTCAGACCAAGGACCTGGAGAGCGAAGGTGAATTTTACGAGATCTCACCGGCCGGTCGTCTGCTGCGCTGGCAGAATGAGGGCGGACTGAAGGACACGGAGTTTGACGGGGTGTTAACCCTGAGCGCCGGCGACGGCTATCACCTGTATTTTGAGCGGGGGACACTGGCGTGGATTGAGGTGTACTCGCAGGGGGAGAAACGCTGGCCGTTTGAGCCGGCCCGTTACATGACAGAACAGGACTGACGGAGCGGGATGCGCGAGGGATAAACTTATGAGCAGGAGCAGACGTGCTGACAGAAGAGATAATAAACGACCTGACGCACCCGGTTACGGTTCAGGTCATTAATCAGGGGCCGGGCATCTGGGGTAATGTGGCCACCGGGCTGATCGCCGCCGGGGCGGCGATTGCGGCGGTGATGCTGACGCACCGGTATACTCTGAAGCGCGAAAAGCAGGCGGCTCAGGATAAACGCCAGCAGGAGCTTCATTTCATTGCAACAGAGTTGATTTTCATGCTTGAGCGGTATGCGGAGCAGTGTGCACGGGTGGCGACTGATGACGGAAAACCCAACCGGGAACGTCAGCAAGAGTATGAGCCGGTCACCGCTTTGCCCGAGCTTAATCTGTCAGCCATCACCGGCGACTGGCGCGTCCTTGAGCCACTTCACATGTTCCGCATCCGTGAGTTGCCGGTGCTGCAGGACGAGGCCGACAGAGCAATTGAAGCTGAATGGGAAAATTTCGATCCCCCTTATCATACACCTTACTTTAAGGAGCGGCAGTATCAGTATGCCCGTATGGGGCTCAGGTCTGTCATTCTGGCAGTGCGTTTGCGCAGGGAGGCCGCCTTACCCGTTACCCGTCTTGCGGATCATGCGTGGTCTGCCGTTCCGCTGATGCGCAGTGTCTGGCGCCGGGAGCGAAAATGGCGGGCGGCGGAAGCCATAAGAATACGTGAGTGGCAGGATCCCGTGCTTCAGGTAAACCATGGCAGAGGGGAAACACATTTATGACCAGCCTGATACCTTACGGCCAGCCACACCCACCGGCGCAGCTGCCGGTGGCCATCGACTATCCCGCCGCGCTGGCGCTGCGACAGATGGCGGCGCTGATTGACGACTTACCCAGATACCTGCTGGCGCCGGAGGTCAGCGCCCTGCTGCACTATGTGCCAGACCTGCACCGGAAGATGCTGCTGACAACGATGTGGAATACCGGGGCACGTATCAACGAGGCGCTGGCCCTGACCCGGGCCGACTTCACCCTGACGCCGCCCCATCCCTTTGTGCAGCTGGCCACCCTGAAACAACGTGGTGAGAAGGCTGCCCGCGGCCCCGGGCGCGCACCGTCCGGCGTGGTGCCGCACCGGCTGGTTCCGCTGTCCGATCCTCAGTTCATCGCCCAGCTGGATATGATGGTCGCCACGCTGCGCATTCCGGTTGAACGTCGTAACCCGGACACCGGCCGGACGGAAAAGGTTCGCCTCTGGACGGTTACGGACCGCACCGTCAGGACGTGGATCAACGAAGCCGTGGCGGCCGCAGCGGCAGATGGCGTCTCGTTTTCTGTTCCGGTGACACCACACACTTTCCGGCACAGCTATGCTATGCACATGCTTTACGCGGGGATCCCGCTCAAGGCGCTGCAGAGCCTGATGGGCCACAAGAGCCTCAAGTCAACGGAGGTCTATACGAAGGTGTTTGCGCTGGACGTGGCGGCACGTCACAGGGTGCAGTTTTCGATGCCGGGTAATGAAGCCGTGGCGATGCTGAGGAAGGAATGACGGCGGGTATACCTATATTGGCCTGTTGGTTTTTACAGGCTAATAATAACTCAAAGCAGTTTAAATTGGCTATATACTTATTGACCATTCTAATTGGCCTGTTAGGTGGAATTTTAGGTGCGGTGGGGGTTGAAATAATTTACTAGGGTATGGTTAGTTATCTAATATTTTCAGTTTTTTTTATATCATTATCAATGATATTATTTTCAATTAAATCTGTCTGAAATCTTCTCCGTATTTGGAAACAATATCCAGGATAAGGTTAGTTTGCTATTTAATTGCAGGCTATATTAATTTGCATTTTTATTTACATTCCAACTTGTAGGATTAGAGCTTCAAAGAGGCCCCGAGAACAATCGGTGAAAATTAGGAAGATAACCAAAAAACGTATAGGATCTGATTTATGTCTGACGAAACGGTAGTTTAAAACTAAAAACCGCCTTTTAAGCGTATTTGGTTAGCGAGCGCTGCAAGTAAAGTGCCTAAAACTAGCTAATTTAATGCCATTTAAATGAATATTCGATAGTTACAAGCAAGGAGGGGGCTTGGTGAGTATTAATATAATTTGGGAAGACCCATTCGACGACTCCTTAGCGGGAGGGATGGTATACCGTAAATTTTTATATCTTGGCCAGCTCTACGGAGTGGGTTTTCAAGAGATTCCAACTCAAGCTGATTTAGAAGCGAAAGACATCAGGTTGGATGAGGCTTTTCCGCATTTTCGCTTCCCTCATAATAACGGTGTTTGGGCTGTTCTTTTTGACACTATTGACCCTGTAACAGACTCACCTTTAGGCTTTAAGCATGTCAGGTATGATGGATTGGCCGGAGGCCGGGTGCTTCAAAACGTTGCAAGTATAATTTATGACCACTATAATATCTGTCAAGCAGGTGCGTACGTTTTTAGTGCTGCCGAAGATCGAGAACATGAACGAGACACTGATCTTTCAGTAATATATTCAAGAACTCTGGGTCTTCAAGGGCACCCTAGAAGCAGGCTTTTCAGTCGTTTAAACGGTTGGAATGCATACACCGACATAGATGCAGGAGGAAGAAGTTATGTCGTCACAACTCAAAGTTACCAGCCTTAACAATGCCGCAGTGGCACGTCTTAATCTTGAGATGAGCAAACGTCTGCAGGCTGCAGCAGGTCGAGATGTGAGAGAGAAGCTTGCCTCTGGCGAAATTAAAATTGTTGATGGGCGTTATGTGGCATCCAGTGACAGTAGCCTTCGAGTTAAACGTTCCTCAGTCTTTAGCGGTGTGAACTCAAAGAAGAAGGCATCTCGTAGCGCATAAAAAAAGCCCCCAAGGGGCTTTTTTTTAATCACTAAATTATCGTGCATGATACGTATCGAAGACTCTGCACAAAACTGTTTACTTTTTAGCTTTAACTATTGATTCTGAATAATTAGATAACATACTTTCAATATCAAGATTGTGTGGCGAAATGAACTTATGAACAGTTTTTTCATCTAAACATTTTAGATCATAGTCTTTGAATTCTTTAAAAAAAGATTTAACGTTATCTCTAAGAAGTTTAAGTTTTGATTTTCTCATGACAAATATTTCTTCATTAAAGTTACTTTGGTATGAAAGAGTTTTAGTGTTAATTATCATTATTTTTTTACACTTTGCATTTCCATACTCTTCTGAAAACCAGCCGCAGTGATTATTCATCTGACCAGCCTCGGTCTTGTTAATTTCGGTTCTATCATCATTAACTTCATTTTTACATTCGAAAATAAAATACTGACCATCGATATCACACCATAAGTTATCTGGTCCTTTCTTTATTTCCTTATCTGGTCTTTGGCACGCAAAACCTATTGAAGTTCCTAAGTTGTGAAGAGCATCTTCGAATTTATCTGATTGGACACCGAAAGATAAATTTTGCAACACACTATCTACAGAAATCATTAGTGATTGATAGTCTTCATGTTGGCTAATCCATTTGATGATCCTGTTTGCTCGCGTTGCATTTATATTTTCTACCTTTCTGTATACAACGCCGTCTTTAGGTTTTAAGAGGTTGCTATTTCTTTGGAATGCTGATTTTTGGATTTTATTAGAGTCAGATTTACTTATACTATATTTGTATCTGGCTTGAAGTTGAAGATACCAACCCTTCTCCATATCATCATCACTGTATTTGTCACAAATATCCTGCAATACATCGCATGCTTTGTCTACCTCTCCCTTAACAAAAAGGTTTTCAGCTTTGTATTCAAGTAAAATTAAATCATAAAGATCATCTTTAGTGTCGTGAGGGTCAATTTCGTTCATTCCTTCTACATAAAACTCCTTCCAACCATCATCGCGGAGCAAGGATTTATTAACCAAGTCTATAAATAATTGTTCTACATTAGCTCCAACGTCAATTTCGTCTTTTGCAAAACCAACGATTTGACTACCTATATCAATTTGCTTTTTAGTTTGTGGAGAAAAGTATTTTGTTGTTAATGGGCTCTTCAAAAACTGTACAAGATCGCCACCCGTAATAATAATCACGCTATAATCCTTTTCTCCTCTCACACTACGTCCCAGTCCCTGCTCAACACGTTGCGCGGTCTTGACGTTTATAATGTCACTACTTGGTCTACACTCTTCCTCATATCTATCTGATAAAGTCTCAGAATAAGGTTTTGAATCAATTATCAAAATACGGCATGAATTATCAGGAAGATCTATGCCATCATATCGATTTGCTAATACGAGGGCATTTTTATATACTCCTTTTTTTAGTTGCTCCACACATTCATATATAGTCTCTGTATTTGCAACTGTAGCCCCAATCCGCTGGAATTGGATTGTATTCGAAAAACTAGGTGTAAGGCATACGGTACCAAAACTTCTTTTTTCAAAAGGTTTTAGTATCCAATTAATAATTTTTTCACGATCAAGTTTTTCATCGATCAACGATGGTATTAAAATCATTTTTTCACCCGACCAGATTAAGTCAGGGTTGATTAGAGGGTTTTTTACCGCTTCAATATCAAAGCCCAATCCTTTAATAAAGAAAGAATCGTCTTGCGTTGTCGCTGACATAAGAAAACGATGTTTAGCTTTACTAAAGCTACCAAAAGTATCTATTAATGAAAATATTGGTGATATTTCTAAGGATTCACCGGAAATGAATGCTTGACAATTATGTAGTTCGTTTTTTATTAAAGGCCAAATGAATGATACTCGTTTATCTTCAATGTTTTTTAGCAACTCCTGCGCAACTTGGTCTTTTTTATCAATCCAAGCCCAATACGGAATAGGAAGTAATGTGTTGTTTCCTACTCCACTCTCCATTTCCAAATAACTGCCTTCACCTTGATCTTTAAGTTCGCCAGAGAAAATATTTAATATAGAATTATAGAGGTTGCTTTCCTTATCAACTTTAATAGTGAAGCTGCTTTTTATAGAGTCAATGCATGCTTGGGAGTCATCTAAAATTATTGAATTTACGCTTATGGACTTACTGCCTAATCCAAAAGAGGTTTTTCCATTAAACAATTTTTGTACATGTGTTATTAGTATTTTTCTTCCGGTATGGAAATCATCAGGAATCTCTCTGCTTTTGTCAATTATGCAATAGGGAATCCCAAATTTCTCTGCATCTTTGACTGCTTGCTTAGCCAGATATATATTTGGGCAAACATACATGCTTGGGCTATTCGTTTCATTTAATTTAGATAGTAATATAAGTAATCCAATTAATGTCTTACCCTCCCCTGTATGCAGTTTTATTATGTTATCTCTTTCATCCCTTCTTTTATCGTGCCATTCGCATAAGATTTTTTTTTGTGATGGTCTCAACGGGCCAGCTTCACTTCGCCTATCTAGAGAGTCATAAATTTCGATGGGGTTGATTCTTTTTGGTAGTTCTTTTTTCTTTAATTTATTTGTGAAGTCAATCATTATATTTCCTTATATTAACCAATTAAAAGTTATATTCACATAGTTACTATAATTTATACTCTGATGCTGTGACCTGCCCCCAGAATCAGACACAACCTTCAGCTAGTAATGTCGTTTTGTTTACCTTCACATTATCCATTTCGCCACTGTGCAGCCAACTCTGATGACGTTTGATAATTCATATAGATAGAATGTGGAAGAAATTCGTTATAATCCACCCGCCAGTCCTTAATGACTTTCCTGGCGTTAACGATATCGCCGAACCTGTGTTCACTCAGACATTCATCGCGAAATCGTCCGTTTAAGCTCTCAATAAATCCTTTCTGCGTTGGCTTGCCCGTAAGGATTAAGTGTAACTCCACGCTATGCTCAAAGGTACGTTGATTCAATGCGCAGCAAGTCAACTACAGCCCCCTAGTCAGTTCTTATCGTAACCGAATAGCTTCGTAAAAGTGCAATACTGTCCAGAATACGCGTTACTTGAACGCCTGAAATCCCAAATGAGGTGATAATTGTCAGACTATCCTACGTAATGTGATCCTCACAAGTCAGGCACTTTATCCTGCTATCGTTGGCCAGCGGGCCTATGACGGAATCCATTGACCCAGGTCAGGTTAGGCGCCGTCGGGTGGAACAGTGACATACGTTTCGTTACCAGTCCTATACGACGTCGTCTGCGTTAAACGCCCAGCCCGCTGAGATGATAAAGACGGTACTCGCGCTTGTGATTAACATCAAGGCCTTGACGGCGCAGTAACTGCCAAATGCGGCGATAGCCAAAACGCTTGCGCTTCAGTGCCAGTTGTTGCGCCCTGATAAATCCGTATCAGCTGCCGGACGCCGAGCATAGTAGCGGTAGGTTGACAGAGGCAAACCTGTTAGCCTTGTGAGTTCAACCGATGGATGCAACACACTGGCTAAACCGCTCTGCGGGTGATTCATAGTCTAGCGTTTTTCTCGGCCTTTCGTTGAGCTGTCTGGCAACACTGTTTAGTCTTTGCTGGCTGTGAACCGATAAGTCAGTCCCTTTTGGAAAATATTGTCTGAGCAATCTGTTCGTATTTTCATTTGAGCCACGTTGCCAGGGCGATTGTGGATCACAGAAATAAATCTGAATTTCTGTAGCTACAGTAAATCGGGTGTGGCTGGTCATTTCAGCCCCCCGATCCCATGTTAGTGTTTTATAAAGCTCAGCAGGTAATTCCCGGGCTTGTCTGATGAGTGCAGATATAACCGTTATGGTCTTGTTGTCTCTGATTTTGGCCAGCATAACAAAGCGGGAATGGCGTTCTACGAGAGTGACGATATAGGAGTTTTTCGAGCCCTGGATCAGATCACCTTCCCAGTGACCCGGTATGGCTCTGTCTGCGACTTCAGGTGGCCTTTCGCTTATCGGTATCGCATCCGGGATTGATCCTAACCCTTTCCCTTTAAGCGATGATGTTCTGGATCTACGAACCACTCTTCCGCTTCTGAGGCATTGCTGCAGCTCTTTTTTTAATGCTCCCCGGGTTTGTATAAAAAGCGTTTTATAAATCGTTTCGTGTGACACATACATTTCCTGATTATCCGGATAACAGCGCTTCAGCCAACCGGCGATCTGTTCCGGCGACCAGTCCTGATGCATCTTCTCTGCAATAATTTTACACAATGCGGGGCTTTCAATTAGCTTGCAAGGTTTTGGTCTCAGAGCATTTTCCCACGCAGCAGTGTCGGCTTTTGCTGCACGGTATTGTTTGGCACCTCCGTGCCTCCTGACCTCGCGGCTAATCGTTGAGGGCGCTCTTGATAATTTGGCTGCGATGTCCCTAATACTGCGTTTTTCTACCAGTCCTCTGGATATCTCCTCTCTTTCATCAAGCGAAAGCGCTAATCGGTGCCGTTTTCGCACGGGAGGACGATAGCCACCTGTCTGGTGGATTGTGGGCATGATAGAAGAATGAAATCTGTCGAACATTCTGGCGATATCATGCAGGGAATCACCTTGCTTATATCTGTCCCAGATAATCGCCTTCTGCTCTGGCGTGTAGTTAATCCGA
>Ga0157371_10002487_pt1 | contig 17524 bp, 15 predicted proteins | sample C45metaG_FD_113462 | JGI IMG/M metagenome (GOLD analysis project Ga0157371, IMG submission 113462) | Corn rhizosphere microbial communities from Kellogg Biological Station, Michigan, USA - C4-5 metaG | ecosystem: Host-associated > Plants > Roots > Rhizosphere > Soil | place: USA: Michigan...
AAGCAGGCATACACACGAATTAACCAAAATAAACCATCAAAAATGATCGGACAGGTTGCAATCCAACGAAAACTACTAATCCTAATCTATACTTTATGGAAGAATGATACTGAGTTCATCGAAGGGTACAAAGAAAGTAGTCCCAACCCGAAAGCTGAGACTACGCTAGATAGTTCAATACTTGAACTTCTTTGAAATACAAAAATACTTTTTCTCTAAAACGTTTAAAATTTAAAACAGTACCTTTTCTATGTTCAAGAATTAATTACTTGCCAAAGCAGCTTCCTGCGCAACGGATTCCAGCTGACTTTCGGTATAGGTATACCGCCCGGTATGCACAATAAATACATCCTTCTGTGTCAATAGATCGCGATGCTCAAGCAGATTCTTCAAGGAAACATTGCCTATTACGTACTTGTAGTCATCTCTGGAGAAACGCTCTGAAATACCTTCCACCTTAAGCTTCTCAATTGTGTACTCATGTACATAGCGAACGTAAACTTCAATATTAACATTGTTGGTGTGGATCAATCCACTTTGGTGATGATACTTTTTGTATTCGTACTTGTAACCATAGCGTAGGGCTGCAATGTCCGATAAGATCGCCGCACCAGTAGGGTGGCCGCCCGCACCTTTACCAAAGAAGAACTGTTTGTCGGCAAACGCCGCCTGTACCGTTACCCCGTTATATTCATTTTCTACATTGTACAAGAAGTCATCCGCCTTCACAAACTTCGGCAACACGTAGGTCACCAGTTGTTGTGTACTGATCTTCCTTGCCGTAGGCACCAGCTTGATCTTAAAGTTCTTCTCCCTTGCAAAGCGGATGTCATTCTCCGAGACATTCTGAATCCCGACGTTCAGTATCTTATCCGGGTGTATAAATAATCCATATGCATGGGCAGTTGCAATCGCTAATTTGAATTTGGCATCATAGCCGCCCACATCTAAAATCGGGTTGGTCTCTGCAAATCCCAAGTCCTGCGCCTGCTTAAGTGCCACATCATATTCCAGCTTTTCATTAAAGATCTTTGATAGAATATAGTTCGACGAGCCATTAAATATACCGCTGATGCCGTGCAGCAACTCATTATCGTAATATTCTTCCAGGTTTCTGATAATTGGGATACTTCCGCAAACTGATCCTTCGTACAACAAGGACACCCCATGTTTTTCCTGCAAGGCAACCAGCTCATCCAGGTGATTAGCAATCATTTTCTTGTTTGCAGATACCACATGTTTGCCGCTGCTTAACGCTTGCTTGGCAATCTCAAAAGCCACATCGGCATCATCAATCAATTCTACGATGGTATTTATCTCGGGGTTACCCAATAGTTCCTGGTGATCGGTTGTAAACATACCCGCATCCAGACTTCTCTTTTTCCCAGAATTTTTAATCGCTATTTTAATGATCTCCAGGTTTAGATCCTGTCCGCGGATGATATCATGCAGGCCTTGTCCGACTACACCAAAACCAAATAACCCGATCTTTAATTTCTCACTCATTATGCTGTTTTATGTAATTTGATAATCTTTTTATTCGCACTCTCCTTTAGAAAATTGCTGATGATCTCTGTAAGCGCATTGGTCTCAATCAGAAATCCATCATGACCGTAAGCCGACTTCACACTGAAGAATTCCGCATCTGTGATATGGTCTCCCAAGAATTTTTGCTCACTAATGGGGAACAACAGATCGTTCTCAATTCCAATTACGACGGTGTTCGACTTGATCTCCGCCAGTGCATCGGCAATACTTTTTCGGCCCCGTCCAACGTTGTGGCTGTCCATGGCCTTTCCCAGGTAGTAATAACTATAGGCATTAAAGCGGTTCACTAATTTTTCACCCTGGTAGTTTTGGTAGGAGGACGCCCGGAAGTTATCCGTTTTGTCGTTCACACTTTCCAGTTGAGTCGTGTTATAAGCCTCATAGGTCCGGTAAGACAATAATGCGATGCTTCGTGCGGCCTTGAGGCCCTTAGCGCCACCATTGGGTTGCTGTGCAAAGAAGGTTCTGTCGGATGTTATCGCTAAACGCTGACTCTCATTAAATGCAATTCCCCAAGGAGAATGTGCCGCATTGGTGGCAACAAGCACCAGGTTCTCAATTGCTTTGCTGTCCATAATTGCCCATTCTACGGCTTGTTGCCCGCCAAGGGATCCACCAATCAGCACCTTAATATTTCCAATTCCCAGATGTGCAGCGAGCAACTGGTGCCCCTGAACAATATCCCGGATGGTAAATTCTGGAAAAGCAAGGTAGTAGGGTTGACCGGTAACGGGGTTGATGCTCAACGGACTGGTGCTCCCGTAATGCGAGCCCAGTACATTTGCACAAACGATGAAATGCTCGTCCGGATTAAAAAGTGCGTTCTTTCCAAACAATCCCTTCCACCAATCCAGCACATCTGAGTTAGCCGTCAATGCGTGGCAGGCCCAGATGACATTGTCTTTCTTTGCATTTAACTTACCGTAAGTCTGGTAAGCAATTTCCAATCCCCGGATCCGTTTTCCATTTTCCAGCTTAAACGGCTTTTTATAACTGAATTTATGTAATTCGCTCATCTTCTATCGCTCTGGCAGAATTACGCCAATTCCTTTTCGTGTATTTTCTTTAATGCTTGTTCAAAGTCAGCTTTGATGTCGTCAATGTGCTCAATGCCGACAGATATCCGCAACTGCGATGGAACAACACCTGCGGCCAATTGCTCCGCTTCGCTCAACTGTTGGTGCGTGGTTGCAGAAGGCTGGATAATTAATGTTTTCGCATCACCAACGTTTGCCAGGTGACTAACCAGTTGTAAGGAGTCTACCAATGCAGTGGCTAATTCTTTGCCGCCATGCAGTTCAAACGACAATACAGCACCAAATCCATTCTGCAGGTATTTTTTCGCGTTGGCGTGATAAGGGCTGCTTTCCAATCCCGGATAGTTCACCTTTTTCACTGCCGGATGTTGTTCCAGCCAGGTCGCCAGAGCCAGTGCGTTGTCAACATGGCGCTGTACACGAAGCGATAAGGTCTCCAGACCCTGAATTAAAAGGAAGGAGTTGAAAGGGGAGATGGCCGGACCAAAGTCGCGCAAACCTTCTACACGCGCACGGATGATGAACTGAATATTACCTAAAGCACTATCCACGCCAAATACATCACTGAACACCAGGCCATGATAACCTTCCGAAGGCTCAGAGAACTGCGGGAACTTTCCATTGCCCCAGTTGTAATTGCCTCCATCTACGATCACACCACCCATGCTTGTACCATGACCACCGATCCACTTGGTTGCCGATTCAACAACGATATGGGCTCCATGTGCCAAAGGTTTAAATAAGTATCCACCTGCGCCAAAGGTATTATCTACCACCAACGGCAGGTTGTGTTTTTGCGCGATAGCGGCCAGACGTTCAAAGTCCGGGATACTATAGGATGGGTTTCCAATGCTCTCTACATAGAGAGCTTTGGTTTTCTCGTCAATCTTGTTTTCAAAATCTGCTACATCATCGCCATTGGCAAACTTAACCTCGATGCCCAGGCGTTTAAAAGAGACTTTGAATTGATTGTAGCTGCCGCCGTAAAGATGCGAAGACGACACAAAGTTGTCGCCGGCTTGCAGGATATTGGTTAAGGCAATGAACTGTGCCGCCTGTCCGGAGCCAACAGCCAATGCAGCCACACCGCCTTCCAGCGCGGCAATACGTTTTTCAAATACATCCGTCGTTGGGTTCATTAAACGGGTGTAAATGTTTCCGAATTCCTTTAGGGCAAAAAGATTTGCTCCATGCTCTGAGTTTTTGAAGCCGAAAGAAGTTGTTTGATATATAGGCACTGCTCTTGATCCGGTTGTCGGGTCAATTTCCTGACCAGCGTGTACTTGTTGTGTTTCGAATTTATAATTTGCAGACATGATAATTGTGTTTAGGTGTTAATAAGATGTTGTTTAGCCACAGCCGTGGCATCAGTGTAATTCGGCGTACCTGTTTTAAGAGGCCTTCCAGTCCGATAGAAATTCAGAAAGGGAAGATTTTTACATGCTCAATATGCAACAGCACATACAGTTGCGTATGGAGCTGCAGCCCAGAGATAAAGTACAGGAATTTACGGCCTGGAAAGATTTGGGTGCTTGTCCCGCAAGAAGAATTATACGACTTGTTTTCATTTTATGGTTAATCTTATCTTTCCAATGCTGCACCATGCAACACTGGTCAGGAATTGGCACCTTCTCCATTTTGGAGGGTTGCCAGTGGGTCTTCGAGCCTGTCTCTCGCCACTTCTTTATAAATCAAACCGCCTGGAAAGGCATTGACTACATCAGCTTAACTGATCATGGTCCAAATGTATAGGATAAAATTATCTTTTCAAAATTAAATTTTGAAATCTTATTTAATCATTAGAAATTAAGATAAATAAGCAGGAATTCTGCTTATTTACCAAACAAACTAAGGTTCTTTACTGAAGTGCTTGTTCGAAATCGGCAATCAGATCGTCTACATTTTCCAATCCTACAGAGATGCGAAGCAGGTTTTTTGGGGTGGTTGAATTTGGGCCCTCTACCGAGTAACGATGCTCAATCAAGCTCTCAATACCGCCGAGACTTGTTGCCTGCGCAAAAAGCTTTACTTTGTTTACGACCTTATTTGCTTCCGCAGCCGAACCTTTAATTAGAACGGAGACCATCCCACCGAAATCAGACATCTGCTGTTTTGCAATTTCATGTTGGGCATGGGAACGAAGTCCGGGATAATAGACCGCCTCAACCCCGTCATGACCTTCCAGATATTTCGCCAGCGCCATGGCATTGCTGCAATGTCCCTTCATGCGATAAGGTAGTGTCTTAATGCTTCGAACAAGTAGAAAGCAGTCGAACGGCGAAGGTACAGCACCGCCGATTTGCTGTATGTTTCTGATCTTTTCCCAAAGCTCATTTTTCTTGGCGGTGATCAATGCGCCGCCAATCACATCGCTATGACCGCCAATATATTTGGTCGTGGAGTGCATAACGATGTCTGCACCCAGGGCAATTGGATGTTGAAGGCAGGGGGAGGCGAAGGTACTGTCGCAGGCCAGCACAATCTGGTGCTTGCGTGTGATCTCTGCGATCGCCTGGATGTCAGTGATCTTCAACAGGGGATTGGATGGGGTCTCTACCCAGATCATAACCGTATTCGGCTTGACGTGCGCCTCCACCTCCTCAATTTTCGTCAGGTCAATGAAGTCGATCTCCAGCGTGTCGGCAAAAATGGTTAGTAACTGCTTTTTGAAACCCCAGTACAGATCGTCAGGCGCAATGATGTGGCTACCTGGTTTGAATGCCTGGAACACGCTCATACCTGCTGCATTTCCTGAAGAGAACGCGAGCGCTTCAGCGCCCTTTTCCAGTTCAGCAAGCAATTTCTCCAAAGCCGCGCGGTTCGGATTGCTGACCCGGCTGTACATATGTCCACCCGGATATTCTCCATTTTGATCTCTCAAGAAGGTGGTCGATAGACTTAAGGGCTGGGTGACGTCCCCGGTGGTGCTCTTTACAAAATTTCCTGCGTGGATAGCAATCGTTTCGGTTTTCATAGGTTGAATTTTAATAAACCTGCCGGCCGCAAAGCTGCTTTTCATTCGAGCTTGTACTTAGTTTGGCAGGATTTATGTAAGTTGAACATCAAAAACACAAGTATATGAAAAGAATATTAGTAATAGCTGCCATTTTATGCAGTTCATTAATGGTTTTACAAAGTTGCTCAAGTACTAAAAACGGAGTTTCAACAGTAAGCAGGGGTAAAGTTTCAGGTAATTGGATTTTGAATGATATTAGCTTTGAAGGCATACCTTCTGTTGCTGTAAAGGGCCTTTTTGGTGAGCCGTCTTACAGCTGTTTTGTGGGAAGTACCTGGAATTTAACAAATAGCGGAAACGGAAAATACACCTTGACCGGTGGTAATGGATGTACAGCAGGTACACAGAACATTTTCTGGTCGGTAAGCCCGGCAGATCAAACGTTTCAATTTAAAAAGATCTACGAAGGGGAAAAAGCGAAAAATGTTAGCGACGGTTACCGTTTGGTGCTATTCTCTGGAACTGGGGATACTTTGGTGCTGAAGTCGCCAATTGAGTACGGTTCTGCAACCGCCTATGTGGTGTTGAACTTTTCTAAAGCATCGAATTAATATAAGAAACCGGATCGAAGCTCAGTTTTTGATCGCATAAAATACATCTGGCTTAAAGGGGCTGCATTCATGAAAATGAGCAGCCCCTTTTTTAATGCCCACCCTCTATTTGGCTGATTCCGGACGTTGCCGCCGATGGCTCAAATCAGATACAGATCAGACCAACAGCAGACGCAGAACAGATCCACACGGAGGTGCGCTTGATGTGCGCTTCATGTGCGTTTGATGTGCGCTTGATGTGCGTTTGATCACTCGGCACATATAATCAGTTCCGGGAAGAGCACGGCTTCGCAGAGATCCAATTGTAAACACGCTTTTATCTGGGGATTTCGTTTATAATCCCTATTTTACGAAAGAACTTTATGGCAAAAATATCAGTTATTGGCAGTGGCTTTTCGGGCCTTGCTGCAGCATGCTTCGCGGCCAGGGATGGTCATGAGGTTTCCGTATATGAAAAGAACGCGACCATCGGTGGGCGCGCACGGTCTTTCTCTGAAGCGGGCTTTACTTTCGACATGGGCCCAAGCTGGTATTGGATGCCGGATGTATTCGAAACATTTTTCCAGGCATTTGGAAAATCGGCGGCCGACTACTATCAGCTGGAGCAACTTGACCCAGGTTTTCAGATTGTTTTTGGCAACCAGGATATCCTGCCCGTTCCGGCAAAGCTTGAGGAATTATATCAAATATTTGAATCTTATGAAGCAGGAAGCAGCGAGGCGCTAAGGAAGTTCCTGAAAGAAGCCGAATTTAAGTACCGGGTGGGGATGCAGGATTTGGTTTACAAGCCAGCTTTTTCCTGGATGGAGTTTGCAAACCTGGATGTGGCCAAAGGTATGCTCCAGTCTAATCTTTTCAGCTCGGTGAGCTCCTATGTCAATGGCTACTTCAAAGATCCCCGCCTGAAAGCTTTAATGGAATTCCCGGTCTTATTCCTCGGGGCCATGGCGAACAAAATTCCGGCATTATATACCATGATGAACTATTCCGCACTGGTACAAGGAACCTGGTATCCGCAGGGAGGCATGTTCAAGATCATCGAAGGTATGCAGCAACTGGCCAGCAGCCTCGGGGTTCAATTTTATCCCAATACGCCGATTACCCGGATAGAAGTGAATGGCAGTAGGGTCCAGGCTTTACATACCGCAGCCGGCAGGGTGGAGACCGATGGTCTGATTGCTTCCGCAGACTACAACCACGTGGAGCAAGAGCTTCTCGAACCGGCTTACCGCAATTATTCCTCAGATTACTGGAAGAAAAAGACTTTTGCGCCTTCTTGCCTGATCTATTACCTCGGTGTAAATAAAAAAATTGGCAAGTTACTGCATCACAATTTGTTCTTTGATGCCGACTTCGAAAAACATGCAGAATCCATCTACCAATCGCCACAATGGCCTGGGGAACCACTCTTTTACGTTTGCTGCCCATCCAAAACCGATCATTCTGTAGCGCCGGCGGGCATGGAGAATATCTTTATTTTGGTGCCTATTGCAACAGGTCTGGAGGATACGGAAGAGAAACGGGAGAGCTATTTTGCTTCCATCATCCGAAGAATTGAAGCGCATACGGGCGAAACCATCCTGAACGATATCGTCTACAAGAAAAACTATTCGCTTGATAATTTCGTAAGTGATTATCATGCATTCGGCGGCAATGCATATGGACTGGCCAATACACTCAGCCAGACTGCTGTACTTAAGCCATCTTTAAGGAACAAAAAACTAAAAAACATGTTCTATACAGGGCAGTTAACTGTTCCAGGGCCAGGTGTTCCACCTGCGCTGATCTCTGGTCAGCTGGCTGCAAAAGAACTTTCCAAATATTTTAAAAAAACCAGGATCAATGAAGCAATTGTTTGATGATGTCTCCCGGGCCTCTAGTAAATTGGTTACCAAAGCCTACAGCACCAGTTTTTCGCTGGGCATCAGCTGCTTGAACAAGAAGTTCCATGAGGCCATCTATAGCATTTACGGCTTTGTCCGCCTGGCGGATGAAGTGGTCGATTCCTTTCACGACTATGATAAGTCGGACCTGTTGATCGACTTTAAGCAAAGTACCTATAAAGCTATCGAACAAAGAATTAGCCTCAATCCTATACTAAATAGTTTTCAGCACGTGGTTAACGATTACCGTATCGAAAAACAGCTGATCGATCAGTTTTTATATAGTATGGAAATGGACCTCCGATCTACCGAACACTGCCTGGATTCTTATGAGGAATATATTCTGGGTTCAGCCGAGGTTGTTGGTTTAATGTGCTTACGCGTTTTTACCGAAGGTGATGAGAAGCTTTATCAAGAATTGAAACCCTTTGCGATGAAGCTGGGCTCTGCGTTCCAGAAGGTGAACTTCCTGCGGGACATGAAGAGCGACTACGAGACCTTGGGTAGAGTTTATTTTCCCGGGCTTGATCTCAGTACGTTTACGGAAAAGGAAAAGGAGGCCATTCAGCGCGATATTCAAAAGGACTTTGATGATGCCTTAGAAGGCATTAAGGCGCTGCCGGGCACATCACGTTTTGGTGTTTACGTCGCCTATATCTACTACCTCGCCTTGTTCAATAAGATCAAGACGCTTACATCCACGAACATCATGTCTAAACGCATCCGAATACCCAATAGTCAGAAAATTAGCTTGCTGGCCGGCTCTTATGTCCGCCATAGTCTTGGAATGCTATGATTTTTAAGCCCTTATTAACGCTGATCCTTTGCTTGTTTATGAATTCCGGAACAGTAAACCTGGTCAGCTTACGCCAGCAACTCGATGGCGCAGCAAACAGCAAGGCTTTGGCCGAGAAGTTCAACGATCAGTTTAAAAATGTCAGTGAGAAGTCGCTTCCCATACTTCAGGGCTTCAAAGCCATTTCTGAAATGGTGCTTTGTAAGCATGTGGTCAGCCCGATCAGCAAGTTATCGCATTTTAAAAAAGGCAAACGTCTGCTGGAAGCCGCCATTGCCGCTTCGCCGGAAAATCCCGAACTTTGTTTTTTCAGGTTTACAACACAATCTAATGTTCCGTCGTTACTGAATTACAGCTCGGATCTACAGGCAGACAAGCGTGTACTGATCAACGCTTTGAAAAGCGGCGCGCTTAAAGGAGACCCGGATTTGTTTAAGAGAATTAAGAACTATATGCTGAGCAGTAAGTATTGTACTGCACAGGAAATTACCATGTTAAAAAGTTTATAATCGCATGCAGACCTTACTTTATATCGCTATCGTCCTCGTTACATTTTGCCTGATGGAATGTGTTACCTGGCTGACGCACAAGTACATCATGCACGGTTTGTTCTGGAACCTGCATGAGGATCATCATAACAAGTCGGACCACTTTTTTGAAAAGAACGACTACTTCTTCGTCATGTTTGCCTGTGTGTCGATGGTCTTTTTCTGTATAGGCAATTTCGTCGAGGGTTATCGTTTTATGTTTTACATTGGCATCGGTATCACGCTATATGGCATAGCCTACTTTATGGTTCATGACGTATTCATCCACCAGCGTTTCAAGTGGTTTAACAAGACAAATAATATCTATTTCAGAGCCTTACGCAAGGCACATAAAATTCATCACAAGCACCTGAACAAACAGGAAGGTGAATGTTTCGGGATGCTTTTTGTGCCTTTAAAGTACTTTAAAGAGGCTGCAAACAGTCGTAAGTAGAAACATTGTTGTATAGCTTTGACATAAGACTGACAGCTTAGGCGGGATGCCTACCCGGGAGCTGTCATATTTATCTTACTTTTGTCTATACTAATCTGGAAATGGATAATACGAATCAATTAACATTCCTTCTTAATGATGCAGATCTGCCAGAAACATTAAGAACAATAGCCAAGAAAGTTCAGGATCAGGAAAGGATCACATTTGATGAGGGTGTTTACCTCTATGAACATGCTGAACTTGGCTACCTGGGTACTTTAGCCAATCACATCCGCGAGCGTAAGCATGGCGATAAAACCTATTTCAACAGGAACTTTCATATTGAGCCCACGAACCTTTGCGTATATACCTGTAATTTCTGTTCCTACTCCCGGTTGATCAAACAACGGGAAGACGGTTGGGAAATGAGCGTTGATGGGATGATGGACGTCCTCCGTAAGTACGATAACGAGCCGGTTACCGAGGTGCACATCACCGGTGGTGTGGTGCCCAAGCAGAACCTGGACTTTTATTCCGAATTTTTCAGACGTGCCAAGGCGCATCGTCCTGAACTCCACATTAAAGCCTTAACTCCGGTTGAATACTACTATATTTTTAAGAAAGCCAAACTGAGCCATTACGATGGGATGAAATATCTGCAGGAAGCAGGGCTTGACTCCATGCCAGGCGGCGGCGCTGAAATCTTTCACCCTGAAGTCCGCGAGAAAATTGCCAACGATAAGTGTAATGCAGAGCAGTGGCTGGACATTCACGAACAGGCACATAAGCTGGGCATGCGCAGCAATGCGACCATGCTGTATGGCCATATTGAAGAATTCTGGCATCGTGTGGATCATATGGAGCGTCTACGTCAGTTACAGGATAAGACAGGCGGCTTCCAGGCTTTCATTCCGCTGAAATTCAGAAACCAGAATAACCAGATGGATTATGTTCCGGAGGTTTCTGTAATCGAGGATCTTAGAAACTACGCCATTGCGCGCATTTACCTGGATAACTTTGACCACATTAAGGCTTATTGGGCCATGATCAGTCGCCAGACCGCTCAAATGTCCCTTAACTTTGGTGTGGATGATATTGACGGTACGCTGGACGACACGACCAAGATTTACTCCATGGCCGGTGCTGAGGAACAAACACCAGGTATGAGCACCCAGGAGCTGGTGAACCTCATTAAGCAGGTAAACCGTGCACCAATTGAGCGGGACACCTTATATCACGTAGTGACGGATTACACCGATTATGTGTTTGAGAACGAAGCAAAACCCCAATACTATAAACTTCCGGTAATTAACTAATGGCGAAAATACTTTATTTCATCAGGCACGGCGAAACTGACTTCAATGCTCAGGGAATGGTCCAGGGTCGCGGCATCAACAGTGATTTGAATGCAGTCGGCCGCGCACAAGGCGAAGCATTTTACCGCAAATACAAAGATGTTCCTTTCGATAAATTATATACTTCGACCTTAAAGCGTACCCACCAGACGGTGCGCGAGTTTATAGAGGCCGGGCTCCCTTGGGAGCAGCTTTCCGGACTTGACGAGCTGGCCTGGGGGCAACTGGAAGGACAGCCGGCAACGGAAGATTCCATCAGTGCGTTCCGCTCGCTTATTGAGAAATGGCAGGCAGGCGATTACACGGCGAAGGTTCCAGGCGGAGAAAGCCCCGCAGAAGTTGAGCACCGCCTGAATGAAGCCATGGATATCATCACCAGCCGGACCGAAGAACATACCGTGCTGGTCTGCATGCATGGACGGGCATTGCGTCTGCTGCTATGTATGCTAACAAAGAAGCCGCTTTCTGAAATGGCTGATTTCCCCCATCAGAATACAACATTATACCGGGTTTCTTACGAGAATGGCGACTATACTATACTGGACGCCAACAATACCGATCATTTAAAAACAGACCAACTTGAATAAGATTAGAATTTCTGCTGTATCCTATACCAACACCAAACCTTTTATTTATGGCATTGAACACGACGATGTCCTTCAACAAATAGATCTAAGCCTCGATATTCCTACGGATTGTGCCGCAAAAGTCATTAGCGGACAGGTAGATATCGGCTTGATGCCGGTAGCTGCCATACCGCTGGTGCCAAACGCAAACATTGTGGGCGACTACTGCATCGGCTCTGTCGGCGCGGTAAACTCTGTGTTCATCTTCAGTAATGTTCCTGCACAGGACATCAGAACCTTAAAACTGGATAGCCACTCCCGTACATCAAACAACCTTGCTAAGGTATTACTCAAGTTCTATTTCAAAGTTGATGTAGAATTCACGACAGACCTAGAAGCAGATACGGATGCAATCGTACTGATCGGCGACCGGACCTTCGGGAAGAAAGACCAATATGCCTATGTATATGACATGGGGCAGGAGTGGATGAATTTTACCGGATTGCCTTTTGTTTATGCAGCATGGGTGGCCAATAAAGAGATTCCTGCGGCTTTTGTATCCGATTTTAATCGTGCGTTGAAACTTGGGGTCGATAACCGGGTGGAGTTGTTGAAGCAATTGCCTGCTACGCCCTCTTTTGACCTGGAAGATTATCTCTTGCACAAGCTTGATTTTGAATTGACTGACAAAAAGCGCAAGGCCCTGGATTTGTTCCTTTCGTACATTGCCAAACTTTAAGTACGAATCTTAATCTATACAATGCCCTAAGGATTTTCCGGGGGCATTTTTGTTGTTAATGGTTTTTTACCTGAGATTTTGATAGTATCTTTACGATTTTGTAACTATACTCATTTTGGCTAAAGATAAAAATAAGGAAACACCCTTAATGCAGCAATACAATGTGATCAAAGCAAAGTATCCGGGTGCATTGTTATTGTTTAGAGTAGGCGACTTTTACGAAACCTTTGGTGAAGATGCGGTGAAAACCGCACAGATCTTAGGTATCGTACTTACCAGGCGCGGCAACGGTCCTAATGGCCATATTGAGCTTGCCGGTTTCCCGCACCACTCCCTTGAAAATTATCTTTCCAAATTGGTGCGTGCCGGTCAGCGTGTTGCGATTTGCGACCAGCTGGAAGATCCAAAAGCCACTAAAAACATTGTCAAGCGTGGTGTTACGGAACTGGTGACACCAGGAGTAGCCTACAACGACAATATCTTAAATCAAAAATCCAACAATTACCTGGCCGCTGTTTATTTTGATAAGAACCTCTGCGGCGTATCCTTTCTGGATATCTCAACAGGTGAGTTCCATGTTGCGCAAGGTCATACAGATTATATCGACAAGCTCCTGCAAGGTTTTAAACCGACAGAAGTTGTGTTTCAAAAAAGTAAACGGCAGGAGTTCATGGAACATTTCGGGGATAAGTTTTATACTTTTCACCTGGACGACTGGGCCTTTACCAACGATTATGCCCATGAAACCCTGACCAAACATTTTGAGGTCACCTCCTTAAAAGGTTTTGGGGTGGATAAGCTGCAAACCGGCATTGTTGCTGCCGGTGTGGTTCTTCATTATTTGAATGAAACTGAGCACCGCAATCTTAAGCATATTACATCGATCTCCAGACTTGAAGAGGATAAGTATATGTGGTTGGATCGTTTCACGATCCGCAACCTGGAACTTGTTAGTTCTCCAAATGAGAACGCGGTCACATTGTTTGATGTGCTGGACGAGACGAGCACCCCAATGGGAGCAAGATTACTCCACAAGTGGATCGTGATGCCATTAAAGGAGCTTAAACCCATTCAGGAACGCCAGGGTATGGTTGCCTACCTGGTGGAACATCCCGATCTCATCCAGCAGTTCCTGTCACACATCAAACAAATCGGAGATTTGGAGCGACTGATCTCTAAGGTCGGCCTCCAGAAAGTCGGCCCAAGAGAGCTTTGCCAACTATCGAAATCACTCCATCACATCGAAGCGGTAAAAAATATCGCGGCGGAAACCAAGAATCCTTTCTTAGGCATCATTGCTGAGCAGCTTAATCCTTGCTTGACGATTCGCGAGCGGCTGGAGCGCGAGCTTCAGGAAGATCCGCCGGCGGTACTGATCAAAGGTAACGTCATCGCCGACGGCATCGATGAGGAGCTGGACCGCTTGCGTAAGATCGCCTTCGGCGGCAAAGGCTATCTTGTCGAGATTCAAAAGCGTGAAGCCTTAGCTACTGGAATACCATCATTAAAAATTGCCTTCAACAATGTCTTCGGGTACTACCTCGAAGTAACACATACACATAAAGATAAGGTGCCAGGCGACTGGATCCGTAAGCAGACGCTGGTTAATGCAGAACGGTACATCACCCCGGAACTTAAAGAGTACGAAGAGCAGATCTTGGGCGCTGAAGAGAAGATCCAGGCGATTGAAATTAGACTCTACAACGAACTTATGTACCAGGTTGCGGCTTACATAAAGCCGGTCCAGCTGAATGCCTTTCTGATCGCGCAGTTGGATGTTCTGCTATGCTTTGCGAACCTGGCTATCAAAAATCACTATGTACAGCCAGTGTTGAACACCCAAAAGGTGCTGGACATCAAAGGTGGAAGGCATCCTGTAATTGAGAAACGGCTGCCGATTGGCGAAGAATACATCACCAACGATGTCTTCCTGGACAACGAGACGCAGCAGATCATTATAATAACGGGGCCCAATATGTCGGGTAAGTCGGCCATTCTTCGGCAGACCGGCTTAATCGTGCTGATGGCTCAAATGGGTTCCTTTATCCCTGCTAAAGCAGCGGAGATCGGGCTTGTCGACAAGATCTTTACCCGTGTAGGCGCTTCAGACAACCTGTCTTCCGGTGAGAGTACGTTCATGGTGGAGATGAATGAGACCGCCAGTATCCTGAATAATATATCCGACAATAGTCTGATCCTTTTGGATGAGATTGGCCGCGGTACAAGCACCTATGACGGGATCTCTATCGCCTGGGCGATTGCAGAATTCCTGCATACCCATCCGACGGCAAAACCTAAAACGCTTTTTGCCACACATTACCATGAGTTGAATGAGCTGGCAAATACAATGAGCCGGGTAAAAAATTACAACGTCTCCATTAAGGAAGCCGGCAATAAGATCATTTTCCTAAGAAAGCTGGTGCCAGGTGGTAGTGAGCACAGTTTCGGTATTCACGTGGCCAAGATGGCCGGCATGCCGCCAAAGCTGATCAACCGGGCTAATGAGATCTTAAAGAAGCTGGAAATCGACCGGACAGAGGGACAAAGCATCAAAGACAGCATTAAAAAGGTTCAGAATCAAGCCTATCAATTGCACATGTTTGCCATTGATGATCCGGTGCTGGTGAAGATCCGCGATATGCTGAATAACATTGACGTGAATGTATTAACGCCTGTAGAGGGTTTACTTAAATTGGACGAAATCCAGAGACTGATAAAAAATTAAGCATGAGAGCCTATTTAAAAATAAGTTGTTTTGTGTTGCTGATCCTGTTTATGGCATCTTGTAGTTCCAGGCGGTATACGCCATCGAACACTCAGGCAGCGCGTGCTGCAGATGCCATGGCAAGTTTAGGCAACAAAGAATTGTACAAGTTTATTACCGATTGGACCGGAGTAAAGTATCGCCTGGGCGGATTAGACAAGAAAGGCATAGATTGTTCCGGCTTCGCTCTGTTGCTGGAAAAAGATATCTACGGACGATCTCTACCTAGACGCTCTGTGGAACAAGCTGGCGTAATTAATAGTAAAAGCCTGAATCAATTGAAGGAGGGAGACCTGATCTTCTTCTCTTTTGGCGGTGGTGAAATTGATCATGTAGGCGTTTATCTGAACCGGAACTATTTTGTGCATGCCTCTCCAAGCCGCGGCATTATCGTTGATGATCTGAATTTGGCGAGCTACCAAAAAGCGATAGTTAAGGCGGGAAGTATTAAAGATTAAATCATGGAGAAAGAAAAAGAAGACTATTCATTCTGGACCAAGTACAAGAAGTTTGCCGTTACGGAGGTCCTCATGTACCTGGTTATGATCATTGTGATCGTTTTAGGGATCTACTTCCTGAGCTAGTTGGCTTTAAACACCACCTTGTTCATATCTGCCAGACACACTTGGTTCAGGAAATTGGCAAAAGCAGCATATTCAGCAGCAGGGTAGGTGCCTGCATTCAAGATGAACTTCCGTTTAAAGATCAGTAATTTATCTTTTTCTTCCAACTTCAGGCTGAACGTACCATAAGGCGTTTGTAGCTGAACATCTTTGGCCCTGTATTCGATCTTGAAACCCTCCGGTATGTGATAGGTGAGTTCATCCTCATCCGTAAATCCGCGGTTGATGTAAACAGGAAAAGTCCGATTATTAACTTCCACAACCGTGGACTGCCTGTTAAAAGCATTGATAAGCAAATAGATCATGCTGCCACCTTTAGGTGCGTAGTTGGGTATTTCCAAATTGAATTTCTCTATTGTTGCAGGGACGGTGCCTTTGTCCTGGGTAAAACTGAGCTTATCAAAGTTGATGTTGTCTATGTCGTAATAGGACTTCAGCAGCTTTAATTGCTCTTCATAGGGCTTGGTGAGCATGTACTCGTAAGTATCATAATGTGCCCCTTTATAAGTAGCTGTAACCGATCCGGCCAGGTTCCCATCTTTATCCAATACCAGGTCTGCAACCCGGCGGGTTAAGTTCATTTCCGATGTCAGAATAGGTGTATGCAAGATCCTGCCGCCTGTTTCATCGCAAGCGAGTACGGTGCGGTCGTCCGTGAAATCCCCAAGGTAGCCAAAAGGCACCACCTGGCTCGTGCATTCCAGCCAGGTGGTATCTTTTTCCAGTGGCAAACACAAGATGATGTGATTTCCCTGGTCCATACTGGCAAAATCCGAATCTATGTTTTCCTTGTATTTTCCAGCGTTCACCACGCAATACAAAGATTTAATGTTCACCGCGCTGAGCAGGCTTTGCATATAGTTCACCAGGGCTTTACAATCGCCATAGCCCAAACGGTGTACATCATTCGCGAACATCGGTTGGAAGCCCCCTATACCCACCTGTACACTGATGTACCGGGTTTTCGCCTGCATGTATTCATATAATTTCTTTGCTTTTTCTTTGTCGGTTTTCAGATCCTTCACCAGCTCTTTAACCTCTGCAATCACTGTTGGGGAGAGCTGCTGCCGGCTTTTGATCAGGTCGTTATACATCCACTTGCCCAGTTCATTCCAGTTGCTGAAACTTCCCTGGGACTTATAGTAGCTGAACTGTGCGGGGGCTATTTTGATATAGGTCCGGTAGGCGTCTGGCAACGGGGCGAAAGGCTCTCTCTTAAAGGCAGCAAGCTGGCTGATCTCCCAATGGTAAATTTTGCTTTTCTCCTGATCCGTAACGGTTCCTTTTCCCGGATAGTTCTTTTCCTGAATTCGGATTTGATCCTCTGGCTTGCACACAAAAGTGTAGCTGCTTTTCTCCACAGCCTGATCAGGAAATTGGTTGGCATACCAGTCTGGGATGATCAGGTTCTGCTTGTAGGTGATTTCGTATTCATAGCTTACGGTATACGGGTAGGATGTCACCGAAGGGAGAAAATGCTTTACGCGCTCGTCTTCATACAAAGAGAAATCGCTAATGGCACTTTCATCCCGAAAGTTGCTTAAAGAAAACTTACTCATTTGCTTGCCCTCGGCATCGTAAACCAAGCCTTTTACGCCCTTGATCGTTGTGCTCTTGTTGTAAAACAGCACAAGTTCCGCACGCTCATCCCCGTTCTTGTTCAGTACGGTGACCACCTGCTTAACT
>Ga0157371_10002488_pt1 | contig 17524 bp, 11 predicted proteins | sample C45metaG_FD_113462 | JGI IMG/M metagenome (GOLD analysis project Ga0157371, IMG submission 113462) | Corn rhizosphere microbial communities from Kellogg Biological Station, Michigan, USA - C4-5 metaG | ecosystem: Host-associated > Plants > Roots > Rhizosphere > Soil | place: USA: Michigan...
AGGCCAGATTTGTTTCCCCCTCGCTTTTTTCTGCTGATGCAATCGCCAATGCGGTACCTGATGAGAGGTTGGTCATAGTTCAATAGTCCTGTACATGCGATTTCAAATTCACCTTCAGAACCTGTCGGTATTCCGTTTTCATCAATCGTTTCGATTATCCCCACATCATTATTAATTATTAAATCCCCAGAATAATGTTCAGAAATGAGTGCGCAATTTTCGACGCCACTATAGCTATCGAAGGTCTTGCATCCATAAACCTCTTCAAAGGACTTTCTCATATTTGAAGTGAGTTTCTCACTTGAAGTGATAACAGCTTCTAATTTTGGTGGATGAACCCCCAATTCTTTGAAAAAGGTAGCTAGCAAATAATTACTTATCGCATAACCCGTCATATAAGAGACTTCATTTTCCCTCATTCCTTTAAGGTAATTCAACGCGTTATTCTTTGAAATATGATAAGCTGAAAAATATGTCTGCTTTTCAAAACAATTGTATCTATAAAAAGGTTCTTTATTATTTGCATTCGGTATAATTCTCCTTCCACCAATCATACCTCTAGGAGTGCTTTTGTTTACACCGGCCCAGTTCCTTACCCTTGCTTCCATTGCCGCACTAATCTTTTGGTGAAACGTATTAGAATATAGAATTTTTACCGGCGTGCCTGTACTGCCGCTACTTGAAAAAAAAGAACCTCCTGGCTGTCTTTTAGCCGATATTAGCGAGGAAGTACCAAATTGTCTTAGTTCATCTTTTGTCAGAAACGGCAATCGGGCTAACTGATCCAGTTCAAACTTCCGCAAATTATCGACTGAAAAACCATGGCGGGTATATTTCTCTTTGTAAAATGGAACAGTCTCAAATGCATGTACAAGTAGTTTTCGTAATTCCTGGGTCTGGTAGTCATACCATTCACCTTTTGTAAATGCCTCACGTTCTTTGAATAGTTTTACTTGCTCAGCAAAAACACCTCCGAACCTGCGGCGTTTCCATTGATATCCAAAAGCTGATATTGCAAGATTCTGCACCCAAGTTGGGCTAGTGCCATAGAGTTTATTTTGCCAACTCATTTAATATTATTTTTTCTGATGAATTAACTTTCAACATTCCTTTTAGTTCGTGGTGTACCTTTTGTTCATAGAAAAAGTCGAGTTAAGGATTTTTATAGTAATGTATTTCAATTTGCTGTCTATTCTAATCTTTGTCTGTTTCCTGAAAAATTTCCAATTTCACACCCCTTATTAAAAGTATTGCCGAAACCCGTTAAAGAATCTGCTTGAAATCCGGAAGCTAGAACAATTGCATTTGCCTTTATTGTAGTCGGTGTAAATATTGAATTGTAAATATGCAGTGAGCCTGAACTAAGGAATATATCCCCATTCATAGCCCCCGTGTTTCCGTTCATTATTACTCTATCAGCATTAATTGTTCCGCCGTCGGATAATATAAACGAAAAATAAATGGCAGTGGTGGTTACATCTGTAAAGGTTACATTATTTAATGTCGTTGTTCCTTTAAGCACATTCAGGATTGGAGACCTTTTAGTGTAGTTATTAGTCACTTTAAAGTTGCATGAATTAAAATTCCATTTTGCACCCGCAAATCTATTACCTGATTGTATATACGTATCAACAAAGCTGCAACGAATAAAAGAAACGTTTGAGGTTGAAATTGAGCCATAACTCAGATAGGTTCTTGCAAAAGAACAATTTTCAATTTCAACATCTCCTCCAAATTTACTTCCTAGGTAACTTTCGCTTCCATTTACTATACAATGAGAAAAGGTACTTAACCCTGTTCCTTCTGTATGAGCCATTTCACAACTATCAAAAGCACAACCACTTGCTACTGCATATGGTCTATAAGTACCTAAGCTTCCGTTTTGGTATATTGCGTATCTGCCCATATATTTAAACGTAACACCGGTTAGTTTATAGGGTACGTTTGGATGAATATATAACCCAACAGAACCGTGAGAACTGGCATCCCCATGCGCACATTGCCAAATACCACCGCACGCCTCAAAAGAGTTTCCTTTGGTTGAACCGTTGCTTTCAAACATTCCTACTATTGCATCTGTTGCGGATAGATCACAATCATTTACGGTAACATTACCACCGGCAGAATTTGTAATTGCCTCATCAAATGTTCCTGTTATTCTAACCCTCTCAACTGTTAGCGTCTTATACCCATGCAATCCAAAGGCGAAAGACCATTTGATGCCATTTGAATTGCCATTTATATTTGAATGAGGCGATCTGTGATCAGGTCCAATAATAGTGAAGTCACTCATATATACATTCGAGTGAAGCCCTAAATAGTGTATGTCAAAACAATTTGTCGATGACCCTGTGTTACCATTCCTTCTAACAATAAAGCTTTTATCTTTTCCGGCTCCTATGATTTTAACAGTTACATCTGTATTTTGAGAAGTAACTATATCAGTTGTATCCGTCCAGTAATAACCTCTCTTTAAACCAACTATATATTTATTTTCTGCAGAAGCCAGAGTTGCCCTAATCGCCGCTACATCATTTGTTACACTATCTCTCTTTGCACCAAACCATTCAGGATATATTATACTGTTGACAATTGTTCTCACCCAATATCCTCCACGCATCCTCTTAAAAACAATACCTCCATCAGGTGATGCTAAGTTAACCTGCTTGAAAGTGCCGCCTCTTAAAGAGTCCTGTACAATTACACTACAAGCATCGCCTTCATATTTTTCAAGAGAAATAATATCACGAAGGTAAGCAGATTTTGAAGTGTTCTGCTTAGATCTACAGCTTTGCATGCCTATTTTCTTTCGGTATTGACTCCTAGCAGAAAAATCGTTTTGGTCAATTATTTTTACCGATCCCTTCGGCAGTTTTTCAAAGTAATCCTTAATTCCTTCTATACAAGCAATTTGAAGTACGATTATTCTTTCTACCCCAGGAAAAGCAGAAATAAGGGCTGTAGAGGGCGGCTTTCCTTTTAAAATAGAAGCAATTTGAAGGATCGGCAAGAACAATAGTAGTTTATTTTTCATTTAACCGCGCTTTACATTACTTCGAGTGGCTATTTCTGAATATTAAGAGAATTTCAAAAACTGTCAATGCTCACCGTGTTTTAAGTTTTTTATATACTATTGTTAAAAAATCTTATTCCACCAATGCAACCTTTGAGAGTAGGACTTAATGGGAATAAATCCTTTATAATTTATAGTATAAAGAAACTTCAAAGAAGTTAGGAATAGTTGTTTAGGGATGTGTCTAAAATTCATCCCTCCTTAACCTCGATTTTCCTTTCTGAACAATAGTTGAACAAGTTTTGCCACTCAGGGCAAATATTTTTCCAACTAAAAAGTTCGGCTTTTCTTCTTGCATTCCTTTGTAAACTAGAGCAAAGAACAGGATTATTGAGGAGTTCCCGAACAGCGGCTGCCACCGCTAGATGATCGCCCGATTTTACCAACATTCCATCATATTTATCATTAACTATGTAAGAAACTCCACCAACGTTTGTAGAAATTATTAGCAAGCCAAGTGCCATCCCTTCAATGATACTTACCGGTGCGTTGTCTATAAGTGGATTGCTTATCATAATGTCAAAATTCTTAGATATTTGAGTCCATTCCTCCTGAGTTTTTCTTCCCAATATCAAAATGTTTTTTTCCAATTTTAAATGGTTAATCAAACCTTGAACTTCATCTAATGATCCATCTATGTCGCTTCCGATCATAGCCAACTCAACATTAGGGTATTCCCGCTGTAGCTCCTTTACTGCCCTAACTGTCATTTTGGGATTATAAATTTTCCCAAAACCTCTCACATATAAAAGGCGGGGTCGACAAAACCTACGCTCCAAAAAAGGAAATTTTTGTAAATCAATAACATTTGGAATCAATTTTATCTTAAATCCTTGACTTTCGAAAAAGGATTTGAGGTAATTTGAAGGTGCAACTATACAGGCAGCTGGTTTAAAAATCTGATGAATCTTTCCCTTCGATTTTTTGTATCTTCTGGGAAGGTTACCCCCATGCAGAAACAGAATATAGGGTTTTTTATAAATTTTACATAACCAGCCGAGAATATAGGCAAAGTAAAAATTCTTTGTAGAATAAACATCTATCATTATTGTATCTGACACTAAACCTTCCTTAAAAAAGTGGTAAATCATATCAAGTAATCTCAAATATTGATTTCGTACACTAGAAAAAGTCTTAACCTCACAAAAATCTGCAATTAATGGTTCCAGAGTTTCTAAAACCGATTTTGACCTGCCATGTAAAGAAAGCTTATTTCCGAAATAAACTAATTTCATCCTCAATTATTTGAATATTTAAAAAGCTTTAATCGTTAATGAGATACCAAAGCATTAACACGAGCTTCCTTTGCCCCTGTTTCTATGGCTTTGGAAGAACGGGGAAATGAAAATCTTGCGCAACTTAACGACCAAAAAAGCGGTGTAATCGTAGTACGCATAGAAGAATGAAATGAAGTGATTATTGCCAACGAGAAAAAGGCAATTAGATAAAAACTTTCCTTAACAGATTTGGAATTTTTTAGCCTAAACAGAGGGTAAAATAAAAATGTGACTCCAATCAGAAGCCCCGGTATTCCTTGTTCGGCCAGGAGCCTTGTCAACTCTGTGTGAGAAGCAATTTCTGTTCCCATATATTGCTTCCGTGCTTCGTAACCGCCACCTGGACCCACTCCCAAAAATATATGGTCTGAAAATATCGCGAATTCTGCTAAAGCAATGTTGCTCCGATTTGTTGTAATCGTATTAAGATTAATCTTTCGATTTCCATTAAGTGTAGAACTAGTTTGCCCATGATAACGTTCAGCAAGAGTACCACCTGTAATCTGGTTGCTTATTGTAAAAACAATATAACAACCAAGAGCAATAAATGTCAGCCGTACAACAGATTTAGATATATTTTTCTTCAACCTCCAATTTAGGTATAGGTATGAAAGAACAGCGGCAACAAGTCCAGTCAATATCCCTCCCCTTGAAAAAGTAAGTAGGCCGCGAAATAGAAAGAAACTAATAACAACAAAACTTAGGGCTTTATTGTATTTTGAGAAAACCGCTTGCCTACTGATATAAGCTAAAATAAGCAAGCATGCTCCTAAACCAAGAACTGTGGAGATTTGATTGGAACCAAAGCCTCCTGACGTTTCAAAATTCGCTGCAAGGTTAAAGTCAACATCGTTTAAAGTAGGTGTTTTTAACGAAATATAAATTGCAATTATTATAATAGGCAGGATTGTAATCTTTATAAAATCTCTTAAATCCTCAGAATTGTAAGTTTGGCCCCCAAAGTAAACAGCAGCCAGCCCAAGGCAAATTATTCCGGAAAAGGAATTCATAAAAAAAACAAAATAGTTCTCGAATGGTATCATATAAAACCCTGGAATGCAGAGTATCAGAATAATTTTACCAATAAGGCCCTGTCGTGAAGAAGTGGTTTTTATAATACAATAAGAAAAAACAATTAACATTAAATAATTGCCCACCTGATAAGGAATGAAGGGGGACGCCTTGATCATCCTTCTAATTATTTCTAATCCAAATATGTAACCAAAAAATACTAAGACCGTTTTACTTCTTGTGGATTTATTAAGGATTGCAGGAATATTTGCAAGTACAATTATGTAAAACCAAACAATAAAGAAATAAATTGAGAAGAAAGAAAGTATTGCAATAAGAATATGAATAAGCAAAATAGATACTTCTTTATCTTTCTTCAGCAAATACGTAAACATCAATTTTGTAACAGTTTAAATGAAAAACTTTAAATTTAATAAATTGGAATGGCTAACCTTTCTTTACCCAAGTATTTCAGTTTCTATTCGATTCAAATACCTTTCATAGGTAAATTCTTGGGAAAACTCAAACGCTGCAAGAGCGATTTTTCTTAAGTCTTTATTAGATATAACCTTATTCGTTAAGTTGACGATGTCATCTTCAGTAAATTGAAGATCATCCAAAAGAAAACCGTTTACACCATTGAAAATATAATGGCTTATACTTGAAATTTTACTTAAAATAGGTATACATCCAAAATTTGCTGCTTCTGCAATCACCTTAGGAAACCCTTCAGCTGCCCTACTTGGTAAGTAAAGAAAATGACATTTGGCATAAATTAGATTTAGTGAACTTCTAGATAAGGAACCATGAAAAATTAAAGAAGAATATTTTTTCTCATATTCCAAGCAAAGAGCTTGAAGTGGACCTGATCCTACTATATGAAGCTCACCGAACAATTCATTTTCTTTGAGTTGGTGCAATGCATTTAATAAAATTGACAATCCCTTTTCCGTTTCCAGCCTACCAACAAAACAGAAATTGTATGGCGGATCCCCTTTCCCGGAAATTGCTTCATAACCAGTTAACTGCTCCTCCCTTGTAATTGTTGGGTTTTCAAAACTCAAACAATGAGCAGGTTGATTAGGCCAAAATCCGTTAATTGTGACTTTCGTGTGTCGGGCCATTTTTAAACACCGTATTTGAAGACCGTAAAAAAATGGAGGATTGATTTGGGCCCAGTTGCCGGCATACTTGTGCCACCATATTTTACTTCGAAAAACAAAAGACAAAAATAATCCGATAAAAGCTGGACTCGATGGGGCTCTTGTGTGAATTACATGATGCTGAACTACCTGTGGGAAAATAATTTTCATCATCCTCGGAAGCTTTAGTAGAACAGCCACTTTTTTAAAAAAGGAGTTTCCGCCTGACTTTGCTATCATTATTGTATTAACAAAGTTTGAATCAACTTTCATGAAGGCTTGATCATTTTCATACTCTGGCCTATAAAATCCAATCCATGTTATCTCACAAAACAAAGATTTAAATGCCTCAACTTCTCTTACAACAGGGCCAAATGCAAATACCTCGTTTTCAACTCTAAACATAGCTGTATCAGAAATAATCAATAATCTTCTTTTTTTTATATTGTAAGCCCCTTTCAGATCTTTATCCTTAGTCATATTTATATCATTTCACAATATTTGATTATATATGTCCAAGCATTGCCGAATATATGCATCAGGGCCAAAATATTTTTCAAATAGTTTTACTAATTTTCTTGGAGATGGAGGAGTGTGTGTTAAAAAGGATATTTTTTCCTCCCAGTCCGAAATATTCAAAGTTTTAATAAAGCATTCTGGAATTTCATCTTTTAATAAGTAAGCTACCTCGCCTACTTCATAAGCTAGAAAGGGTAGCCCATTTGCAATATATTCCAATAAAACCAATGGCCCAGTCTCTGAAACCGCTGTGTGAAGAGCCAAAGAATAGTTTTTAAAAAAAGGTTGAATATTATTTTCACCCTCTATCACTTCGACATACACAGAAGCGTTAATCAAATTTTTGATTTCTTCATTGTATTTACTAGATGTTGTATTTCCATAAATCGTTAGCTTCCTGCGTAACTCATTTGCAATTTGAATGGCAAATTCAATATTTTTAGTAGGACGAATATTGGAGATCATTAACAGGTCATTGTTGGAAGGCAATCTGATAAAATTATCCGATGGAATTATTGTATTTCTTAAAAGAAATATTCGCTGTGCATCTAAATTTAGCCTGCTTGTAGCCCAGTCTGTCAAGGAAAGACTGACTCCGATATAATATTTTGGCTTAAACAGCCACTTCAGCGTAAACGGTACCTTTGCGTCTATGGCGATATCTCCATAATGATCATGAAAAACAATCTTGAACTTTTTAAAGGTTAATATTTGCGCGAGCCTGACATAAGCATAAGTGTGGCGCATATGTATATGTACAATATCGTACTTTGAACAAATATTCGCACATTGGAAAATCTTCAGGGGATTATACTTCCACTTCCTACTTAAGAAATGTTTCTTAGCCCTCCCATCAATTTTTTCGAATAATGGTCCCTTCCCGCTAATCAGTAACGTGTCAGTCTTAACATTTTGATTAAGTAATAATGAAGTTAGGTCAAGAAACACTCTTTCTGCTCCACCAACTTCCAAACGATCAATAACTTGAAGAATTTTTCTATTACTCAATTTGGAAGACTTCAATTAATTATTAATAAGCTGACTATAAATAAGAGCGAGTTCTTTGTGATTACTATTCCAGTTATATTTTTCTGAGACGGTCGTCCGAGCGTTTAAAGCGATTTTTTCTATTTGGTCATTATTATATTCTTTTATTTTATTTAAAACTTTCTTTAGGTCACTTACGCTTTCTGCCTTAAAAGTAAATCCATTATTTTCATCAATAATGACTTCTGTCATACCACCCACGTCTGAACAAATGGGTATGACCCCCGCAGCCATACTTTCTAATAATTTAGTAGGAATAAAAAGATCCGCATCCAAACGTCGCAGTCGAGGAATTATTACAAAATCAAATTCTGAAAAATTCTTTTGCATTTCATAGTGGGAAAGTCGCCCCCAATAAGTACATAAACCTTCTGAATTAAGTTTTTCAACTATTGGTTTATAAAGGCCATCACCTATAAAATGGAATTCAAAGCCCTTAACCTTCGAATAATTTCTGATAAAATCAACCAGGAAAGGAATTCCATTCATCTCATCAAACAACCCTAAACATAATACTCTTTTGGGTTCATTTATTTTAAAATCATATACTAAATTTTCTACCTCAAAAACTGCATTTGTAATCACAGAACACTTATCTAAATGAACACTGAAATTTTTATAGATAAAGACTTTTGAAGATTCTGTCTGACAAATAATTGCATCTGCATTATCAAATATCCGCCTTTGGAGGATTCTATTCAACCGATTGTTGATTCTTGCTTTCAGATTTGTCGACGGGTGAATTCCCCAAATAACATTTACCTCCCATACAATTTTTATATGTTTAAAAAAAGAGGATTTCAGCTCTCTTAGTACAAAAAAATTAAAAAGTTGAGAATGACCAAATAACAAGTCAGGCATAATTTTATTACTCACTATATATTTGTAAATTGTTAAAGCGATTTTCCGGTATTTAAAAAACTGCTGTTTCTTACCAATTGGCATTTTATCAATCGGAATTTCTATAATCTTTATTAAGCCTATATTATATACTTCTAATTTTGTAATAGTTGAAGATAAAGTGAATATTATATGCGTATTTTTATCAGAGCAAATATTTAGAATTCGTCCAAAGCCGCCCAACTGCGCCTTCCCTCTGACGAAATCCTGGCTAAAATGAATAATTGTAAAATTTTGCACGTTTTTTTTATTTCATTAGTTTAATGTAAAACATTATAAAACTGAAGAGAATTTTTATCGAATCAACGAAACGAAGGCTTAAATTTCTAGAATAGTAATATTTTAAGATGCGTTAAGAATATCACTATATTTATTTATGAAAATTTCAATTTGCTTCCTTAGAGTAAAATCTTTTTCAACAGTTAATCTTCCATTTTTCCCCAACCGTCCCTTCAAGTCTTGAGAGAGTAATACTGCTTCAATTGCGTCTGCAATTGCCAAACTATTAAAACAATCTACAATCATTCCATTTTCTTTATTTTTAACTACTTCAGACATTCCACCAGCTTTCGTCGTTACAACCGGTATTTCCATTGCCATCGCTTCGAGCGCTGCGTTTGCGACACCCTCATACACACTTGGGAGCAAAAAGATGTCTGCTAATTGAAGATGTTTTACAACTTCTAACGAAGATACTTTTCCATGAAGGATTACATCATTTGTTAATCCTAATTCATGAATGGCAAAAGTAATCATTGCCCGATCGGGGCCTTCCCCCAGAATGTGGTAAACAAAGGGTAAGCCTCTTTCTTTTAAAACTTTCATAGCTTGCAAAGCAAAAATAAACCCCTTTTGAAAATGAAGACGTCCAGTCGTAATGATTAAATTATTAGTTCGAGATTCGTATTTGGAACTCCTATTAAATTTATCTGCATCGACAGATGGATAGTTCACAAAGGTCTTCTCTGCCATCAATCCAAAACAAAGTAAACCATCCCTCATATCGTAACTTACACAGTGGATAAGATCTACACCTGAAAAAAGCAGTTGCAAGTTTTTTCCTCTATTCGGGTCTAATAAGGGTTTTACTTTTTCTGCAGATCCCCTGCAACTGACTACCGTTTTAATCAAGTTTTTTTTTAGATTAGGCAGGCAATCAAGATAAGTAATACCTATGCCTGAAAAAGAAAAATGAACGATATCAGGATTTCCTTCTAAAAGTGAGTTCAATCTGATAATATAACTTAATCCTTCTTTAACACTGGTTGACCTAATTGCTTTTACAAGTTGTCGCGGATGTTCGAAAATGAGTTGAACAATTTTCAAAAGACTCGAGATTCTGTCTGCCTTTAAAGGGATAAATTGTATGTTCCCGCTCCATTCCTTCAGTTTATGCGTGTAGAATTTATTGTCATTTTTTCGGCTAGTAGCACAGACAGTTACTTTAATTCCTTGATTTTCCAACCCTGTTACAAGATTGAAAAGAAACGTTTCCGAGGTACTTGGAAACGAATTAACAATAATTTTTATATGCATCAAAAATCAATTATGTAAAAGGCTTCTACTAACCAACTCTAAACATTTTTTGATCAGCCCAAGTGAACAGGCTGTAAATAGACCAAATCATCCACGTCCAATCTTTTTGCCCACTTTGATGTTCTCTCCATATCCTTTGAATGGAATTTTTATCTATATAAATATCAAAAATTGCGGGGATTGAAAATAACCTCTTTTCAAATCTATCCTTTAATGTTCCACGCAGCCAAGAAGCTAATGGAGGTGAAAAGCCTTTTTTAGGGCCACTATCAGGGGCTTCGGAAGGCAATAATGAAATAAGCAAATCTCTTAAGGGCAGTTTGCCTTTTGTAGAATCTACACAATCGTTATAGTTAAATTTCCTGCTAATGTCGACCATACGGCGACTTAAAAAAGGAGTACGTACTTCCAAACTGTGATACATACTTGCTCGATCCACTTTTAAAAGCACTCTTTGCAAATGCACATGATATTCAACTTCCCTCGCATATAGCATTGCTGAATTTAAAGTCGCTACCTCCCTTTCTATTAACCGGATAAGAAGAGGTTTTTTTGCATTCCTCCATCCTGGTATCAATTTAACTGTCCAATACTCAGAACCTGGAATTCCCTGCTTGGACATATAATAGTCTTTGAAGTTTTTATATTTCAGCAACCGGAATGATATTTTCTTTCCAATTGCCCTGCTTCTTAATATTTTTAAAAACTTCTCAATTCTAGAAGAATTAAAAAATGAAACATAATTGGAAGCATCCCAAAACCTCTGATATCCCCAAAACAACTCATCACCACCGTCCCCTGAAAGCGAAACAGTAAATTTTTTTTTTGCTAATTCACAAACTTTTAATGTCATTAAAGAGCTATAATCGGCTAACGGTTCAGCCATAGACATATCATAATCATCCAGCAAAGCAGTTATTTCCCTTTCATCTATTGTTTCAATTACATGGTTGAGACTAAAATATCCCGCAAATCTTGCTGCTTCCGCAGTCTCATCCAATTCCGGTTCGTTAACACCTACTGTGAACGCGGTAATATCCTTTTTGTATCCATGGGCAAACGCAGACGTTAATGAGGAGTCAACACCTCCTGATAAAAAACAGCCTACAGGGACATCACTAATTAACTGAGATTCAATAATGCTTTCGAAACAATTCCGCAACTCGTCATTATCCGGAAGAGTGTTTTCCGTTTCATACAAGATGCATGGGCTGACAAATGGCGTCCATTTTCCGAGCTGTTGTTTAGCTAAAGTCATGAAATGACCATGAGGAAAATTATACGTTTCCTTCAACAGTCCCTCACCCTCCTGTATAAATCCATATTTAAAGTAATTGCAGAGAGCTCCGACTTCTACTTCGCTTCCTGAAAAGAAGGGATGTGCAGTTACCAAATGGTAATGGGAAGAAAAGACGATTCCCTGGCGTGAGTATCCATAATACAGAGGCTTTATACCTGCGTGATCCCTGGCAAGCGTCAAAGTTTTGTTTTCAACATCATATAAAGCAAAAGCAAAGATCCCATCTAAGCGTTCCAGCGTTTCTTTAATGCCCATTTTCTCAAAACATAGTAATAGAACTTCTGTGTCGGAGTGACCTTTCAAAAGCAGTTTATCAATCACTGCCCAGGATAAGAGTTCGTGAATGTTATATATCTCCCCGTTGTAAACAATAACATATTTTCCAGTATTTGAGACCATTGGCTGATCACCCGTTTGAGATAGATCTCGAATGGCTAATCTTCTGAATCCCAACAGAACATTTTCCTCCTTCCAAACTCCCTTCTGATCAGGCCCCCGGCGCGACAGATCATCCGTGGCATAGTTCAAAAAATCGCCGAATTTCTCTATATCATCCTTAAAGCTGACCATTCCAAAAAAACCACACATGCTACTTTTTTTTCTTTAAAAATTGTAAAAAATACGCAATGCTGTTATTTGTCTGTCGGGAAACCAAATGATAGCAAAACAAATAAACAGCGCCAAAAGCGAGAACACCAACCAATAAAGACTCAACAGGTGACTTTATAGAAAAATACTTAATAGTAAAATAAGAAATAGTGGCTAAAATCGTACTAACTGTTGAAGGATAAACTGATTTAAGAAAATCGAGGAAATTGAAATTAAAAATTTTGTAGGCCACTGAAACAGTAAGCGGCATTACGAACAGCAACCATACAATTGCATAAGTTAATACGACGTAATTAATTGAAAAATATTTAGCTGAAATAAGAAAGGAAATAATAATTATTATTGCTATGATAAGAGAATTAATAAACATAGCCTTTGTTTTTTCTTTAAGTATATATAAAACTCCTACAGGTGATGTGACTGCCTGGAATGCACCCACAATGGACAAGATGACGATCATTTCTTTAATAGAAGTATAAGAAGGATTAAAGGCAAGTCTCACCCATTCATTCGCACTTACTGAAATAAGCGTCATTATTGGAAATACGATAAACGAGATAAATGATACCACGAGGAAGAAACGTTCTTTAAATCTATTGGATTCGAAATTCAACGTCGATAAGACGGGCAACATCACCCCTTGAATATTTGACGTGATATTCTTCATTGGAAACAATAAAATTTTGTAAGCAATCGAATATTGCCCAAGAATTTTAGGGGGAAAAAATTTACCAATTATAATGTAATCAGAATTTCTTACAAAATAGTTAGCCATTGAATTAAAAGTATAAAAAGTTGAAAAATTTTTGAACTCTTTATAAAGAGATGGCTTCCAAGCGAATTTTAGATTTCGTCTTGAAAAATAAATCCATGCACATAAAATGCATATGTGCGGTCCCGTTAGCTTAATTATTAATGCAAGATATCCATGACCCAAATATGCAAGAAATATAGCAACAGTTGAACCTATAAAAATAGACCATATACCTATTAAACTGGGAACCTTAAATTCAAGCTGCCGGTATTGGAGTGCTTGAAAATAATTGTTTAAAAGTGCAAAAGATGGTATCAAAGATAAAATTACCGACGTTTTTAGAAGTAGTTTAAATTCAAATTGACTAGCATAAACAAGGCTAACCACAGCAGACACTAAAAGAGTGAAAACAAAGATCAGAAAAGCCGCGACCAAAATAAATGCAAAATAACCTGCCTGATCTTCTTTACTTAATACTTTCTCTTTTGTGATTTTTTCTTGTATTCCAAGAGTACCCAATATTCCAATAAAACCACCCGGGATGGATGCAATTGTTATCAAACCATGTAACTCAGGGATAACTTTGGCAGCTAGGTAGAGGACTGAAGTATAATTGACAACCTGACTAAGAAATTGCTGCAGGAATGACCATTTAAGTCCTTTCAGTGCAAGTTCCCTCATACAGTCTTATTGATGATCTCCTTTGTCAACACAAAACCGTATCCGAAGGGGCTGGAGGAGTGATTTCCGTCTGAAATGGCTTTTATGGAACCTGTATGGAACAGGCTAAAAAATGTGGAACAGATCCTTTCCAAATATCTGCCACCCCACTTTCTTTTTAATTTCTTTAGCATTAAATTTTCAATTACATCAACCTCATTTCCGAGGGCGTTCTTCTCCAGTATTTTAAAGTCCATTTGGGCGGTCGTCAGCTGAATGTAATAATGGGTATACCTGCAATAGTCATAAGGTGTTTCGTGCAAACCATACATAAAAGGGTAGTTTATAAGAACTTTCCCCCCAGGAACAAGCATTCTGTGAATCTCTCGAAACAATAATACGGGATCAAGTAAGTGCTCAATTACATCCGAAACAATAATGGTATCAAATAAGTCATTTCCTAACGGTATCTTCTGATTTAGATCGCACTCTAAGTCAAGATGCAATTTGTTATGTTTGCTAAATCCCCAATCTACACATGTAACTCCCGTAACAAAGTTTTTATAGAACCCGTATAAAGGAACATTCCCGCATCCGAGATCCAAGAGACTCCCGCTACAGTATTTAGGAATATACTTAGTATAAAATGCTGCGATATATTTCGCCATTCTCTTTGACGACAATCCCATATTTTCTGAGGGTACGAGCTTATTTCGGGATATTATAAATTTACTTGGCTTCCATGATTCTACATTCTGCATACTTATTTTCTATCGAGCTTGCTTTCTTAGGAATTAGATGGGAAATTTAAAGATTGAAGTGTTCTTTGTACCATTCAAAAAAGTTTTTTAAACCATCTTGAATAGGTGTATCTGGCTCAAAATTAATCAAACTATTAAGTTCACTGCAATCAGCGAAGGTAATATTCACATCTCCCGCTTGCATTGACTTATTTTCAATTATGGCCTTACGTCCAATAACTGTTTCAAGTATATTTAAAAAATCAGTAACAAGCTGTGGTTTTCCATTACCGATATTATAAACACTATGTGGGGCTTTACTTTCTGAAAACGGAGGAACTAACAGTAGCCTGTTTATTGCCTCTACTATATCATCGATATAAGTGAAGTCTCTCTTTAAATTTCCTCCATTAAACAAATGAATCGGTATAGATTCACATATGTTTTTGGTAAAACTGAAATATGCCATGTCGGGCCTTCCGAAAGGTCCATAAACTGTAAAAAAACGTAATCCAGTTATCCGAATATTATATAAGTGAGCATAGGTAAAAGCCATCAATTCATTTGACTTCTTCGTTGCTGCATAAAGTGAGATTGGGAAATCTGTCTTTTGAGTTTCTTTAAATGGCACTTCTTGGGTATTTCCATAAACTGAAGAGCTGGAAGCATATACCAAATGCTGTACGTGAAAGTTCCTGCAGGCTTCTAGAATATTAAAGAAGCCAAGAATATTCGACTCGATATATGATGCTGGATTTGTAATAGAATAACGAACCCCGGCTTGAGCGGCCAAATTCACTACGACTTCAAATTTGTATATCTCAAACAAACAAGTTAGGTTTTTCGCATCCTGTAAATCAATTTGAATAAAAGAGAAATTTTTAACCCCAGCCACCGCTTTATTGTAATCTATCTCGCCTTTATTAACACCTAACTGTTTAAGCCGTGCATATTTTAAATTTACATCGTAGTAAGAATTTATATTATCAAGCCCTACAACTTCATGTCCCTGATGTGCGAGCTTAAGGGCAGTATGCATTCCGATAAATCCTGCAGCTCCTGTTATCAAAACTCTCATATTTTAAATAATATCTTCTATAAATGAAGAATGAATTTTCTTAATTATTTTTTAGAAAAAGGTTCAGGGTCTAAAAAAACTATTCCACCAGCTTTTTTTATCATCTTCCGTATATCCATAACCATATCCATAACCGTAGCCATAACCATATTTATTAACCCCTTTGCCTCTGATACCATTATAAATGATAGCTGGATTTTTAAGTGTACCTGTCTTATGCTGCTGTTCTAATTTTTGCAGAAACATTTTTGGAGTATAGTCGTGCCTGATAACAAAGAGGGTTACGTCTACTGAGGGTGAAAGGATATAAGCATCGGTAACAGGATTAACAGGTGCGGTATCCATAATGATGTAATCAAAAGTCTGGTCAAGGTAAGAAAGCAATTCAATGATTCTTCCGTTGGAGATGAGTTCCGACGGATTTGGTGGAATTGGACCTGCCGGTATCAAAAAAAGATTCTCAAAAGACGTTGGTTTTACGATTTCGCTTTCAGCAATTTTTCCAATAAGATACGTTGAAAGCCCAAGCTGGCGGGAAATTTGAAACTGTTCACTTAATTTTGGCTTACGCAGGTCAAACTCCAATAGCGCTACTTTTTTCCCCATTAAAGCTAAACTTATCCCAAGATTAATGGCAATAAAGCTTTTCCCTTCCCCTGATATGCTTGATGTGAGCAGAATTCTTTTGTGGCTTTCATCTATTCCCATGTAGCCAAGGGACGTCCTTAGTTGCCGGAACTGCTCCGCAATAAAACTGCGTTTTCCCTCTGAAATAACAAATGGGGTTTTCGAACGGTCATAATTTACTTCCCCAAGGAACGGAATGTCAGTATATTTTTCAATATCGGAGCGCTGCTGAACGGTCCTGGTAAGCATATCTTTAATAACAATAAAAGCAATACCAAGGAAAATAGCACTCAAAAACGCACCCAGGTAAATCAGTTTTTTCTTCGGGCTCACCGGCTTCTCCGACGTTTCTGCGTGATCAAGTACCCGGCTGTCTGCCACGGCAGAAGCAAAAGACAACGCCGTCTCCTCTCTCTTTTGCAACAGGAAGGTGTAAATATTGTTTTTAATAACCTGCTGCCTGGTAATACTTAAAAGTTCTCGTTCTTTTTCAGGTATGGTTATAAGCATCGAGTTATAGTCATCACTGGTAGCCATGAGATCGCTTCTGACAGCCAAAAGGTTACGTCGCTGGCTCTCAATATTTTCCATTATTTGCGGCTTCAACCTGTTAATCCCATCAACAAGAGCTACGACGGCAGGGTTATTCTCAGGGACAATCTTCTTGGTCTGTGTATACTGCAGTTCAAGGTCAGCCAATTTTTGTAGCAGGTCCGTCAGTACCGGGTCCGCATCGGACAGGGTTGCGGGTACGATACCACCAAGATCGCCCTTATCTTTTACATATTGTTCTACCTGATCGAGCATCGCTAATTGAACATTGATATCACTAACCTTCTGATCGTTAGCCGCCACCGTTTGCAAATAGATTTGTCCCTGGGCGCTAATATCAGTGATCCGGTTCTTTGCTTTGAAATTTTGCAGCGCTCTTTCCACGGAATCAAGATCATTCGATACATAGGTTAACCTTTCATTCACAAACTTGAGTGTATTTGCAGCTAATTGATTCTTATCGAGAATGGCTGCCTGATTGTACACCTTTAGCAATTCATTTAATATATCTTGCCCTCGTTGAGGCACCTCACCTTGAATGCTCAAATCAATAACAGTGGACTGTTTACTTGACGGGGTAATATCCAACTGACTACTTATTTGATCGGCAGCCTTTTCTGGGGGAATTATGGAGAAGTAATAATTCGTTGTTGTCTTTGCATCAAAAGGTGAATAATTGGGATTCGGTAGAAAGCGAAG
>Ga0157371_10002490_pt1 | contig 17513 bp, 9 predicted proteins | sample C45metaG_FD_113462 | JGI IMG/M metagenome (GOLD analysis project Ga0157371, IMG submission 113462) | Corn rhizosphere microbial communities from Kellogg Biological Station, Michigan, USA - C4-5 metaG | ecosystem: Host-associated > Plants > Roots > Rhizosphere > Soil | place: USA: Michigan...
CAACAGCAGTAAAAGTGCCGGTGAAAACAGGAATTGAATCAGGAGATAAAGTGGAAATTCTTTCTCCTGAATTTTCGCCAAAAGACACGATTTTGTTAACCGGCAATTCTGGATTGAGTGATACGGCTTTTGTGAAAATACAGGCAGCCGCGAAGGAATAAAAAAATAAGGAATAAGAATGTGAAGAACTTTTTCACCACATATAAAAATCCGCTTGCAGTAACACTTGCTTTGATCATCATTGCAGGACTTTTTGTTTACAGTAAGATGCAGGTTTCTTTATTCCCTGAAATTACTTTTCCAAAGATTAAAATCATTGCTGAGGCTGGTTTGCAGCCTGTTGATAAAATGATGATCACGGTGACGCGTCCATTGGAAAATGCAATCAAAAAGATTCCGGATCTTACGGATATCAGGAGTACCACGAGCCGTGGAAGCTGTGAGATTTCTGCCTTCATTGACTGGAAATCCGATGTTGATTTAAGCCAGCAAAGAATTGAATCAAGAATTGCTGAGGTTAGAAATACATTGCCGCCTGATGTAAATATCACGGTTGAAAAAATGAATCCTTCGATCCTGCCCGTAATGGGATATTCGGTTGAAAGTCATTCTTTATCTCCGGTTCAGTTAAAAGAACTGGCAGTTTACACCATCAAACCTTTTCTAAGCCAGGTGGAAGGCGTCTCTGAAGTTCGGGTTATTGGTGGAAAATCAAAGGAATATTGGGTGCAGCTTGATTTGCAAAAAATGAGCACGCTCTCGTTGACTCCGGATATGATCAACACCGCTTTGAATCAAACAAACTTTATCAAAGCAAATGGATATTTATCTGATTTCAGATTTCTTTACCTCACCGTCACAGATGCTTCTGCTCACACAATTGATCAATTGAAAAATATTATCATCAGCAATAATGGAAAGCGCATTATACAATTGCAGGACATTGCGGATATACAGGCAAAAGAAGCAGTTGAATACATTAAAGTAAATGCAAACGGAAAGGAAAGTATCCTGATTGCTGTTGTAAAACAACCAAATGCGAATCTTGTTGATGTTGCGAACAACGTGGAAAAAAAAGTCGCTGCTCTTAAAAATGTTCTTCCGCCGGAAGTAGTAGTAAAACCCTATTATAATCAGGCCGATTTTGTAAATCAATCGGTAAAAAGCGTGGAAGATAGTTTATGGATCGGTCTTTTGCTGGCAATCATTGTAGCGGTTATTTTTCTGAGGTCGTTTAAAGCAAGCACCACAATTTTACTTACAATTCCTGTTACTCTTACCTCCACACTTGTTGTGCTGAATTGGATAGGATATACTTTAAATATTATGACACTCGGCGCTATTGCCGCTGCCATAGGCCTGATCATTGATGATGCAATTGTTGTAGTGGAACAAATTCATCGTTCGCATGAAGAGAATCCGGACGACGAATATAAAACGGTGGTGAAAAAAGCGATTCATTTTTTATTGCCGGCAATGATCGGTTCTTCTATCAGTACCATTGTAATTTTTATTCCCTTCATGCTGATGAGCGGAGTTGCCGGTGCATATTTTAATGTGCTTACCAATACAATGATCATCACTTTGCTCTGTTCCTTTTTTGTAACATGGATCGGGCTTCCGGTCATTTATCTTTTATTTTCGAAAAGAAAAAGAGAGAAAAAAGTAGTGACCAAAAAAGAAAAGCCACAGCATGTGAAAAAGCAAACATGGGTGTCATTTTTTATTTTACGTCCATGGATCAGTTTGATTTTTGTAGGATTATTAATTCTGTCGATCGTATTGATAATACCGAAATTGGAAACGGGATTTTTACCGGAAATGGATGAAGGAAGTATCGTAATGGATTACGTTTCGCCCCCGGGAACTTCGTTGGAGGAAACGGATAAGGAATTAAAAGAAGTTGAAAAAATAATTACTTCTACGCCGGAAGTTTCTGCTTACTCAAGACGCACAGGAACGCAAATGGGATTCTTTATTACCGAACCCAATACAGGGGATTATTTAATTCAATTAAAAAACAAAAGAGATAAAACTACCGATCAGGTAATAGATGATATCAGGCAAAGGATACAATCTTCACAACCAGAACTGAGAGTGGATTTTGGCCAGGTGATCGGAGATATGCTGGGTGATCTGATGACTTCTGTTCAGCCCATTGAAATTAAAATTTTTGGAGATAATCAGCAGAAATTACATCAATATTCAACAGAAGTTGGAAAATTACTCGAAAATATAAAAGGCACCGCTGATGTTTTCAACGGAATCACTATTACCGGACCTTCACTTACGGTTGCTCCTGATTACATAAAACTGGCTCAATTCGGAATTACACCTGCCAATTTCCAATTTCAATTACAAACTTCTCTGGAAGGAAATCTTGTTGGAAATATTTTTGAAAATGAACGGGTTTATCCGGTGCGGTTAATTTATCCAAACAGCACAAACAGGAGTGTGGATGATGTAAAAAAGCTTGAAATTGCTTCCCCTGATGGAAGATTGAAACCGATCAGTGAACTGGCCGATGTTGAGGTTACTGAAGGCGATGCAGAAATTCAAAGAGAAAATCTGCAATCCATGGGAGTGGTTTCTGCGCGCCTGGAAAACCGGGACCTTGGAAGTACGATGAAAGAAATCAAAAGTAAAATTCCCAAACAAATTCATTTGCCGCAAGGATATCATATTGAATACGGCGGCGCTTATGCAGAACAACAAAAGTCGTTTAATGAACTTTTAATGATACTAATTTCTTCAAGCCTTTTGGTTTTTGGCGTGATACTCTTTTTATTCAAAGACATCAGGATCGCACTTGCCATTCTTATCATTGCTGTTTTGGGAATTTCCGGAAGTTACCTGGCCTTATTGATTACAGGCACCCCATTAAATGTTGGAAGTTATACCGGATTAATTATGATCGTTGGAATTATCGGAGAAAATTCGATCTTCACTTTTTTGCAATTCAAAGAAAATCTTGAACGCGATTCAGTTGACGAATCTGTTGTGTATGCTATTTCTACAAGACTTCGCCCTAAACTAATGACCGCACTGGGAGCCATCATTGCGCTGATGCCTCTTGCTCTGGGAATCGGAACAGGCGCTAAATTGCATCAACCCCTGGCCATTGCTGTAATTGGCGGATTCATCATCGCGCTTCCATTATTGCTCATGGTTTTGCCTTCAACAATAAGATTGCTTTATAAAAACCATAAAAAGGAAAGTGAAATTTAATTGATCAACACAGGAATAACACCTTCATACGTTCCGTCTGGTTTTTTAATTTGCAACCGGTAAATGCCTGGCCGTAAATGTTCACAACGGATCGTTTCGTTATCACTACCGGAAAGGTGATTAATTTCTTTTGAAAAAATAATTTCTCCCAATGAATTGATCAATCTGATTGAATATTTTCCTGAAGGCTGATTAATGAATTGCAAATGAACCATTCCTTTTTTAGCAGGATTTGGAAAAACACAAATGGCAGCAGTTGTTTTACCGGTTTTAACTCTTACAATTTCTGAATAACTGATCACATCATCTTTGGAAATACTGGCGATGCGGTAATAATTATTTTCGTCAGAGGGATTATGATCAGTCCATTGATATTTTCCAAAACCATTATTCTGGGCCGCAACTTCTCCAACAGAAACAAAGTTGCTTCCATCGGTTGATTTTTCCACTTTGTATTTTTTCAAACCACCTTCGTTCCCTACAGTCCAATCAACATCAATTGTTTTATTTTTTGCGATGGCATTGATCGAAATAAAAGTTACCGGCAGGGCAGCCATTTGCTTGAAAACAACCTTAAACCTGTCTGCAGCCGATGAAGCTGCAGCGCTTGTGACCGTGATATTTACAAATGAAGTGTCACTAAGACTGATCGGTGTAGAAGTATTTAAATATTGATCTAACAAAAAAGCCTGCAAACCACCCGACTCCATATTTTCCGGAACAAACTGAAATTGGTAATTCTGTCTCCTCAGATTAGTCATATTGTAAGTGATCGTGTCTTCCGGCGAAACGGGCGCTTTCGCTTCTACAGCCAGTAATTTTCCCTGGCTTTTGATTCCAAAGTTCTCCCCACCATTGCTTAATTTAAGTGCATCATCGCCATCAATATTATCACTGAACGCCGGATCAAAAGCTACTGCATTTCCATCAGCGATCGCTGTGCCAGAACTGGTTTCTGAAAATAAACTGGCTCTGAAAAATTCTCTTTCAGTTGATCCGGTTGTTGCCATTCTTGCAAAATTTACGGAACCGCTGCCGGTTGCCTTACTGTTTTCGCTGAAAGAGATGGAACCCGTTTGTTGAATCAATGAATTGGTATTGGTTGAATGAACAAATATGGCTTGCCCTGATTGAATCATTTTATTAGCAACACCTGTAGGATAGCTTGTTGTTCCGCCAGGCACAGGTTTCCAGTTATTCGTTCCGCTGATAGTTTGATAGCCTCCGTAACCATAAACGCCGTATAAAAAAGGGTCCCAAACATAAAATTGATTATCCACTGAACCACTTTTGATCAATAAACTAAAATCGACCGGCGAGGCATAAGGATTTCCGATTGACAGATATTTGCCCGGTGTAAGGGTGATGGCAGCTTGTGTTCCTGTGATCAAATTCCCTTTGCTTCGTAAAATCGTTGGGGTTGCGTTCCTGACAGTGGTTCCATTAACTGTCCTGTCTCCACGCACAAAAACCATATAACCCTTTGAATTGTAAATAGATTGATTTGCATTTGAAACCCCAACCCAATTATTCGTTGCGTCATCATAATATTTGATGGCTGCACCTGGAGAATAGGCATCGAAGCCACCTGTTGTTCCGGCAGGGGCGGTAAGAAAAATTCCATAACCCGGTGCTGTCCTCTGATCTTCCATCCAACTTTGTTTTACCGTCTGCCCATTGGTTGGAGTTGACAGGAACTGCCATGAGGCCGCATGTTGTCCGCTTCCGGTTCCTGTACTGATATACCGGTCAACTATTACTTTCCCCGTGATCGTATTTCCCGTATTGACCATTCCGACTCTTGCGGTTCCGCTGCTCGTGGATAAAAGATTGATATTGTCGCCGGTATTTAATTTACTAGTAGAAGCTCCAAAAGTAAGGGCGCCGGAAATCTTTAAAGTATCATTTAAAGTTGAAGAAACAGAAAGCCCGGAATTACTGAAGTTACTTACAATAAGATTTTCAATCGTTTTATTATAAAACATACTGCCTGCAATAGTTTGAGCCGCACTGCCATTCATTTCCAGTGTTCCATCTGTTATAATTAGATTTCCATTATTCGTTATTGTTCCGGAAACTTTCAGTATTCCGTTTACCCTCAAAGTGGCGCCGGTCGAAATAGTCAGGTTTTTAACAGTTGCCGTTGTTGCCCCGGAAATAACGGGATAATCATTCGAATAGGGAATGGTTACATCTGAAGTAGCGGTTGGAACTCCGGGGCACCAGTTAGCCGCATCAGCCCAATTATTATTAATACCCAGCCATGTATTGGCTGCCCGGACTGTTACCCGGATCGTTTTTGTCGTTGCAAATGTATTTGCGGTGGCCACACAGGTGATTGTATAATCCCCTGTAACAGGAGATATTGTTGCTGAGGCACTATTGGCATTTGTAAATGATGCGGAAGCCGGTGAAATAGACCATTGGTAAGAATAAGTTACTCCGCTTATTATTTTATCCGGAGAAATTGAAACTGAAAGCGGCGTATTTACACAAACTGGTGAATTAGAGGTAATAGTATATTGCGGTATTCCTCCCTGCAAGTTAAATTGTTCAAAAGTAAAGGTGGAGACACTCGACTTATCACTTGAAACGGCAATAATTGCTGAACCTATTATGAGACGTTGCGATGAATTTCCATTTCCCGAAGTGGGTTGTAAGCCGGCAGACTGTTCATCAATAAAAATAGTTGTGCCCGCTTTAAAGGTAAGATCACTATTGTTTGTCCAATAGATCTGCCCGGAAGGTGCATTGATGACTACTGCTGTAATATTAGGAAGATAAGCGTCAGATGAAAGCGTGAGAGTTCCGTTAATTGTAAGTACACCCGACTGGTTGGTTATTGTACTGGCATTAATATTTGAACCAACCGGGATCGTATAATCTGCATAGGCAACTGAAGAAAATGAAAGAAACAGCATCACCGGAAGCAGGCTAGTTACAAACATCTTCAATGGAAAAATAGGGTTGCCTTTACGCATTTTTTTAAAATTTATTAATTGAGACAAACCCTGTTTCCTGCTGCTGGAATATCATAGTGGGTGGATTTATTTTGAGTTTGTATATAACGAACAATTATATACATAAAGTATATGAATCAATAGTAGATGCAACCGTAAATAAGCAAATATTTGAAAATGAAGGGATACAAAATGGCATTCCAACCATTTAGTTTTCAATGCTTTATGATAAGCTAACAGGGGGTAGAAAAAAAACTACATTGGCGTAGAAAATTTTCTAATTTTTGATAATAATCAAGCTTTTTTTTGCCGGCTACGTATCCGGCTCAGCGTTTCAAGGGTCATTCCAAGGTAGGATGCAATGTATTTTAAAGAGACCCTGTTTACCAGGCTTGACTGTGTTTTCATAAAATGCTTGTACTTCTTTTCGGCATTCGTGATGCGGCAGATAAAAGCCCTATCTTCAGCGCCGCGGTAATTGTATTCCCATAAGCGACGACCAATAAAATTGGTTTCCGGATATTTCTCAAAAATATATTCTGTAAAAGCAAGTGGCAGCGCTATAAGTTCACAATCTTCCAATGCCTGCAGATATTCCTTACACGGTTCTGTCGTTCCCAGAGTCCGGATGGAGCCAACGATTTCGTTTTCTTCATTGATCCAGGTAGTGATTTGTTTCCCGTCATCTTTAAAGTAACCCTGGATAACGCCTTTCACAATAAAATATAAATGATCTGCTACTGACCCGGGTTTAAGCAACAATTGTTTCTTTTGAATAAATAACGGGTAAGTCTTTTCATCTATTTCTTTGATAACTTCTTTGGAAAGAGGAGCAATAGAACTTAAATAAGCAACAACGGGTGAATGGCCGTCATGCGTATTCCATTTAGGTGGTGTTTGCATGTGGAAACTATAAAATTAGCAACATAGAAAGGTTGACCCGCAATATAAAACATTCGTTTAAAACAATCCATAAATTTTTGGAAAATCTTCTGCTGACATAACTCCCTCTTTGGAAACAATTTTTATTCTTACGACCTTGCATTCTTATCTTATGTTTTATGAGAAAGAAGTTTGTCTTACTAAGCGTTGCTGCCATTGTCATTTTTACCCTACTGTCTTTGTTCGTTTGGAATGGATTCTGGTGGATCCTCGGAGTGGCTGTTCTGATCGTTTTGATTGGAGCAGAAGATATGGTGCAAACGAAACATACTCTTTGGCGCAACTTTCCTGTGCTGGGGAGAATGCGCTGGCTCATGGAGGCGTTGCGCCCCAAAATATACCAGTATTTTGTAGAGAGTGACACGGATGGCAGACCCATCAACCGGCTGGAAAGAAGTATCATTTATCAGAGAGCTAAAAAGCAACTGGACACCATGCCCTTCGGCACTCAAATGGATGTTTACGCTGAAGGTTATGAATGGATGACACACAGTATTGCGCCAAAAGATTTTTTCAAAATGAATCCCGATCCGCGGGTTTTGGTGGGAAATAAAGATTGCAAACAACCTTACAATGCCAGCATTTTTAATGTAAGCGCCATGAGTTTCGGTTCATTGAGTACCGCTGCCGTAGAGGCTTTAAATGGTGGAGCAAAGATTGGCGGTTTTGCACAAAACACCGGTGAAGGCGGCATCAGTTCTTATCATCTCAAGCAAGGTGGCGACCTGATCTGGCAAATAGGAACCGGTTATTTTGGAGCAAGAGATGCAGACGGAAATTTTAGCTTCGACATCTTCAGAAAAAACGCCCTTCGCCCGGAAGTAAAAATGATCGAGATCAAACTTTCACAAGGTGCCAAACCTGGCCATGGTGGCATTCTTCCGGCAAAAAAGAATACTCCCGAAATTGCCGCTATCCGTCACGTGAAACCTTATGTAACCGTTTATTCGCCACCATTTCATTCTGCGTTCAACGATCCGAAAGGACTGGTTCTTTTTATTCAAAAGCTTCGTTTAGAGTCTGGCGGAAAGCCGGTTGGATTCAAACTTTGTATTGGTCATAAAAGCGAATTCATTGCCATTTGTAAAGCGATGATTGAACTGGATACTTATCCTGATTTCATCACCGTTGATGGTGGCGAAGGCGGCACGGGCGCGGCACCACAGGAATTCAGCAATTCTGTTGGTGCGCCGTTTATGGACGGATTGGCTTTCGTCGCAAATATGCTGGATGGTTTTGGCATCCGGCATCATATTAGGATCATCGGTTCAGGAAAAATATTAAGTGGCTTTCATATTATCAGGGCTATTTCACTCGGTGCAGATATGGTCAACAGTGCCCGTGCAATGATGATGGCTCTCGGATGTATCCAGGCGCTCGTTTGTAATACCAATCGTTGCCCAACCGGCATCGCCACACAAGATCCGCAACTGGTAGCGGGATTGGTGGTGAGTGATAAAAAAGTACGTGTTGCCAATTATCATGAAGACACCGTCAAGTCTTTTGTTGAATTATTGGGCGCTGCCGGTATTGATGACCATAAAATGTTGACCAGAAGCCATATATACAGAAGGGTGTTTATGAATGAAGTGTGTACTTTCGAAAATATTTATCCGAGCCTGGAAACGGGTTGCCTGCTCAACGGCAATATTCCTGAAAAATACAAGGATGATTTTGCGAATGCAGATCCCGGCCGCTGGAATTAAACTGGTCGCAGCGCTTCTGACTGGTCGGAATGCTTCAGGACAATGAACGATCGCATACAATCTTTCAGGCTGCCAGGAAAGCGCTTCTCCTGACCGGTAAATAACAGCCTCATAATCAAAATCTCCCATTAACTTTGTTCCAATTGTTTAGCAATGGAACACAATCATTCCCATCACGACCATAGCCATTTGGCAGTTCTTACAAATGTGAACAGCGCATTTCTATTGGGGATCGTACTGAACTTACTTTTTGTTTTCATTGAAGCGGTCATTGGTTTTTCCATTCATTCTCTTTCCCTTTTGTCTGATGCCGGCCACAACCTGGCTGATGTCGGCAGCCTTGGTTTGTCGCTGCTTGCTTTCCGTTTACTGAGAGTGAAAGCGAGTAATAAATTTACCTATGGCTATCGCAAAACCACTATTCTTGCCGCTTTGGTCAATGCGCTAATCCTTTTAATTTCTATTGGTGCCATTGGCTACGAAGCGTTTCAACGATTTTCCAATCCACCGGCCCTGCCGGGGAAAACGATTGCCATCGTTGCGGGTATCGGCATCGTGATCAACTTTTTAACCGCTGTTTTATTTTTAAAAAATAAAGAAAATGACCTTAATATAAAAAGTGCTTATCTGCACATGATGACCGATGCTTTGGTAAGCGCCGGCATTATGATTGGCGGTATTATTATTTTTTATACACACTTATATTGGATTGATCCTGTCATTAGTATCGTCATTGTCATTGTCATCTTATTGAGTACATGGAGGCTGCTGAAAGAAAGCCTGGCGCTTACTTTAGATGCCGTTCCAAAAGATATTGATATTGAAGAGATCAAAAACAAAGCGCAAACCATTCCAGGAGTTAAGGACCTTCATCACATTCATGTGTGGGCAATGAGCACTTCAGAAAATGCGATGACCGGCCACATGGTGATTGACAAGAACAAAGAGGTTGACCAGATCATAGCAATCAAAAATGACCTGAAGCATGCGTTGCAGCACATGAACATTCAGCACATCACTTTGGAAACTGAATTCACTACGGATGGTTGTGTGAAAGCGGAATGTGGTAAATAGCAGCCACTGTTAAACGGAACTTTTGTATATTCAATTTTTAATTCTCACATAAATCTTTTGATAAAATGGATCCTTTTGCACCCGTTGGTAAAGCACGTTTTTTATTTTATTTAAATAAAATCCAACTGATTTTAGATACTGCCGATTCTGCTGAAAACCCCGCAATGGCCCTGTACCAGGAAGATTTGCGGACGCCCCTGTTTATGCTGGAAGGATTGAGCAGGCTTTACAAAAAGATCGCTGATGGTAAAAAACTGAAGAAATTGAATGAGCTTTTTAAAGATCTTGAAGATCATTTGGGAGCGATAGACTATTACGATGGATTTCATAAAGAATTTTTGGAGAAGAAAACCATTCCGCAGGAAATTACTGAGTATATTGAAGATCAAAGAACTCAAAAAGCAGATGATCTCAATGATGAGCTGAAGAAAAAAAGATGGATCGGAAAACGCAGAAATGGTGTTTCAAAGATCATCACGGAATTGGATAAAATGGATTGGTTTGATGAAAAGAATGACATGCTGGCAGTGCAGAAGGTTTATAGAAAGGACATCAAAAAAGTGATCAAAAAGTATAAAAGAAAAAATCTTCATTTTGATAATATTGAAGAAGATGTTCATGAACTGCGCCGCGAATTAAGATGGCTCAGCATTTATCCGCAGGCTTTGTGTGGCCTCATGCAAGTAAAAGAAAATGCAGAACCACCGGCCTTTCTAAAGAAATACCTTACGCCGGAGATCGTTCATTCTTTGTTTAATGTAATGCCTGATGGCGGTGCTTTGCAATATCACATCATGCTAAATGACCATTATTTTTATGCATTAAGCTGGATCATCGCCGAATTGGGAAAACTGAAAGACAGCGGCCTGCGAATAGAAATTTTAAAAGAAAGCCTCTCCGCAGTTTACAGAACCAACGAAGATGTGGAGCAACTCGCCTATTCTATTTCCGGCCCTAATCAGCCAACGATTCCGGAAATCCTTGCTCGGTCTGAACAGATTGCGACCACTTTTTTTGAAGAAGATATTTTGAAGAATATTCTGACATAGGCTGACCGTCGGTTAGTCTTTGACCAACGGCATTGCCAGCTGCTAAACAAAGAAGGAAAAGTAATCTCTGATGATGGTCCATGACCGTGTGAGGAATCATTCGAACGATTGATCAGGAAACAGGGGTAATACCTTATACATTTTCAAATGTTTCATTGACTGTTTCAGCCGGGTGTCATCTTTAAAAATGACCAGGGATAATGCTTCTTTCTTCCAGCTCTTTAACGGAAATAATAAGCCCGTTTGCAGAGGTTTTCTTAAATTCTTTTTAACGTGTTGCAGATGATTTTTTTCACTTGCTTTTTGTGTCAATCTTTTTTTCTAAAAAAAATGTTTTTCCTTTTATAAATATTTTTTCACCTTCTTTTTATTTATTCTGAAAAATAATTCTTTTCGTTTTCTGCATGGAAAAATGATCTGGAAAAATAATTCTTTTTGAAAATTTAAAAAATAAGTATTTCAAAATTTTACACGGGGTAATTTATTTTTACAAATAATTTAAATTTCCTACAACCTTCTGACAGCAATGGTTCCGGGCTTCATCTGTTATTGTATCTTTCTTATTTTTCTTTTTCAATTTATTGCTTTTGTCAATGACAATGGGGCATCATAGGGGCAGGAATTGAAATGATAATTGAATCATTTTTTAAAGAAAAAAACCGGATGTTTTGTTGCCGGAATTTCTAATTTAAAAAATGAAAATAAAACTATTAATAACTTATATTTTTTCAAATAAATTACGCCAGACGAAAAATTTTTTTTAAAAATGTTAAGACTTTATCAACATGCTTTCTTACTTTTGCGGCCAAGAAAGTAATTATTCCATAATCTAGATAGGTAACAAGTGTATGAACCAAGTCAAAAGGCTTTTTACTAAAACATTCGCAGTCTTCATTTTTCTTACACTGATTTCATCCCAAGGGTCAGTATATGCAGCCGATGGTGAAGCTCTCTTCAAAGCAAACTGCGCAAGTTGTCATAAACCCTTAGAAAAATATGTAGGGCCACCATTAAAAGGAGCGAGGGAAAGGGAACCATATAAAGGTTGGGTGTACAAATGGATAGCAAACACCACTTCTATGGTGAATACGGATGCTTATGCCAAGAAATTAAAAGATGAAATGGGCGGTGTGGTGATGACAGAATTTCCCGATATGTCCAAAGAAGATATTGATGCTATTCTTGACTGGGCTGACAAATACCAGGCACCGGGCGCTAATCCTTCAGGTCCAAATGGTGCTGCAGCACCGGCTCCAAAATCTGATAATACCTTACTATATGGATTACTTACCTTGATCCTTGCAATTATCGGGTTAATCTTACTACAGGTAAACAGTAATCTTAAAAAGCTTACAGATGAAAAGGAAGGAATAAAATCCCCGAATCCGGTCCCTTTTTATAGAAATAAAATTTATCTGCTGCTAATTACTATTGTACTCTTCGTTTTTGCAGGATATTATCTTGTAGAAGCTGCAATGGGACTGGGGCGGCAGAAAGGCTATCAGCCGGTGCAACCGATTTTCTATTCGCATAAGGTGCATGCCGGAGTGAACCAGATCAGTTGTTTGTATTGTCATGGCGGGGCACAGGATAGCAAACATGCTACCATTCCATCAGTAAATGTTTGTATGAACTGCCACATGGCGGTGAAGGAATATACCGGTGAACCAATCATTCGTGATGATGGGACTAAAGTTAATGCGAATGAGGAAATCCAAAAGTTATATCAATATGCAGGTTGGAATCCGGATACAAAAACTTATGATAAACCAGGCAAGCCGATTGAATGGGTAAAAATTCACAACCTGCCGGATTTCGTTTACTTCAATCATTCACAGCACGTAAAAGTTGGACAAATTGCCTGTCAGACATGCCATGGTGAAATTCAAAATATGCCTGAAGTAAAACAATTTGCTGATTTAAGTATGGGATGGTGTGTGAATTGCCACAGAACAACCAATGTTCAGTTCAATGACAATAAGGGACACGGAAATAAATTTTATAGTCTTTATGAAAAATTCCACCAGGATATAAAAGAGAAGAAGTATGATAGTGTAACAGTTCAGATGATTGGTGGAACTGATTGCGGAAAATGTCATTATTAATATATTTCAAATTCTCAGTGGTGAGAAAAAACAAAGAAACAAAATTGTTCATTTCTTAAATCTCCTTAATGATTTAAGGTAATAATCCGCTCTCAACCGGATTGAATAAATATGAGTGAAAAAAAATACTGGCAAAACTTTGGAGAACTGAACCAAAGCGATAGCAATAAAAAAGCATTAAAAGATGAATTCAGGGAAGAACTTCCTTTTGAAGAATTAGGCAATGAAAATATTTTTAATGCTAAAGCACCAAGAAGAGATTTTCTAAAATACATGGGATTTAGTACTGCTGCAGCTGCAATTGCTGCAAGTTGTGAAATGCCGGTTCGTAAAGCTATTCCATTTCTTCATAAGCCAGATGACCTGATTGCCGGCGTGCCCAATTACTACGCCTCTACTTATATTAATGATGGCGATGCAGTTCCTGTAGTTGTAAAACAAAGAGAAGGAAGGCCGATCAAAATTGAGGGAAATGATCTTGCTTCTATTACCGAAGGAGGAACATCTGCCCAGGTTCAGGCATCCGTTTTGGATTTATATGATACAACACGCCTTCGTTACCCGATGGCCAATAGAAAAGAAGCCACCTTTGAAGCAATAGATAACATGGTGGCTTCCGGATTAGCTGCAAACGCAGGAAAACCGCTGGTTTTATTAACTTCTTCAATTACATCAGTAACCGGACGCCAGATAATCGCCGAAGTTTTAGCAAAATTCCCCGGAAGCCGTCATGTACAATATGACGCGGTTTCCTGCAGTGGAATGATAGAAGCGAATCTTGCTTCTTATGGCAAAAAAGCCATTCCTGCATATCGTTTTGATAATGCAAAAGTAATTGTAAGCCTTGATGCAGACTTTTTAGGAAACTGGCTCAGCCCGGTTGTATTCGCAAAACAGTATGCGGTTGGCAGAAGGATCAACGAGAAAAATCCTTCAATGAGCCGTCATATTCAGTTTGAAGGTTATTATAGCATGACAGGTGCAAAAGCTGATGAAAGATATCTTCACAAACCTTCTGAAACCGGTGCGATTGCCCTTGCATTATTGGGAGCGTTGGGCGGAGGAACTACTGCCAATCTTCCTGCTGACCTGGCAGCTGCAGTTAAAAGGACTGCTGCTGAGTTAATGGCTAATAAAGGCAACGGATTGGTTGTTTGCGGAAGTAATGATGCCAATATTCAAATTGTTGTAAATGCAATAAATGAAGCGATCGGTGCACCGGGAAAAACTATTGACTGGAATACTCCTGTAAATTATCGCCAGGGAATTGATGCAGATATGGTTACTCTTACCAATGATTTAAACGCCGGAAAGGTTGGCGCTTTAGTGGTTTACGGAGCCAACCCAGTTTATTCTTATTTTGATTCACAAAAATTTGCAGAAGGCGTAAAAAAATGTCCGTTTACTCTTTCCTACAGTGAAAAAATGGATGAAACCACTGAACTGTGTAAATATGTAATCCCATCTCATCACTGGTTGGAAAGCTGGGGCGATTCTGAGCCTCAAAAAGATTTTGTATCAGTTATCCAACCACTTATACATCCATTATTTAAAACAAGACAGTTTGAAGAATCTCTTCTGAAACTGGCTGGTAATACAAGTGACTACGAAACTTATTTCAGAAATTACTGGACCGGAAAACTCGGAAGCCTCGATAATTATGAAAGGTTTTTGCAGGACGGAGTAATGGAAAACATGAAGTTGAGAACTCAGCCTGGTTTTGTAAATGTTTCTAATCTGACACCTGCTACTGCTGCGGCTGTCGCTTCTTCATCTGCTACTTCAACAGATTCAACGGGTTCTGTCACTTCTGCTGCACAAACTGCAACTCCGGCTTCTGATTCAACAAATTCAGGAGTAACCGGCAATACTGTTGCATTAGGCACTGCTCCTTTCGCAGGAAATGTTACTGCTGCTGCTGCAGGGATCAATGCAATAAAAGGGGGAGATACAGAGATAGTATTATACCAAAAGATTACGATCGGAAACGGTTCAAGGGCGGGTAATGCCTGGCTACAGGAAGCAAGTGATCCTATCTCAAAAGCTACCTGGGATAATTATGCAATGGTTTCCCCTGAATTAGGAAAAAAATTATTTGGAATTGATATTTTCAATCCGCATGATTCTGATAAATACGAAGTTCATCCTGATAAACCTGTTATCAAGATTACTTCAAACGGCAGAACAATCGAACTTCCTATTTTAATTACTCCGGGCATGCATCCCGATGTAATTGCTGCTGCTGTTGGATATGGCCGTCAAAGTAATGATAAAACTAAAACAAGAGAATTCATTGGCGCTGCCGCAGATGGATCCGGGAAAAACATGTATCCGTTTACTGTTTTTAATGGCAGAAACATTACTTATTCAGCTCCTGTACAGATTGAAAAAACTGACAAAGTTTATCCAATCGCCACTTCTCAAACTCATAGCCTTACAGAAGGCCGTCCTGTTGTAAGAGAAACTACTCTTACTGAATTTATTGCTCATCCCGAGCAATTGAATAAGGAGGAAGAAGAAGAATTGAATCAATATGGAGAAAACTTTACCCGCGATGCTACCCTTTATCCGACTTTTGACCGGCCGGGATTAAAATGGGGAATGAGTATTGATTTAAATACTTGTATCGGTTGCAGTGCCTGTACAATTGCCTGCGTTGCTGAAAATAATATTTCAACTGTTGGTAAATATGAAGTTTCGAGATTTCATGACATGCAATGGATAAGGATCGACCGCTATTTTACCGGTGATCCCAAGAAACCCGATATTGTTTTTCAACCGATGCCATGTCAGCAGTGCGATAACGCTCCATGTGAAAATGTTTGCCCGGTTTCAGCAACAAACCATAGTAGTGAAGGTATTAACCAAATGGTTTATAACCGTTGCATTGGTACAAAATATTGTGCTAACAACTGTCCATATAAAGTAAGGCGTTTCAACTGGGCCGACTGGAATGGCGCCGATAGTTTTCCGGATAACCAACGCGGAATTATTTCGGATGTAACTACAAATCTGGAAGATGATCTTACCCGTATGGTACTCAATCCTGATGTAACAGTTCGGTCACGAGGCGTAATGGAGAAATGTTCTTTCTGTATCCAGCGTGTTCAGCAGGGAAAACTGAATGCTAAAAAGGAGAACCGGGTGTTGAAAGATCAGGAAGTGAAAACAGCGTGTATGCAGGCTTGCCCTACTCATGCAATTGAATTTGGTAATGTAAACGATAAGGATAGCAAAATCACCAAATTAAGATTTGATGAACAAAAGAACAGGAAGTTTTATGTACTGGAACAATTGCATACGCTTCCGAATGTCAACTATCTCACCCAGGTAAGAAATACAGAAAGGAAAGTAGGATCAACTGAAGAAAAAATTTAGGAACATAATTGAATAAGCTTACAGATAACTATAACAAAAAGCTAATAAAACAGTATGTCATTATTAAAATACGAATCGCAGCTTAGGGAGCCATTGATTGATGGAGATAAAAATTATCATCAGGTTACTGAAGATATTATTGGCCCTGTTGAAACAAAGCCTACGAAGCTTTGGTGGATTGGTCTTTCTATCGCAATTTTGCTTTTAATATTTGGTGTTTACTCCGTTTACAGAGAGGTTGTTTATGGTATTGGTCAATGGAATATTAACCGTACTGTTGGTTGGGGTTGGGACATTACCAACTTTGTTTGGTGGATCGGAATCGGGCATGCCGGAACATTGATCTCTGCGATTCTATTATTATTTGGACAAAAATGGAGAACAGGGGTAAACAGGGCGGCAGAAGCGATGACGATCTTTGCGGTAATTTGCGCCGGCCAATTTCCAATCTTCCACATGGGACGTGTTTGGATGGGCTTTTTTGTACTTCCTTATCCGAACTCACGTGGACCCGTCTGGCCGAATTTTAACTCGGCGCTTTTATGGGACGTATTTGCAGTATCAACTTATTTCACCGTTTCTTTATTATTTTGGTACACAGGACTTTTACCGGATCTCGCTACCGTTCGCGACAGGGCGAAAACGAAATTCCGGAAAATGTTTTATGGACTGGCATCATTTGGATGGACGGGTAGTACCAAACACTGGCAACGCCAGGAAAGCCTTGCACTTGTACTGGCAGGTTTAGCTACTCCACTTGTATTGTCTGTGCACACAATTGTGTCATTTGACTTTGCTACATCAGTAATTCCAGGCTGGCATACTACCATCTTCCCACCTTATTTTGTGGCAGGTGCGGTATTCTCCGGATTTGCGATGGTTCAATCATTGCTGATCATTACAAGGAAAGTTTTATATCTCGAAGATTATATTACCATAGGCCATATTGAAGCAATGAACAAAGTGATTGTGCTCACTGGTTCAATTGTGGGATGTGCCTATTTATCAGAATTATTTGTGGCCTGGTACAGCATGAATACTTATGAATGGTGGGCTTTCCGCGAAAACAGG
>Ga0157371_10002492_pt1 | contig 17498 bp, 13 predicted proteins | sample C45metaG_FD_113462 | JGI IMG/M metagenome (GOLD analysis project Ga0157371, IMG submission 113462) | Corn rhizosphere microbial communities from Kellogg Biological Station, Michigan, USA - C4-5 metaG | ecosystem: Host-associated > Plants > Roots > Rhizosphere > Soil | place: USA: Michigan...
CGTCGTGAACCCTGCCGTGGGTGCCGAGGACGCCGAGCAGCGACGTCGCCGCCAGGAGGTCCTGGCGGCCTATGGCCTGCTCGACGGCCAGCCGGAGCCGGCGCTCGATGACCTGGTGGAACTGGCCGCCACCCTCTGCGACACCCCCATCGCCGCGGTCAACCTGCTGGGCGAACAGCAGCAGCTGTTCATCGCCGAGCGCGGCCTGGGCGTGGCGGAAATCCCCCTGGCCCTGTCCTTCTGCCAGCACCTGCACGCCGCACAGGAGGCGCGGCAGATCGAGGACCTGAGCCAGGACCCGCGCTTCATCGACAATCCCCTGGTAAGGGATCCAGCCGGGCTGAGATTCTATGCCGGGGCACCGCTGCGTACGGCCGAAGGCATCTTTCTCGGCACCCTCTGCGTGCTCGACTGGCAACCCCGTGAACTGAGCGCCGCACGCCTGAGCGGACTCGAACGCCTGGCGCGCCAGGTGCTGCGTCTGTTCGAGGCGCGGGCGACGCCAGCGGTCGCGCCCTCGTCGAGTCGACTCGACGAGGCCCACTATCGCGCGCTGATGGACGTCAATCCGCAGATCATCTGGTTCGCGCGGCCCGACGGCAGCTTCGAATACGCCAATCGCTACTGGTACGAATACAGCGGTCTCAGCCCTGCCAGCGTGGTCGCCGATCCCGATCTCTGGGCCGCGGCCATCCATCCCGAGCAGCGTCCACAGCTGTTGCGACGTTGGCGCGAGGTGCGCGAGCAACGGGTCGCCGGCAGCCTGGAATTGCAGCTGCGCGATGCCCAGGGCCACTATCGCTGGTTCGAAACCCGCACCATGCCGTTCACCAACGCCAGCGGCGAAATCGAGCACTGGGTCGGCGTGGCCCAGGACATCGACAGCCGCAAGCGGGCCGAAACGGCGCTGCGGGAAAGCGAGGCCTTCGCCCACCTGCTGCTCGAATCGACCCACGAGGGCTTCTGCGCCCTGGACCGCGACGGACGCGCCACCCTGTGCAATCGTGCCTTCCGGCAGATGCTCGGCCTGACCGAGGAGCGCGATATCCTCGGCGAGCGCCTGGACACCCGACTCAGCTCCGCGCGCAGCGAAGACGGCGCCCGGGCCCTGCAGCGCGCCGCCAGCGCAGGCACCACCCTGCACCTGTCCGCCGACGCCCTGCTGCGCGAAGACGGCAGCCTGCTGCCGGTGGAATGGCGCGCCCAACCGCTCTGGCGCGATGGCGAGGTGCAGGGCGCCATCTGCACCTTCGTCGATCTCAGCGAGCGCATCCGCAGCCATGATCGCCAGCGCTTCCTGCTCGAACTGGGCGATCTGCTGCATGGCGTGACCCACACCGGCGAAGTCGCCTCGGTGCTGGGCGACAGCCTCGGCCATCTGCTGGCGGTGCAGCGCATCGGCTATGCCCGGGTCGGCCGTGATGGCAGCCTGACCATCGACAGCGACTGGCTCGAACAGGGCCGTACCCACCGTCTCAACCTGCCCAGCCTGGGCCACTGGCATACCTCGGCAGTGGAGGAGTTGCGCCGCGGCATCATCGTCAGCGTGGAAGACAGCACCCAGGACAGCCGTCTGGGCGAGATGCGCGCCCAGCTGGTCGAACATGGCGTGCGCGCCGGCCTGGTGGTGCCCCTGCTCGCCGAGGAACAGCTGGTCGGCCTGCTGTTCCTCTATGCCGACATGCCCCGCCACTGGACCGTCGGCGACGTGGCCCTGGTGCGCGAGGTGGCCGAGCGCATCCGCATCGTCATCGAGCGCACCGCCGCCGCCGAGGCCCTGCGCCTGGCCGAGCAGCGCATCGCCCTGGCCATGGACGTGGCCGACCTGGGCGTCTGGGACTATGACATCGACCGCGACCTCATCAGCTGGGATACCCGCCTCGCCCACCTGGTCGGCGCCGCCGAGCGTCGTTGCACCCTGCGCGGTGCGGCCCTGCTGCGCGCCCTGCATCCCGCCGATGCGCCAAGGGTGCGCGCCTATGTGAGCGCCGCCATCCAGGGGGGCGGCAACGCCTACGACCTGCGGCTGACCTTTCGCGTCCGCACGGCGCGCCAGGGCGAACCGGTATGGCTGAGCATCCGCGGGCGCGAACGCCTGGAGCCCGGCGGTCAGCGCCGGCTGGTGGGCATCGCCCGGGACATCACCCGCGAGCGCCACGACGCCGATCGCATCAGCGAGACCAATCGCCAGCTGCGCCGGCAGATCGAGGAGCGGCGTGAAGCCGAAGCCCGTCAGCACGCCCTCATCGAACTGGGCGACCGCCTGCGCGAAGGGGACCCGGAAAGCGCCGGCGTCGCCGTCGCCCTGGCACTGGTGGGCAAGCGACTGGGCCTGCGCCGGGTCGGCTATGCTCGCCTGGACGAGAGCCGCGGCACCTTCGTCCCGCAACAGATATGGACGCCCAACGGCAGCTTCGACCAGGCCCTGGCCTATCCACTGCTCGCCCCTGACAGCCTGGGCAGCCAGGAGGGCGAGGCGCCCCTGGTCATCGACGACGTCAGCCAGGATCCGCGCGCCCAGGCCAATGCCCAGTCCCTGCTCGATCTGCAGATCGCGGCGCTGGTGGATATCCCGCTCTATGAAGACGGGCGCCTGCGGGCGCTGTTCGTCGCCCATGACCAACGCGCCCGGCTGTGGACCGAAGGCGAGGTGCAATTTCTCCGCGACGTCACCGACCGGCTCTGGTCGGCGATCTGCCGGCAGCGCTCCCAGGACGCCCAGCGTGAGAGCGAGGGCCGTTTCCGCCTCATGGCCAACAGCGCCCCGGTGCTGATCTGGGCCTGCGATGCCGACGGTCAGCTGCAATTCGTCAACCAGCGCTTCGCCAGTGAATTCGATCTGCATGACGCAGACCTACACGATCAGGGCTGGAGCGCCCTGCTCCCGGACAGTGAATGCCCGGCCTTCGAGGGTGCCTTCAAGCAGGCCATTTCCACCCACAGCGCCCTGCGTGCCGAGGTACGAGTGCGCAATGCCCAGGGCGAGTGGCGTTGGCTGCGGCTGGAAGGTACGCCGCGGCTGGAGATCGACGGGGAATTCCATGGGCTGGTGGGCTGTGGCGTGGACATCACCGAGGCACGCCAGACCACCGACCAGCTGGAACAGCGCATCGCCGAGCGCACCCAGGAACTGGGGCGCAGCCATGCGCGGCTGATCGCCGAGATCTACGAACGCGAGCGCACCGAGGAAGCTCTGCGCCAGTCGCAGAAGATGGAAGCCATCGGCCAGCTCACCGGTGGTATCGCCCACGACTTCAACAACATGCTCACCGGCATCGTCGGCGCCCTGGACCTGATTCGGCTGCGCATCGCCAACGGCCGTACCCAGGACCTGGATCGCTACATTAACGCCGCGGTCAATTCGGCCGACCGTGCCGCCGCCCTCACTCACCGCCTGCTGGCCTTCGCCCGTCGCCAGACCCTGGATCCACAGCCGGTGGACGTGCACCAGCTGGTCGGTTCCCTGCAGGACCTGCTGGCGCGCACCGTCGGCGAGAACGTCGCCCTGCGCCTGGAACTGGCGCCGGTCGCCTGGCTCGCCCACAGCGATGCCCACCAGCTGGAAAACGCCCTGCTCAACCTGGTCATCAACGGCCGCGACGCCATGCCCGCGGGTGGCAAGCTGTGCATCGCCACCGCCAACCTCAGCCTGGACGCCGAGGCGGCCACGCGTGAATCCCTGACGCCGGGCGACTATGTCCGCCTGAGCGTGGCGGACACCGGCACCGGCATGCCGCCAGAGGTCAAGGCCAAGGCCTTCGAACCCTTCTTCACCACCAAGCCGGCCGGCCAGGGCACGGGGCTCGGCCTGTCGATGATCTACGGCTTCGTCAAGCAATCCGGCGGCACCGCACGCATCGACACCGAGCAGGGCCAGGGCACCACCATCAGCCTCTATCTGCCGCGCCACCCCGAGGTGGCGCCGGCGACCACCGATCAGCCAGCGACCAAGGTCACGCCGCGCGCCGAGGCTGGTCAGACCGTGCTGGTGGTGGAAGACGAATACGCGGTGCGCATGATCGTGCTGGAGGTGCTCGCCGAGCTGGGCTACACCGCCTTGGAAGCGAGCGACGCCGATGGCGCCCTGCCGATCATCGAGAGCGGCCAGCGACTGGACCTGCTCATCAGCGATGTCGGCCTGCCCGGCATGAACGGTCGCCAGCTCGCCGAGATCGCCCGCAACCGACGGCCGGAGCTCAAGGTGCTGTTCATCACCGGCTATGCCAAGAACGCCAAGGTGCGCGGCGAATTCCTCGGCGAGAACATGGACATGCTGATCAAGCCCTTCGACATCGATGCCCTGGCCGAACGCATCCACAGCATGATCCAGCGCTAGGCGTCCTCGACGCCGGGCTTGCGCAGGGCCTGGAACTCAAAGGACGTCAGAGCTCTCTATAGGAGACCTCAAGAAGGAGATTTCATCCATGCGCCTGAAGAAGCTTGCTCTGGTTTCCCTGGTCGGCCTGCCGTTGCTGGCCGCGACCACCGCCGCCCATGCGGATGCCCGGTTCTGGCGGCATGCCGCGACCCTCGGGGCGACCTCCGGCTCGTTCTATACCACCAGCCGTGACGACCACAAGATCGTCGCCGCGACCCAGGACGACGCCAGCTCCTACCTGGCCAGCAACGGCCAGATCCGTGGCCCCTACCTGGAAGCCGCGCTGCGCGACATGCGCGCCGCCGAGCCGGGCCTGCAGGCCAGCGACAACGATCTCGCCATGCGTATCCTGACCCAGTAAGGGACAGGCCAAAAAAGAACCCCGCCGGCCATGCCGTGCGGGGTTCTTTGCTATCTGCGCCCAGGGTGGCGAAAAGCGCTTCAGCTCTCGCTGGCCTGGCGATAGCCGTCGGCGTCGAGCAGCTTGTCCAGTTCAGCCGCATCCTGCGGCTTGAGCTTGAAGAACCAGGCGCCATAGGGCTCGCCATTGACCTGCTCGGGGGCGTCGGCCAGGGCCTCGTTGACGGCGATCACCTCGCCGCCCACCGGCGCATAGATGTCCGACGCCGCCTTGACCGATTCCACCACCCCGGCCTGGTCGCCCGCGGCGAGGGTCTTGCCGACATCCGGCAGTTCGATGAAGACCACATCGCCCAGGGCCTCCTGGGCATGGTCGGAAATGCCGACGGTAACGCTACCGTCGGCTTCCAGGCGGGCCCATTCGTGGCTGGCGGCATAACGCAGGTCGGCGGGAATCTGGCTCATGAGAGGTCCTCGGGGCTGGCACGGTTAAAGCTCAAGGGTAGCCTGCCAGCCCTGGTGACCGCCATGGTCGGCTGGGCCTAATTGGGCCCGATGCTCGCGCAGCTGGTGTTGTCGACGTACTTCTTCAGCGTGGCCCACTGCGGGCGATCCACGCCGTCAATGGGTTCCACCGCCAGGTTGTAGTTGCCCCAGCCCGGACCGGCCGCCCAGTAGCTGGCCGGGATGCAGTTTTGCTTGAGATAGGCCAGCATGTTGTCCATGGCCAGCAACCAACGCGGATCGTCGTCCGGCACGCCGAATTCGCCGATGTAGCCCTGCTTGCCGTTCTTCTTCAGCCAGTCGACGAAGGGCTTGACGCGATTCACCCCGACCATGGGGTCGAAGCCGCTCATGTCCTTGCTGACGTACTGCCCCCCGCCGTCGTTGTCGAAATAGACGTGGGCGGAAAAGATCAGCTTGTTCGCCGGATCCTTGAGTGCCAGCAGTGGATCGTTCCACTGCGGCCAGCGGGCGGCGCTGGACCAGCCATTGCCCTCGACGATGATGGGATGGACGCTGTCCACGGTACGGATGCCATTGATGCCGTGCTGGGCGGCGGTCGGCCAGAAGGCCACGGCGTCGTGGGGCTCGTTCATGATGTCGTAGCCATAGAGCGCCGGATGCTTGCCGAAGCGGAAGGCCAGGCGATAGGTCACGTCCCAGTAGTTGAAGTAGGTGACCTTGCCAGCGCCGATGACCTCGCCGCGATAACGGGCATAGTTGTGCAGGTCGAGGATCACCTTGACGCCATACTTCTGGGCGTAATTGAGCGTCTGGGTGATCAGGGCGCCATAGTCCGGATCCAGCATCGCATTCAGCTTGGGCTGGATCCGTTCCCAGATGATCGGAAAGCGCACCAGCTTGACCCCCTTGGCGCTCCAGTCCTTGAAGTGCTGCTCGCTGGGAAAGATGTAGTTGCGATTGTTGACGCCGGGCAGCACCTGACTGGCGAAGCCGGCACCGGAGAAGTTGAGACCGACCAGCTCGACCGCCTGGGCCGAACCGAACAAGGCGCCGCTCAGGGCCAGGGTACTGGCCAGACGCAGGGAAAACTGGCGCACGCGCCGGGTGAGGGATTGCATGACTGCACCTGTGGAAAAAGAATACTCCCCGCCCCCGCAAGCTAGTGGGTTGTGGCGTGGGCGAGCTCAGGCGGCCGCGTCCTCCTGCGGCGCCGCTGGGTGCGACTTCGTCGTCATTGTTAGGGCAGCTATCGGCGTCCCCGCCCTGAGCTTTAGAGAAGTTTCCCCCGCAAAAACAGATAGTTACGCTTTGATCAGTGTCAGATAGCCGACACTTTTCCAGCGCCCCCGACACGGGCGGCCTAACGCCTTGAATCGTCACGACTTTCCGTATTTCGAAAAGAACGCGCGAAACGCCGAAGCACCGAAAGAGACTGGCAGGGCGAAAAGAGTCACTTTCGACACCGGAGGCTGAAGAACCTGCCGGAGGGTCCAAGACCGGACCCGGAACGTTCGCCGGAACCCGGGCTCTACCCTGCGAGCCCCCGCGAGAACCCTGCCATGCCCCTGAGCGCGCCCTACCCCCTGCGTACCCTGGCCCTGACCCTGGCTGCCCTGACCCTGCTCGGCTGTGGCGAGACCGCACGGCTGCAACGCGAGGCCAGCTATGGCCCGGCGCCGACCCTGCCGGAACCCCACAAGACCCTGCTGCCGACCATCAACGTGGCACCCGCGGTGGGCTGGCCCGCGGGCGGCAAGCCCACCGCCGCGCCCGGCACCCAGGTCCAGGCCTTCGCCCGCGGCCTGGACCACCCGCGCTGGCTCTATGTGCTGCCCAATGGCGACGTGCTGGTAGCGGAAAGCAATGCCCCCAGGCGCGATGACTTCCCCGGCATCAAGAACTGGATCGCCGGCCTGTTCATGAAGAAGGCCGGCGCCGGGGTGCCCAGCGCCGATCGCCTCACCTTGCTGCGCGATGCCGATGGCGATGGTGTCGCCGAGACCCGCACCGTCTTCGCCGAGCACCTGCATTCGCCCTTTGGCATGGCACTGGTGGGCGAGGACTTCTATGTCGCCAACGCCGATGCCCTGGTGCGCTTCACCTATCGTCCCGGTGCCACCCGCCTGGAAGGCCAGGGCACCCGGGTCACCGACCTGCCGGCCGGCATCAACCACCACTGGACCAAGAACGTCATCGCCAGTCGCGATGGCACCAAGCTCTACCTCACCGTGGGCTCCAACAGCAACGTCGGCGAGAATGGCCTGGATATCGAGCAAGGCCGCGCCGCCATCTGGGAGCTGGATCGCGCCAGCGGCCAGAAGCGGCTGTTCGCCACCGGCCTGCGCAACCCCAATGGCCTGGACTGGGAGCCCACCACCGGCAAGCTGTGGACGGTGGTCAACGAGCGCGACGAGATCGGCAGCGACCTGGTCCCGGACTACGCCACCTCGGTGCAGGACGGCGGCTTCTATGGCTGGCCCTACAGCTACTGGGGCAAGACCGTGGACAGCCGGGTGCAGCCGCCGCGCCCGGATCTGGTCGCCAAGGCGCTGACCCCCGACTACGCCCTGGGCACCCACACCGCCTCCCTGGGCCTGGCCTTCGCCCGTGCCGACACCCGATTGCCAGCCGACTTCCGCGAGGGGCTGTTCATCGGCCAGCACGGCTCCTGGAATCGCGATCCCAAGAGCGGCTACAAGGTTATCTTCGTGCCCTTCCAGGACGGCAAGCCCAGCGGCCCGCCGCAAGATCTGCTGACCGGTTTCCTGAATGGAAAGGAAGAAGCCCAGGGACGCCCGGTCGGGGTGGTCAACGACGATCGCGGCGGTTTGCTGGTGGCCGACGACGTCGGCAATACCGTCTGGCGAGTCAGCGCCCAGCGTCCCTGAGATTTTGTTAATCCGGCCTTAAGCGCCCTGGCCTAGGCTTGAGTTTGACCATCCCGGGGATGGTCACCGCTCTTGCCGAGGCCGGCCCGGAGCGGTACAACCGCTCCACCGCCTGGGAAAATCCGATGAGAATACTGCTGGCCGAAGACGACATGCTGCTGGGCGACGGTATCCGCGCCGGCCTGGCCCTGGAAGGCGACACCGTTGACTGGGTGACCGATGGCCAGGCCGCCCAGGCCGCGCTGGAAACCGATCCCTTCGATCTGGTGGTGCTCGACATCGGCTTGCCCCGCCGCTCGGGACTCGAGGTCCTGGCCGCCCTGCGCAAGCGCGGCGACGCCACCCCGGTGCTGATCCTCACCGCCCGTGACAAGGTCACCGACCGGGTCACCGGCCTGGACACCGGCGCCGACGACTACCTGACCAAGCCTTTCGATCTCGACGAGTTGCTCGCCCGGGTACGCGCCCTCACTCGGCGCAGCGCCGGCCGAGCGCTGCCGCAACTGGAGCACAACGAGCTGCGCGTCGATCCGGCCACCCACCGGGTGACCCTGGCCGGCCAGCCGGTCGAACTGGCGCCACGCGAATACGCCCTGCTGCGCCTGCTGCTGGAAAACATGGGCAAGGTGCTCTCGCGCAATCGCCTGGAGCAGGCCCTCTACGGCTGGGACGGCGATGTCGAGAGCAACGCCATCGAGGTCCATATCCATCACCTCAGACGCAAGCTCGGCAGCAGCCTGATCCGCACCGTGCGCGGCATCGGCTATGGCATCGACCAACCCGAGCGGCCGACCCCGTGAGCGATGGCCCGGCCATCTCGCTGCGGCGGCGCCTGCTGACGCTGCTGCTGTGCGGGATCTTCGCCTGCTGGCTGATCGCCGCCCTGGTGACCTACCAGTTGGTACTGCGCCAGGTGAATCGCCTGGCGGACGAGGACATGCTCGACTTCGGCGCGGCGGCGCTGCACCTGGCGGCTCTGGGCGAGGGTGGCGACCGCAGCCTGCCGCCCGCGGCCCGCGCCCTGGAGCGCAGCCGCACCGCCATCGCCGACCTGCCGCTGTTCAAGCGGCGTAACGCCCTGGGCTATCTGCTGCAGGCCGGCGACCAGCGCCTCGGCACCGCGGGCGCGCCCGCCGGCCTGGTCGACCAGCCGCCCGGCTTCAGCAGTCTGCTGGCCCAGGGGCAGCACTGGCGCGTGTTGCGCCTGAGCAGTGGCGACGGACGCATCTGGATCTACGAAAACCTGGCCGACCGCCGCGGCGCCACCAACCTGCTGCTGCTCGGTTCATTATTTCCCCTGGCGCTGGCCCTGCCGGTGCTGGCCGCCCTCATCTGGCTTGGCGTCACCCGTGGTCTCGAGCCCCTGCGCCAGTTGGCCGCGCAGATCAAGCAGCGTTCCGCCCAGCGACTGGAGCCCCTGGCCCTGAACCAGGTGCCCCTGGAAGCCGCGGTACTGGTCGAGGAAATCAACGCCCTGCTGCAACGCCTGGACGGCGCTCTGGAAGCCGAGCGGCGCCTGACCAGCGACGCCGCCCACGAGATCCGCACCCCCCTCGCCAGCCTGCTGACCCACACCCAGGTGGCCCTGCGCTCCAGCGACCCCCAGGCCCATGCCCGTGGCCTGGTGCAGGTCCGTCGCAGCGCCGAACGCATCAGCCAGCTGATGGAGCAGATCCTGCTCCTGGCCCGCCTGGACAGCGGCGCCCTGCAGGAACAGTTCGTCCCCGTCCACCTCGGCCGCCTGGCGGCGGATACCCTCTCAGAACTCGCGCCCCTGGCCATCGAGAAGAACATCGACCTGGTGCTGGAAGATCAGGAGGTCAAGCTGTCCGGCATTCCCACCTGGCTGGGCGTACTGCTCACCAACCTGGTGGGCAACGCCATCCGCTACACCCCCAGCGATGGGCAGGTGTTGGTGCGGGTCGTCGAGGACGTACCCGGCCGGGTGCGGATCGATGTCTGTGACAGCGGGCCCGGGGTCAGCCCGGAAGAGCGGACGATGATCTTCACCCGCTTCTACCGGAGCGAAAGTGCCGGCCAGAACGTCGGCAGCGGCCTGGGCCTGCCCATCGTCAAGCGCATCGTGGAAATCCACGGTGGCCGTCTGCACCTGGGCGAAGGCCTGCAAGGACGCGGGCTGGGCGTGTTCATCGAGCTGCCCGGCCTGGCCTGAGCAGGCCACCTACGACCAAGTCCATCTTTTATCCGGGCCGGCCTAGGGCTTACAGTGCAGGGATTCGCCACGAGCGGATGCAGTCCTGCACCCTGGAGAGCCCGGCCCATGTCCATGATCCTGTACCACACCCCCGCCTCGCCCTTCGGTCGTAAAGTCGTGGTGATGCTCCACGAGACGGACCTGATCGAGCAGGTTGAAGTGGAAATCGTCCAACAGACGCCGCTCAACCCCAATCGCGACGTCCTCGATACCAACCCCGCCGGCAAGATTCCCGCCCTGCGCCTGGCCGACGGCACCTGCCTGCACGACAGTCGCGTCATCCTCGACTACCTGGATACGCTGCATGAGCGCACGCCGCTGATCCCGCGCCAGGGTGCAGAGCGCTGGCGCCGCCTGACCCTGGCCTCGCTGTGCGATGCCATGATGGAAGCCGCCGTGCAGATCCGCTACGAGAGCTTCATGCGTCCACCGGGCATGCAATGGAAACTCTGGCTGGACAACCAGCAGGAAAAGATCGCCCGGGCGCTGGACTACTTCGAACGCGAGGCCATCACCGAGCTGGACGGCGAATTCGACGTGGCCAGCCTGGGCATGGCCTGTCTGCTGGGCTATCTGGACTTCCGTATCCCCACCTTTGCCTGGCGCAGCGACTGTCCGCGCATCGCCGCCTGGTACGCGCGCACCAGCGAACGCCCCTCCCTGCAGGCGACCCGCCCCTGAGTCGACGCTAGGCCTGCTGCCAGAGCCGCTCCAGATTGCGAAAGCCCCACTCCTCCGGGTCCTCGCGCCGCGCGATGCGTTCGTTGGCCGGGGGTTGGGCGAGATCCAGCAACCGCTGCGGCACGGGCGTGCGCGAGCGAGCGGAAAAGAACACCCGTACCCGCGGGGTCAGTAGGCTGTCCGGATGCTGCTCGACCACCACCGCCAGCTGCTCGTTGCTCAGCCGCACCAGGGAGCCGATCGGATAGATGCCCAGGGTCTTGACGAAGGCCTGGAACACCCAGGGATCGAAATGCCCCGTCCATTCCGCCATGCGCCGGATCGCTTCGGCCGGACTCCAGGCGGCCTTGTAGGGGCGGGTGGAGGAGATCGCGTCATAGACGTCGCAGACCGCGGCGATCCGTGACAGCAGACTGATCTGCGTGCCGGCCAGACCACGGGGATAGCCGCTGCCATCGAATTTCTCGTGATGGTGCAGGCAGACGTCGATGACCTCCGGGGCCGCTCCCCACTGCTGCAGCAGGGCAACGCCCTCCTCGGGGTGCCGCTGCATCACGGCGAACTCCGCGTCGGTCAGCTTGCCCGGCTTGTTCAGTATCTCGAGGGGCGTGCGCATCTTGCCCACGTCATGCAGCAGCCCTGCCTGGCCAGCCAGCAGCACTTGCTCCATCGGCAGCTCCAGTTGCCGCGCCACCGCCGTCATCAGGGCGCAGACCGACACGGAATGGATGTAGGTATACTCGTCGGCCTTGCGCAACCGCGTCAGGCTGATCAGCGCCGTGGGATGCCGCAGCACCGACGCCGAGAGCTGTTCGACCAAGGTCGCCACCTCGCTCAGCTCGATGGCCTGGCCGAGCCGTACGTCCTGGAACAGCCGCGCCACCTCCTGCTTGGCGTGGGCACTCACGGCGGAAGCCTGTGCCAGCTCCTGGGCACAGCTGATAGCGGCGCCCGGTGCGGTGACCGCGGCGGGGCCTGGGGCGCTGACCGGCGCGGGGGCAGCGGGAGAGGTAGGCGTGGGGAGGGCCGGCGTGACAGCTGGCTCAGGAAGCGCGCCGGGGTCCACGGGGATCGAGCACTCGGCCGGCGGCTGGCGATCCAGCCCCTTGGCGACATCGATCCATACCGCGGTCACCCCGCTGTTCTGGATCTTCTGCAGGTCGTGTGGATCCTGAAGCAGGAAGCGCGCCGTCCAGAACGGATGGTCGATCCAGCTGCCTTCGAATTTGTGGATGTACATGCCGAGGCGGACCTCGGCACTGGTAACCTTCTTGAGCATGGCGTTCACTTCGCAGCTGATCGGCAGTAGCCATCCAAGCGCGGATGATCACAAAATGCTATGTCAAGCCAAAGACTATCGCCTCACGTTCTGGACGAGAGAATCCATGCACCTCCTGACCGGTATAGCCGTCTCTTCACTGCTCCTGCTGAACACCCTGGTCATGATAGGTCCACTGCTGGTGTTCGCCCTGATCAAGCTGCTGCCCATCATCGCGCTGCGCGACGTCTGCTCGCGGATAGTCACGGCCATCGCCGAGGCCTGGGCCGAGCTAAACAAGGTCATCTTCGCCCGGCTCACCCCCACCGTCTGGGACATCCGCGGTGCCGAGGTGCTCCGCCGTGACAGCTCCTACCTGGTCATCTGCAACCACCAGTCCTGGGTCGACATCCCCGCCCTGATCGAGGCTTTCAACGGCAAGGTGCCCTATTTCAAGTTCTTCCTGAAGAAAGAGCTGATCTGGGTGCCCTTCCTCGGCCTGGCCTGGTGGGCGCTGGACTACCCCTTCATGAAGAGATACAACCGCGCCCAGCTGGCGCGCCGCCCGGAACTCAAGGGCGCGGACCTGGCCATCACCCGCCGCGCCTGCGAGAAATTCCGCCGCCAACCGGTGACCATCGTCAACTACCTGGAAGGCACCCGCTTCACCGCCGCCAAGCATGCCGAGCAGAACTCGCCCTATCGCCACCTGCTCAAGCCCAAGGCCGGCGGCATGGCTTTCGTCCTCGCCGCCATGGGCGAGCAGCTGGACACCCTGCTGGACGTCACCCTGGTCTATCCGGACGGTCGCGTGCCCGGCTTCTGGGACCTGCTCTGCGGACGCGTCAAACGCGTTATCATCGATATCCGCGCACGAACGTTGGATCCGGCGCACTGGGCGGGCGACTACAGTGAAGACGCGGACTTTCGCGCGGGTTTCCAGCAGTGGGTCAGCCAGCTCTGGGCAGAAAAGGACCAGCGGATCGAGGCGCTGCAAGATTCTCGCTCGCGCTGAACTCGTGGGGCACCCTGCCGCCTGCCGACAGTCAGAGTGCGGGTAGTCGGCTGTCTCGACAAGGACCCTCCATGCCTACCCCGACCCTGGATACCACCACGGCCCGCTGGCTTCCCTGGCTGATCGCCGTCGCCTTCTTCATGCAGTCGCTGGACGCGACCATCGTCAACACCGCCCTGCCGCGCATGGCCGCCGATCTCGGCGAGAATCCCCTGCGCATGCAGGGGGTGGTCATCGCCTACCTGCTCACCGTGGCCTTGCTGATCCCGGCCTCGGGCTGGATCTCCGACCGCTTCGGCAGTCGCCGCGTCTTCTTCACCGCCATCGCCCTCTTCACCTTCGGTTCGCTGCTCTGCGCCCTGGCCCCCAGCCTCAACCTGCTGATCGCCGCCCGGGTGATCCAGGGCCTCGGCGGTTCGCTGATGCTGCCGGTGGGGCGGCTGGTGATCCTGCGCGTCTATCCGCGCAGCGAGCTGGTGCGCATCCTCAGCTTCATCACCATTCCCGGTCTGATCGGCCCCCTGGCGGGCCCGGCACTGGGCGGCTGGCTGGTGGAGGCCGTGTCCTGGCACTGGATCTTCCTGATCAACCTGCCGGTAGGCATCCTCGGCTGCCTGGCCACCCGCCGCCTGCTACCGGATCTGCGCAGCCCCCTCCCGCAGCGCTTCGATGGCCTGGGTTTCCTGCTGTTCGGCACCTCCATGATCCTCATCAGCATCGCCCTGGAAGGCCTCGGCGAACTGCACCTGCCCCATGTGCGGGTGGTGCTACTGCTGATGGCTGGGATGGCCTGCATGGTCGCCTACTGGCTGCGCGCCCTGCACCACGACCAGCCGTTGTTTTCCGCCGAGCTGTTTCGCATCCGCAGCTTCGCCGTGGGTATCTTCGGCAATCTCTTCGCCCGCCTCGGCAGCGGCGCCCTGCCCTTTCTCATTCCGCTGCTGTTTCAGGTGGGCCTCGGCTATTCGCCGACCCAGGCCGGCCTGCTGATGATGCCCCTGGCGTTGTCGGCGATGCTGGCCAAACCCATCGCCGGCCCGCTGATCGGGCGCCTCGGTTATCGACGCCTGCTGGTGGGCAACACCCTGCTGCTGGGCTGCCTCATCGCCAGTCTCGCCCTGATCGGTCCCTCTACCTCCTTCGTCTGGCTGCTCATCCACCTTGGCATTCTTGGCGCGGTGAATTCCATGCAATTCACCGCCATGAACACCATCACCCTCATCGACCTGCACGACCAGCAGGCGGCCAGCGGCAACAGCCTGCTGTCGGTGGTGATGCAACTGGCCATGAGCTTTGGCGTCGCCTGCGCGGCAGCCTTGCTCGGCGGTTTCCAGGACGACTATGGCGACACCGAGGTCCTGTCCGCCTTCCGCGCGACCTTTCTCAGCGTGGGGGCCCTGTCGATGCTGGCGGCGGGGATCTTCCTGCAGGCCTCGCGTGAGACCGGTCGCCAGGTCAAGCCGCTGGCGGCGGAGCCGGAAAAGAGCGCGCAGAGCGTGGAGTGAGAGGGCTGGCCTGGCTGATCAGCCAGGCAGAAACGAAAAACCCCGGCCAGGCCGGGGCTTTTCGTGAGCTTCGGGCAATCGTCAGGTGTCAGATGACCTGTACGTGCTCTGCCTGCATGCCCTTCTGGCCTTGCACGACTTCGAAGCTGACCTTCTGGCCTTCAGCCAGGGTCTTGAAACCTTTGCCTTCGATTGCGCGGAAGTGAACGAACACGTCCGGACCGCTCTCGGGAGTAATGAAGCCGTAGCCTTTGGTTTCGTTGAACCACTTGACGGTGCCGTTCTGACGATTCGACATGACGGGTGTTGCTCCTTGGAATAACGGGTTTGTTATTGACACATGCTGGCGCGGCAGTGCGTTGCATAGACCAAGCGCCCGATACTGAGTTGCAAGGAGTAACAAGAATCGAGCAGCAAGGGGTGGACGAAGAGCCTACCGCCTCAGGTCACGATCAACAGCGACCCAAGCAAACACAGTTCTCGAACTCTACGCCATATTTTTCTGGAAAGCGATTACCCTCCGGAGGCCGAATTCGTTTCGCATGAAGGCTGTTTCAAGCCCCCAAAAAAGGTACCGAACAGCCGGTTTTCGACCGTCTGGACCGGGTCCCGAAACCACTGCCAATCCTGCTTTTGCGTCTTCCGCCCCACCTGTCGAATGGCCAGGAATGCGCCGCTCCAGCCATGAAATCCCCCAGCAAGGAATACCGATGAACGTCACCCCTGTGGAACTGCTGATCAGCGATTGCGATGGCGTGCTGGTCGACAGCGAAATCCTCGCCGAACGCGTCGTCCTCGACGGCCTGGCCGCCCATACACCACGCGCCGAACTCGAAGCCCTGCTGCACGGCACCTTCGGCCTGACCACCCGGGATATTTTCACCCTGGTCGAACAGCGCTTTGGCATCACCCTGCCGCCAGCGCTGTTCAGCGAACTGCGCGCCCAGGCCGAGACCTTGATTGCCACCCGCGTCGAGCCCATTCCCGGCGTGAAGCGCGCCCTGGAGAGCATCGATCTGCCGCTGGCGGTGGCCTCCAACAGCCTCAGGCACAGCGTCGAATCCTCGGTGCGCCGGGCCGACCTGGTGGCGCGGGTGGCGGGCCATATCTTCAGCGCCGACATGGTGGCCCAGCCCAAGCCGGCACCCGATGTCTATCTGCTCGCGGCCAGGACCCTGGGCGTCGCGCCGGAGCGCTGCCTGGTGATCGAGGACAGCGCCACGGGCGTGCGGGCAGCCCTGGCCGCCGGCATGCGCGTCATCGGTTTCACCGGCGCCAGCCATATTCCGCCGAGCCATGGGGACACCCTGAGCGCGCTGGGTGTGACCGCCCTGATCGCCCACATGGATGAACTCCCCGCGACCGTCGCCCGGCTCCGCACCGCTGCCACCGGCGGCCAATGAAAAAGGGGCCCGCGGGCCCCTTCTCTGACGGCGGTCGCTGAATCAGGACAAGACCGAACCGGCCACCTTGGGCAGCGCCACCGGTGCCCGTTCGGCAGCCGCCGTCCAGACCGACTCGCTCAGCTGGGTTTCCAGCAGCTGGTGATGGATGGCCTCGCGATGCTGTTGCAGGACGATGTCCAGGGCGCGGCTGGGGGTCAGTTCGACGTCGTCGAAGGTGACGATCTGACCCGGCTCCATGGCCCGCTTGAGCACGCTGTGCTTGAGCAGCCCGATGGGCAAATGATCCGGGCACTCGGCGATCTTCACCGCTTCGCCGCGCACGCTGTAGCCACCGATCCCGCGCTCGATGACGTCGCCGACGGCCATGGGCTTCTTCATGATCGCGGCCACGCTCAGGGTCGGCGTGGTGGAGTTGTTGAGCAGGATCTTGCCGCCGGCGATGACGCGTCTCAGGGTCTTGCCGACCTCCAGGGAGCACAGGTGGAAGGGACGTACCAGTACATAGTACGGGCCCTTGCCCAGCTTGAAGTATTCGATGGCGCCGGCCTGGTCCTCGTCATGGCGACCGACCACGAAGACACCACCGGCGGAGTAGCCGCTCGGGATGACGTAGTCGACGATGGGCGTACCCAGTTGCTCGGCCAGCTGCGCGAGGATGTTCGCGCTGTCCTGCAGGTTGGTCGAATTCAGGCCTTCCAGACCCTGGCGGGTGATGGTGGCGCCATAGTTGTTGCCTACCACCACCTGCTCGATCTGCACCTTGGTGCCATCGGTGAAGGAGGTGGTCTGGTCGACGCTGGTGCCCTGGCGCGCGGACCAGTAGGCCATGTCTTCCGGCGTCGGGTTGTGGTTCAGGTAGCCCTTCATGTTGCCGTAGACCAGCGGCTTGAAGCCCATCTGCACGGCTTCTTCGTGCAGCGCCGCCAGCGAACCCGGCTGGTCGCCCTCGGCCTCGGTCAGGAAGCCCTTGCCCGCCAGGTAGGAACCCGTCGTCACCTGCAGCTCGGCATTGATGGTGACCACCTTGATGCCGGCTTCGAAGGCGCGTTCGATGATCTCGGTGCCGTGGTAGGGATCGCCACTGCATTCCACCAGCAGGTCGCAATGATCGACCAGATCCGCCACCGACTGGGTGAGCGCCTCGGTCAGCGGATAGTCGGTGACCGTGGCGATGGGCCGGCGCGTCAGGACGCGGGTCACTGTCATGTCGTCATAGTGACGGCTGATGAGCCGGGCCAGGCAGCGCGAGATCATGCCGGTACCGACGATGCCGATACGGGTGACAGGGGATTGGGAGGACATAGGATCGATTCCTTTCAAAGAG
>Ga0157371_10002501_pt1 | contig 17468 bp, 18 predicted proteins | sample C45metaG_FD_113462 | JGI IMG/M metagenome (GOLD analysis project Ga0157371, IMG submission 113462) | Corn rhizosphere microbial communities from Kellogg Biological Station, Michigan, USA - C4-5 metaG | ecosystem: Host-associated > Plants > Roots > Rhizosphere > Soil | place: USA: Michigan...
CAGGCTCAGTTGTTCGGTTAAACCGAACAACTGCTTCCAGCGCGCGTCCTGAGGCTTTAACGACGGACACAAAAAAGCCCCAGACCCTAAGATCTGAGGCTTTCTCGTTTCTACGTATGGTGCCCCAGGCGTCATTTGAACTGAGCTCTGCGGGCCCCGTTCTACAGGGGTTTGGTTGGTGGTGTTTCGGTTAGGCATACACGTGGGCATACACGCAGCGAACTGCTGTCATTACCTGTTGGCGTTCTACAAAGGTGGTTATGTGCTGAGGCACGACTCATAGAGCGTTATGTTCCTGGCTGACGATTCGTAACCGTTTTAAATCGAAAATCGGAGTTCCGTATAGGAAGCTGGGCGCGGTGACATCCTTTTTACGATCGGGTCTTGAGTGTTCGTGATCGGGAAAAAAGGGAAGCTCGGGGTGATGTGGTGCGGAATCCGCTCTGTAAACAGCTACAGCGTCACCTGGTTTGAAAAGCATGTAGGCGTAATCCATCAATGTTCTCATCCGCAGAACCCAATGCCATCCAGTGGCAAGTTCAATTTTGAGACTCCATCCGTTTTTGCGTTTTTCAGCCGTGCCGACAGTACCACTTAGCTCGCGCGCTGCAATTTGATGAACCTCAGCGATCATTGCATCTGGTATCGACTCACTCCGAATCGACTCTGGGAGATCAAGGGAAAGCGAAAACATTTTGGATATAAAAGCCAACACATTCGGCTCCGCTTTTGCTTCCTCCAGATGATTTGCGCACAGAGGAAGCTGCACAAAGGTGGCTTCAGAGGCAGCCATACCAATTGTCGTGCTTGCATGCGCGACGGCAGGGGCCGCACACACAACGCATCCCAGCCCGCTCGAAATTATCAACGAATGTTCGACAGAAGTATTTTTGAAGCGGCCTTCAGCAAGGGCCGTCGCCTGTTGATTTGCTTGTGTAGTCCAGTGATGCCAAGTATTGAAAACGGTCCGAGCTGAGGCCGTGTCCAACTGCGAATAAAGTGCCTTTTCGTTGGCCAGTACCACCCACTTGCGCCCCCACTGTTGAGTACGCACCGGGTGATCGACATTGAGCCTATACGTTCGTATGCAACCGCAATGTTCGGTCGCGTCATAAACGGCCACGCCCTCATTCTCGTCCTGTATCCAGTAGCGTTCGGACGCGCTATCTACCATGTGTAACCAGGTGAATGGGCTATAAGTTGATGACTCGACAATGTGAGGTAGACGTTTTGAAATGAAGTCAAAGTTTTTGTAGGCCAATGATGCGACGTACAAATCGATTGTTGGTCCGACTGGATCTGAATCAGATAGCGCTTTGACCATGTCGTCTACGTTGAACAGGCGCCATTTAGGTTTATGTTCCATTTAAACCGTCCCCTACCACGTGCATGGTGGCAATTCACTTTTTGCCTTCAGTAGGCAGAGATAAAAGCGCTAGGTTGATGAATTCTAGATTCTTGTCCAGGGTGTCGAGAGCTCCTCTAACATTACTTGCCACATCGGCAGAGCCTCGTTGCTCCACCCAAACGGCGAGCTCCTCAACTGCTGCACCTATGGCCAGCTGATTCTGGTTCATGCGGGTAAGCAGTGATGCCAGAAGTGAGATGTCTTCCATGATGGTTCTCCTAGAGATTTACTGAATGGTAGCTTTGCAATCGTCCACGTAATGCCATCCGTCGTGTAATCGAAGTAATTTCGTTCAGTGGTTGAGTTCTGGACCCTGCTGGGGACCCTGAGCATTCTCTATGGATACGGGGTCGGAAACCCGCGGGATCTGGTTAGCAGCAGGCGCCCCAGCTTACTGAAATTTCAGCATTGAAATTGAAAGGATCTTGAAGAAAAAAGGGCATCGTTACTGTATCGGTAAAGGTAGCCTGAGACCGGCTGTTTTCTATGGCAAATGCACAGGTGAACAGCAGTTCACCGGGTTCACCTGTTCACTAAGCTGGGAGTTCTCCCGCTAACAAGATCCGGCGGGTTTCCGACCCCGTGTGTGTCTCAATGCCTCAGGGGCCCCGGCACCGGCTGGGGTCTCCTCGCTGGTGGAACTCATTGCTAATGGGGAGCGGGGACAAATACCTTTCAAATGTCGTGTTACAGGTGTTACAGGTGTTGCGTATCTAGATAAGCCATTGATTTTAATGAATAAAAAAGACGTAACACCAGCTTGAAGCTTCCCTTGTGTTTGGTGTAACACCGCACAACGGTGTAACGAGAGTTTTAGGTCTACTGTTGGACAAAACAGCCCGGTGGAGGGTCTAAACTCAGGCTTTTCCTACAGACCCGTTCCAACAGGTGCGGTTATCTCCCGGAGCCTACAAAACGCTTTTGGCCTCCACACGGAGGCTTTTTTTGTGCACGACAAGGATGACGAATGCCTCCCTCCGCTCGATTGGGTGACAAGCATGTCTGCCCAATGCCCGGTCACGCCACTACCCCGATTGCTTCCGCCAGTGACGACGTAAACATTAATTTCATGGGATCTGCTCCTGTTGGCGATACCTGTGGCTGTGGAGCCGTAATCACCACAGGGGTTCCCATCTATTCAAATGAATGGGCGTCCTATGGCTCACTTAGGCAGCCCAACCAGCCACGGCGGAACGATCATTACCGGGTCAGGCGGTGTTGGTGACGGTTTTGTCATGGGCGATGCTGGTGGTGCAACCATCATCAACTTCAAGCCACTGGTGGGGCTGGGCACATCTTCCCGAACAACCAATTTTTTATGGAGTTCGATTGGAACAACGGTGGAAAATCGCACTGCATCCGGGTTAAACCGAAGTGGCCGAACACTGATGTCTACATCGGGGCAGATGGTGCTATCGATAGCCGCACTGATGGCGGACTTATTGAAGCGTGTGGGCCACTACCAAAATAGAAAACTCCGAGAACCGGCCCTTTGTGCTACGTGATGACTTAGGGCAAGGGGGGAGGCTGCTACCGGCGCAAAAGCGGACGGTCAGATCATGATCTACTTCCGGCTCCGACGCTGTCGTCGGGACTAGCAAGATCGGTGAGCCGAATCATAGAGTTAAACGTTAACGATGGCGTCTTAGAGATTTCGGCGCTATTTTCTGACTTCAGTATAGAATTTTATAATTTTTAAGGGACGGCATGAAAAAAGAATTTCCTGGTTTTTTTGCCAACGGGCTATCTGATATTGAGAAATTATGGGACGAATGCATCTTTGTATTGGATGCAAATGTTCTATTGAGCTTATACAGATATTCTGATTCTACCCGATCAGAGTTGCTGCAAGTATTCGATGCCCTTGCTGATCGTCTGTGGATTCCGAACCAAGTTGCATATGAATATTTGAACAATCGACTGACGGTGATAGGTGAGCAATCCAAAATATACGATGACGCAATTAAAAAAATTGAAGCATTGAGAAAAAGTCTTGAAAACAATAATCAGCATCCATTTGTGTCGAAAGACACTCTAAGCGCAAGCATTGGGATTTTCGAAAAGCTCATTGCTGAACTTAATGAAAATAAGTCTATTCACGAAAAACGCATCAATAATGACGAAATAAAAGACCAGCTTGAGCAACTACTTGCAGATAAGGTCGGAAAAACTTTTACTAAAGAAAAAACTGAAGAAATCATAACGAAAGGCAAGGCACGCTATGAAGAAAAAATACCACCAGGATACTGCGACATAAAAAAGGGAGGAAATTCAACTCTATTTTTAGACGTTTGCAAGCCTTACGGTGATTATATAGTTTGGTTGCAGTTGATAGATAAGTCGAAGTCTGACGAAAAGCCCATAATTTTCATTACCGGGGATGTGAAAGAAGATTGGTGGCTGTTGTTTAACGGCAAGACTATAGGGCCTCAACCTCAATTAGTAGAGGAGTTCCTATCTTTAACGGAAAAATCATTTTACATGTATCCTCCTGATCGCTTTCTTGAGAGAGCTAACATGTACCTCCAACAAGAGACATCTCAGCAAGCGGTTAACGAGATACGCGACGTTCGCTTTGAGGAATCGGAGATATCTGTATTCGACCAGCTTTTAAACTCGCATTGGCCATCCAGTAATACTGCGACGGTTACTGAGGCCGCCTCTCCTGCATGGCGTCACAATCTTAGCCGGCGACTGGATATACTATCCGAAGAGAAAGAAGCGCTAGCAGCAAGACTTAATGACGTACGAACCTATTTAGATGACGCAATTTCTAGACAAAAGTCAGTGCGCACCATTCTTCACCAAAGCTCTGCTGATGGTGCTCGTCTAAACGTAGAAAATATGGAAATTTTTAGAAAAAGCCTGATCTCAGCAGAGCGCTCGATTGAAAAGCTTGAAATAGAGCAAAGAGATTTGCTAAGCAGTCTAGCCGTAATTAAGAACCAGGAAAAGTCTATTCTTTTAGAAGTAAGCAATGACTCTCCGGCTATGTAGAATTTTTGATTAAGGCTATTTCAGACCATATTTTTGAGTTTGCGCGGAAACTTCGCTTCATCTTGCGCTCGCCTCTGGACTGGCAATGGCTTGCCATTAACTGCCATTCGTGACCGGCAGCAATCGGCCAAAAGCTGCCTGTCGAGTAAGCGGAAAAAGTTGACTGAAAAACCACATAGAACCTGGCCTCCAGGCAGGGTTACTCTTCTCTTTGCCAACGTCTAGCAATTCTGAAAGCTTTGTGTCGAAAGGATTGTGAAAGAACTTTCTGAGATGAGCATTGAAGCAATAGTTCGGATAGCTTTTGGTCAACAGGAAACCCATCATCTAGCCATTTGACCGCAAGTTGAGACCAATATTCAGAGTCAGACTCCAGCGCCGTTACAAGCAACTGGGACAACGATATTTCTTCCGGGATCGAGCTTTTTATGCCCAGCGCCGATACAGCAACTGAAAGGTCCTGTTTTATAGTCCCATATGACTTTTCAAGCAGTGGCAGCAGCCAAACATAACTGAAACGCAGACTCATTGTTTCAAGGACCCCATATAGCATAGTCGCTGACAGCTAATCCCGTTTTCAGGGTGACCGCATCACTCTGTCGTCGAAGCCAGCGCATTGTGTAGTTCTTGTCGGGCGAGAGGAAAATCCTCAAGCGTCATCCGGACGCTCAGCGTTTCGCGGGCTTTGGCCACCGATGCAGGCCCCAGGATCACAATGGCTCGTATGGCGGCCCAACGAGTAAAATGGTTCTCTGGGTCTGAAACCAGTGAAAGTATCTTTTCAAAGTCCGCATCGTCGGATGCGTGCTCTGCCAACAACCTAGCAGTACCTAAGATATCAATTGGGTATGCAACTTGATGTACGCCCAGATACCTCGCCCTGTCGATCAATTCGTCAAAAGAAGAGTCCATGGTGCCTCGTAAGGTAAACAAAAATCCCCCACGCACCTGAATCCACTTATCCTGTCAGATTCCACTAGCGGTGCGACCGTAACCTCCCAGTTTACCCGACCGATCAGCCTGTGTCTGAGATCAGTAAATCATCGGCACGATTTTAAGCATGGCGGGTGACGTGCATGTCAATCAACGCAATTCAGATGACTGGTTCGGGTCGACTGCCCCCCCTTCACGACAGGCAGCAATCGGCCACAAGAGGCCGATCAAGTCCGTCCGGATTTCTTCTGGCTTGATAGAGGAGTCTCCATAGACTGTTGCTCGCGGATTTGATAGCGTCTGGCCATACTTTTTGAAAGCAGAAATGCGAAGGCTGCGATCTGTCTTCACTCAAGAACTCTCACGACCTCAAGGACTAGACGAGTGATAACAGCGAATTTATTCATTGATTGGGACTCAGCTTCTCGGGTATCTACGATAAAACCCAAAAAAAACATGCCGTTGGCTTTAAGACTTTCTTGCACTAGGCAAGCGTACACCGAGCTGCAGGAGAGAATAATAAGCAAGCTGGCAGAAATCGAGCCCAAGTCACCAATAAAAATATTGAAGACTAGAATTTATCATGGCTGGCATAGTGGCACGACTCCCACCCCTGACAAAATTGTATGGGATCAACTTAGAACTCAATTGAAAGCCGTTTCCAGAAATAGAATTTCCTATTTGCCTGATATAGAGTTTGGAAATGAACTTATATGCAGGGGGGCTCGAAGTCCTATTTATGATACTTTACGAGCAGATCGTAGTAATCCCGGGGCATCGAGCCAAAAAATGGTAGACACCGCTCTTGTTTCCGATCTTCTAAGTTTTTGTCGTTCTGAAAGTAGCAGCTTCAGGAGAAATGAAAGACCTACTACTCTGGCCATAGTAGTAGGTGATGATGACGATCTTTTACCAGGCGTATTTGTTGCCGAAGCTTGGGGATTGCCGACTTACGTGTTTCGGGTCACACGCGGCCATGACAATAAGCATTTAAGTACAGATGGAATAATTCATAGGATTTGAAATGAGCACAGCACAAGCAATCGAAGATATTAAATTATTCTGCGACCCGTTTACTGAGATCGCTCAAAAGCCTGTAGCAGGAAAAAAGCGAATAATATTGATCCGGAACGGAAGAGAGCTAACGTTCGATATCGATGTGGAAACGGGTAGGATTTCGGCCAAACATAAAAAAGCCGAATACAAAGATATTAAAACACTTATTGCCTCAAGTGAGTTCTCGGACATAAAAAGATTTGCAGAAACTCAAAAAAGATTCTTTTCTCAAACAAAAGAAAAGCCTCTAATCGAGTCGGAAATAAGCTATAGCGGAAATGACATACTTGCGAGAGATCTTGACGACAACATAAAAATAACAGAGGGCAAGGTAACTTTGGTTTTGCTCGACGGCCCAGCCGGAGTAGGTAAAACATTCCAAATTACCGAGTTGGCTAAAGCCCAGTGTAAAAAATTCCTCTCAGACAATATCAGCCCCCCAGTACTTATCATCTCGAGCAGTGGGCGTCGTTTATCTAACTTTAAGGACGTTCTTGCGGCCACCACTCAAGAGATGGGGGCGTCTTTCACAGGTGCGCATGTTCCTATGCTTGTTAGGCACGGCTTATTGATTGCGGCAATTGATGGTTTCGACGAACTCGTCGATGCTGATGGATATGAGGACTCGTGGCGAGCACTAAAGGATTTCATTGAGGAGATCGGTAACTCTGGCAAGGTAATACTAGCTGCGCGAGACACTTTTCTCGACGAGCAAGAATTGATATCTCGAATTAGCACTGAAAATAAAGACGCAATTGATTTAAAGCTTGCGCATATAAAACTTGCAACAATTGAAACCGCAATACAATATCTATCTAATTCTAAGTGGAAGCCTACCGACCTAGGTCAAGAAATTACAGCAGATATATTTTCCAACAATAGCTATGCCTTGCGTCCATTTTTTCTTAGTGTTCTGAGAGACGCCGGTGGATGGTCAAGTGTGAACTCTGAAGGTTTCCGTTCATTCCTGGTAAATAATCTAATTGATCGCGAATCCAAAATGCTTTCAAGGACTTTTGGTACTTTAAAAAGTGAGGATGTTGCCCCAAGCTTGAATGCTCTTTTTGAGGAGGTGTCGTTAGAAATGGCCTCTCGGGAAAATAATCTGATTGAAATAGATCACTTAGCCTTCCTGACAGATTATTGCTTCGGCGAGTTGCTGGATGACAACTCTCGTCGAAAACTTACGCACAAAGCTGGCAGTATTTCCCTTCTGGAAACCTCTGACATTAAGGATAAAAGGAAATTCCCTCATACTGAGGTGCAATATTACTTCCTAGGAAACGCCTTAGTAGCGCAGCTAGCTAAAAAAACCATACCTAGCGTGCTGCGAAGGACGATCTTGAGCGCTGAGCATCTTGAAGTGTTTGCCGAAGTTTTCACGCGAGCAGAACAAACTGCAAAAAAAGCAATGGACTATCTATACGCGACAATCAACGGAGACTCATCTAACGATGGTCTTGCGTCTAATGGCGGGGCAATGGTGCTGTTAGGCTTTGCCATGGGGCTCACTGACCGAATAGATTACCTTGTAGTAAATGATGCAACTTTTGCCGGCGGATCTCCAATCGGAACACTTCAGGATGTCACAATAAGTCGATTGGACGTTTGCGGAAGTGATGTTTCAAAGATTAATTTTGATAAAGTTAAAATTGGAACTCTCGTAGTTAATGAGTTTACGCTGTTCGGCAACAGCGTACCGAGCATCGACGCCTTAGAAATTCGAGGTGAGACCCCTCGGACTGAAAGAGACCCAGCCGAAATTGACACGTTCATTCGCAATCACTTTGCTGATGCGGATATAGAAAAACTCAGAGAGCACCCTGCTGTGTGTCTGTTGGAAAAAGCTGCTCGTAGATCAGTCAGATATTGCTATCTCCGCGATGGAGACGATGACGAGGGATCGTTCATGCTCCGCGATGAGCATTGGCCTCGAGTTAAAAGCGTTCTACTTGCTCATGGCCGAATGGAAGTTAAGAAAGGCAAGGCGATGCACGGTAGGCCAGCCGCGCTCATGAGAATTAAGCGCCCTATCGAGCTAATCGATTACAATTCCTCGGAAACATTGAGTATTGTGGATCAGTTAATTCGCGAGGCTATATAGTTTTATTGTTGATATCGGTGCATGCTTTTTGCCAATATCTGTCAGATAACTGAAGGCAGCTATTGGCCGAAAGCGGTCTTCGAACCCTGTAGTGGAAAGCAACGCAATATGGAAAAGATTCGCTAGTCAACTGTGAGCTTACGACAAGATTTATTTACTTTTCAGCCGAGCACCATTACTAAAAAGGGCCCGTCTGGGCCCTTTTTCAGGTGATAGTTTTACTTCTTCAACCATCCCTCGACGATGTCGGCACCGTGTTTTGCTTTCCACTCCTTCAACGCTTTGTGATTCCCACCCTTGGTTTCGATAACCTCCCCGGTATTCGGGTTTTTATACACCTTGAGTTCGCGTGGTTTGCGTGTGCCCGCAATTGGAGCAGAGGTTTGGCGTCGGGCTGAGGTCTGTGGTTCCAGCAGGTTGATGATGTGCTTCAGGCTGAAGCCGTAGTGCTCGAGCAGTTTGCGTAACTTGGTTTCGAACTCGATTTCTTTCTTCAGTCCATCATCACCTTTCAGTGCTTCCAGTGCCTGGAGTTGCTCGGCGAGATGTTTTTCCAGCTGACGATATTCTGCGAGTTTGGACATTTTGATTCCTTTGTTCTGTGGGGTCTTGCGTGATTATTAAGATAGTAATGCTCGTTACACGTTCAGCACTATTTCCTGCGAGTCAGTTGGCATTCAATATGCGCCATTTCCGCTTTTATTGCGTTGATGGTCAGTGTTTGTATCTGACTTGTTTTACCCGGACGCGCGTCGATGGTTTTCAGCAAGGCATTCAGATGGGCTTTCCGAATTTTGAGCGTGTCAGACCAGCTCGCGCTGTTCTGTAGTGGTTTGTTCATTGCGTTCATCCTTGCGTTGTTCCGGATTGCTCAGATCTTCGGGCTGTTGCGGTATCGGCAGCTCTTTGAGCTGGAGTAGGTCCTTCGCGGCGTATTGGCGCGAGCGGTCGGAAAGTTCGTGCCACGTCCATTTTCCGAAGTTTTCGCCTTCCTCTGGAACGGCTAGCTTCATAAGGCCCACCTGATCAAGTCCCAGGAGCCTGTAATTTGCCCACAGCTTTCCACCAACCTCGAACAACGCTTTTGCGGCCACGTTCCATTGCTCCTCCAGTACCGTCTGCGAGAGCCAGAGGGCGGTGCGTTCTATCCCTTTATGCTTTTCTTGTGCTTCCGCGATGTATTTATCTACGGTGACGAGCTCCTGTTCCAGAGCGGTCATCATCAGTGTTTGCCGACGGTTATGTTCGGCGGCTGCTGTAAGATTCTTCGCCGCCTTTTGTGCGGCGGCGTTGGCGGTCTCCTCGCCTTCAGTGTCGCCCCATGCGACGGCCTGCGCGTACGCAGTGGCTGCGTCCGTTTCGGCCTGACGGGCTTTGGCCATGTCCTCAACTGCCTGTTGTTGGATCTGTGCCAGGCGGGTGCTGAGGCTCTGCCGCTTTTCGTTTAGCTCCTGCTCATCAGCGGTCCAGTTATCCATCGCCTCGATGTAACCCACCATCAAGGAATCGCAATTGGCGAGGTCCTCACGGCGACTGATCTTCCGATTTAGAAGGTCGGCATTGTTGTTGCGCGAATCGAAATTCCGTTTCAGCTCGTTGTACTTGTCCCGTATTTCGCGCTTCCGATCCGGCTCGATGGGTTCTTCACTTTCCAGCACTGCCTCAAGCGGCAGGAGTTCGGCGTGCAGTCGTTCTGCCTCGCTCAGCAGTTGGTCGCGACGGTCTTTCAGGTCTTGAATCTCGTTCATGTGTTTTGTCTCTGTTCAATTCGATTGGGGTTGGTTGAGTGGCTGGCGAGGCCGGGAACAAGCCGGCGCTACCTCGATCAGCAGAGATACCCTCAGGCAGCCCGAGCCTCGCTCTCATCCGTTCCCGGAATCGTCTTCACAACGTAGCAGCGTTGCGTGCCGAGGCCGGGTAACCGGATCGAACTCGATGCCTTGCCATCACCTCCCGGTTCCAGCACGCCGCGCTGTAGCAGCTCTTTGTTCACGGCGTTAATGTTCATGCCCCGGAAGATCTCCGAGCGCCATAACTCGGGCAGCACGTAGTAGGTATTGGTGGTATGCAGGGAGTCGCCCAAGCCGTGCTCCAGCGTCTTGCGAAAGCCGAGGCGGTCGATGGTGCGCGGGCCGTGTTCGTCGATCTTTGCCGCCGCCGATTCCCAGCGGGTAAAACGGCTTTCGCCGAAGCGCTCGATGACCTGGCGCAGCCGCGCCAGGATCGCATCGCCTTCGAAGTTCCCGGCGCCGCCACGCTCGTTCATCCAGGCGTTGAGGCATACGCGAGCGGCGGTGGTGGCGGTTCCATCCGGCCAGCCGGTAATCCCCATGGCGGTGGCCAACTCACCCGCGGCGGCAGCGAGGCCGAAGCGAGTGGCTGCACGGTGTGCTTGTCCGCTGGCCGAGGCCGGTAGCGATTGGGCGATAAACCCTTCCAGCGTGCGGCGCAGGATGGCGGACCAACCATGACGCTTGCTCGGCTCGCACAGCGCAGTGAGGAAGGCGGTGAGCGGAGTGCCGTAATACTTCGCTACCCGCGCCTTGAGCGCGTCGGCGAGTGACGCTGCATCCTCAAAGCCGTTCAACGCATCGAACATGCCGAGGCCTTTGCTGGCATCGGCCGGAACGGCGAGCATGCGCACTTCCATGCCCGCTTTCAGTTCCTTGTTGGCTTCGGCCATGTGCTGGGCCAGCGTCTTCTCTCCGGTGGAGAGAAACAGCAGACGCCACTCCTGTACCTGTCGGCCTGCTTGCCCTCGATCATTGGCGCGGGCCTTGCCGGTGCCGTTGCCAAGCATGTACACCGTCTCGCCGATGATGCGCGGGTCGCACATGCCGATCTCATCCAGTACCAGAAGGCCGTCGGAGTGTGCGGCGGCGATGGATTCCAGCGCGTTGTCGGTGGAGCGCCACGAACGCACCAGACGTGGCCCGCCGTAGATCGAGGCGGCCACTTGCAGGTGCGTGGTCTTGCCGCCTGAACTGTCGCCGTACAAATGAAAGCCGCCCGACTCATGGCCAAGCATGTGCAGCAGCGGGCCAGCAAAGGCCACGCCGACGACAAACGCCAGACGATGGTTACCGACGCACAGTGCGCCGATCTGCTCTTGCCATTGTTCAAGCGTGCCCGCTTCGCTGATCGGCGGAAGCTGCGCACCGGCTTCGTAGAAGTGTAGGTGTTCGCTGTGCGCGCCGACCTGTTGCTCGGGCAGCAGAAAGGCACTGTCGTGCCAGCCCAAACGCGTGACCAGCCGTGCCCGTTGCGCGCTGTCGAAGCCGCCGAGGTAACTCTGCAGGTCGTTGCGTGCGTTGCGCCCCGATCGGCTACCGGCGAGACGCAGACCCATATCCACCAATGGTCCGAGTACGTCCTTGCCGAAATCGCCGGTCATGGTGCGCGCCGGGATGTTCCAGCGTTTTTTGGCGCCGTCGGGATCGTCGAACTCCACCAGCAGGCCCCAGTTCTGACCTTTGTCGTCGCGAGTGCGCGCCAATATTTCCAGAGGCGAACACACCGGGCGCGCCTCGCCATCATCGCTGGCATAAAACACGCCTTCGGAGGTGAGGCGAAAGCCTCCGGGCATTAGGTCGTTCTTCGATTTTGTCGGGCGCTTGGCTGCTGGTTTCGTCTTCGCTTCCGGCTCGGCTTCAGGCTGCTCCGTTACTGGTTTTTCCTCGATCAAACCGTGCAGCTCGCCGCTGCTTTCCAGCTCGGCGAAATGGGCTGCTGTCCAATTTTTGATGAGCGCATCGGCAGCGTCATCACCGTCATCCCATTGACCACCTTTGGCGAAAGCGGCGCGGCCATTCTTCAGCGTGGGCTTACGTTTGAACGAGTCCAGCGCGATGAAGCGAACCGAGGCGGCGCCGATTTTGCGCAGCTTCTCGGCGACGGTTTTCATGCAGGCTTTGCCGCTGTCGTCGTTGTCAGGCCACAACAGCACGTTGCGCCCTTTGAGCGGTTTCAGGTCGGCTTTGTGCCAGGAGTTGGACCCGTTCGGCCAGCAGGTGGCCACGTAGCTCGGCAGCAGTTCGGCGGCAGCGTCGGCAGCTTTCTCGCCTTCGCACAAAACCACCGGTGCGTCACTGCGCTGAGCCAGTTCATCAAGTCGCAACAGCGGACGTGGATCGGGCAGACCCTGCCAGCGCCATTGCTTGGTTTGGCCATCGGCGCGCTCACACCATGTAAGTGGTGCAAAGACCTTCTTCGGCTTGCCGTCCTCATCGGGTGTGAGGTCGAAGCGGTAGAGCGCCATAAGCGGCTGGCCCTGCGCGTCGCGGTAGATCCAGATCTTGGACGGCGCGCCGTGTTGCCGATGCTTGGCCGGGCACTTATTCATGGCCTCGGTCGGGATCGGCTGAATGGCAATCCACTCAGGTGCTTTAGTCTTGGCAGACGCTGGCTTGGCCTGGGCGACGCCGGGCGATACGTTGAGCAGATCTGTCAGTTTGTTACAGGCCTCGACGTCGGTGCCCCCGTCCAGATAGCGCACCAGATCGATCAGGTCACCACCCTTGTCACCGGTAGCGAAGTCGGCCCACGTGCCCTTGCTCAAATTGATCTTTAGCGAACCGACGCGCTTGTCGCTGCGGGTCGGATTCGGTGCGGTGTATTCCTTGCCACCGTCTACGCGCTTGCCATTGGGCAGCCAGTGCGACAGCACACGATCAATGTCTTTCAGTGCGGCGGTTTTCACGTCGGCGAAGCTGGGACGTTTCGCGGAGTTATTCGGGCGTTGGCTCATGCGTCCGCCCTCGCCAAAAACAGCGCGTCGTTGATGTCGTCGATCAATGCTTTGGCCATCTCGCCAAGGTACAGAGCAGGCCAACTGAAACGCTCGCCGTGGTCGCTCATGGCGGCGTCGAAGTTCAGCTGATTGGCGTGATGTTGCAGCAGGGAAACCATCTCCAGTGCATCCTCGACCGGTACTCCGGCATTGACCCGGAACAACTTCAAATCGGTGGCATTCACGCGAGTAAATGTGGCGTGACCACGGGTGGTGGAGGTGGTCATAGCGCACCGCCTTTCTGCGCCGCAGGAATCGAGGTGGTGTCACCGTGCAACGCGAGGGTCTTGATCAGGCCAAGAGTGCCGCGTACGTCCCAAAGGACGGCGGCGATCACATGATTGGCGAGGCGAGAGGATTCGTTTTCGAAGTGATCTTCGAGCAGCGTTAGTACCGAGTCGGCACGATCAATGGCGCAGGTGATAGCGTCGATAGGTACACCGGCTTCGGCGTTGATGCTGACGCGCAGCAGGTCTTCAGGCAGGGCGCAACGCAGGGCATTGTTCATTGGGCACCGCCTGCGGTTTCGAGTGCGCGGGCTTTGGCCATGTGGTTGTTGAAGCGGGCAAGACGAGTGGCGAGACTGGAGTTGGCGTGTAAAGCGGCGAGAGCCATTGCACGATGTGCAGCGGCGCGATTTTTGAACGGATTGAGGGCGTGCATCTGGTGAAACTCCTGTATGTGAGGAGCTGCCACGGTTCGCCGCTAAACGAATGAGGGTGGCAGCTGTGCGCGGGTTAGCGGACCGGGCATACAGGACCCCGGCAGACCCGAAGGTCTCCCACGCACAGCCACCATAAACGAGAGTCGCAGGCACAAAAAAAGCGCATGCAATCGAGTCGGAAGCGCTTGTGCGCCTGTATGTGCTCGGGCCGCTAAACCCGGTCGCTGAATTTGCAGCGACGTTCAGAGAGTAACGTCCGTTTTTCGAAAGTGCAACTGCGCCGATGGCTTGCGGTTTTTTCAGGTGCGGCATAAATTGTTCGTGCATGTAGATTTACCTCAACGCCTCCGGATTGCCCCCGGAGGCGTTTCCGTTTCAGGCATGGGCTTCCCAGCGCAGGGAAAGCAGGGGCAGGAAGTCTCCATCGATCATGGAACGAGCATCCTCGTAGGCAGCCGCTTGCTGGCCTTCGTCGACAATCACGGCATTGAATTTTTCGCTGTGGATGGCGAGGGCGCACCACGTTCCATCAGGCCACCTCAGCACTCCCACGACGCGATTAAGACGTTCGTGTTTGGTTCGGTAGCGCTCGAGGCGTTGCATGTGGGAAGCCGATAGACCTATCTCGCGAAGAACTGAGAACGGCCTGAGCTCGGCCCTGTTGGCTACGGGGCGTCTCATGCTGCTACCTGGTCGCGAGCGGCAATACGTGCACGTGTCCAATTCAAAACTTCCGACAAAACCCAGGCTACTGGAGCGCCACGGGCAACGCTGTCGGTAAGTTTTACAGGCTGCGGAAAGCCACTTTCGGGCTGGCTCATGAGCTTGTAAACGGTGGCTCGGCCAATGCCAGTTATGGACATCACGGTGGGGATGCGGATGAGCGTTGCAGTTGGATCGAAACGTTCCAGCTCTAGGTCGCTTTCCTTCACTCCTAAAGTCGAGGGCAACGCGTTTTCTCGGACTAAGTCGGGCACGGATCGTGACGAGGCGAGCGTGTAAATCTTTTGCGTCTGTCCGACTCTACTCATCAGAGTGGCCCTCGCGGAGCATCGCTAGGAGAGGAACACATCCGGCTTTGGAGCCATGCAAGAACATCCTCTGAGCGATAACGCACCCGAGAACCGAGTCTGAGAAAGGGCAGTGGACTGCGCCCTGAACTACGCCATGCAGCGAGAGTTTTGTTGGAGAGCGCGAGCGCGGCGGCAACTTGGTTTGACGTCATCAAACCAAAAACAGGCGTAGAGACGGCGATATTTTCAAGTGCTGTTTTTTCGGTTCCGTCGCGTGTTGAATCTTGGGTAGTGGTAGTCATTGATGGTCCCCTGTGGTTGTGGAAGGTCACAGGGCCATCTATTTATGCGGTTTATTCGATTAAGGAAACTAGCAAGATTTCGGCGTGCGGATCTTATCCACATAACATCTAGTTGGCAGCACGACGCGTACTAAACGCACCAGATCACTCCGACGAACGGTCGTCGTCGTTGGGCGAATCGTTCCATCCCGGCGGATACATCGTCTTCCAATCGGGACCATCAATCCATTGCGCTAAATCGTGAAGATAGACGACCCGCTGCGTTCGGCCGCCCCAATCTCCTTTCACTACACGCAGTGTTACCTTCCCCTCTCGGATTTTGCGTAGGAACTGCGGCATTCCCCAATGGTTTGCGTAATGCCGTCTCACGGTATCGAGCGGAATGCAGATGCTGCCGTATTTCTTCGTTAACAATTCCAATGTCGGAAAATCAGTCATTCAGGCTCCCCATGCCCCATTTGGTTGGGTGTAAGCAGCGCACCCTGCGGTGATTTCCCAACATTGTAGTTGCCAGCAGCACGCGATTGGCACTTGTCATGTGTTACACCTTTTTGTCCCGTTACACATACCATGAGCACAAAGCTGAAAGTGTGTTACAGGAAATAAAACCTTATAAATCAATACGATGATGAGCGTTGTTACACGCGTAACACCTGTCACACCGATATTTGAGGGGTGTCATACTGCCTTTCCAAATTGGCCCTGAACAATGTTGCCTTGCACCAGTTCGTCAAGATGATCTGCGTACCACTGCATCATGACTTTGCGCTGTGGCAAATACACCGCCTTGTTGTAAACGCCAGCTATTCCCTCTTTTACGTGGGAGAGTTGAGCCTCAATGTGGTTCTCATCAAAACCTTGTTCATTAAGGATCGTGCTCGCGATATGGCGAAAGCCATGGCCAGTCTGCCGGCCCGCGTATCCCAGCCTGCGCAGCGCCATCAGAAAGACAGTATTGCTACGGGGGACGGTTCGATCTTTTCTCCCAGGGAAGAGAAGGGGATATGCCCCTGTCAGCGTCCGCAGCTCCGTTATCGCTTGAATGGCCTGGCGAGATAGAGGCACTACATGTTCGCGCCGACGCTTCATTCGCTCGGCTGGAATCGTCCAAAGCTTTTTGTTGAGGTCGATCTCTGACCAGCGTGCCTCTCGAATCTCACTCGGGCGTGCCGCTAATAAGGCCAGCAAGCGGAGACCTAGACGGACATCCTTCGCATGAGGGTAAGAGTTGATGGCACGAAGTAATGCAGGCAACTCTTCTATTGATACGTGTGCATAATTTTCAGCACTCCGCGTCTGTAGAAATTTATTGAGGCCTTCAAGGGGGTTGTGGATCGCTCGGCCTGTCACGCGTGCCAAGTCATAGATCTCTTTGCAGAAGGCCCGAACTCTGCCCATTTGCTCAATGATCCCTTTCTGTTCCATGCCGCGCAGAAACTCCATCCATTCAAGGGGCAGTATTTCTGTGTAGATGCGTTTGCCGAAAACGGGGAATACATGAAGCTCCAGGGCACCAAGGACTCGACGGGAGGTGCCAGCTTCCCAGCTTGAGCGCCTAGCCTCAAACCATTCGCGCCCTAATGCTTCGAAAGTATTGTTGGCAGCCACCCGGTCAGCAATCTTGCGAGCCTGCTTACTGACTAAAGGATTTTTACCAGTCGATGCGTCATCCCGCAGTTGCGCCGCTTTCTGCCTAGCGAGCGAGCCACTGATTTCAGGGTAACCACCTAGGCCCAGCCAGGACCATTTCCCGTCTGGTTTTTTGTAGCGCAACTCCCACGACTTCTGCCCATTTGCCTTGACCCGAAAATACAAGCCGTTGCCGTCCTGCTCCCGATACGTCGCACTCTCTGGCTCTAAGCCTGCAAGAGTAGTGTCGGCCAGTGGGCGGCGTTTGATTTCAGTACGCTTCACTGCGTGTATGCCTCCAGTTCAATGAATCTCAAAGCATACACGTGGGCATACACGGCGTGAAGTTATAGGGGTAGACAGGGATGGATAGCCAGAAACAAGAAAGCCCGCACAGGGCGGGCTTCTTGGGGTGTTTCGTAGACTGTCTGAGACAGGTCTAGACTGCTATATGGTGCACCAGGCGGGATTCGAACCCACGACCACTGCCTTCGGAGGGCAGTACTCTATCCAGCTGAGCTACTGGTGCAATGCGGGCGCCATGATACTCATATGCACTGCGGGCGTCCATGC
>Ga0157371_10002502_pt1 | contig 17468 bp, 16 predicted proteins | sample C45metaG_FD_113462 | JGI IMG/M metagenome (GOLD analysis project Ga0157371, IMG submission 113462) | Corn rhizosphere microbial communities from Kellogg Biological Station, Michigan, USA - C4-5 metaG | ecosystem: Host-associated > Plants > Roots > Rhizosphere > Soil | place: USA: Michigan...
ATTGGTATGAAAAATATGAGGACCGTATTTATGAACTAAGATTCCATCTGTATTGTAATAATCATAGGTGTTTCCACCGATATGATTTCTTTTATCTACCAATAATATTTTTTTGTCGCGCGAAGCAAGTCGTTCTGCTAAAACACTACCGGCCAGGCCGGCCCCAACTATCATATAATCAAACATACATTTTCATTTTAGTTTTTCTGTTCTTTGATTTCTTTTCTAATGTATCATCTATAAGTGTCAACATTTTGCGCCATGTTTTATTCCATGAAGTTCCCGACAAGTAATTATCTACTTTGATAAGCCATTCCTCCTTATTATTATAGGATCCAAATATTTTTTCTGCTTCCTCTATAAATTGTTCCGCGGTATCAGCAATATGTACCAGTTTGTTAATCCCGTAAGGATTTACCACATCGGTAATGGAAGTGGAAATTACCGGCTTGCCGCCCGCAAGATATTCCGGAGTTTTAGTCGGACTTATAAATTTGGTAGATTCATTTAAGGCAAAGGGCAGAATAGCTATATCCCAGCCTGACAAGTATAAAGGCAGCTCCTCATAATTTTTTCTTCCCAAATAATGAATGTTTTCTTTTTTTGGAAGATCATCTTTGTTGATCTTGATTACAGGGCCGATAAAAATAAAGTGCCAATCAGGCCTTAATTCAGAAAGTTGATTAATAAGAGAAATATTAAAACGTTCATCGATTACACCATAAAAGCCTAAACGGGGATGCGGTATCGACGCCTGGTCTTCAGGGTCAGAGCTTAGAGCTCTTGCCTGGTAAAAATGTGATTTATCGATACTGCTTGGGAATGCATGAACATTATGATGAAGATCTTTCTTCGCCTTGTATAAACTATGCCCTCCCGTAAATACCAGATCTGCAAGATTCAACAAATCCCTTTCTGTTTCCTTAATCCGTTTTGGCGGTGATTTAAAGGCAGACAATTCATCCATACAATCATAAACGATCAGCTCAGGTGAAAGATGATCAGTAAAATCAAGCGCCATCGGTGAATAATACCAAAGAATGTATTTGGCGATATGATTGGAATAAATGAATGAATCCAACAAAGCTTTTAATACATGATTTGTTTTTTCTGGTGAAGAACACTTTGAAACATACAATTGCACTACCCAAAGATTCGCTTTCGGGTCTGGTTTACTGGTTTCATAATAGTCGGAGTTCGCGTCATACACTGGCTCTTCAATTACAAAAACCCGGTTGTTGATTGCAAAACGATTCAGCAAATGCTGAGGTCGTTGGTATACAAAATTCCACTTAATGTGGCTTAAACAAATAAGATCCATAGATAATAGTTAATTAATTAAATAGAAAACAAGTAAACTGACAAGAATTGGAAATGCCTGCTTTAAATATTTATACTATTTATATGCCAATATTTTCTGAGTAAAAGGCATAAAAATTACCTGAAATTTCATCTGCCTGAGTAACAAAATCCTCAAACACAGTGGTAAAGTGTAGAATTTTTAATTTGATTTCGATGCTGTTTTGAAGTGAGCGGTTTTTTTAGAAGTGTTCTTTTGAAAATGGGGGTATAATATAATTTAGATCAAAGCGATGTGATTTATTCGCAAATTCAAATGAATTCTATACTCTTTCTGGCATGTTTTTCAATAAATAAAATTGTAATTGAATTACATTAATCAACTTAAAAACTTTTTAACCATGAAAGCAAAGAATAGTTCAAAAACAGCGGAAGGTCTGAGAGATCTCTTCATAGACGAATTAAGGGACATATACTGGGCAGAAAAAGCAGAAACAAAAGCGCTTGGGAAAATGATCAAAAATGCCACTTCACAGGATTTAATAAAAGGCCTGCAGGGACATTTGGAGGTAACCAAAGGGCATGTAGACAGGTGTGAAAAAGTTTTCGAAATGCTGGGAAAACCTGCCCGAGCAAAAAAATGCCAGGCAATGGAAGGGCTCATCAAAGAAGCAGAAGAAATTATGGAAAGTACCGAAGACGGAGTGGTAAGGGATGCCGGAATTATTTCCGCTGCTCAAAAAGTGGAACATTATGAAATTGCATCTTACGGCACTTTGCATGCTTTTGCAAAAACTTTGGGCGAAAACGATATCGCGCAACTGCTTGAACAAACACTTGGTGAAGAAAGAGAAGCAGATGATAAGTTGACAGAGGTGGCAGAATCGGCGATCAATGAAGAAGCGATGGAAGCCGAGAATGGCTGATCATCGTTATTGATTGAAACACAAAATGGGCCTTTGCTAAAAGTAAAGGCCCATTAAATTATGCGTAATAAATTAACAATGCACATGTCCCAATAACATATAAATAATAAAGAAAACCACAATAGTTCCGAGGCAGCCACCGCCTAATTTCCTGGCGCCATAACCGGCTATTAACGCCCTTACCAGTTTATTCATTTCGTAATTTTTATGAGTGAATTAAAAATTGTGAGAAAAACTGTTGTTGCAAATAATAAACCAATTAAATTTTCCAGTCTACTATTTCATTGGTCCATTCTTCTTTGTAAGGTGTGGTGATTTTAATATAGTTATCAGTATAACCTTCGATCATGCGGTCTTTATTTTGACTTTCAAATAAAACCTTTCTTGTTTGGTCTTTCTGCTCGGTAATAAATTGCTGCATCTTTTTATAAGACAGGGAACGCAAAGTCCTGGTACGTTGATGACGAGTTTGTAGAGGAACAACAGGTTCGATAGTTAATGCATGAGTGTTGTCTCTTTCAGAATAAGTAAATACATGAAGGTATGAAACGTCCAGAGAAAGAAGAAAATCAAGCGTTTCTTTAAAATCACTTTCTGATTCGCCTGGGAAACCCGTAATTACATCTACCCCAATACAACAATCTGGAATCATTTTTTTTATCAGCTGCACTTTTTCTGCATATAATTCTCTTTTGTAGCGCCGGCGCATCATTCCGAGGATTTTGTTGCTTCCGCTTTGAAGAGGAATATGAAAATGAGGCATTATTTTTTTGCTGCCCGCGACAAAACGAATGATTTCTTCAGACAATAAATTCGGCTCAATGGAAGAGATGCGGTAACGTTCCACTCCATCAAAGTCTTCAATTGTTTTTAATAATGAAAAGAAATTTTCACTTGTTTTATTTCCAACATCATCTTTACCGAAATCACCAAGATTAATTCCTGTCAGTACGATTTCTTTTACACCTGCCGATTTAATTTTTTCTATTTCTGCTAATACATTTTCAACTGAATTACTCCTGCTTTTTCCTCTTGCCATCGGTATCGTGCAAAACGAGCAGTTGTAATCGCATCCATCCTGAACTTTTAAAAAAGTCCGCGTTCTGTCGTTTACCGAAAATGAGGAATGAAACCCTTCCACATCTTCAATCTCGCAGCTGCAGATCTTAGCGCTGTCGCCATGAGTGAGTTCCTTTAAATGAGAAGTAATATTAAATTTCTCGGCTGCACCTAACACAAGGTCAACGCCGGGAATTTCCGCAATCTCCTTTGGTTTTAGTTGCGCATAACAACCCATTATCACCACCATAGCTTCCGGCGCTTTCCTCTGAATGCGCCTTACCAGTTGCCGGCATTCTTTATCGGCATTCTCAGTTACAGAACAAGTGTTGATCACATACACGTCAGCCTTATCTGTAAAATCTCTTTTTTCAAATCCATCTTCTTCCAGTAATCTTTCAACCGTTGAAGTTTCTGAATAATTTAGTTTGCAACCTAAAGTGTGCAGTGCAACTGATCTTCCGTTTGACATGGCGCAAAATTAATTAATCTGTTTTTAAAAGATAGGTTAGAAGATTAAAGGATCCGATTAAAGAATTGATAAAAGCAGAATTAAAATCTTTTTTATTTGTTCGATTACTCCATCTTTTAAATTGTGTAAATCCCAAGCGCGCTTAGAGCTATAATCCATTAATTAGTAAACAAGGAAATTTGAATATTTTTGTTTTCTAAACAAATGAAAGTTTTTATAAAAAATATGGTGTGTCCACGCTGCATTATGAGTGTGCAACAAATATTAAAAGAGAATAAACTTCAGCCTAAAAATGTGCAATTAGGTGAGGTTGAATTATTAATTGACGCTACAAAATCACAACTGCAAAGGCTTTCAGACGATTTGGAGAAAGTAGGTTTTGAATTGCTCGACGATCAGAAAACGAGAATAATTGAAAAAATAAAAACATTGCTTATTGAAAAAGTTCAAAAAGGCGACATTGAAGAACACTTTAGCATTCAAAAATTTTTAAGCAAAAAAATATTAAAAGATTATTCTTCATTAAGTAAACTTTTTTCTGAAGTGGAAGGGGTTACCATTGAACAATTCTTTATCCTTCAAAAAATTGAAAAGACAAAAGAATGGCTTACCTATAATGAACTTTCCTTAAGCGAAATCGCTCTAAACCTTGGCTACAGCAGTACACAGCACCTTTCAAGCCAGTTTAAAAAGCTTACAGGGATGACACCAACGGCTTTTAAATCACTCGGAATTTCTCTCAGGAAAACAATTGACAAAATAGGAATTGACAAAAAAGGTTGATTTACTTCTTCATCAAACTTGTCAATTATCTGCACATCTTTTACAAAAATCTGTAAAGCTTTAATAAGTAACTGGCCGACATTTGTTGTTTAAAAGATGTTGAATGAGTTTCACCGATGTAGAAATAAAAACCATAAAAAAATCTTTTCCCGTGACCGGGATGAGTTGCGCCTCTTGCGCGAACAGTGTTGAAACAACTTTGAAGGAAGAACCAGGTGTTGTGAAAGCAGCAGTTAATTATGCCAATGGTGAAGCAACTGTTGAATTTGTTCCTACGATAGCGGATGTTGATCATTTTAAACAATCAGTGCAGGCGTCAGGATATGACCTTGTGATTGATGAAACACAAGAAAGTGAAGAAGCTTTGAACGAACAGAAAGAAAGTTATTATAAAACACTTCAAAAAAGAACAGTCCTTTCCGTTATTTTTTCTGTTCCTATAGTTTTAATCGGCATGTTTTTCAATCGCATTCCTGACGCAAATTATATAATGTGGGCGCTGGCAACTCCAGTGGTCTTGACCTTCGGAAGGCAGTTTTTTGTTAATGCGTGGAAACAAGCAAAACATGTTTCAGCAAATATGGATACGCTGGTGGCACTCAGTACCGGAATTGCTTATCTGTTCAGCGTTTTCAATACTCTATATCCGCAATTCTGGACCAACAGGGGCCTTGAAGCTCATGTTTATTTCGAAGCCGCAGCGGTGGTGATCAGCTTTATTCTTCTTGGAAAAATGATGGAAGAAAAAGCCAAATCAAATACTTCCTCCGCTATAAAAAAATTGATCGGCCTGCAACCTAAAACTGTAACCGTTATTATCCCCGCCGGAACAGAAAGAACGATTAAAATCTCTGAGGTGCATGTAGGAGATAAGATTATGATAAAACCGGGTGAAAAAATTCCGGTGGACGGTGTAGTCGCCTCTGGAAATTCATTTGTCGATGAAAGCATGATATCCGGTGAACCAATTCCCGTGCAGAAAAAGAAAGATGAAAAAGTTTTTGCAGGTACTATTAATCAAAAAGGCAGTTTTGTTTTTGAAGCCACAAAAGTAGGTGCAGATACACTTCTGGCTCATATTATTAAAATGGTAAAAGATGCACAGGGAAGTAAAGCGCCTGTTCAAAAATTAGTGGATAAAATCGCAGGAATTTTTGTGCCGGTGGTAATCGCGATTTCAGTTTTATCATTTATTGCATGGATTGTTTTTGGTGCCGACAATGGTCTTACTCATGGAGTGCTCGCAATGATCACCGTGCTGGTAATTGCATGTCCATGCGCATTGGGTTTAGCAACACCTACTGCCATAATGGTAGGTGTTGGCCGAGGTGCGGAAAACGGAATTCTGATAAAAGATGCCCAAAGCCTCGAACAGGCAAAAAATATAAATGCTATCATTTTGGATAAAACCGGTACCATTACAGAAGGCCATCCGGCAGTTGTGGGGATAGCATGGAAGAACGATGTAAATATATCCGATATTTCTTCTGTTTTTTATTCTATGGAATCACGATCAGAGCATCCTTTGGCAGAAGCGATTGGGGATTATTTTAAACGAAACGATACTGCCAAAATAATTCTTCAATCGTTTGAAAGTATTACAGGATCTGGCGTTTCAGCGATAGCTGAGGGTAAAAAGTATTTTGGCGGAAGTTCTAAGTTTCTTGAAAAAAAGCAAATTAATATTCCGGTTGAATTGAAAGATAAAGCAGCAGAGTGGTTAAATAATGCGAATACGGTTATATGGTTTGCTGATGAAAAAAATGCTTTGGCGGCAGCAGCGATTGCAGACAAAATTAAAGACTCCTCAAAGGAAGCGATAGCGGAATTGCAACAGATGGGAATTGAAATTTACATGCTCACGGGGGACAATGAAAAAACTGCTGAAGCAGTTTCTAAAGCAACAGGAATTAAAAACTTTAAAGCAGCAATTTTGCCGACAGAGAAAGCCAATTTTGTTAAACAATTACAGAAGGCCGGCAAAAAAGTTGCGATGGTTGGTGATGGCATTAATGACAGCCAGGCCCTCGCCCTTTCTGACGTGAGCATAGCGATGGGAAAGGGAACCGATATTGCAATGGATGTGGCAAAGATGACGTTGATCTCTTCGGATCTTTTGCATATTCCTAAAGCGATTGAGTTATCGAAACAGACAGTGAAAGTGATCCGCCAAAACCTTTTTTGGGCATTTATTTACAATGTAATTGGAATACCTGTAGCAGCAGGAATTTTATATCCATTAACAGGATTTTTATTAAACCCGATGATAGCAGGAGCGGCAATGGCTCTAAGTTCTGTAAGTGTAGTAAGTAACAGCCTTCGGTTGAAGTGGATAAAATTGAGATAATTACTTCTAAAAATTCCTTTGATTTATAGCTACTTCAGGACTTGACTCTGTACCGGAAGCCGGGGAAAAAGATGTCGGCTTTACGGTCAGTGAGAGAAGCCAGATCAATCAACATTCTACATGATTCAAAAAGCGGCAACGCAATCTGTTTAACAGGACGATGAATCCAATGAACAAATTGCCAGGACGCGCGTGGAATTAACCTCGGCTGAAGTTTTTATTAAAGGCAATCAGGATTTGTATTAGGTCCGGCTACCATAATTGTCAATGCACAACTTTTAAAGAAGAAGATAGGATAGATAACCTTAAGTAACTTTGTCTATGACCACAATCACTTTTTTTAGTTACAAAAGTTTCTATTTTTGCATCAAGTAAGGAAATAAGCGTTTATTAATAGAAGTTTAACCGATAAAACACAGTGATCTACTTTTACATCACGTGAAAAAAATTACAATCATATTACTCCTCAGTATTTACACACTATCCGTAGTAGGTTATGGTGTAAAAGGGTTTTATTGTTGTGATAATCTTACTTCTGTAAAGTTTTCGTTTTCTGAAAACTCCGAAAATCAGAGGGTGAAAACCAGCGACAAAAGTGATTGTTGTAAGACAAAGTATCATTATTTTAAAGTTAAAGACAATTACTTTGCTGCCGATCATGTCAATGCACCTGCAAAGTTTCTAACAGAAATTCCGGTATTTAATTATTCCTGCCAACCGGTTGTGTTCGTTTCTCAAAAAATTAATATTGCCAATCCTGCGAATGCGCCGCCTTTGTACAATGGAGTCTCGCTTTTTATTGCTAACTGCACTTATTTAATTTAATTCTTCTCTCTTTAAGGCTTCTCGCAGCCAACGCTGGTGTTTTATAACATCAATTCTTAGATTATTTATTGGCATTTGAACTAGGCTTTACAACGATTGCTGTTTGCTGTCAACCGGTTTCCATTCTATTGAGCCCGTAATCACGCCATAAATTTTAATTCTAAAATTCATTCAAAATGAAAAAGATAATATTAGTAGCAATGATTGCTATCAGCACCTCATTAGTTATTTCATCTTGCGGTAACTCCTCTGCAAGCAATAATGTTTCAGCCGCCAAAGCAGATTCATTGATGATATATAGCTGTACTATGCACCAGGAAGTTATTAGTGATCATCCGGACGAATGTCCCAAATGTGGTATGACGCTCGTGAAACAAAAGATCACCGCAGATCAGAAAAAAATGTTACTGGATAATAGTTACGTAAAGCCTAAAGATTAGATCATGGTTCAGAAAATAATAGAGCTTTCGTTACGCAACCGTTACATCGTACTTGCAATTGCTTTAGCGCTTTTTGGATGGGGTATTTATTCAGTTCAAAAAAATCCAATTGATGCTATTCCTGATCTTTCAGAAAACCAGGTAATCGTTTTTACAGAATGGACCGGCCAAAGCCCGCAGATCATGGAAGACCAGGTTACGTATCCACTGGTATCCAACCTGCAGGGAATTCCGAAAGTAAAAAACATTCGTGCAACTTCTATGTTCGGGATGAGTTTTGTGTACGTGATTTTTGAAGACAACGTAGATGTGTATTGGGCACGGACACGCGTACTCGAAAGATTGAACTACGCACAAAGGTTGCTTCCGCAGGGAGTTTCGCCTACATTAGGTCCGGATGGAACCGGCGTTGGCCATATCTTGTGGTATACGTTAGACGCAAAAAATTTAGACCTGGGAGAACAACGTGCCTTGCAGGATTGGTACATAAAATTTGCCTTACAAACTGTACCTGGTGTTGCTGAAATTGCTTCCTTTGGCGGATTTGAAAAACAATACCAGATAGTTGTTGATCCACTTAAACTTCAATTCTATAAGATCTCTTTAATTGACGTGATGGATAAAGTAAAAGCAAATAACAATGATGTAGGCGGAAGAAAATTTGAAATGAGCGACATGGCTTACATCATTCGCGGACTTGGATATATAAAGAATAAGGAAGACATTGAAAATATCGGTATTGCTAACAACAACGGTGTTCCTGTAAGAGTGAAAGATATTGGAACCGTACAAATGGGCGGCGAAGAGCGGCTGGGTATTTTTGATGAAAACGGTAATGGTGAGGTGGTTGGAGGAATTGTGGTAATGCGTTATGGTGAGAATGCCGATAAAGTGATAAAGGCAGTAAAAGCGAAAATGAAAATTGTTGAAAAAGGTTTGCCTGCCGGTGTTCATTTTAAATTCGCTTACGACCGCAGCATTTTAATTGAAGCAGCAATAAAAAACATCAAAGGAAAATTAATCGAAGAAATGATCGCAGTATCATTGGTTGTTTTGCTTTTCCTTTTTCACTGGCGAAGTGCTTTGAACATCATCATACAAATTCCCATCACTGTTGCCATCAGTTTTATTTTACTGAATGCCTTTGGGCTGTCTTCCAACATCATGTCTTTAACAGGAATCGCACTGGCCATTGGGGTTATCGTTGATAATGGCATTATTATGTCTGAGAATGCCTATCATAATTTATCACAATGGCAGAATGACCCTGCAAATAAATTGAAATAAAATGAATCGCTTGTTTAAAAGGATATTACCCGAAAGAAATTACGTAAAGATTCCTGAGGACATAAGAATGAACATTATTGAAAGTTCGTGCAAGCAGGTTTCAAGAGGTGTTTTCTTTTCAACCATTATTATTATCACTTCTTTCCTGCCTGTGTTTTTACTTACAGGCCAGGAAGGAAAATTATTTGGTCCGCTGGCATATACTAAAACATTCATCATTGCGGTAGACGCAATATTAGTAATAACGCTTGCTCCGGTGCTCATCTCGTTTTTTGTGCGCGGAAGATTTACGCCGGAAAACAGAAATCCGATTAACCGCGGGCTGAATAAAATTTATGAACCGCTTATAAGATGGTGTACCCGGTGGAGAAAGACAACACTTGCGATAAACATTCTTGCGCTCCTCATAAGCATTCCTTTGATCATCAGTTTGGGAAAAGAATTTATGCCACCATTGGACGAAGGTTCAATTTTATTCATGCCGGTAACCATGCCTGATATTTCTAATTCAGAAGTGAAAAGAATTTTGCAGGTACAGGATAAAATTATCGCTTCGGTTCCTGAAGTAGCGAACGTGTTAGGAAAGGCCGGACGTGCAAATACCGCGACGGATAATTCGCCAATAAGCATGATTGAAACGATCATTTTATTAAAACCAAGATCTGAATGGCGGCCGGGAAAAAAGAAAGAAGATATTGTAAATGAACTGAACAGCAAGTTGCAGATCCCCGGTGTTACTAATGGTTGGACGCAACCGATAATCAATAGGATCAACATGCTCTCAACAGGTATCAGAACAGATGTGGGCGTGAAAGTTTTTGGGCAGAATTTAGATACCATTTATGATTTTGCTCAAAAAATAAAAATGGAATTGATGGGCATCAACGGCGTGAAAGATCTATATGTGGAGCCGGTTACAGGCGGGAAATATATTGATATACAAATTAAACGTGATGAAATAAGTCGCTACGGTCTAACGGTTGATGATGTAAACGCAGTTGTGCAAAGCGCTTTGGGAGGAATGAAACTAACGACTACAATTGAAGGCAGACAAAGATTTTCTGTTAACGCACGATTCGCACAGGATTTCAGGGATAACATGGAGGCATTGAAAAACCTGCAGGTGCAAACAAAAGATTTCGGCCCTGTGCCCTTGCAGTCTGTGGCAGATGTAAAAATCACAGCCGGTCCTCCGATGATCAATTCTGAAAATGCTTTATTGCGTGGAACGGTGTTGTTTAATGTAAGAGACCGCGACCTGGCAGGTACCGTGCAGGAAGCGCAAGACAAATTGAACACCATGTTAACCAAATTGCCAAAAGGATATTATATCGATTGGAGCGGGCAATATGAAAATTTATTAAGCAGTGAAAAAACAATGAAAGTGATTTTGCCCGTTGTCTTGATCATCATTTTTTTCTCTATGTATTTTGCTTTTAACTCTGCACGTGAAGCCTTACTCAGCCTTATTTCTATTCCGTTTGCACTTATTGGAGGTGCATTCGTGATCTGGTTTTGGAAAGTAAATTTATCAGTGGCAGTTGCCGTTGGTTTCATCGCTCTTTTCGGTCTTGCAGTAGAGACCGGAATTGTGATGATCATTTATTTGAATGATGCCATGCAACAATTAGTGAAAGCAAAAGGAAATTCAAGAGAAACCATTTCGAAATCTGATTTACGGGAATATGTAATTGCAGGAGCTGCAAAAAGACTACGCCCAAAAATGATGACGGTGTTTGTGATATTGATTGGTTTGATTCCGATTCTGTGGAGTTCCGGCGTAGGCAGCGATGTGATGAAACCAATCGTGTTGCCAATGATCGGCGGCGTATTCACTTCTGCAGTGTTTGTCCTGTTGGTGTCGCCTATAATTTTTTTAATGAACAAAGAATATGAGTTGAGAAAATATGGCAAGATACAGGTACTGGAAACAAATCACTAGTAGCAATAGGTGCACAACTTTAAAAAAAACATAAAATGAATAGTATAGTTGAATCAACAATTACCGGCCCTGATTGCGGACATCAAAAACAGGAAATTATGCTTGGTAATGCTTGTCAATATTTTTATGAATGTGAGCAATGCAAAACAACTTTAAAATCAAAAGCCCATGATTGTTGTGTTTTTTGTTCTTACCGAGATGTTCCTTGTCCTTCAATCCAGGAAAAAAATAATTGTTGTAAAAAATAAATACAGGCGATGAAAAAATATATTTCAATAATAGTTTTCCTAACGGTTTCATTCAACCCGGCAACGGCGCAGCGGATGCTAAAACTGAATGACATCTTTTCGATTATAGACAAAAATAATCCCGAAGTGAATATGTATGATGCGGAGATCGGTTCCCTTAATGAAGCATCGAAAGGAGCGAAAAGCTGGTCTCCTCCTGAGTTTGGAGCAGGTTTCTTTATGACGCCATATAATCTTGCACAGACGAAAGCTACCGCCACTCAAAAAGGCATGGGCGCTTTTATGGTAAGCGTTACCCAAATGGTTCCAAACAGGAAAGAGCAGCAAGCGAATGCTTTGTACCTCCAATCGCTCTCAACAGTAAACAAAGAAAAAAAGCAATTTTCTCTTAACGATCTGTATGCGGAAGTGAAGAAAAATTATTACGAATGGATTATCATTCAAAAGAAAATTGCGGTACTTGATGAGAATGAAAAGCTGTTGAATTTTGTGATTCAGAGTGCCGAGTTGCGGTATAAAAATAATCTTGGAAAATTGAATGCGTATTATAAAGCCAAAGCTGCATTAGGAAAAATCCAAAATGAACGGCAGATGCTTGCAAATGAAGTGCAGCAGCATGAAATTAATTTAAACACATTAATGAATCGTGACGCGGAAGAACCATTTACTATTGATACTACTTATGTACTTAAAAATTATGGATCGATTGATACTAACTACCTGATCGAGGCAAGAAGCGATATAAAGGCGGTAGAACAAAATTTGCAGATCAATAAACTGCAACTGAATCTCGAAAAGGCAAAACAGTTGCCGCAGTATGGGATATCATACACTCACATGTCAGGGTTTGGTGAGTCCCCGTGGCTTTTCAGTTTAATGCTGACAATAAAAGTTCCTTTGGCGCCATGGTCAGCCGGTGCGTATAAAGCGCAAGTTGAAAGTTTAAAATGGGAAGCGAAATCTTATGAAGCCCAACGCCGGATGATCATTAACGGAGCAACAGGTGAAGCAGAGAGTATGCTGGCCTCGATTAACAGCAAGAAAAAACAAGTGCAATTGTTTCAAGAAAATATCATTCCTGCATTGCAAAAAAATTATAAGGTGATGCAACTGGCTTACGAACAAAATACAGGCGAATTATTTGAATTGTTTGATGCATGGGAAACTTTAAATATCACGCAACTTGATTATCTGGATCAACTGAAGCAATTGTTAGATATGCAGGTGCAGTTGGATAAAACGTTGGAGCTAAAATAATTTGATCATGAAAAAGAAAATGGTAGTTTTAAAAGCATTTTTGATAATAACGATTTCTTTAGTTTATGGCAGTTGCAATCATGCGAATACTTCCAAAATTACTTCTGCAGAAAACAAAGAGATTTACACGTGTTCCATGCATCCGCAAGTGATAGAACATGACCCTGGCCGTTGTCCTATTTGCGGTATGAACCTGGTGAAAAGAGAAAATGCAGCGCGGGAAATTTCGCAGGCTGATCTTTCTTCATTACTTCAACCGGTTAACAGCACGGTGTTGTCAGCTGTTCCTGTTACTACGATGCAAATGAATAAGCAAAAACTGCAAATAAAGGCATTGGGAACTGTAGAATATGATACGAGATATATGAGAACAATATCTGCATGGGTTAGCGGACGCATTGACCATTTATATATCAGATACAGGTTTGAATCTGTTCATGCCGGTGAAAAAATAATGGACATTTACAGCCCGGAATTACTAACTGCACAACAAGATCTTTTATTCCTTCTTAAAAATGATCCGGGAAATGCAAGCTTGATTAATGCAGCAAACGAAAAATTATTATTACTCGGAATGCATCAAAGACAAATACAGAATCTGATCACTAACGGTGACGCAAAACCTGATATCACCCTTTACAGCCCTTACAGCGGACATATACATGAAGCGGGCGGTCTTACCAATTCTCCCGGTCCTGTAACTATGCCATCAGAAACGCCGCAACTGGCAATTAAAGAAGGTATGTATGTAAACAAGGGACAACCGGTTTTCCAGGTGAACGATATGAACCATGTTTGGATTACATTAAATCTATTTCCAACTGATAATTCGATGGTAAAAGTTGGAACTCCGGTAACTATTACATCCGAAACAGAAGCCGGCAAAAAAATTAATGCTAAAATAAATTTTATTGAACCCTTTTATCGTGATAATTCGAATACACTTACTGCACGCGTTTATTTCGATAATTCTGATATCATGATTCCTGTCGGAAGTCAGGTAACAGCAACAGTTGATATAAGCACATCTCTTAATAACTGGTTACCGGAAACTGCAGTATTGACTTTAGGATTGAACAAGGTAGTGTTCGTCAAAGAAGGAAAAGTTTTTAAAGTTCAACAGGTCACCACCGGAATTACAGAAAATAGTTTAATTGAAATATCCGGAGGATTATCTGCTAAAGACAGTGTCGCTGCCAACGCACAATTCCTTGTAGATAGTGAAGGTTTTATAAAAGTTAAAAAGTAAACGATGAAAAATATCATTAAAATATTCACTGCATTTATCCTGACCCTTTTTTTAGCAGCATGTACTAACAGGAAAAATAAATCAATAGCAAAGGATATGAACATGGACATCATCTATACTTGCCCGATGGATCCACAGGTTGTGGAAGCAAAGCCGGGTATATGCCCGATTTGCCATATGAAATTGATAGTAACAAATAAAGGAACGCAGCAAAAAAATGATGATGAACTTAAATTGAGTCCTGAACAAATGCAACTCGGGAATATACATGTAGATACGATCGAAAGTGGCTCTATCGGTAATCAAATAATATTAACAGGTACGTTAAATTTTGATGAAACCAAAACAAATGCAGTGAGCGCGTGGGTTGCAGGCAGAATTGAAAAATTGTTTTTTAAACAAACCGGCGAATACGTTGCCAAGGGTGCGCCTCTTTATGAAATATATAGTGAAGATCTGAACAACGCAAAGCAGGAATATTTACTTGCTTTACAAAAGAAGGCCACGCTTGGAAATTCAATTGTAAATTTTGATGAAATTATTGCGTCTGCAAGAAATAAATTGTTGCTCTGGGGAATGAGTGAACAGCAAATAAAAAGCATAAACGAAAAAACCATTAAAAATCAATTCACTACATTCTACAGCAGTGCTTTCGGTTACATAACTGAACTTCCTTTGCAGGAAGGCGATTATGTTGCTGAAGGTGGAACAGTAGTGAAACTTGCAGATCTTTCCACGCTTTGGGTAGAAACACAGGTATATGCAACACAACTTTCTCAGATCGATAAGGCGAAAGAAGCGATGGTTGAAATCCCGGATATTCCTGGCAAAAGAATTCCCGGCACTGTTACTTTTGAGAATCCTGAATTAAGCACGGCTGAAAGAATCAGCATTATCCGCATAACGATTCCAAATAAAGATCATCAGCTGCAACCCGGAATGTCTGCTTATGTAAAAATAAATACTGGCGATGTTCACGTGTTGGCACTCCCTTCTGATGCTGTTTTACGTGATGGAAAAATGGCTATGGTATGGCTTGAAATCAAACAAAATACTTTTAAAAGTGTAATGGTTCAAACAGGAATGGAAAGCGGGGATATGATCGAGATAAAATCCGGTATTCAACCCAATGATGTGGTTGTAACCAGCGGTGCTTATCTTTTGCAGAGCGAATATGTTTTCAGGAAAGGTGCCAACCCGATGGCTGGAATGAAAATGTAGATCTTAAAAATCTTATACACCTTATCCAAAATTATGCACCATGAAAAAGGCTGTGTTATTTAATTTTGTCTTTGACAAATAATCAAAAACAATGAAAACAATACAACTAAAGACCAATATAATGTGCGGCTCGTGCATAGAAAAAGTGACGCCGGTGTTGAATAAAGAATTTGGTGAAAACAATTGGAAGGTAGATACGCAAAATCCAAGAAAAATCCTTACAGTTATTGCAGACAATGCCGATAAAAATGATGTAATAAATGCTGTTCAAAAAGCGGGTTATAAAGCGGAAGAATTACCAGCATAAATTGTTTTTTTATTACTTTACTGTTTCTCTAAAATCTCCCGCCTAAAGAATGTTCAAATTGTTTTAACCGAAATAAAGGGTACAGGTTTTGATGCATTCAATTCATAGTTAATGAATAAACTAAAAATTATGAATTCTAATGAGCAACCCATTGACGTATTTAAACAATATGCAGAGCAAAGACTGAAAAATCATTTATCTGAATTGCACACCCGTTACGAAAATGAATCGCCAGGTTCTGCAACTTTGAAAAAAGGTTTTGATGATCACAAAATTATTTTTGGTAAAGAGCTGGATCAAAAAATAAAAGATCTGTCCAATAATAATTATGTCAGAAGTTCCACGCTTAATGAACTTAAAAATAGTTATGTTAATAAATTATCTCAAAGTAATTTTTCAAAATAAACTTTGAAGGATTATTTTTACCAGGATGTATATTAGCATATGAAAAAATTTACAACAGCCCTTGTAATCTCTTTGTGCATCTCTTGTTTTTTTTCCTGCAGGCAAAAGAAAGACTTTTCTAAAAAAGATTTTGTAATTGCAAACGGACAGATGCCTGCATTGGCCGCCGGTTCCAATGGAACGATTGATTTGGTTTACGGCATTGGTGACAGCATTATGTTTTCTGAATCGTCTGATATGGGCCAGTCTTTCTCACCCCCGCTTGTAATCGATGTTGTGCCCGGCCTTTATTCTTATGCTACACGCGGACCGCAAATTGCTGTATCGAAAAATGGACTGATTGTTACTGCCTGCACATCGAAAGGAAATATTATTTCTTATTATAAGACAAACGGTAAGTGGCAAAAAGGTTCGCTGATAAATGACATAGCTGATGTAGCTCCCGAAGGTTTGATGGACTTATCTGCTGATGGAAACAGAGCTTTTGCAGTATGGTTAGATATAAGAGGAAACCATAAGAATAAGATTGTCGGGGCACGTTCTGATGATGGCGGCAAAACATGGTTGCGAAATCAAATTATTTACACTTCACCTGATTCTGTTGTATGTGGCTGCTGCAAACCTTCGGTAAATGTTCAAGGACAAAATATTTACATTATGTTTCGCAACTGGATGAATGGCAATCGTGATCTCTATTTGATACGATCAAATGATGGAGGCGCATCTTTTGCAGATGCACAAAAATTAGGTAACGGAAATTGGAAACTGGATGCATGCCCTATGGACGGAGGTGGCTTGGCTGTTGATGAAAATGGTAAAGTGGAAACAGTTTGGCGCCGCAAAGATACTGTGTACTCCGACGTTCCAGGTGCTCGTGAAACCGGTTTAGGGAAAGGGCGCAATTGTACTGTTGCAACTATCAAAAATAAATTTTTCTATGCATGGTCCGAGTCTTCAAAAATAAAATTATTGACGCCGGACGGGAACAGCGAGATCCTGGGAAATGGCATGTTGCCTGTCTTAATTCCAGTAAATAACAACCATATTATTTGCACATGGGAAAACGACAAGCAAATTCATGCTGCCGTTATACAACTTTAAGTTGTAGCGAACTTCTGGAATGAATTCACAATATTCATTCGTTTACTTTCAGCAGAAAAATCACTCACTTATCCATTTCACTTTGTCGACTATCGGTGTCCTCTTCGTTAATGGATTTGAAAGATCTTCAGGATAACCAATAAAGAAAGTTCCGATTAATTTATCTTCTGGCCCAAGATCAAAATGCAATTTTGCTTCTTCCATATAAGTAATGCCACCGGTTGATAAATAACCTGCCAAACCATAAGCTGTTAATGAAAGAAATAAATTTTCTATTGCGCAGGCAGTAGCAATTATTTC
>Ga0157371_10002508_pt1 | contig 17448 bp, 16 predicted proteins | sample C45metaG_FD_113462 | JGI IMG/M metagenome (GOLD analysis project Ga0157371, IMG submission 113462) | Corn rhizosphere microbial communities from Kellogg Biological Station, Michigan, USA - C4-5 metaG | ecosystem: Host-associated > Plants > Roots > Rhizosphere > Soil | place: USA: Michigan...
TGGGTTCCCTTGCCGGATACCGCTGGGGCGAATGGGGCTATCAGGAAACCCCGATTCATCTGAGGATCGGCGAGACGCCGGAGGCGCAGATCTGGATCAACCATCCGGGTGAACGCCTGCACAGTGGCTTCGGGCGGCCTTCCTACTGGGGAGGATGTGGCACGCTACCGCGCGTGCAGCAGTATCGCGGCCTGGCGATCGTTCTGTTTCGTGTTCATGAAGGGCAGCCTGATTTTTCTCACGCCTGGCTGCCGCAGCGCTATTTTGAAGACGTGCGTTGCTACGATAAACGCATTCTGCTGCGCAGTGGTAAAGGTATGGTACAGATCTCCGGCAACCGCGCGTTCCAGCGGGTCGCTCATGGCCCGACACAGCACTGTGAAGTCCGCTTGCCGGGGCAGGAAACCTGCTGGCTGATTCGCCTGAATGACGATCCGCGGCTGGATAACCTGGCGGATTTTGAGGCGCGATTTGCACAGCTCACCGTTGAGCGGCGCGAAGACGGCACCTTTTACGTCAACGATCCGCAATATGGCGAGGTGTTTTTCCAGCCAAACGGCTGTGTTTTCGGGCAGGGGCGGTTACTGGATCCTGACAGCTGGACAATTTCCGGCGACAGCCACGAACTCCCCTTGTAATTCTGCCGTGCCAATCCCTGGCATCAGGTTTTACGGATATCGCCAGCCCGGCTGACGTCGGGCTTTATCCGTGCAGTGATGACGGGCGTTATGCGACGCGTGCAGCATTCAGCAAAATCATCCCGTTACCGCCCTGTCCTGTGCCCGGCAGCGGCCTATCCGTGCAGTTTTTTCAGGCAGCGATCCATCGCGCTGACTACCCAGTCGATATCATGCGTCTGGAAGCACAGCGGCGGCCGAATCTTCAGCACGTTGCCGTAAGGCCCGGCGACAGACGTCAGCACACACTCTTCGCGCAGCGCCTCGACCAAATCGAGCGCCAGCCGTTTGTCAGGCTGCTTCGTCTCTCTGTCCGTGACCAGCTCAAAGCCAATAAACAGGCCAGCACCGCGCACGTCGCCTACGCAGGCATAGGTATCCTGAAGGGACTGCAGAGCCGCTAACAAAGCCTGCCCGGTTTTCAGGCTGTGCGCCTGAAGCGATTCCTGCTCGATCACATCCATTACCGCATGCGCCGCCGCCATCGACACCGGATTGCCACCAAAGGTATTAAAATACGGGAGCGAGTCGCTGAAGGCCGCCATAACCGGGGCTTTCGCCATCAGACCGGATACGGGAATACCGTTGCCCATCGGTTTACCCGTGGTCACCACGTCGGGCACCACACCGTGGCGCGCAAATCCCCAGAATGATTCCCCTGTACGGGCAAAGCCGGGCTGAACTTCATCGGCAATAAAAATTCCGCCGTTTTGATGGACGACGTCGATCGCCTGCTTTAAAAAGCCCGGCTGGCCGGGCAATACGCCGTCCGAAGAGAAAATTGAATCCGCCAGAAAGCCCGCAAACTTGATGCCGTGCGCGGCCATATCATCGATCTGTTTCTGAATTTCGTGGGCAAACCAGGCCCCCTGATCGGCGGGCTGAATGCGGTAAAAATCTGGCGATGCCACCAGCCGGGTATGCGAAGACAGCGGCTGGCCGCTGCCCAGAGCCGGTGATACGCCGGACGTCAGCGCGCTGGTGCCGTGATAGGCCTCTTTCGAAACGATAATGCCCGTGCCGCCGCTCCACGCATGCGCCATACGAATCGCCAGATCGTTTGCCTCGGACCCTGTGCACATGTACATGGCCCGATCGATGGCCGCCGGCATCGTTGCCAAAATGCGCTCGCTGTAGTCCAGAATAGACTCATGCAGATAACGGGTGTGCGTATTCAGCCGCATCATCTGCTGGTGCACGGCTTCCACGACCGCCGGATGACAGTGGCCGATGCTGGCGACGTTGTTATACATATCCAGGTACTGTTTGCCCGCCTGGTCCCAGAGATACTGCCCCTGCCCACGCACCAGATGCACGGGGTTACGGTAAAACAGCCGATATGACTCGCCCAGCACCTTGCTGCGTTTGTCGGTTAACTGGCGAATCGCCGGGGCCAGCGCTTCCGCGTTTTCTGCACGAAAGCTGTTGGTATCCATAATGGTTGAACGTACCGTCATCATCACTCCTCGGATTCAATACTGTCGCTGCCGTACATCAGTGCGCGGCAGCGTCTGTCTGCGTTAGTCGATCTCCGCCGCGACAGAGGTTTGCGCGATCGTGCCGCGCCGGGACTGGGTCGTCAGGAAATAGAGGTAACCCACGACCATAAAGGCCATAAACAGCGCGCCAATCTCCGGGTTAAACCACAGCATCGCCGCCAGGCAGATCAGCGATCCGCACAGGGCAATGGCAGGGATCACCGGATAACCCGGCGCACGGTAACTGCGCTCCAGCGTGGGAGCGGTACGACGCAGCTTAAACAGGCTCAGCATGCTCATGATGTACATCACAATGGCGCCAAACACCGACATCGTGATCATGGCGGCGGTCAGGCTCATGCCCTGAAAGCTGATCCCGTCAGAGAAAATGGCCAGAATGCCCACTACACCACCGGCCAGAATGGCGCGGTGCGGTGTGTTAAAGCGTGAAAGCTTCGCCAAGGCGGGCGGCAGATACCCTTCGCGGGCCAGCGCAAAGAACTGGCGGGAATAGCCCATGATGATGCCATGAAAACTGGCGATCAGGCCGAATAAGCCAATCCACACCAGCATGTGCATCCAGCGCGAGTCATTCCCGACCAGCATTTTCATCGCCTGAGGCAGCGGATCGTTAATGCCCGATAACGTACGCCAGTCGCCTGCTCCACCGGCAAACACCATCACGCCAATCGCCAGCACCACCAGCGTTAAAATACCGCTGATATAGGCGCGGGGAATGGTGCGGCGGGGATCTTTTGCCTCTTCTGCCGCCATCGCGACGCCTTCAATCGCCAGAAAAAACCAGATGGCAAAGGGGATCGCAGCGAACATACCGGACACGGAAGCCAGCGAGAAGGTTCCCTGGCCCGCCCAGCCGTTCGCGACGAAATTCGCCAGGCTAAAGCCGGGCGCCACAACGCCCATAAACACCAGTAATTCAATCACGGCAAGCAGCGTAACCAGCAGTTCAAAGGTCGCGGCGATGCTCACGCCGATGATATTCAGCCCCATAAACACCAGATAGGCGCACACGGCGATAAGCTTGGGATTAATTTCAGGAAACTGTACGTTGAGATAGGCGCCAATGGCCATCGCGATAGCGGGAGGCGCAAACACAAACTCAATCAGCGTGGCGATTCCGGCAATCAGCCCGCCGGTGTCGCCGAACGCCCGGCGGCTATAGGCGAACGGGCCGCCCGCCTGAGGAATAGCCGTTGTCAGTTCGGTAAAGCTGAAGATAAAACAGGTATACATGACGGCAACAAAAAACGTCGTGACCAGAAAGCCCAGCGTGCCCGCTGCGCCCCAGCCGTAGCTCCAGCCGAAATACTCACCCGATATCACCAGCCCCACGGCAATGCCCCAAAGTCGCAGGGTGCCCAGGGTGGGTTTCAGTTTCTCTTTCATCACTGCGTTCCCCGTCTGTGTTAATTGAAAAATGCTGCACAAAAGCTGTCGGGTAGATGATGGACACAGTGGGAAGGGAAAAACTTGACCGCAGAAAACAGAACGCCGTGATTTAAGGTCAACTTGCCCCTGGCCTGGCTGCCAGGTGCCTGCCAAAGTCAATTTTCCCCTGCTTTCAGGTCAAGCGTGCAGGCAGGGTTCAGCGCCATGCTGGCCCTACACGCAGAAACCCGGGAGCCGGACATGAGCCATAAACAGTACGATACGCTGAGTAACGACACCATCCTTCAGCTTGCCCACCGGGCATTAGTGAACTATCCCGCCTGTGCACAGGCTGAGGTCAGGCTGCTGTGTCGCTCAGAAAACGCGACGTTATCTGTCAGCACGCCGCAGGGCCGCTACGCGCTGCGCATTCACCGGGGCGATTACCACGCGAAGCAGGATATTGAAAGTGAGCTGCTCTGGCTGGACGCGCTTCAGGCGGCGGACATCAGCGTCCCCGCTGCCGTAGAAGATCGTCAGGGTGAACGCATTCAGGTCCTGCCGCTGCCCGATGGCGGCGAACGCTATGCGGTGCTGTTTCACTGGATAGAGGGCGATATGCTGACCGACAGCGTCGATCCGGCTGCGTTTCGTCAGCTCGGTGCCATTACTGCCCGTCTGCACCATCACAGCCGGAAATGGCAGAAGCCGCAGGGGTTTCGCCGCATCATCTGGGATCATCATACGATGGTGTCTCCGGCAGGCCACTGGGGCGACTGGCGGGACGTTGCGGGGTTACCCACCGCTGAACACGCGGTGGTAGAAGAAACGCTGGAACACGTGCGCCGCCAGATGCTGGACTTCGGACAGTCACCTGAACGCTATGGGCTGATTCATGCCGACCTGCGCCTGACCAACCTGCTGGTGCATAAAGGCGAAACCCGGGTGATCGACTTTGATGACTGCGGCATGGGCTGGTACCTGCACGATCTTGCCGCAGCCATCAGTTTTGTTGAGCATCATCCGAGTGCGCCGCAGTGGGTGGAAAACTGGTTACGCGGTTACGAACAGGTCGCACACATCAGCGATCGGGAACTGGCTATGATCCCTGCCATGCTGATCCAGCGGCGTATCCAGTTGACGGCCTGGGTGGCTTCCCACCGCGAAACCGAGATGGCGCGCAGCCTGGGCGATCGCTGGGCCAGCCACACCGTCCGGCTGTGCCAGCGCTATCTTGAAGGTGCCGCGCTGCCGATTGGCGTTTAACGCACCGCCGCAGTGCCTGATCGCGGTGCAACACGGAAAGCGAATCGGGTAAGCGATTGTTATCGCGTGGTTTCCAGCTGGTACGTTTTTTGCAGAACTTTAAGACGTTCACTTTTTGCGGAAAACAAGATGACCAGCAGAGTTCCAGAGGCCGCGTTAACGGCCATCTCCGGCGCAGGCGGCCATCGCGGTGTGTTGTCTGCCGCCGCAACGGGCTTAGGCGAATTTATCAATGCACAGGGCGGCGATGTCGATCGCATTTTCGGGATCAGCGGGATCGATCCCGATATGCTCGCCTGCCCAACGCTGAGCCTGGACCTGGTCAGCTATTGCCGGGTGCTGGAGGAAGCCGCAAGCCAGGCAGGCGTGGACAACTTTGGTCTGCAATACGGTCATCAGTTCCGACCCCAGTCACTGGGGCTGATCGGCTATATTGGCTTGTGTTCAGCCACGCTGGAACAGGCGCTGCGGAACGTCGTCAATGCCTTTCCCTTTCATCAACACAACACCTGCATCCGGCTGACCGAACGCGGCGACTGCTGGCAACTGGATTATCAGGTTCGCCATGGCGTGATCCTGATGCGCCGCCAGGATGCCGAGTTAACGCTGGGCATGTTCCTCAACCTGATCCGCCATGCCGCAGGTCGGCACTGGGCGCCGCGCGAAGTGCATTTTGAGCATCCGCGCCCTGAGCACTGGCACGAACACTGTAAAGTGTTTGATGCCCCGGTTTACTTCGATCAACCCTTTAACTCGATGATCATCGCGAAAGCGGATCTGAACCGGAGAATGCCGGATCATGATCCGATGCTGCTGCTGGTGATGCAGGATGCCATCCGTCGGCTCAGCCCGCCCGTGGTGCGTCAGGACACCGTTAACCAAACCCGAACGGACATTCATCTGCAACTGCTGAACGGCGAACCTTCACTGGAAATCATCGCGGAAAAACAGGGGTTATCCGCCTGGTCATTGCAACGGCGCTTACGTGATGAGCAAACCAGCTTCTCGGCGCTGGTGGACAGCGTACGCAAAGAAATGGCCACGCATTATCTCAAACAGCATCATCTTTCTGTTTCCGAGATGGCGCTGCTGCTGGGCTACTCTGAAGTCAGCGCTTTTTCACGCGCCTTTCGCCGCTGGTTCGGCTGCAGCCCGCGCGATTGCCGCAAGTCTCAGGACGGCCTGTTTCTGTAGTCACTCAATGACGGCGGTACAGGGGAGCGCCGTATCTTTCACAGCGCAGGCCTCCCCAGCACACATCTCAGAATGCGGAAAAACCGCAACGCTGCTTGTTATCGACGGCACAATGAAAAACGCACCGAGCCGTACGCGCAGGATCGGTGCCTTTCCCGAATTCAGCGGTTTGCCAGCGTTGGTTCACGGACGGAGCCAACATGACCACCTTGCCCTACCGTAAACAGGATTTTCCGCTGATGATTCACACAATTCGCTGATACGGCGTCATGCTCTGCTTTGCTGACGGGCAGTGGCGTTTCTGCCTCTCTCAGGATTACGCTGAGATACCTCACTTCGGCTCATCAATAATCAGCAGCAATACCAGCCCAATCACGGCGCAGATGCCGAAATACGTAAATACTGAACTAAATTGCCCGGTCTTATCCAGTAAATAGCCTGCCGCCATGGGTGATACAAACCCGCCCAGATTGCCGCCGCTGTTCACCAAAGAAATGGCAATAGGGTAATTTTTCCGGTCTACAACGCCCATGGGATAAGCAGTAAATGCAGGCCAGCCAATATTGAGTAACAGCCCCACCATAAATAATGCCCCCGCAACCATAGCAGTACTCTGCGGCACGTGGATCATCACAACCATCATGACAATGGTCGCCAGCGCAGTGAAAATCATCGTGGGCTTACGACGTCGTCCAAAAATCTTGTCCGATATCCAGCCACCAAAAATGGAGCCAATAAATCCACCGACAAACGGCATCGCGGCGACGAAGCCCATTTTTACAAAAGAGAATCCCTTCTCTGTCACCAGATAAGAGGGAATCCAGGTCAGGATACCGTACATGATGCTGACCATCATGAAATAGGCGATAGTATTTCCCCAGACATTACGCGAACGAAAAATTTTGGCTGCGGAATCAAGCGGCTTAATTTCCCTTACCCGAATGAGCTTATCTAATGTGGCAAAACGGGTATGTTGCACAATATTCTCAACGTTAACCTCATTGCCGGACGCTGTTTCAGATGCCCGGATATACTCCAGCTCACTGGGAGAAACAAATTGACTCTCTTCCGGTTTTGATTTGACCAGAAAATACCATATCACCGCCAGAAACAGGCCCGGTATGGCAAACAGGAAAAAGACCCAACGCCAGCCAAGAGTTAAAGAAATCCACACCACAAGAGGCGGGACGATGATCGGCGCAAACATGGTAGAGGCAATATAGATGCCGGTTGCCGTCGCCTTTTCTTTTGGTGGGAACCAGTTGTTAATGGTTGATGTTAATCCTACCGGCGTTGGTGCTTCGGTAACCCCTAACCCAAGCCGCATCCATTTTATGGAAAGCGCCGAGGACGCGGTACCGATTAACCAGGTAAATGCCGAGAAACCGAGAATAGAAAGTGTCACGATTCCACGTACGCCGCGTTTAGCCAGCAGAAAACCGGCTGGAATCTGGCACAGTGCATAACCCAGAAAGAACATACTTGCAATTTGACCCGCTTCGAAATTGGTCATATTAAATTCTTCAGTAATGAAGGGTAATACTGAGCCTATATTTGAACGATCTGCATAATTGACGGCATAAACAGCAAAAATTAATGCCAGCACCACCCAGCGAAAATTCGTGGCGGGTTTACCTTGTGACAGAGGAGACGTTTTCATAATTTTCCCTTTGGCAAAAGAAACAATAAAGAGACGTTATAAATAACGATTCTTGTTTAGTTATTATTTTAAAAAACTATTGCGTGCTTTTATTACCTGCTAACGAATGCATAGTTGATTTAAGTATCGGGTAAAGTGATTCGTAAATGCGGTAATGGTTGTGGTAAAGGGCGAGTAATTTTTTATCCTCACTGGGTTTAAAACTGGCCTCTTCCGTTTTTAAGATAGGCAGGTCGGGATCGTTAATACCGCAGAAAAAGCCGGCCCCGGTTGCGCCTGTCATTGCCGCACCAAATGCTGCCGCATCGCTGGTTTGGGCAAGGTTATATTCAATATGAAGAATGTCTGCCTTTATCTGAGTCCATAATGCATTACGAGAACCGCCTCCCACACTTAGGATTTCATCAAGTCTGACGCCCCACTTTTCATAAGCGATGTCCAGGATCTGTTTCATACCATAAGCCGTTCCCTCCATTGCCGCGCGGATTAAATCGTTTCGTTTGTGCGACAATCTTAACCCCAGCCAGGCACCTGAAGCCCGCGAGTCCCATAACGGACTGCGCTCTCCGGCCAGGTAAGGGAGATAAATCAGCCCATTTGCGCCAGGAGCATACATCGCGGCCAGATTTTCCAGTTCGCTGATATCCTGTATTTCTGGCCATAACGCATGATTAAGCCAGCCAAAGGTGCCGCCGGTGGTGGACATCGCGCCATGAGCCAGCCACTGATTAGGAACAATGTGGTAACGATTCATGAAACGGCTGTCGAAGTTTGGCGTTTCAAGACAAAACGTTATCACGCCTGAGGTTCCGGTGGACTCAAAAGCCGTTCCACCATCAATGAGTCCTACAGAAAACGCGGCCGCAGCGGTGTCGGCAGAACCGAGAATCACAGGTACACCTTCCATTAAGCCGGTTCTTTTACTGACCACTGCGCTGATGTGCCCCACCACGGATGTGCATGGGTAGATTGGCGGCAGGATATTATGGTCAAACTGCCAAAACCTCAGAAGATCGCTTGACCATTTTGGTGCAGAAGACAAAACCACAGCGCCAGAATAGGCCGCCTGAGTGGGATCAATGCCCGTTTTCCTGGCCCCAAGCTGCAGCGCAAGATAGCCATTAAGCAGCACGACGTTGTGGACTTTTTTCATTAACTCAGGCTGTTCTTTCTGCAGCCAGCCCAACGTTCCCACCCAGCAGGCAGAAGGTCCGGGGCTGTTATGCGTCAATGAACGGACATACTCTTTTTCCTCGCCCAGCGTTTGGCTAATAAACGCGTCTGAACGTCCATCCAGATAAGTGATCGCGTTACACACGGGCTTACCTTGTTTATCCAGAAAGACCAGCGTTGGACACGCGACAGAGAAGCCAATGGAGACAATATGTTTAACTTGCGCCGTCACCTCTTTAATCGCGTCTTCAACCTGTAATCCGTACGCCTCAACGGCTATTTCATGGCTTAAGGCTGTCTCCGATATAATGTTTACCTCACGTGAGGCCTTAGCCAGCAACTCCCCGTGAAAATTGAATGCACAGACTTTAACGCCACTGCTTCCCGCATCAATACCAAGAAAGGCTTTATCCATCGCGACTACCTCCATTGGCTGACATTAATCGTTGTGAATAATGACCTTCACAGCATCACCCTTTTGCGCATAGCGAAGCGCTTCATTTATTTCGGATAAGCTAAAACGGTGAGTAATTAAGGCTTCGACATTGATTTGGCCCGATGAAATTAGCCCAAGTGCCTTTTCATAACCTTCCCGGCTTAGCGCACTGGCACCGGTAATGACCAGTTCGTTGTAGTGGATAAGATTGACAACCACATCGGCCGTATCCTCTTTTGAGAAACCGGCAAAGAGGTTGGCCCGACCGCCTTTTCGCAGTAATTCCAGCGACGGATTCACCAGCGCGGGAAGGCCGATAGCCATGATCGCCACATCCGCCCCCAGCCCAGCCGTCTCAGACATAACAATGGCTTTCAGATCCTGTTGGCTGGCGTCAACCGCATGGGAGGCACCGCATTGCAGGGCAACACTTCGCCTGTTTTCATTGAGGTCGCTAACAATGATTTTTGATGCACCTGACAGTTTCGCCAGCGCGACATGCATCAGTCCTATTGGGCCTGCGCCAAGAATCACCACCACATCACCCAGGTGGATACCCACGTTTTTCTGCCCGTTAATACAGCAGGCTAAAGGCTCGGCCAGAGCGGCAGCATCATAGGAAACGCTATCGGGTAATTTGAAAACATTGCCTGCCTCAAGGGCGATCGCCGGTATTTTGACGTACTCAGCGAATGCACCATCAAACTCGTAACCTATCGCCTGACGATGTTGGCAAACATTCTCTTTTCCACTGCGGCAATACAGGCAGGAACGACAAGGAATAACGGGATCAACAGCAATGCGATCCGAGATCGAAAAGCGCGTGACATCCTGCCCGACCTCAACCACTTCACCTGCAAACTCATGCCCGATAACCGAAGGAAAACGTACCCCTTTTGTTTTCCTGCCGGTTATGATGCGGCTGTCTGTACCGCAGATCGCCGCTGATTTAACACGCATGACCAACTCACCTTGCGCGGCCTTGGGCGCATCAACGTGAATCACGTCAAGTTTGTTGGCCTCGAATAGCACTGCTGCTTTCATACTCATATCCTCGTTTGTGCTGGCGCGACTCAGTTGCCGCCGGCTTGTTTGTAAACAGCAATCGCCTCATCTACGCTGCTGTCGTCATTAATCATGGCGTCCAGTGCGCGGATGACAGCCGTGGGATTGTCGTGCTGCCAGACAAAGCGGCCATAAGTCACCCCACCCACGCCGACATCCAGGGCTTTACGGGTGTTGGTCAGGAAGCTCACCAGATCGTTTCCCATGTCGCCCCCGGCCAGGGCAACCTTTGCCGGACAGGACGCTACGACCTCTTTAAAGGTGTCAGCCGAGCCGGACCACAGGGTTTTAATAATATCGACCCCCAGCTCAGCCCCCGCGCGGACGCAGTAAGCCAGATGTTTGGCATCGAACGGATTTTCCACCATCGGCCCTTTAGGATAGATATGGGCAACAACCGGCAGCCCTGCCGACCCCGCCGCTTTGGTTATTTGGCCCAAAAAGGTCAGTTGCTTTGCCTGCTCCGGCCCACCCAGAATGCAACCCACCGAGATGGCATCTGCTCCCACGCGAATCGCTTCGTCAACATCTGCGACTGGCGTATCAAACGCCTCGTGATAAGGGATGGCGTAACTGGTGGCTTTCATGATGATGGAGACATCCGTGTCGGCATAAGGCGCAAAGGATTTTTCGATGATGCCTTTGTGCATCGTAATCGCATCCGGTTTACCGGCGACAACCTTGCCCATGACCTCGTTTATCGGGCCAATTCCGGGTAAAACGCCGCGCGTTATGGGATGGTCCATGGTGATCGCCAGCAGGCGGCCTGATTTTTTATTTAGCAGTCGCTTTAAACGGATTTCTTTTCCCAAAAACATAATGACTCTCCTGGTGTTATATTGACTACGGATTAACGATATTCATTGGTTTACCCTCTAACCAGGCATTCACATTGTCGATGAGCTTGTCGGCTAACAACTGAATGGCTTCCTGGCTGGCCCATGAAATATGTGGCGTTAAGATAAAATTCGGGAGTTGCGTGAGTTTCATGATCGGCGAGTCCTTGTCTGGCGGCTCGTTTTTTGCCACGTCGAATGCGGCCCCGGCAATACGCCGAGTCATTAATGCACGGTATAAATCTTCTTCATTGACGATTCCACCGCGTGCCGTATTAATAAGCAGCACCTCTGGCTTCATGAGCGCAAATTCATTTTCAGCGATCATATTTTCCGTAGAAGGTAATAACGGACAATGAAGTGATAAAACGTCGCTGGTTTTCACTACCTCTTCGAAGTCGGTATAAAGCGGCCCCATATTGCTGACCCCTTTATAGGCAGCAAAAAGTACATTCATTCCCAGACTTTTGGCTATGTCGCCCACGCGTTTACCCAGCACGCCATCACCAATTATCCCCAGCGTTGAACCGGCCAGATTTTTAATGCTGAAATCGAAAAAACAAAACTGACCTGCCTGCTGCCAGCGCCCTTTCTGTACCGCCTGGTGATAGGCCGTAATGCTGCGGCGCAGGGCAAATATCAAGGCAAAGGTGTGCTCAGGTACGGTATCTAGCGCATAACCTCGAATATTCGAGACGGGAATGTTTCTGGCTTTACAGGCGTCGATATCAATCGCATCGAAGCCTGTTGCGGCAACGGCCACAAATTTGAGATTGGGTGCCTGCGCGATCAGCGCTTGCGTTAACTTTACTTTATTCGTAATAACAACGTCCGCTTTTGCAATGCGTTCAGCGCATTGCTCAGGTGACGTTCTTGCATGCAAAATTAAATTATGCGCGCCATGAATCGCCTTTAACCTCACGCTCCCGGGGAGCGTCGCGTAATCAAGAAAAACAATATTTTTATCATTCATTGCATGAGCATCCTGTGAATGTCTTGATACTCCATCATTATCCACACAGACATTCAGCAGGCTATATGCAAAAAAACATAATAAAGCACAATAATTATCATGCCTTCTGTGTAATTAAACAAAATGCTGCGAGACATCTCGCACAAACCGCTTTAAATTTCATTGAAGCCGTAATAAAAATGATCCGTCTGCACGTGTCGTTCAGATTCACCCTGAATTTTAATTACCGCTCACTTTATTTAGCCGAACACGTTAACGGAATACATTTTGACGCCGGATTCGTCACGGCGTTAAGCACGCTGTTGCTGTCAGGAAAGCAGGCTCAGGTAGCGGGAAAAATAATGAAAAATATCGTGAGAAGGGAGAGGATAGCTCGCCTGACTTATGGCGGGCCGGGATGCCGCCCAGAAAGGCTACAGAACAGGCACAGCCTGGTGAATGGAAGACTGGGGCGATCAGGCCGCGGGCTGAAACGATAATTTTGGGTCGACGGCTAAACGGGATCGTCAGCCCAATGCATCAAAATTAATGGCTTCGAACAGATAGCCCTGAAATGCCGCAGCATGCGGTTTTGCAAACTGAAAGTAGGTGTCCTTCTCTACGCCTTCGACAATGATAAACTGGCAGTAGTCTTTAATTTGCGCCAACGTCTCTTTCCAGAGTGGACGATTATGATGTTCCCAGAAAAAGTGCTTGTCGATTTTAACGGCTTCATACAGTCCTTTCTGTAAACAGGGAAAATGCGAGGAGGCACTCCCAAAATCATCCAGCCATAAGGTGTAATTATTATATAACTTTCGCAGTAAGGGATTATTTAGCCCTTCAGCCAGACTGGGGAAGCTTTCTGAGACTTCGATGCGAAGAAAAGAGTGCGCTGTGGCGAGCTCGTAAATATCCCGTTCTTCCAGCAGCGCAAAAGCCATCTCTACATCTACATTGACAGAACACAGCAACTGGTGACTTTCAAAAAAATGTCTTTTTTGGTGAATTAAGCACAACTGCTCTCTCAGGAGCCTTATTTTTTGTTCTTTATTCATTTTACTTATATGTAAAAAAGGCGTCCCTGGTGCGGCAAATCGGGTTAAGACTTCAACGGCAATACGTTCGGATTTCAGGTTTACGATGGGTTCAGCAATGAACCGCCAGGCACGGTTATTATTATCAAGATTCTGGATTTCCATTCCCATGCTCTGATTAACGATGTTGAAGTGGATTGATTATTGATCGCCTTTAGCTATCAATCAAATGAATTTTAACGGATTAAACTATGATTAAACCTATCAAATCCCAAAAATCGATCGTTAAACCCTTGTTATTTAATGATGAATGGCAAACTATAAAACTCCAGTTTTCCATGGACCGCATTTTTTGCCGGTCATCCCTGTTAGGCAATGTGTCCCGATTAATTCCTTTCAGAGTACAGGGGAAATGGGAACAGGGCTGGGTTCAATCGTCCCGGCGGCCTTAAGGCCAGCGTTAAACAGAAGAAATTGACAGACCGATGACAGCCGGATGCCAGCCAAATGAAAAAAATCGGGTTAAAAACCGCTTCCGGGAAATACAGAGGTCAACCCAAATATTGGCGACTTGAAATACCGCGGTCCAGACGATAATGTGTTCCGACTCCACCGTCATGTTATACAGAACGACCATGTCTCTTTCCTTTTTTAAACTTGAACCCCGGCACCTTAAAGAAATATATGAAATACGCTTTTCAGTAACGGAAAACCGGCTTCACGCGCATCAAATTCACTATTTACAGCGTGAGCAAGCGCTGGAGGATATATGTCAGGGCGGCGGCTGGATTTGCCAGGTCGGGGATGATTATGCAGGTTATGGATTGGGGATCTATGCGCCCGAACCGCTAATTGGCGGACTGTTTGTTAAACCTGAATATCAAAAAAAGGGCATCGGGACGCACCTGCTGAACGCGATCGTCCAGTGGTTTAGCGATCGGGGCGCAGAGACGATTATGCTGACCACCGATCCCGGCTCGAACGCGGAGGGGTTTTATCAGGCAAATGGCTGGGTCGCAGAAGGCAGTGATGCGTTTGGGCAGCGGGTGATGCGTAAGCGCTTACCGCGTGGCTGACATGACACAATCCGCCGCTAACGAAACAGCAGCGTTCCCGCCGCGTTGGGGAGAATGCGCACAGGATACACAGGATGCCCTGCTCATCCTGTGCGCGGTCAGCGTTGAAGCCAGAATTAGTGCGACTGTGGTTTAAACAGCTGCTGCACAAACTCCACATACGCAGGTCGCCAGACGTCCATCTCATGTCCCAGCCCCGGATACTGGGTGTAATGGAACTTCACGCCCTGCTTTTCCAGTTCGGTTTTCAGCCCGGCAATGTCTTTGCCTGTCACGATATCTTTATCGCCCACCACCAGCGTAAAGTTTTTCAGCTGTTTATTCACGGTCTGCGGCTGGCTCAGCTGACGCGTCACGAACTCATTAGGCACTGTACTGGTGGTTACGCCGCTAAAACTGGCCAGCCAGGCAAAGTCGTTCAGGTGCGTCATGCCGGACACCAGCGCCTGATAGCCGCCCTGGGATAGCCCGGCTATCGCCCTGTCAGCCGGTTTGCGACTCACGGTAAAGCGTTTTTCCACCAGCGGGATAATGTCCTGCATTAACTCTTTATCCGCAGCAGCGGCATTCAGCGGATAAAAGTCCTTGCGGCGATCGGCTGGCGGGAAGTTTTCGGGAATAGCCTGCACGATGTCGGTTTCGGTATCGGGCACCACCACCAGCATCGGCTTAATTTTGCCTTCTGCCAGCAGGTTATCCATGATCTGCGGCAGGCGGAGCTGAGAGATGGCCGACAGCCCAGTATCGCCAAAGCCATGGTAGAAGTAGAGCACCGGGAGCGGCTTGCTATCGGCCTTGTAACCCGGCGGTGCCCAGACAAACACCTGACGTTCAGACTTCAGGGCGGTGGAGTGATAGGTCAGGGTCAGTACATCGCCGTGCGGCACGTTGCGCTCATCCAGAATACTGCCCGGCACCAGAATCATACTGGTGTTTACCTGGCGCTGCGGTTTCGGGAAACGGCTGCCGGTATCCGGCGTGCGGAAACCGTCTACGTCAAAATAGTACTCATACAGGTTGGGCTTCATCGGCTCGCTGGTCCATGACCAGATCCCCGTGCTGTCCTTTTTCATGTCATGCGACTGCTGGCTCAGCGGCGTGGCGCCGGTCACCACGGCAACCTGCTTCGCGGCAGGGGCAAAAAGACGAAAGGTAATGGAGTGATCCGGATTCAGCGCCGTAATGTAGCGACTTACCGGGATGCTCGTGTCTGGCGTTAACGGCAAAGGGGCGGCAATCAGTGCAGGTGCATATCCCGTGAGCAGGCTGCCTGCCAGGAATGAAAAACAGGCTAAAGTTTTTTTCATCGTGGGTTCCGGTTGTATGTATGGCGAGGTAGTTATTGCATCTTTACGTTCAGGAAGAGAGCAAAGGGATACGCGAAAAACGCAGGGTGTGATGCGGTTCAAAAAATTCAGTCCCTCTCTGGCATGAAAAGTCCGTCGCTTTTTCTGCAACAGTCGCGCAACGACTCGCATTTTTTTATCCGCCCGCCTCACATTCGCGTTATCGTCGCAGCATGAACACTTTTCCCCCTTGATAAGGACTGAGTATTGATGCGTAAACTTCCCTTTCTGCTGGTCACGCTGGGCCTTTTGATGTCGGTTACCTCTCAGGCGCAGGCTGAAGGCTGCCTGAAAGGCGCGCTGGTGGGCGGCGTAGCGGGTCATCTTAAACATCATGCGGTTGCCGGTGCCGTGGCGGGTTGCGCAGCAGGCCATTACCTGGCGAAGAAGCATAAAGAAGAAGACAGCAAACAGAGTCACTAAACAATCAGGGCTGCCCGGTGAGAACGTGGCCAGCCCTTTATGCCAGCCGCCGCAGAGTGGTCGCGCTCAACTCAAACGGCGTCGGCGTGCAGACCGCCAGACTCAGGCCGCCCACCTGCAGCGCGCTGACCGACAACGCAGACGGGGCCGTACTGTCAATGCTGGCCATCTGCCAGGCGCTCTCACCGCGCTGCTTGATTATCGCCTCTTTTATCGTCCAGATGCGCCAAAAGACCGCTAACTGCTGCACCCCCGGTTGTGCGGCGATCAGGGCCTGTTCACCCGGACTGAACAGCTTTTCTGCCAGGCGCGGCCAGTTTGGTCGCGGTCGCAGGACTTCAATATCACAGCCCACGTCCCTTTCGTCACTGAACAGCAGGGCAATGTCATCCCCGCTGTGGCTCAGACTAAAGCCGCGTTGCACCTCGGGGGGAAACGCGGGCTTGCCATTTACCCCGTACTGCATCGCGGGCACCGGCGCGATAGCAGCAGAGAGCATGACGCGCCCGGCAAGCCAACTGGCACGCCGCGCGCCCGAAGGTGCCCGATCTTTCAACTCGGGTGCTAACGCGCCAGCACTGAGTCGGGAAATCTTTCCCAGAAAGATCTGATACATATCAGTGCCAGCGTTTGATGATGATGGAGGTGTTAATGCCGCCAAACGCGAAGTTATTGCTCTGCAAAAACTCACAATCGATAGGGCGTGCCTTGCCCATGATGTAGTCCAGTTCGCCGCAGTTGGCGTCCGGTTGCGTCAAATTCAGCGTAGGAGCAAACCAGCCTTCGCGCATCATTTGCAGGCTCATCCAGGCTTCCAACGCGCCGCAGGCCCCTAATGTGTGGCCGAAATAGCTTTTCAGGGACGAAATGGGCACCTGATTGCCGTAAATCGCCGCCGTCGCCTGGCTTTCCGCCAGATCGCCGCGATCGGTGGCGGTGCCGTGCGCCGAAATATAGCCGATGTCCTGCGGGCTTAATCCCGCCATCGTCAATGCCTTCTCCATGCAAATCTGCATCGTTTCCCGCTGCGGCTGAGTGATATGGGCAGCGTCACAGTTGGTGTTGAAGCCGACGATCTCGCCATAGATTGTCGCGCCGCGCGCTTTCGCGTGTTCCAGCTCTTCCAGAATCAGCGTGCCTGCGCCCTCGCCAATCACCAGACCGTCCCGTTTTTCATCAAAGGGCGAAGGCGTGGTGGTCGGCGCATCGTTGCGCTGGCTGGTGGCGAAAAGCGTGTCAAACACCGCCGCTTCCGAGGGACACAGCTCTTCTGCGCCACCGGCCACCATCACCGTCTGATAACCGTGGCGGATCGCCTCCCACGCGTAGCCAATCGCCTGGCTACCCGAGGTACAGGCGCTGGAGGTGGGGATAACCCGACCGCGCAGGCCGAAAAACAGCCCGGTATTCACGGCGGTGGTGTGCGGCATCATCTGTACA
>Ga0157371_10002510_pt1 | contig 17429 bp, 18 predicted proteins | sample C45metaG_FD_113462 | JGI IMG/M metagenome (GOLD analysis project Ga0157371, IMG submission 113462) | Corn rhizosphere microbial communities from Kellogg Biological Station, Michigan, USA - C4-5 metaG | ecosystem: Host-associated > Plants > Roots > Rhizosphere > Soil | place: USA: Michigan...
AGTTCGTATTCGGACATGGAAATGATCCGATCGAAGGTTTGCGGACATTGCGCCAGCCAGGCCAGCGTCTCCTCGAATGCGCTGCCCAGACCGGCCCTTGTTACGGCTGTGCAACGCAAGTCTGCAGGCAGCGTATCGATGGCCGATTGTTTGCCCAGATACGTGACCTCATGCAGATCGTGATCGATGCCACGGTGATATTCGATGCGTGGATAGGGCACACGGTGAAGGATGAGAATTTTCATGCCAGAGTCTCGAAGCGAATAAGAGAGGGGTCAGGAGGCGACCTTGAGTGGCTGCGCGGCGGCCAGATGACCCTGCAGAATCTCAAGCCATTGTTCGCGCAGGACTGTCACCAGATCGCGGATGTCCACGCTGGCGTCATGCAAGGCAACGCAGGCGTGGGCAACAAAGTCGCTGTTGTCTCTGGGAATCGCGTGGATGAGGCGCGAGTGTCCGGCGATCCATGCACACTCCAGCAGCACGAGGTCTTTCCTGGCGAGGTCGAGCGCTTGGGCCGTTCGAGCCAGCGTCTCGTCGACCATGCTGTGGATCTCGCCGAGGTCAGCCACATCCAGAGTCATGTCATGGGGCACGCCGAACATGACGGTCGCGGCACTGCAGGTCGCGGGCGGCAAATCGGCCGGGATTGTTGCGGCAAACACCGAATCGACCCACGCGGCATACAGGTCCAGGCCATGAACGGCCTGCGCCAGGGTCCAGATTTTCATGCCGCCGGGGCGGCGATTGGGTTCGATCACGGCGGTGCGGCAGTCGCTGTCACTGAGTTTGATCTCGTTATGAAACGGCCCGATGCGCTGGCCGACGAGGCGATTGACCTGCTCGCCAGCCAGGCGAATGGCCTGACGTTCGTGCTCGTCGAGGCGAGCGGGCAGGATCTGCGCCACCTCCACCGGATAACGCCCGGTGGCGCTGACTTTCTCAGTGATGAACCACAGTTCGCCCAGACCGTCATAGGAATATTCGCGAGTGAAGGTAATGAATGCCTCTGCCAGCACACCCCCGTCCAGGTAGGGCGCCACTTCGTTGAATGCCTGCTCGCAGTCGCCTCCGGGCGTGACCATGACCACGCCGCGGTTGTTGCCTTCACACGCGGGTTTGATGACGAAACCACGCTCCTGGCGCACGGCAAAGTTGCGCACGTCCTTGAGGCATTCGATGGCCTGGAAGTCTGGAAGCATGACGCCCGACTGATTGAGAAGGGCGCGCTGTTCGTACTCGGCGATGCGGTATGCCAGTTTGTCAAAAGCGCCCAGTGCCAGCTCGGCATCATCCACGGGCAGCCCCAGACGTTCGAGCAACGCGGCGCCGCTGGCTACCGCGTTGTCGGAAAAAACCATCCCGGCACTGATTCTGGCGGCGTCGTCACCCAGCTGTGCCAACGCCTGGCGTATGAAATCATCTGCCAGAGGATCGGCATCGATCACCCGGTCACTGATCGCCAGGTCATGATCCTGAGGGTCGCTGCGTACCAGCCACGTCTCGGCACCCCAACGCGCGCGAGCGTAGTTGCGCATGTGCAGAACGTCACCGATCCGGCTCAGGTTGTAATCCACTATCAACAATACAGGCGCACGCTGCGGCATGTCGGACATCCTCGAATACTTGCAGTTGTTCAGAGAGGCAAGGCTGTTTCAGGCAGTGGTTCGGCGGCCGCTCAAGGGCTTTCCGGCTGATACTGAATGTCCAGCGCCGTGGCGCTGAGTTGGGCCAGTTGGTGCAATTGCGCCGCCTGATCGGCGCGCTCGAAGGTCCACAGCAACTGGCCGAGGAACACCTCACGCGCATGCGCGGGCACTACGTCGCCGGCCTTGAGCAGAATGTGCTGAACCACCGGTGCGAGCGGTAACGCGTTCAAGGTGACGGAACTCAGCGTTCCCGGCTTGGCGAAATACACGCGAAAAAAAGTCGCCGCCGACTGCGTGCTCGTGCCGTCCGAACGCCAGCCGTAATCAACCAGTCGCTGCACCAGTGACGCACGGGTCGAGGTATCGTCCTGACTGGCCAACAGCAGATCGATCCACAGCGACAGCATGCTGTGCCCGCCAGTGACGGCCTCGACGCTGTGGGAAATCAGGCTGCCACCGACCCGCGGGTTGATCTCGATCAGGTCCCAGTACTGGCCAGTGAACCGCGCTTCGACGTGGTAGCAGCCCCATTTGAGCGCCATGCGCCCCAGCACTTTCTCCAGCCATTGCAGGCCCGCCGCGATCTGTGCCTGATCAAGGCTGGCTGGCGGGGTGGTGCAGCTGTCTTCCAGCACCGTGTCGGCGGTCTCGGTGACTTCATATTTCTCGTGAATGGCCACGACATGCATTTCGCCATCCACCAACAATGTTTCGAAACTGAATTCCTGGCCCGGGATGTAATCTTCAGCCATGAACTGCAGGCCGTCGTGGAATGCCGAGGCGTAGACGGTGTCTTCGGTCGAGGCCAGACGCAAGGCTTCCAGCGCCTGCCAGTCCGTGTCCTGGCGCATCGGAAACGCGGCATAGGAAGCGATGCCGTGGATTGGTTTGATGAAGTAGCGTTGGCTGCTGGCCTTCAGTGTGTCGAGGACAGGGGCGGTCAGCGCATGGGCCTGGGCTCTGGACAGGCCCGCCTCGGCAAGCTGGTTGCGCACATTGAGCTTGTTGCGCAGTGCCAGCGCCTGCCGGGCATCAATGTCATAGGTGCCGAGTGATGCGTTGGCTGCCGCCATCAAGTGCCGGTAACCCTCCCAGACGCTGATGCAGCAGGTGACCTGCTCACCGGACTTGCGCAGGGTCTGCAGCGCATTGCTCACATCCTCCTGCTTCAACTGGTGCGAGTCGGAAATGTACAACCGGTCCGCCCAGGTCTGGATCTGCTCCAGGCGGGCCGGCACATGTTCTGGAAGCGGCAATGAAGACAGCACGAAACAGCGAAGCTGGCGTCGCTGCAGCTCCTCCTTCAGGTCTTCCAGGAAAGAAAAGCCGCAGTGGCTCAGGATCAGAACACCGGGTCGGTTTGACTTCATTGCCTGCTCCATGGCTTAAGCAGCCTTGTCTTGCGGCTTGGCCAGGGTGTCGATGTACAGCTCGCTGAAATACATGGCGAGAATTTTCTGATGCTCGGCCAGGTAGCGTTTCAGCGCGCTGATGTCCTGCTCACCCTTGATCAGGAAACGCAGGGCCGCCCAGACTTCACCCGGATGGTCATCGTTGATGTCAGTGTGAGAGTGGGAGATCTGCCCGACAATTTTGGTCTCGCCAACCGAAGTCTTCAGCGCTTCGAGTTTGCGCGGCTCAAGCTTCACGTTCACGTACTCGACCAGATAGGAGTAGGCGATGACGCCCAGCGGGCCTTCGTGGTCCAGCAGGTAGGAGAAGAAGCCGGTCAGCAGTTTGGTGGACAGGTACGGTTCGGTGGCGAGGAACTCTTCGCGGCTGACGCCGACACGCTCCAGATCCTGAATGAACAGATCGTCGTGGAGCATTTCTTCCTGCTCGTAATGCGCCCAGATCTGTGCCGCTTCCGGGCTGACCTTGGCCACTTCGACCAGTGCTTTGGCTTCCGCTACGCGCAGCAGGCGGATGCGCCATGCGGTTTCGATCAGGTGACGCTTGTAATAGGCACTGTTGACGTCTTTGCCTTCCAGGTGAGCGGCCTGAGGTACGGTTTCGTACCACTGCTCTACTTGAGCGTCGATTATCCGATCGATTTCTCCACGCAGATTCAGCGAAGCGGCAGCGTTGAGAAAAGGAGTGCGGTCACCATAGCCAACATTCTTTACACGGTTCAGCATATCAAGCCTCTTTTTTGGGTTTGTTTTAACGCGTTGTTTATCAGTGGATTCAATTGCAACTATCAGCCAATAACTTCAATGGCCAATTCACCTCTTATCAAACACTGGCAGGCCAGGCGATATTCTTCGCCGGTGTAACCCTGTACTTCAATAAACGCTTGTTCATCGTCATCCCGAGGATTCAAGGCCTCGAGACCTGATTCAACCTTGATCAGGCAAGCGCCGCAGGCACCTACACGGCAGCCCAGCGGGATCAGATTCTTGCCGCCGGCTTCCCATTCGATATCGGTAATCGCAGAGTTGCTCGGTAGTTGGAACTCATGCGCAGAGTCAGACTTTTGCGAAGTAATGGTGAGTGTGTGCAACGCCATACTTACCTCGATTCCCTATTAAAGTTTGTGTGGCAGGCACACAGTTGCACGCTGCGTATAACTACGCACTCGAGCAGTTAGTTTGTCCGGCGGTAAGTTATCTGCTGGTCAGTTGAAGATATAACCAATAGAGCAGGGCGACGACGCTGATGCCTGCGCCCAATAGGCACACGGCAACCCAGCCGAAGTGCGCGTAGGTATAAGTAGCCGCGATCGCACCGAGGCCGCTGCCCACCGAGTAGAAACACATGTAGGCACCGACGAGGCGGCTTTGGGCATCGGGTCGTGCGGCAAAGATCAGACTCTGGTTGGTCACATGCACCGCTTGCACGGCGAAATCCAGCAGGACGACCCCGACGACCATCGCCAGCAGCGAGCTTTCGACGAACGCGGTGGGCAACCAGGACAGCGTCAACAGCGCCAGCGCTACGCCCGTGGTGCGATTACCCAGTCCTTGATCCGCCAGGCGTCCCGCCCGGGCCGCCGCCAGTGCTCCCGCTACGCCGGCCAGGCCGAACAGCCCGATCTGCGTGTGCGAAAGCGACAGGGGCGGAGCGCTCAGCGGCAAGACCATCGACGTCCACAACACGCTGAAAGCGGCGAAGATCAGCAGCGCGAAAGTGCCTCTGACACGCAGTGTGCGCTCAGTCAGATACAGCTCGAACACCGACCCCAGCAGTTTCCAGTAACTGCCTTGCGCGGGCGGCTTGGCCGAGGCGGGCATGGTTCGAAACAGCACCAGGGCCATCGCCACCATCAATGCTGCCGAGACGAAGTAAACGCCGCGCCAGCCCGCCAGATCGGCAACGGCTCCTGAAACGAAGCGAGCCAGCAGGATACCCAGCACGACACCACTGGTGACGGTGCCGACGGCTTCGCCGCGTTGTTCAGGGCTGGCCAAAGTAGCAGCGTAGGCGACCACCACTTGCACGACGACGGCCATCAATCCGACCAGGACCATCGCGCCGAGCAGCATGCCCCAATCCTGAGCAAGGCCAACGGCGCACAGCGCCACGGCTGAAAGCAACATTTGTGTAAGGATAAGTTTCTTGCGATTCAGCAGGTCGCCGAGGGGCACGATGAACAGCAAACCGACCGCATAACCGGCCTGAGTGGCGGTGACGACAATGCCGATCGTGCCGGGTGATACAGAAAGGCTGGCCGCCATGGACTCCAGCAAAGGCTGGGCGAAGTAGACGTTTGCTACCGCCATGGCGCAGGTAATTGCGAAGAGAAAAGTCTGGTAGCGGCTTAAAGTCGAAGGCGCTGTACCTGGAGACGTCCGGGTGTAGCCACCGGCCGCTTTGTCGCCCTCGACGTCCATTTTTACCGGGGCATGAGGCTTGTACGGCATCATTCCATCCTTGGATTGTGGTTTCGAATAGAAACCGATGCGTTGATTTTTAGCAAATCAGGTTGTTAAATACAACCACATTTCAAAAACATTTTCGTCTGACGTTAGATCATTCTATTCATCAGACCTGCAGCCCTGGAGAGACATGGCCAGACAGCAACTACTGGCACAGAGCGAATGCCCCGTGGCCCGTACACTCGAGGCAATCGGCGATCGCTGGGTTCTGATGATCATTCGTGACGCGTTTGATGATGTTCGTCGCTTCAGTGAGTTTCAGAAGCGCCTTGGCCTGGCCAAGAACATCCTGACGGTCAAACTCAAGATGCTGGTCGAACTGGGTGTATTCGAAATACAGCCCGCGTCCGACGGCAGCGCTTACAAGGAATACGTCCTGACCGAGATGGGACGCGCGGTGTTTCCTATCGTTATCAGCATGCGCCAATGGGGCGAGCGCTACCTGTTCCGCAAGGGCGAGAGTTATTCGGTGTTGCTGGATAACGAAGAGTCGGCACCTGTCGAGACCATCGTCGTGCGCTCCCGAGCGGGCAAGGTACTGACCCCCGCCGATTGCCATCGCCGGGTGGTCACGCGGGAAAGCTGACGACCGATCCCGCAGAGCCTGCTTGAACATACCCGAGCCAGCGTGGGGCGCTGATCAACCGGCATCGCGGTTGAAGTCATTCGCCCGCACCTGCTGATCGAAAGACAGCTGTTCGCCAGATCATCACAGCGTGGTGATCTGCCCATTGCGATCACGCTCATACACTTTGTTGGCCTGCAGCTTTTCTTTCAGCCAGCGCTCGGCCGTGCCCAGCGGCCGTTGGCGTGCCCACACCAGATCGACGCCGATCTGCCAGTCGGTGTGGGGATATGCCGACAGCTGCAGTTCGACCAGTTCGCCGTTGCCCAATTCGCGCTGGATCAGTTGGCGCGGCAGGGTCGCCCAGCCGAGCCCGGCGCGGACCATTTCCAGCAGGGCCAGATAACTTTCCGCTTGCCACAGCTGCGTCGCCCGCAGGTACTCGCTGCTTGGCAGTTTGCTGGCGTGCGCACTGAACGCCAGGCGCCGGTGCACGTGCAAATCGTCGAATGTGACATTGTCCAGCTGTGCCAGCGGATGCTCGGGGTGGCAGACGTGCAGCATGATCAGCTTGCCCAGTTGCTGGAACGCCAGTTCCTTGGGATAGCCCGGCTGCGAAAACGCCACGCCCAGCACCGCTTCGCCACTGCTGACCAGTTCGCTGACATCGCCGTGCACTGGGTGACGAATGATCAGATCGACAAACGGAAAGGCCTGCTCGAACGCTTGCAGCACCGGCATGATCGGGCCGTAAGGCGTTTCAATCGCCAGGGTCAGGCTCGGTTCGACGTCGTCCGAGAGGCAATCGGCGTGGGCCTCGAAGGTCATGCAGCGCTCCAGTACCGCCTCTGCCTGCACCAGCAATTTATGGCCGCTGGCGGTGAGGGCGGGGCTGCGATTGCTGCGGTCGAACAGCTCGACGCCGAGATCGGTTTCCAGGTTGGCAATCGCCGCGCTGATGGTCGACTGGGTCTTGCCCAGCTTGCGCCCGGCGGCGGAGAACGAGCCGCTTTTCACCACTTGGACGAACATCAGCAATTGATCGAGTGAGAAGCGCACGCGGTGTACTCCCGGTTTAAAGGTAAGGGCGATTGTGCCCCGTGTTAGCCATCGAAAAAAGCGATGGTTGCCAATTTGTTTCATCGTTAAAAACATTCAAGGATGACCTCGCGTCTTCAAACGCCGGGGCTGATCCTCTCTGTGCATCTGCCCCTGAGCGTCAACGGTTACCACCCACGCTGCCCCCTCAGGAGCTTGTGCCATGACTACACAACGCGTTCACCCGGTGGACGAAGTGCTGCCGCTGCGGCAGCTGTTCACCTTCGGCCTGCAGCATGTTCTGGTGATGTACGCGGGAGCGGTGGCGGTGCCGCTGATTCTCGGCAGTGCGATGGGGCTGACATCGGCCCAGGTGGTTTTACTGATCAATGCCAACCTGTTGACATCGGGTGTGGCGACGCTGATTCAGACCCTTGGCTTCTGGAAATTTGGCGCGCGTTTGCCATTGATTCAGGGCTGCTCGTTCATTGCCTTGGCGCCGATGATCATGATCGGCAAGGAGTTCGGTCTCAGCCAGATCTTTGGTGCGGTGATCGCTGCCGGTTTTCTCACCATTGCGCTGGCGCCGGTATTCAGCCGCTTGCTGCGATTCTTTCCGCCCGTGGTGATTGGCAGCCTGATCACCATCATCGGCATTTCACTGATGCCGGCGGCGGCGATCTGGCTCGGTGGTGGCAATCCCGATTCGCCCGACTTCGGTCGTCCGGCCAACCTGCTGCTGGGCCTGGTCACGGTCAGTGTGACGCTGGTGATCTACGCCAGATTCAGCGGTTTCATCGGCAATCTCAGTGTGCTCATCGGCTTGTTGGTCGGCAGTCTGATCGCTGCCGCCTGCGGCATGACGCACTTCAGTCGGGTCAGCGAAGCGGCGTGGTTCGAGTTGAGCGCGCCGATGGCGTTCGGTGCGCCGGAATTCTCTCTGATGCCAATTCTGATCATGACCCTGGCGATGCTGGTGATCATGGCCGAGACCACCGGCAACTGCCTGGCCATTGGCAAACTGGTTGGCAAACCGACTACCCAGCAGACCCTCGGCAATGCTTTCCGCGCCGACGGGCTGTCGACCATGCTCGGCGGCCTGTTCAACAGTTTTCCGTACAACGCCTTCACGCAAAACACCGGCCTGATTGCGCTTTCCAGCATCAAGAGCCGCTTCGTCGTCGCCGCTGCAGGCGCGATCATGGTGCTGATGGGCTTGTTTCCCAAGCTCGGCGCGCTGATTGCAGCAGTGCCGACGCCGGTGCTGGGGGGCTGCGCGGTCGTCATGTTCGGCATGACCACGGTGGCGGGCATTCAGGTGCTGTCACGGGTGCAGTTCGAAGGCACCCGCAACGCCATTATTGTTGCGGTGTCGGTCAGCGTCGGCGTCCTGCCGATGTCCTTTCCGGCGCTGTTCGAACACGTCGGCCCAACGCTGAAACTGGTGCTCGACAGCGGGATTTTCCTCGGCGCGATCACCGCCATCCTGCTCAATGTACTGCTCAACAAACAAAAAACATCGACCGACGCCGTCGGCGCATCGGCGGCCGAACTGGCCGACTGACCTTTGTCTTTTCTCACTGCCCAGGAGTTACCCATGAATCAATTCACTCAGCCTGTTCCGGCCGGCGTCAGCGATCTGGACCTTGCATTGCTGCGCCAGACCATCGCTCTGTCGCAAGCGTCGAAGCAGCGTGGCCGGCATCCGTTTGCAGCGCTGGTGGCGGACCGCGACGGCAAGGTCATCGCCGAGGCGGGCAACAATTCGATGCCGCCGGAAGGTGATCCCACCCAGCACGCCGAACTGGTCGCGGTGGCTGCGGCGGCGAAGCTGTTGTCACCCACGGAGCTGGAGGCCTGCACGCTGTACACCAGCGCCGAGCCTTGCTGCATGTGTGCCGGCGCGGTGTATTGGACCGGGGTAGGGCGGGTGGTGTATGCGTTGTCGGAGCATGCATTGCTCGGATTGACCGGCGATCATCCGGAGAACCCGACGTTCTCGCTGCCGTGTCGTGAAGTCTTTGCCAGAGGGCAACGCACGGTCAGTGTTTTCGGGCCGATGCTGGAGGCGGAGGCGGCTGAGCCGCATAAAGGGTTCTGGTCGTAAACCTGGGCTGACTTGATCGTTCCCACGCTCCCCTGAGGCTCTGCGTCACAGCGAAAGCAGGGCGTGGGAACGAGCAGTTTCACGCGGTCAGAACCTTTTTGCTTTCCGGCCAATTCGACAAAATCAGTTGAACAATTCGGTTTGTCTAAGCCTCCGTCCAGTCCAGCGCTGCCGTCTCGCGCCACTTCACCTCAGTAATCCCATAGCGCTCGGCCTGGGGTTTGGAGACGACCTTCAACGGTGGTTTGCCCGGTTTTGGAATCGGCGCAATACCGGCGTCACAGCTCGCCCAATGCCAAGCGTCGGCGTTGCGCATACTCTTGGCGCGGATGACGAATGATTTTGGCTGGTCGTGCAGTTTGTATTCAATGACGAAAATATCGGCGTTACGCATGAGTTCCTCCTTACGCTCATACGTAAATGATTTTGTCCGACAAAAAAAATTCAAAGGATTTTCTGGCCAGATGATCAGCGACACGCAGCGCTCTGGAACGCGGTTCTTCGAGGTTCAGCGGGAACAGGCGAACCTGCGGCATGATCAGCGTATAAGCGCCGACGCGAACGAGCCAGATCACCCCCAACAGCTTCGCCCGACAATTGCCGGGCGAAGGTTTTTCAAGCGCGCAATCAGTAGTCCCAGATCGCCGGAATCCAGCGGAAAGCCTCGCCGTTGACGGCGACCCGACCCACCGAAGGGAAGGCCAGATGGGTGGCGACGAACAGTTCGCCGCTGGCGGCGGCTTCCTTGAGCAGGCGTACGCGCACCTCCACCGATTTGGCCGGGTCGTGTTCGAAACCGTTGTGCCAATCAGGATGATCGAACGCGACCGGGAACAGCGCATCGCCGGCAAAGGTCAGGCGCTCGCCGCCAGAGTCGACGTAGACCACGCAGTGTCCTGGCGTATGCCCGCCGGTGAGTCTGGCGACCACGCCGGATGCCACCTGACATTCGTCTTCGAAAATCTGCAGCTTGCTTTCATAGTGATCAATGAACGCGTTGGCGGTGCTGCGCAGGACGTCCGGCACCGGCGCCGGCATGTCGGTGTAAGTGAAATCCGGCGTGGTCCAGAAATTCACTTCGGCGGCGGTGACGTGGATGCGCACGTCGTCGCGCAGACGGCTTTTCACCGAGTCGACCAGCAGGCCGCCGATGTGGTCCATGTGCATGTGGGTGATGACGATGTCGGTGATGTCGGCGAGGTCGACACCGGCAGCGGCCAGGCGCTTGGGGAACTGCCCGGCGCGTGGGAAACCGGGGAATTGGCCACCGAGTCCGGCGTCGACGAGGATGACTTGCTCGCCGCTGCGCACCACCAGCACGTTGAGCGCCCAGTCGAAGGCATCGGGCCCCAGGTACATGTCCTTGAACCAGGCGGCACGGTCGGCGGGATCGGCGTTGGTCGACATGGTCTGGGTCGGCAACGGCAGCACGCCATCGCTGATCACCATCACATCGATGTCGCCCAGGCGCAGAGCATAGCGCGACGGCACCAGTTCTTCGCTGGGGGTTTGCAGGGTCACGGCGCGATTGGCGGTGAAGGAATCCAGATGCAGGGTCATGGTGTTCTCCTTGTTCTCAGGGCAAAAGCGGAGGGCGAAATCAGGCTACCGGGATCAACGGGTCGGCGGCCGCGAGGGCGGTGCGACGATCGGCGGCCGGCGGGTAGATCCACACGGTGTTGATCTGCGTCTTCAGCTCTTTGGCTTCGGCCTTGACCAGCTTCAGCTGACGATCCCAACCCTCGGTGTACACCGCGCCCCAGGCGCCGAGATCCAGGCACGTCACGTATTTCGGCTGGCGGTAAATCGTCGGAGCGACGCCGAGCAGATCGGCGGCGGCGTTGTTGCCGGCGTAGCGACCCAGGCTGATCGCGTGCTGACAGGACATCGCCGCATAGTTACCGAGATCGTCGGTGGCAGCATGCGCGACATCACCGGCGGCAAATACATGATCGATGCCTTGCACCTTGAGACTTCCGTCGACATGCAGGCGACCCTGGCCATCGCGTTCGGCGTCGAGCTGTTCAGTGAGCGGGCTGGCGCGGAAACCCACGGTCCAGATGACGGTGTGGCTTTCGATGTGGCGGCCATCGGCGAGCGTGACGCCGTTGGCATCCACAGCGGCAACGCTGGCATCGACGATCCATTCGATGCCCAGTTCGTTGGATGCTTCGATGATCGATGGGCGGATGCCATCGCCCATGGTTGCGGCAATATCCTTGCTGCGATCGACGATGATCACGCGCAGGTCTTGATCCTCACCGAGAATCGCGCGCAGGCGCGCCGGCATTTCCGTCGCGGTTTCAATCCCGGTGAAACCGCCACCGGCGACTACCACGGTGTTGCGGGCAACGCTGGCCGGTTGGTTGGCCAAAGCCATGAGATGGCGTTCCAGGCGCGCCGAGGATTCGATCTGATCGACGTCGAACGCATGCTCCTTGAGGCCGGGGACCGGAGGCCGGGCAAGCTGGCTGCCGCTGGCGAGAATCAGCCGATCGTAAGCCAGTTCACCCGGACGCCCGGCCTCGTCGCGATAACCGACGCGGCGCGCCGCAGCATCGATGCTTTCAGCAGTGCCTTTGACGAAACGCACGCCCACCGCATCGAACAACGCGTCCAGCGGCGCGTACATGCTGTGCACGTCCGGCTCATAAAAGCGCGGACGAATGCGCAATTCAGCTTGCGGGGCGAGCAGTGTGATCTCCACGTCCTGACGGTCATGCATGTCCAGCAAACGCGCGGCGCTCAACGCACTCCACAGCCCGCCGAACCCCGCACCGATGACCAATAATTGCTGTTTCATAATGTGCTCCCTGACGCTGATGGATGGATGAAACCCGAGCCCGATCCGGACTCGCGCGTGACGATCACTGGCCGCCGCAACTGCTTGCCGTACTGCCTGGCGCTCAATCGTTCGCTGTCCAGAGTCATGCTAGGGCGCGCAGGCTGCGGGCGCAGTTGTCCATCGGTGTGCGGGGGGTATGCATGGGTGGAAGGGGGGTATACGAAGGTATGGGTGGTGAGGAATATCGGGCCAGGTGTTGTTCGAAACGAACATCGCCGCGCAGGGTGCCAGCACGCCTGCACGGCCGATGGGTTGTTCAGTCGGTAGGCACTACGTTATCCAACGCTTTATTCACGGCCAATTCCCCCAGCATGACCACCTGCGCGATGCCCAACAGGGTATTGCGCCGTGAGCCCTCCAGCATTCCGGAGAAATCCCCGAGCATCACCGTGGCCGAGGCCAGGGATTCGCAGGCATTGACCAGCAGGGATTCGGTGTCGGATTCCGGGTTGACCATAAACAGGGTGTTTGGACTGTAGGGCGCGGCATTAACCTTGGCCGGCGCGAGGTAATGATCGAGCGCGCGCTCTGCGGCGTCGTGCAGTTTTTTTGAATTAAAGGATTCGTAAGGCGAAACCGGGTCGGTGACCGGCGGATGGGACGGTGTCTGTGACATCAGCTGAAACTCCGATGAGCGCCGCTTGAGCGTCTGAGTATGAGAATGCCGCGCCACGGCTGTGGCGCGTCCGCTGGCAGAGGGAGCGTGCCCCCTTCTGCCTGGGTTGCCGGCTAGTTCGACACGCGTCGGCTGTCGAGCACGCGATTGACGATCAGCTCACTCAACATGATCACCTGCTGCAACATCAGCAGCGATCGACGCTGTGGGTGGTCGATCACCCCACTGATTTCGCGGGCCATGTCGTTGGCGGCGGCCAGCGATTCACAGGCTTCGACGAGCAGCGTTTCCTCGTCCACCGTGGGATCGATGAGAAAGATCCTGCCCGGCTGGCGCTTGGGAATGGTGGTTTTGAGCGTCTGAGGGTCGAGGTAAAAGTTGATGGCACGAGCGGCCGCATCTTTTATTCGCTGGGGTTCCAGAGCGGGGTCGTACGGGATTGAATCGGCTTCTGGCGGGTTTGGGGTTACTTTGAACATTGATGAAGCTCCTAACACATTTAAGGGAGGCTTCACCCTTTCGCTACCAAACGAAGGGTGGCGGCCATGCACAGGTTGGTAGACCGGGTGTTAGGATCCGGCGCGCCCTAGGACGCCCTATACATGGCCACCGCAAATCCGAGACAGAAATCTCGACGGCAGATCTGTATATCTAACACTGCGGGCTACCAAACCCGATCACCTATTTCAGTGACCGACAAACGATAGGACCCGCAGCCTAGACGCACAAGCCGGCGGATTCTGAAGTACCCGTAGGCAGCGGCGCAAGGCGTTGTAGGCTTTTTGGAGTAACAGTCGGTGTAATTTAAACGTGATTGCCAAGTCGTGTTTATGCGCTTGACGCGCCTGACTCATATCACCTTTCTGGATGGAGGAGGCCCGAATCTGTTTAGGCCGATCTCAAGGCCGTTGCGCCATGAGCCGGAGACTTTTGAAGCAAGTCGCGTCGTAGACGAGCTTTTCGGCTCTTCCACTGTTGGCCGTAGAGCAGCAGAAAAACGCCTCGGCTGGCAGGTGAAAAAATTACCTGCCAGCACTGGGATCACAAATGACATAGCGCTTAGTCTGCTTTGAAAACGAACTCAAAACCGATTCCCACTTTTCTCAGGAGCTCAGCCACGCGCTCGAAGAACAATTTCCCCTGCTCCGAAACCTCGTACTTGCCGTAAACACGGATTACAAGTGACTTGCCGAGTGCAGCGGGAATCTTGTTATCGATCTCACCGCTTTCGATGAAAGCGATGTAGCCGTTTATCTTCCGTTGTAGCGCGAGCAGGTGCTCGGCTTGTAGGGTCTTATTGCCCCATTCTAGGTGGTCAGCGATGCCCAGGATGATGGTGCCACTGTCCGATTTGGGGATTCCCCACCTATCGATAATGTTCGGGTCTGTTAAGGACACTGCGGATCCTTGGCCTCCAGCCGATTTGTTCAATCCCTCTGAGGGAACCGAGCTACAGCTCTGTGGCTTGCCGCCCTTTGCTTTGCTTTGCTTTAGCTCTACTAGCTCACACGCCTAGTGTCGAACGGCAAAATCGTCCTTAAGCACAAATTCCATTCCGATGCCTACGCCTTTGAGTACCTCGGTCACGCGGTCGATAAAGGTTGCACCTTGCTCAGGCAGCTCATATAAACCATTGATGCGAATTTTCGGATTCTTGCCCTTGGCTGGCGGATAGCTTTCCAGCAGTTCGCCGCTCTCGATGAAGGCGATGTAGGTGTTGATCTTTTCTTGTAGCAGCAACAGGTGTTCACCCTGTTGGGCTTTGTCGCCCCATTCCAAGTGATCAGTGATGACGAGTACGACATTGTCGGGTTCCCACTCGGGCACTGCGATGATGTCGACGACTTTTGTTTCGGTGATGGACATGTCTGCTCCCTCAGAGGGTCAGGTCGAATGATGTCGACTCTGGTAGGTGGGATTCGGGTACCTCCGGTGAAGCCGGGTTTACCTTTGCCGACGACGGTTGCGCCGGTCTTTTCTATTTCTGGAGAGCCCAATTTCTGATTGCGCGTCAGTGGCGCTGTTTCCGAAGATTTGCATTCGACGCAGGAGATATTGCCGTCCGCATCGCGGCCCATCATATCAATGCGCGTGCGTACACCGCTGTCGGTTTTGACGGTGACCTCACGAGCGGCTTCAGGTTTGATCTTACTGAATTCGTCAAAGGACGCTTCTTCGAACGCTTTGCCCTTTTGCTTATTCTTCTCTAGCTGCGTGCTGAGCACGATGTAGATGGGCTCAATCCCCGCATCCTCCGGGAACCAGATGATCGCATCCTGGAACTCAGGTGGGTGCGCGGGGTTGGCCAGCAGCGTGTCCGACTGTGGTGTCGGCGGATAGACCCAGACGGGAGGTAGCTGAGGTGCACCTTCCAGCGCTGGGATCCCCAGCACTCCATCCGGGCTTGCTCCGGGTGTCCAGGTCAGACCGATGCCGTTGCCGATGTCGGCGATGTATTTTTCGCCGTCTTTCTGCGCTTTGATGACCGGTACATTTTCCCAGTCCTTCTTGCCACCGGTGTAAAAGCCGTAGGCGTTGACGGAGCCGTCCGGCAACGTTTTTACGTTGACACGAACACGCGTTCGGCCGGTTTCAAGCGTGGCGTATTGCTCGTCCTTATAGAAGGCACTGTCCGGGGCGATGCTGGTGTTGGGCATCAATAGCGCCACCGTGCCCACGGCAGCGCCTGCTGCCATGGCGCCTGCGCCGTCGAGTAGGCCTAGCGCGAGTGAGCCACCCAGCCTTTGGGCAACGGCACCGCCGGTTGCGGAGCCGCCGACAAACTGGAGGGACGTGCCTTCGGCGGTAATCGCTGCGCCAGTGGCCAAAAGGCCCATAGCCCGTAATCGGCAAGTTTTTCAACTGGGACGAACCCTGTCGGGTTGCTGTGGTTGATTTCGCCGTCGGGCAGGTTGCAGCTTTTGGCGAAGACGCAGCCCTTGAGGTCGGGTTTCGCGTCTGGCGCGGGCGAGAGTTCTTTATATTGCGCCCAGTGCTGGGCGTTCAGGTCAACGGGTTCGACGCCGGTGTTGCGGTAACCCTTGGGTGGGTTTGGGACGTAGCCGCTCAATCCTTGGTTCCTTGTTCTGGTCCTTTTGAACGGGGAGAAGGGTGACAGGCGGAGTTTGCAGTGGCAATTAGTGGCGCTTTGATTCTAGATTTTGAGGTGCCTCTCATTTCCGTGTGATCAAGTCAGCGCTGGAGGGAAACGGGATAGCTCAACTACTTCGGTCATCTCTGAGCTCCCCCTCTCCCCAACAAGAGGGAGCCGAGCGTGTTGTCTTCTGTCATACATCGACATGATCGACCAAGTCGATTATGGGTCGATAAATCCAGGCGACAGGCAATTCAATGCGCTGACGGCCTTATCAAGTGTTTTCAGATTTAAGCAGTGCAACCTCGACCCAGGCAATTAACTCGTGCGCCGCAAAGGGTTTACGCACGCAGGCGACGACATCGGTTTCCCGGGACTTGGCGCAAAGCAAATCGCTCTGATGCGCCGACACAAAAATCACCGGCATCCCCCAGCCTCGAGCCCGCAGCGCAGCATGCATCTGCAAACCCGTCATGCCCGGCATCTGAATATCGGAAATCAGACAATCAGTCTGCGCCGGCCCGTCCGATGCAAGGTATTGCGCAGGCCCCGCATAGCTGAGCACCTCGTAACTGCAAGCCCTCAGCAAACTGCTCAGCGACGTTCGCATGGCCTCGTCGTCGTCCACTACCGCAATGACATGCGTCTTGTGCATAACGCTCCCGGGCCGGGCGGCCGAGCTGGGTGACTCCTGTCGTTCTTGCACCATACGCCGATGGCCAGCGGGCAAAACTATACCTAGGTATAGCAGTTCAGCCTTCGCGGCTGAAGCGGCTGCGGTAGTCGCGGGGGGAAATCGACAGATGGCGCTGGAAGCAGGCGCGCAGGCGTTCTTCATCGCTGAAGCCGCAGAGGCGGGCGATTCGATCGATTTTGTGCGGGGAGTTTTCCAGCAGGCGTTTGGCGGCTTCGAGGCGGAACAGTTCAAGCGCTTTCGACGGTGTGCGCCCGGTGCGTGATTTGTAGACCCGCGTGAAGTTGCGCAGGCTCATCGCGGCTTGCTCGGCCAGACGTTGCACGGTCAGGTTGGGATCGCCGAGGCGGTCCATCAGCCACAGATGCAGATCATCGAACAGCGAACCGTCCTGCGCCTGCGATTGCAGCAGCGTGCTGTATTGCGCCTGACCGCCGGGACGTTTGATGTAAACCACCAGTTCCCGCGCGACCTGTAGCGTCACTTCGCGGCCGCAATCGGCCTCGACCAGCGCCAGCGCCAGATCGATGCCGGCGGTCACTCCGGCCGAAGTCCAGACCTTGCCCTGCTGAATGAAAATCGCATCGACATCCACCTCGATCGCGGGAAAGCGATCACGCAGGGCGTCGCACATCGCCCAGTGGGTGGCGGCCCGTCGGCCGTCAAGCAAACCGGCCTGCGCCAGCAGGAAGGCGCCGCTGCACACGGAAACCACGCTGCGGGCGAGGTGGGCATGATCCCGTAGCCAGTCGCTCAGTTCGCGGTGCTCGTCGAGGCTTTGGCAGATGTCCGGCGCGCCGGGCACGACCAGCGTGTCCAGTGCGGCGATGTTCAGTGTGCTCAACGCCTGGGTATCGATGGGCAGGCCTTCGACAGTCTGGATCAAGCCGCCGGTGAGGCTGGCGGTGTGCAGTTGATAACCCGGCTGCCCGCGCTCGGCCAA
>Ga0157371_10002513_pt1 | contig 17424 bp, 12 predicted proteins | sample C45metaG_FD_113462 | JGI IMG/M metagenome (GOLD analysis project Ga0157371, IMG submission 113462) | Corn rhizosphere microbial communities from Kellogg Biological Station, Michigan, USA - C4-5 metaG | ecosystem: Host-associated > Plants > Roots > Rhizosphere > Soil | place: USA: Michigan...
CATACCGAAGGTACGGGCTACGTACGGGATGATCGGCACGAGGCGCGGGCCGATTTCCTTGTCCGTGACCATCTGCGCGAGGATCCGCACGAAGGCCATGGTGGTGGAGATTTCACGGTCGCCCGAGCCGTCGAGGATGGCCTTGAGGGTATCCAGTGGCGGAGTCGGGACGCTGAAGCTCTTGGCGCGACGCTGCGGCACGAAACCGCCCAGTGCGGCACGACGCTCGCTCAGGTAGCGGGCTTCGGCGCTGCCTTCTTCTGGCTTGAAGAACGGCAGGTTCTCGATGTCGTCGTCTTTCACCGGAATGTCGAAACGGTCGCGGAACAGCTTCAGGCTGTCGACGTCGACTTTCTTGGTGTTGTGCGCGGTGTTCTTCGCTTCGCCGGCGCCGGTGCCATAACCCTTGATGGTCTTGGCCAGGATGACGGTCGGCTGCTCTTTGTGGTTGACCGCCTCGTGGTAGGCCGCATAGACCTTGTACGGGTCATGGCCGCCACGGTTGAGTTTCCAGATCTCGTCGTCGGACAGATCGGCAACCATCGCCTTGAGTTCAGGGGTATTGAAGAAGTGCTCACGGACGAACGCACCGTCCTTGGCCTTGTAGTTCTGGTACTCGCCGTCGATGACTTCGTCCATGCGGCGCTGCAGGATGCCGTCGACGTCCTTGGCCAGCAGTGGGTCCCAGAAACGGCCCCAGACCACCTTGTTGACGTTCCACTGGGCGCCACGGAACACGCCTTCGAGTTCCTGGATGATCTTGCCGTTGCCGCGAACCGGGCCGTCGAGGCGCTGCAGGTTGCAGTTGATGACGAAGATCAGGTTGTCCAGCTTCTCGCGACCGGCCAGCGAAATCGCACCCAGCGATTCCGGCTCGTCGCACTCGCCGTCACCCATGAAGCACCAGATCTTCTGCTTGCCTTCCGGGATGTAGCCGCGGCTTTCCAGGTACTTCATGAAGCGCGCCTGGTAGATCGCCTGAATCGGGCCAAGGCCCATGGACACGGTGGGGAACTGCCAGAAGTCGGGCATCAGCCAAGGGTGCGGATAGGACGACAGTCCCTTGCCGTCGACTTCCTGGCGGAAGTTGTTCATCTGGTCTTCGGTCAACCGGCCTTCCATGAAGGCACGGGCGTACACGCCAGGCGAGGCGTGGCCCTGGAAGTAGATCAGGTCGCCGCCATGCTCGTCGGTCGGGGCCTGGAAGAAGTAGTTGAAACCGATGTCATACAGGGTCGCGCTGGAGGCGAAGCTGGAGATGTGGCCGCCCAGATCCGAATCTTTCAGGTTGGTGCGCATCACCATCGCCAACGCGTTCCAGCGTACCAGCGAGCGAATGCGGCGTTCCATGAACAGGTCGCCGGGCATGCGTGCTTCGTGGGTCACGGGAATGGTGTTGCGGTAGGGCGTGTTGATGGCGTACGGCAGCTTGGAGCCACTGCGGGTGGCCAGTTCGCCCATACGGGTCATCAGATAGTGAGCGCGGTCTTCGCCTTCTTTGTCGAGAACCGACTCCAGGGCGTCCAGCCATTCCTGGGTTTCGACGGGATCGAGGTCTTGCATGGCTTGCTCCAGGGCGGAAAGGCTTCCAGAATCGAAGCCTGAGTTTGCGACTGGCCTTGTGGGCAGACGATATTGAATTCTTGGATGACCGGAGGGATTTTCCGGCGGCGTGTAGTTTTACTACAAATCCAACGCCATTTCATGCTTTTACACTTTAGGGGTGGTAGCAAAGCTACAGAGAACGGACGGATGGTCTCCTGTCAGGTTGTGAGGTAGATCGGTACCAGCGGTTAAATATAACCAGTAGAAGGGTCGGTTGTGATGAATTCTGCCAAAAGCCACATGATTTCAGCTATTTGTAACTTTTGTATGACAGTCCAACCCGGCCTGGTAAACGCACCGGCGACGCTCCTGCGCGGCGGCGTGCCGATCAAGGATAGACCATGAGCCTGCCTGAGCGGATCGATCTTCCTGCCGGCCTCGAACCTTTAGTCAGTCGCAACCGGGAGTCGTTCAAGGCAGCCTTGGCCGCTGCGGGGCTGGTGGATCGGCTCGGCGATTGGTCCGCCGAACGCTGGCAGCAATGGGATCGGGTCAGCGTGGCCAGCGACTTCGTGCTCGAGCAGGTGGTGCGCGACCCTGGCCTGCTGATCGATCTGGCGGCGAGCGGCGAGCTGGATCGCGCATTCGCCGCCGGAGAGTTGTGTCAGCACGTTGCAGAAGCAGCACAAGCCGCCATCAGCGAGGATGAACTCGGCCGGTACCTGCGCCGCCAGCGCAATCGCCAGCAGGTGCGCATCGTCTGGCGCGACCTGACCCGTCAGGCCGACCTGACCCAGACCTGTCGCGACCTGTCCGACATGGCCGACGCCTGTATCGACCAGGCCTACCGCTGGTTGTACCCGCGCCATTGCCAACAGTTCGGAACCCCCGTAGGCCGCCGCAGTGGCCTGCCGCAACAGATGGTCATCCTGGGCATGGGCAAGTTGGGCGCGGTCGAGCTGAACCTGTCGTCGGACATCGACCTGATCTTCGGCTACCCCGAAGGGGGCGAGACCGAGGGCGTCAAGCGTCCCTTGGACAACCAGGAATTCTTCATTCGCCTGGGGCAGCGCCTGATCAAGGCGCTGGACCCGGTGACCGTCGACGGTTTCGTTTTCCGCGTCGACATGCGCCTGCGGCCCTACGGATCGGCCGGTGCGCTGGTGCTCAGCTTCAATGCGTTGGAGCAGTACTACCAGGATCAGGGCCGCGATTGGGAGCGTTACGCCATGATCAAGGCCCGTGTGGTGGCCGGCGATCAAGCCAGTGGCGCGCAGTTGCTGGAAATGCTGCGGCCCTTCGTGTATCGGCGCTATCTGGATTTCTCGGCCATCGAAGCCCTGCGCACCATGAAGCAACTGATCCAGCAGGAAGTGCGGCGCAAGGGCATGGCCGAAAACATCAAGCTGGGGTCGGGTGGCATCCGTGAAGTCGAATTCATCGCCCAGGCGTTCCAGCTCATCCATGGTGGCCGCGACCTCAGCCTGCAACAGCGCCCGTTGCTGGGTGTGCTCGCCACCCTCGAGGGGCAGGGCTACCTGCCGGCAACGGTGATCGATGAACTGCGCGAGGGCTATCAGTTTCTGCGCTATACCGAGCACGCGATCCAGGCCATCGCCGACAAGCAGACCCAGATGCTGCCGGACAACGAGCAGGACCGGGCCCGCATCGCCTTCATGCTCGGGTTCCCCGACTGGCCGGCCTTCCATGCACAACTGATGCAGTGGCGCGGGCGCATCGACTGGCATTTCCGCCAACTGATCGCCGACCCTGACGAAGAGTCGGGCGACCTGCAGGACGGTGAAATGGTGGTGGGCGGCGAATGGCTGCCCTTGTGGGAGGAGGCGCAGGACGAGGAGGCGGCCGGCCGCCAGTTGGCCGACGCCGGTTTCAACGATGCGCCGCGCGCCCTGCGCCGCCTTGCCGACCTGCGCGGCAGCCCGCAGTTGCGCGCGATGCAGCGCCTGGGCCGCGAGCGTCTGGACGCGTTCATTCCACGCCTGCTGGCGCAGGCCGTCGAGCACGACGATCCGGACCTGGTGCTGGAACGCGTGCTGCCGCTGGTCGAAGCCGTGGCGCGGCGCTCGGCCTACCTCGTTCTGCTCACCGAGAACCCGGACGCCCTGCGGCGCCTGCTGACGCTGTGCGCCGCCAGCCCGTGGATCGCGGAGCAGATTACCCGCTTCCCATTGTTGCTCGACGAGTTGCTCAATGAAGGACGCCTGTTCAGCCCGCCTCTGGCGCCGGAGCTGGCGGCCGAGCTGAACGAGCGGCTGACGCGCATTCCCGAAGACGACCTCGAGCAACAGATGGAGGCCCTGCGCCATTTCAAGCTGGCGCACAACCTGCGCGTCGCCGCCTCGGAGATCAATGGCAGCCTGGAACTGATGAAGGTCAGCGATTACCTGACCTGGCTCGCCGAAGCCATTCTCGCCCAGGTGCTGGCCCTGGCCTGGCGCCAGACCGTCGCTCGCCACGGCATGCCCCGCCGCCCCGATGGCAGCGCTGGCGATCCCGGTTTCGTGATCGTGGGGTATGGCAAGGTGGGCGGCATCGAGCTGGGACACAGTTCGGACCTGGACCTGGTGTTCATTCACGACGGCGACCCGAACTGCGATACCGACGGCGCCAAGCCGATCGACAGCGCGCAGTTCTACACCCGGCTGGGCCAGCGCATCATTCACCTGCTGACGGCTCAGACCAACTCGGGCCAGCTCTACGAAGTCGACATGCGCCTGCGCCCCTCCGGCGCCGCCGGCCTGCTGGTCAGCTCGCTGGGCGCGTTCGCCCGCTATCAGGAAAACGAAGCCTGGACGTGGGAACACCAGGCCCTGGTGCGTGCCCGCGTGCTGGTCGGTTGCCCGCACGTGGCGCAGGGTTTCGAAGCGGTGCGGGCAAACGTGCTGGGCCGCCAGCGCGACTTGCCCAGGCTGCAGGCCGAAGTCAGCGAAATGCGCAGCAAGATGCGCGACAACCTCGGGACCCGATTGACCGCCGCCGGCACCGCTGCCAACGCCTATGACGCGGGCGTGCCCTTCGACCTCAAGCAGGATGCCGGAGGTATCGTCGATATCGAATTTATGGTGCAATACGCGGCTCTTGCCGGGTCCAGAGAGCACCCGGCGTTACTCCGCTACACCGATAACATCCGGATTCTGGAAGGCCTCGAGCAGGCCGGGCTGATGTCTGCAGCCGATGCCGGCCTGCTGCGCGAAGCCTATAAAGCCTATCGCTCGGTGGCGCACCGGCAGGCCTTGCAGAAGCAGGCCGGCGTGATCGCTGGCGATCAATTCGTCAGCCAGCGGCAGGAAGTCAGGCGAATATGGACCCGGTTGGGCCTTGGATGACCGCGCGGTGCCCCGCCCCATAAGGGCGTCGGTGGCGCCTGATCAATTCGAACCGGGGAGGGCGGCGGCGACACCCAAGGCTGCGACCTCCCCGATTGTTTCTGGAAGACTATGAGAATTCTGATCATTGGACCCAGTTGGGTCGGTGACATGGTGATGGCCCAGACACTGTTCCAGTGCCTCAAGCAGGTCCATCCGGAGTGCGCGATCGACGTTCTGGCCCCGGAATGGAGCCGGCCGATCCTCGAGCGCATGCCGCAAGTGCGCCAGGCGCTGAGCTTCCCCCTGGGCCACGGTGCCCTGGAGCTGGCGACGCGGCGCAAGATCGGCAAGCAGTTGGCCGGCCAGTACGACCAGGCGATTCTGCTGCCCAACTCGTTGAAGTCGGCGCTGGTGCCGTTCTTCGCCGGCATCCCCAGGCGCACCGGCTGGCGGGGCGAGTTTCGCTATGGCCTGCTCAACGACGTGCGCGCCCTGGACAAACAACGCTACCCATTGATGATCGAGCGCTTCATGGCGCTGGCCTATGCGCCCGGCACGACACTGCCGCAACCCTATCCGCGCCCCGCCTTGCGCATCGACCCGGCCAGCCGCGCAGCAGCGCTGGCCAAATTCGGGCTGGACCTGGACCGGCCAGTATTGGCCTTGTGCCCCGGTGCCGAGTTCGGCGAGGCCAAGCGCTGGCCCGCCGAGCACTATGCCCAGGTGGCCGAAGCGAAGATTCGCGAAGGCTGGCAGGTCTGGCTGTTCGGCTCCAAAAAAGATCACCCGGTGGGCGAGGACATTCGCGGGCGACTGATTCCCGGGTTGCGCGAAGAGGTCTACAACCTCAGTGGCGAGACCGCCCTGGCCGAGGCCATCGACCTGATGTCCTGCGCCGACGCCGTGGTGTCCAACGACTCGGGCCTGATGCACGTCGCCGCTGCGCTCAATCGCCCCTTGGTGGCGGTCTACGGCTCCACGTCCCCCGGCTTCACTCCGCCATTGGCCGAACAGGTCGAAGTGGTGCGCCTGGGCCTTGATTGCAGCCCGTGCTTCGAGCGCACCTGCCGCTTCGGTCACTACAACTGCCTGCGCCTGCTGGAGCCGCATCGCGTCAGTGACGCCTTGCAGCACCTGGAAGGGCCACAGGTGGTCGAACTCACGGTCGGGGCAGATTGAAGTGCGGGTATTGCTGATCAAAACCTCGTCCCTGGGCGACGTCATCCACACCTTGCCGGCGCTGACCGATGCGCTGCGTGCGGTGCCGGGTATCCGGTTCGACTGGGTGGTGGAGGAAGGTTTCGCGGAAATTCCGCGCTGGCACCCGGCGGTCGATCAGGTCATTCCGGTGGCCATCCGGCGTTGGCGTAAGCACCTCTGGCAAACGATCAAGAGCGGCGAATGGCGCCAGTTCAAGCAGCGCGTGCGCGAGCATTCCTACGACCTGGTGATCGACGCCCAGGGGCTGGTGAAAAGCGCCTGGCTGACCCGCTCGATCAAGGCTCCGGTGGCCGGCCTGGACCGCCAGTCGGCGCGCGAGCCTTTGGCCAGTCGTTTCTACGACCGACGTTTGGCAGTCGCCCGCGGGCAGCATGCCGTCGAGCGCGTGCGGCAGTTGTTCGCCCTGGCGTTGGGCTATGACCTGCCGGCCGGCACGGGCGACTACGGCCTGGACACCTCGGCATGGGAAGGCCAGAAAACCGCAGCGCCCTATGTGATGTTCCTGCACGGCACCACCTGGGACACCAAGCACTGGCCCGAGCTGTACTGGCGGGAATTGGCCGAGCGACTGGGCCAGGCCGCCATTCAGGTGCGCCTGCCCTGGGGCAACGAGGCGGAATACGCGCGTGCCCATCGTATCGCTGCCGGGTTGAAAAACACCCAGGTGCTGCCGCGGTTGAACCTGGCAGGGGTGGCCCAGGCACTGGCCGGTGCGCGTGCCTGCGTAGCGGTGGACACCGGTCTCGGCCACCTGGCCGCCGCCCTGGACGTGCCGACGCTTTCGCTGTTCGGCCCCACCAACGTCGGCCTGACGGGCGCCTACGGTGGCGGTCAGTTGCACCTGGCCAGCGATTTTCCGTGCGCGCCCTGTCTGCAGAAAAAGTGCACCTATCAGCCGACGCCCGAAGACCAGCGTCGGTTCGACCTCAAGCGCGAGTGGCCGCTGTGCTTCACCCGCCTCAACCCTGAGCGCGTGGCAAGCCGCTTGAGCGCCGTTTTACTGGCCGAGGATCTTCGCTGATGCAGTTGGCATTCGTGCTGTACAAATATTTTCCCTTCGGCGGCCTGCAGCGTGACTTCATGCGCATTGCCCTGGAATGCCAGCAGCGCGGTCACCAGATTCGGGTGTACACGTTGATCTGGGAGGGCGAAGTGCCACCCGGTTTCGAAGTCCTGGTCGCGCCGGTCAAGGCATTGTTCAATCACCGGCGCAACGAAAAGCTGCTGGCCTGGATGCAGGCCGACCTGGCCCGGCGTCCGGTCGAGCGCCTGGTGGGGTTCAACAAGATGCCGGGGCTGGACGTCTATTACGCGGCCGATGGCTGCTTCGAGGACAAGGCGCAGAACCTGCGCAACGGCTTGTACCGTCGGTGGGGCCGATATCGGCATTTCGCCGAGTACGAGCGCGCGGTCTTCGCCCCTGACTCGCGCACCCAGGTGCTGATGATTTCCGAAGTGCAGCAACCGCTGTTCATCAAGCACTACGACACGCCGCCGGAGCGCTTCCACCTGCTGCCACCGGGCATCGCCCGGGACCGCCGTGCGCCCGCCAACGCGGCCGAGGTGCGTGCGCAGTTTCGTGGCGAGTTCATGCTCGAGGACAACGAACTGCTGGTGGTGCAGATCGGTTCGGGCTTCAAGACCAAGGGCCTGGACCGCACGCTCAAGGCCCTGGCAGCGCTGCCGGGCGTCTTGAAGAAACGCGTGCGACTGATGGTGATCGGCCAGGACGACCCCAAGGTCTTCCAGTTGCAGAGTGCCACCCTGGGCCTGGGCGACCGGGTGCAGTTTCTCAAGGGGCGCAGCGATATCCCTCGGTTCCTGCTGGGCGCCGACCTGCTGATCCACCCGGCCCATAATGAAAACACCGGCACGGTGTTGCTCGAAGCAGTGGTCGCCGGCTTGCCGGTGCTGGTCAGCGCCGTGTGCGGCTATGCCCACTACATCGCCGAGGCGCAGGCCGGGCGGGTGCTGGATGAGCCTTTCGAGCAGGAGCAGTTGAACCGCTACCTGGTGCAGATGCTCGAGGACGACGCGGCGCGGGCGAGCTGGGCGGCCAACGGCCTGGCCTTTGCCGACAGCGCGGATCTCTATAGCATGCCGCAGCATGCCGCAGACGTGATTCTTGACCAGGGGCGACCATGAAACTGATGTTGGCTGAACCGTTTGAATCGCTCTGGGCCGGGCGCGACCCCTTCGCCGCCGTCGAGGCGCTGGAAGGCCAGGTCTACCGTGAGCTGGAAGGGCGTCGCACGCTGCGTACCGAAGTGGCGGGGCGCGGCTATTTCGTCAAGATTCACCGCGGGATCGGCTGGGGCGAAGTGTTCAAGAACCTGATGAGCGCCAAGTTGCCGGTGCTGGGTGCCGGCCAGGAACTGACGGCCATCCGACGCCTGCACCAGGCCGGCGTGCCCACCATGACCGCCGTGGCCTACGGCGAGCGGGGCCATAATCCGGCCGCGCAGCATTCGTTCATCGTCACCGAGGAACTGGCGCCGACCATCAGCCTGGAAGACTACTGCCGCGACTGGCCGCAACAGCCCCCTTCGCCTGCACTCAAGCGGGCGCTGATCGCCGAAGTGGCGCGCATGACCGGCACCATGCACCGTGCCGGCGTCAACCATCGTGACTGCTACATCTGCCATTTCCTGCTGCACACCGACACGCCGGTGACCGCCACCGATTTCAAGTTGTCGGTGATCGACCTGCACCGCGCGCAGACGCGTGCGGCGGTGCCCCTGCGCTGGCGCGACAAGGACCTGGCGGCGCTGTACTACTCGGCGCTCGACATTGGCCTGACCCGGCGCGACAAGCTGCGCTTTTTGCGCGATTACTTCCGCCTGCCGCTGCGCCAGATCGTGGCGCACGAGGCCGCACTGCTGCAGCGCCTGGAGCGCAAGGCGGAAAAACTCCTGCAGCGCAAGATCCGCTACGGGAATGCACTCTGATGGCGGGTTGGACGCTTGAGCCGGCCTATGCCGACCTGGGAGCCGACTTTGGCGACCTCGACGCCGTGTTCGCCCTGCAGGGCGAGCGCCTGACCCGCGACCCGCTGTCGGAGGTCATCCGCGTGCAGCGCAACGGCGTGAACTACTACGTCAAGCGCTACAGCGGGGCGGGCAAGGGGCTGCGTCGCTACCTGGGCCGGCCGCGCGTGAAGTCGGAGTGGCAGAACCTCAAGCGCTTCGCCAAATGGGGCATACCCACGGCAGAAGTGGTGGGCTGGGGCCTGGAGCGGCGCGGCGCGACCTACGACCGTGGCGCCTTGATCACCCGCGAACTGCCCCGCACCGAAGACCTGGCGGCACTGGCCGAGCAGGACGACCCACGGTTGCGCAATCGCCGTTGGGTGGAGCATGTCAGCGCGCAACTAGCGCGTCACACGCGCTGCCTGCATGACCACAACTTTACCCACAACGACTTGAAATGGCGCAACTTGCTGGTGGACGACCAGGGCACGCTGTTTTTCATCGACTGCCCCAATGGCGCCTTCTGGCGCGGTTTCCTGCTGCGCTACCGGATCATCAAGGACCTGGCCTGCCTGGACAAGATCGCCAAGTACCGACTGACGGCGACACAACGCCTGCGCTTCTATCTGCAGTACCGCCAGAGCCCGCGGCTGGCTGCGGCCGACAAGCCGCAAGTGCGGCGGGTGGTGAATTTTTTCGAGGGGCGTGAATGAACGATTTCTTTGCCAGCGAAGCGGCGCCGTTGTTCAAGCGCCACGGTCTGGACAGCTTTGCAGCGATCTGGGCGCTGCAGCTGGATGCGGTAGATGAACCCAACACCGGGCGTGGCGGCTGGAGCAGCGTTTACCGCCTGGAGCTCGAAGGGCAGGGCTTTTACGTCAAGCGCCAGAGCAACTACCTGACCCGCACGCTGCGCGCACCGTTGGGCGAACCGACGTTCGCTCGCGAGCTGCATAACATCGTTCGCTACCAGAAACTCGGCATTCCCGCCTTGCAGGCGGTGTTCTACGGGCAGCGGCGCGAGGCCGGCCAACTGCGTGCGGTGCTGGTGACCCGCGCCCTGGACAGCTGGACCGACCTGGACACGCTGCTCGAAGGCTGGGCACAACTTGCCCCGGCGCAGCAGCAGGCTATTCTTCAGGCCACGGGCAAACTGGCCCGCACGGTGCATGCCGCAGGCCAGGTGCACGGTTGCTTCTACCCCAAGCACATCTTCCTGCGCGAAGCGTCGCGCCACTATGACGCCCAATTGATCGACCTGGAAAAAACCCGACCCCTGCTGTTCGGTCAGCGCGACCGGGTACGTGACCTGGAACCCTTGCTGCGGCGCGCCGGGGCCTGGCAGCAGGCGCAGGTGCGCGTGTTGTTGGCCGCCTATCTGCACGCGGCGGCGGACAGCCCGCAGGTCGACGCCTGGGTCGCGCAGCTCGACCGCCGCCGCAGCCAGAAAGGAGCCCGCTGATGCGCTTGTCCGAACTCCAGGCGCTGGGCCGCACGCCGGCGCTGCCCCTGAGCATCGAGCTGGCGGATGCCGCCGGTGTTGCCCAGTTGCAACTGCTGAGCCTGCTGCGGGTGTTGCCGGGCCAGCGCTACGTGGGCGCTGGCGTCTGGCGTGGGCGCCCGGTACTGGCCAAGCTGCTGGTGGGCAACAAGGCCTCGCGGCACTTCCAGCGCGAACTGGCCGGGGTACGCCTGCTGGCCGGGCAAGGCCTGACCACCCCGCAGTTACTCGCCGACGGCCTGGATGCAGAAGAAGGTGGCTGGCTGCTGTTCGACTACCTCGAAGGCGCGCAGAGCCTGGCGCAGGCCTGGGCCGAGGTCGAGGGCCTGCCGGTGCTGGCCGATGAGCAACAGGCGGTGCTCGCCGAAGCGCTGACGGCCGTGGCGCAGATGCACGCCAGGGGCCTGTGGCAAGAAGACCTGCACCTGGACAACCTGCTGCGCCATCAGGGGCGGTTGTACCTGATCGATGGTGCCGGGATTCACAGTGAGCAGCCCGGCACGCCGCTGTCACGGCCCAAGGTTCTGGAAAACCTCGGCGTGCTGTTCGCCCAGTTGCCCCGTGCGCTGGACCCGTTCACCGAGGAGCTGCTGATTCATTACCTGCTGGCCAACGGCGAGCATGGCCTGCCCCTGGAGGCCCTGAACAAACAAGTGGACAAGGTGCGCGCCTGGCGGCTCAAGGATTTCCTGGCCAAGGCAGGGCGCGACTGCAGCCTGTTCAGTGTGCGCAACGGCGCCTTCGCCCTGCAGGCGGTGCGACGTGAAGAAGCGGCAGCCCTGCAACCGGTGCTGGCCGACGCCGATGCCTTGCTCGAGCAGGGGCATCTCTACAAGACCGGCGGTTCGGCCACCGTGGCCCGCGTGCAGGTCGGCGAGCGGCCGTTGGTGATCAAACGCTACAACATCAAGAACCTCGCCCACTGGCTCAAGCGCTTCTGGCGTCCAAGCCGCGCCTGGCATTCCTGGCTCGAGGGTAATCGGCTGACGTTCCTCGGGATCGCCACGCCCCGCCCCCTGGCCATGCGCGAGCCGCGCTGGCTGGGCCTGCGCCACCGCGCCTACCTGATCACCGAGTACCTGCCAGGGCCGGACATCATCGAGCGCCTTGCACCCTATGTGGACAACGGCCAGGTGCCCGAAGCCGAATTGCAGGCGCTGGACCGGCTGATTGCCGACTTGCAGCGCGAGCGCATCAGCCACGGTGATTTCAAGGGTCACAACATCATTTGGGACCAGGGCCGTTGGGCCCTGATCGATCTGGATGCCATGTGCCAGCACGGCAGTGCCAGCGTTTACGCCGCCGCCTACGCCCGCGACCGCGCCCGCCTGATGCGCAACTGGCCGCAGGACAGCGCGCTGTACCGCCTGCTCGACGCCCGCCTGCCTTGAGCCGGCGGGCCGTCTCGCCGGTGTTCTAGAACCCGTACTCCACACCTGCGCCGGCGTACCAGGCCCGGCCCGGGGCGGCCTCGTAGAACCGCAGATTGCCGTCACCGACAATCACCGATCCGACGTACTGCCGGTCCAGCAGGTTGTCCAGGCGCAGGGTCTGGTGGAAGGTCCAATGCTCGACCTGCTGCTCGAAGCGCGCGCGCCAGTTGAAGACGCTGTAGGCCGGTGCCGGTTTCTCGTTGTTGCTGTCCTCGACATACACCTTGCTGCGGTACAGGCCTTCCAGCGCCGTACTGACCCACTCGCGGGGCTGCCATTTGAGTTCGGCGAACACCGTGGTGCGGGGCACGCCCGGCAGGTTGTTGCCTTGCGATACCGCCTTGGCACTGGCGCCGCTGCCGCTGATGAAGTCGTCGTCGTAAGTGGCCTGCAGGTAGGTGTAGGCCAGTTGCGTGCTCCATTGAGCGTTCAATTGGCTGTCCACGCCCAACTCGAAGCCGCGGCGCAGGGTGCGGCCGGCGTTCTGATAGCTGGTGCGTCCGCCGTTGGCCTGGGCGACCACCACCTCGTCCTCGGTGCTGATCTGAAACACCGCCGCGTTCACACGCGTGGCCTGGCCAACACGCGCCTTGAGCCCGACCTCGAGCTGCTTGCTGGTCGCCGGCTTCAAGTCGAAATTGAAGCCTTCACTGGCCCCTGGCGCGTACGCCAGCTCGCCCTGGGTCGGCGTTTCGAAACCGCTGCCCAGGCTGACATAGCCGTGCAGGTCCGGGGTGAAGGCATACAAGGCACTGAGCGAGGGCGTGGTCTTGCGATAGGTCTTGCTGCCGCTGGCATCACCGTTGCCGAGAAAGTGATCGTCCACGTCCAGTTGCAGGGCGCTGTGGCGCAGGCCGGCCTGCAGCGTCCAGTCCCCCAGCAGCCAGTTGGCCTGCACGAACGGGTCGAGGCTGGTGGCGGTGTCGATTTCATCGCGGCGCTTTTCACCCTTGATGCCCAGGCTGTCACCGACGAAATTCTGGTAGCCCGTGCGGTCGTCGCGGCTCTGGTCATAGTCCAGCCCGGTAATGATCGTCAGCTCGCCGGGGGCGGCGGTGATCGGTTGCAGCCAGTGAACGTTGCCTCCGTAAAACCGCCGGTCGAACTGGACGACACCGCCACCGCGCGCGTTCGCTGGCGTACCGCGGGGTATCGACAGGTATTGAATGACGCTGCGGGTGCCGGCGTAGGCGTTGACCTGCAAGGTGGCCTCGCCCATGAAGCGCTGGTAATTCGCCCCCACTTGCTGGTGGTCGATGCTTTTACGGGTGTCGTAGGCCAGCGCGTTGGCCGTGACCGAGCGCGGGTCGGCCCGGTAGCCCGCCCAGGTCTGCCCCAGTGGGTCCTGGGTGCCATTGTGCTCCAGGCTGCTGAAGATCAGCGCCAGCGTGCTGTCCGCGTCCGGACGCAGGTTGAGCTTGGCGAAGGTCTGGTCGCGCCGCGCCGCACTGTGGTCACGATAACCGTCAGTGTCCATGCGCGAGGCGTCCAGCACGAACCCCACGCCGTCCACTGCACCTTCGGCATTCAGGTGCTGTTTGCTCAGGCCGTCGCTGCCGATCAGGGTCTCGGCGCCGATGCGCGGCGGTCCTTCGCCGTCGCGCGAGAACAGCTGGATGACGCCCCCCGCATTGCTGCCGTACAACGTCGCCGCCGGGCCGCGCAACACCTCGATGCGCTCGGCCGTGTCGAGATTGAAGGTGGCTGCCTGACCCTGACCGTCCGGGGTACTGGCCGGAATGCCATCAGCGATCAGCTTCAATCCCCGCACACCGAACGCCGAGCGCGCGCCGAACCCGCGCGAAGAAATCTGCAGGTCCTGGGCATAGTTCTGCCGGTTCTGCACCACCAGCCCGGGGACCCGGGACAGCACTTCGGAAGCATTGATACCCAACTGGCCATCGCTGATCTGCTCGCGCTCGATGCTGTTGACCGAGTAAGGCAGGTCGAAGGTGCTGCCAGCGCTGCGCGAGCCACTGACCACGGTGGAATCGAGTACGATCACGGACGGCTCGGCCCACGCTGGCGCGTGCCAGGTCAGACCGCCGACCACCAGGCAGCGCAGCAGAAGGGTAGGGGACAGAGGAGCGTTCATCAGGGCAGCAAGGTTCCATGGGTGGGCTGGAAAAGTGCTGGCAGTCTAGCGGCTCTGTAGGAGAGCAGGGGCGATTTGAGGGGAAAACAGCTCTTAGCGTTTGCGGGGCGGTGCCCCCACGCAGGCTTACCTTCCAGGCCCATGGATGCAGGGGTTGACCGGTGCAATGGCAGGCCTGGGCGTGTCTCGGTCATTCATCAAATCGGGTTGACACGCAGGTCACCTTCTATATTCTTGCTCGGGAGGACTGCAATCGCGCATTCGTCGGGCTTGGACACCAGTGTTTTGTCCCCCCGCATTTTTGGCAGCAGAGAAAACTGGTTTCTCTGAAGTAGTGACGACAGGCATCGCCGGTCGGATTCTGAACCCAAGGTCGGTGATGGCCTGGAGCTAAAGAATCGCTGCGACTACTCCTCCCTGACACTTCAAAGGCGCCCGACGGGCGCCTTTTTCATTTCACGGTGTCTCGTCACAAGAGACATCCGCTCTTTTGACAAGCCGCCGAGGGATCTGCCCGACCAACGTGCCTTGCGGACGCCGTTGGGGGTACCAGGTCACTACATAATAACCAAACCCGTTATGCCTCTCATGACGGGGCTCGAGAATCAATGTACCTGTCGCGGTTCTAAGGACCGCAATACGAGGACCGCTGCGCAGCTCTTTGAATTCACAGTAAATCTGCGCGCCTGGCACGATCATTCTCGCAATGTGTGCCGAAACGCCATCAGGTGTTGTACAGCCATGCTTCAGTAAATCGTTTTGGTGGGCCTCCCAAATGTGAACCACACCAAACCCGCTATTTGCACGTCGGTGGACGCCGACACGTCGATAGACCTCTCCCCCGGGCAAATCGAATGTGTGCATGTCTGGGATGGTGCCGAAGCTGAACCCCCCATCAGGATGGGGAACGAGCACGTTTTCTTTGAGTTCAAGCAGATTGGACAAGAAAGAATCCAAATAATGGCGGGCAGTTGGACTGACGACCATTATTGTGACACGTCCGAAAAACCTGGCTACCAGCAGACCTGTGCGAATTGTTTGGCTGGCACCGCAAGAGCCTCCCTGATGTGAAACCCCATAGCCTGCAAAGTCGCTCTGCCTAAGCAGGGCCTGGTTGCAAGCCAAGCCAAACGGGAGCCAGCGGGCTACGCCGTCTTGTGCGCCGAATGCCGTGCCAGTGCCGGCAGCAGGGTCTGGTCGATGGCCTGGCGGACGGCTGGCAGCAGGGTGGCGCTGCCGACGAACATTTTCTCGACCATGCCGCGCAAGGCGCGAGCGCGGGCGTCGTCGAGGCCGCGTACTGCGCACTCGCAGGCCTGTTCGGCGGTGGCGCTGGCAGGCATTTCGAAACCCAGTGCCCTGAGCTGGGCAATCAGGTCGTGCTGGTCGATCAAATCGGCATGCATCATGTCGCTGTCCTTTATCTCAGGGCTCGATAGGACACGATTCTGTGAGCACCGGCCCGACTCGGCAAGCACCGGATGGGCCCATGGCCGGATTACGCATCGGCAGGTCGTTCCTGGGAAAGTGCTCAGCCTTTGGACAGCACAGCGCGTGCTGTCTTGTAGGCCTCGTGCTGATACTTGTTCAGCGTGCCGGGCAGTTCGAACGCGTTTTTCTTGTGGTAGGCGCTGACGGTCTGCGGCGACACCAGCGTCACTTCGCACTGATCGAGCAACTGCAGCAGCCCTTCGATCTTGAACGTGGTCGGGCCACCGGCGAATTCGCCTTTCTTGCTACGCTTCTTCACTGCCAGGCGAGTGATGGCGTGCTCCCGGACGAACGCTTGCAGCTGACCCATGAAGGCCTGCACATGGCTGGCCAGTTCGTCGTCGTCCAGGCCGATCTTCTTGATCGCCAGAGGCTGATGCCCTTGCTGAGAGGCGAGCGCGAAAATGGCTTCGCTGCCCTTGATCTCGACGCCGCAAACGGTCATTCCAGGCCTACCGACTGGAGAAACTCCGAGCGCTCGTCGCTTTTCTGCGCCACGCAATCGTTTTGCGCAATGTCGTAGGCGCGAGTGCCCTTGGCCGAGTTGACCGTGTACAGAGTGCAATCGGCGTCGCGGGACTTGGCCCACAGGTCCTGGGCGGTCTTGAGGCGCGCCTTGAAATCTTCCGACAGTGCCGAGCCTTTGGGGATCTGACCGTTGATGCGGTCGATCAGGTCGGCATACGACGCGCTCATCTCGGCTTCCGAGGTCTTGCGGTTATACGCCGAGCATTCCAGGCTTTGCTGGTCGTTTTCCACATTGTCGCAGGGCGTCGGGCCGTCGACTTCGTCGGCATGGGCGCCAACGGCCAGCAAGGCCAGTGCCAAAAACGTCAGTCTCATGATCAATCCCCAAGCGGTCAGCCGAAACGATGCCGGCGATTCTGTCTCAGGCCGCGGCTAAATGACAGCCTGTAACCGGGGTTGGCGAGATATTTCATGGTTCGCGCCTGCCGCCTTTCCTGGCAAAACTCACCCCTTGACGCTTTCGGCAATTCCCCTGTCGTTTTTGCATCCGGTTCGGTGGTCGCGCAAGCATATGCTGGCCCCAAAGCGCCGGCAGACGATTCGGCGCAGGAATCAGCGAAAAAAGGGGACAGCCTGATGAGCCCAGCCGAATTGCACGCCGACAGTATCGTTATCGACGGGCTGATCATTGCCAAGTGGAACCGTGAGCTGTTCGAAGACATGCGCAAGGGCGGCTTGACCGCGGCCAACTGCACTGTGTCGGTATGGGAAGGCTTCCAGGCCACCGTCGACAGCATCTGCAGCAGCCAGAAACTGATGCGCGAGAACAGCGACCTGGTGATGCCCGTGCGCACCACCGCCGACATCCGCAAGGCCAAGGAGCTGGGCAAGACCGGCATCCTGTTCGGCTTTCAGAATGCCCACGCCTACGAAGACAAGATCGGCTATGTGGAGGTCTTCAAACAGCTGGGCGTCGGTATCGTGCAGATGTGCTACAACACCCAGAACCTGGTCGGCACCGGCTGCTACGAGCGTGACGGCGGGTTGTCCGGCTTCGGTCGCGAGATCGTCGCCGAAATGAACCGGGTCGGGGTGATGTGCGACCTGTCGCACGTCGGCTCGAAAACCTCCGAGGAAGTCATCCTGGAGTCCAGCAAACCGGTGTGCTACTCGCACTGCCTGCCCTCGGGCCTCAAGGAACATCCGCGCAACAAGTCCGATGCCGAACTCAAGTTCATTGCCGACCACGGCGGTTTCGTCGGCGTGACCATGTTCGCGCCGTTCCTGGCCAAGGGCATCGACTCGACCATCGACGACTACGCCGAAGCGATCGAATACACCATGAACATCGTTGGCGAAGACGCCATCGGCA
>Ga0157371_10002517_pt1 | contig 17417 bp, 6 predicted proteins | sample C45metaG_FD_113462 | JGI IMG/M metagenome (GOLD analysis project Ga0157371, IMG submission 113462) | Corn rhizosphere microbial communities from Kellogg Biological Station, Michigan, USA - C4-5 metaG | ecosystem: Host-associated > Plants > Roots > Rhizosphere > Soil | place: USA: Michigan...
CTGTTGAAGCGGCTGGCCGACGCGCAGGCCGATGGCGACCCGGTCATCGCGGTGATCCGCGGTGGCGCGATCAACAACGACGGCGGCACCAAGGCCAGCTTCATGGCGCCCAGCAGCGAGGGCCAGGCCGCGGTGGTCGCGATGGCGCAGCGCAACGCCGGCGTCGACGCGCGCAGCATCTCCTACGTGGAAGCGCACGGCACGGCCACGCCGATCGGCGATCCGATCGAGGTGGAGGGCCTGGTCAAGGCGTTCCGGCGCGACACGCCGGATACCGGCTTCTGCCGCCTCGGTTCGGTCAAGAGCAACGTCGGCCACCTGGTGATCGCCGCCGGTGCGACCGGCGTGATCAAGACTGCGCTGGCGCTGGCCGAGCGGCGGATTCCGCCGAGCCTGCATTACGCCGCGGCCAACCCGGCGATCGACTTCGCCCGCTCGCCGTTCGTGGTCAACGATCGCCTGCACGACTGGACCAGCGCGCCCGGCGTACCGCGCCGCGCGGGCGTGAGTTCGTTCGGCGTGGGCGGCACCAATGCGCACGTGGTGCTGGAGGAAGCACCCGCACCGACGCCGAGCGAGGCGACCGCCGGGCCGCAACTGCTTTTGCTGTCGGCGCGCACGGCCACTGCACTGGGTACGGCGGCCACGCGGCTGGGCACGCACCTGGCGGACTCTCCGGAAGTCGAGCTTGCCGACGTGGCGTGGACGCTGGCGGTCGGACGCAAGGCCTTCGCCCATCGGCTGGCCGTGGTCACCGAGTCCGCCACCAGCGCCAGCGCGCAGCTGGCCAGCGCGGAAATCGCCGCGGCGGCGACGCGCAGCACGCCGGCGCGGGCGAGCGACGTGGTCTTCCTGTTCCCGGGCCAGGGCGCCCAGTACGCCGGCATGGGTCGCGCGCTGCATGCCAGCGAGCCGGTGTTCCGCGACGCATTCGACGCTTGCGCCAGCGCCTTGCGCAAGCAGGGCGGTTTCGACCTCGCCGCGTGCGTGTTCGCCGACGACCCGGCCGCGCTGCTGCCCACGGCGGTGATGCAGCCGGCGACGTTCGCCATCGAATACGCGCTGGCGCAGTGGTGGATGAGCCTGGGCCTCGTGCCGGCAGCGATGATCGGCCACAGCGTGGGCGAGTTCGTGGCCGCCACGCTGGCCGGCGTGTTCAGCCTGCGCGACGCGATCGCGCTGGTGGCGCGGCGCGGCGAGCTGATGCAGGCGCAGCCACCGGGCGCGATGCTGTCGGTGCGGCTGCCGCTGGATGCATTGCAGGCACGCCTGCCGGCGGATCTGGCGCTGGCAGCGGAGAACGCGCCTGGCGCCTGCGTGGTGGCCGGGCCGGCCGAGACGGTCGAGGCTTTCCGGGCGGCGCTCGAAGCGGACGGCATCGCCGCGCGCCTGCTGCAGACCTCGCACGCCTTCCATTCGGCGATGATGGAGCCGGTGCTGGCACCGTTCCGCGAGGCGCTTGCCGCCGTCGAACTGGGCCGCCCGCAGCTGCCCCTGGTGTCGACCGCGCTGGGCGACTGGCTCGACCCCGCGCAGGCCGGCTCGATCGATTACTGGACGCAGCACCTGCGCGTGCCGGTGCGCTTCTCCGGCGCGCTGGCGCGGGTGCTCGACGCGCCATCGCGCGTGCTGCTGGAAGTGGGGCCGCGCCACACGCTGACCACGCTCGCCCGACAGCAACTCGGTACCGCGCGCGAACGCATCGTCGCCGTGCCCAGCCTGGCCGATGCGGCGGACGCGGAGCGCACGGCGCTGCTGCAGGCCGCGGGCCAACTCTGGTGCCGCGGCGTGGCGCTTGATCCGGCACGACTCGACCATCGCGCGCGCCGCCGCCGCGTGCGCCTGCCCACCTATCCGTTCGAACGCCAGCGCTGCTGGCTGGATGCCGCACCCGCCACGGCGCCCGCGCCATCGTTCGCTGAACCGACACCCGTCGCCGCCGCGCCCGCGGCCGAGGAAGCCCCCATGCCGCAAGTCGCCATGCCCGCCGATCGCCGCCCCCGGCTGGTGAACCAGCTCAAGGCGGTGTTCGAGGACATCACCGGGATCGAACTGGACGACGCCGACAGCACCAGCAACTTCATCGAGCTCGGGCTGGACAGCCTGATGCTGACCCAGGTCGCGCTGCACCTGTCGCGCGTGTTCCCGGTCAAGGTGACGTTCCGCCAGTTGATGGTCGACCACGCCAGCCTGGACCGGCTGGCGGCGTTGCTGGACGAGCAGATGCCGCCGGACGCGCCGACGGCGGCGCCAGTTGCCGCGCCGGTCGCCGCCCCCGTGGCTGCGCCGACGCTCGCCGCGCCAACGCTTGCCGTGCCGGCGCTGCCGACGGCGGGAGCGGGCGGCAACGACTACGTGCGTCACGTGATCGACCAGCAGATGCAACTGATGGCACAGCAGCTGGCCTTGCTCGGGGGAACGGCGAGCGCCGCCGCACCCGTCGCGCCCGCACAGCAAGCAGCACCACCGGCCAGCGTGGCGACGCCACCGGCGGCAGCACCCGTGTCGACCAGCGCGGATCGCGACGAGGAAGCGGCGCTGGCGCACACCCGCTACGACGTCAAGAAGGCGTTCGGCGCGATCGCGCGCATCGACAACGGCCAGCTGGAACTGTCCCGCCACCAGCGCGAGCGGCTCGATCGTTTCATCGAGCGCTACGTCGCGCGGTCGCGCAAGTCCAAGCAGTACACCGAGGCGCAGCGCCCGCACATGGCCGACCCGCGCGTGGTGAACGGCTTCCGCCCGCTGACCAAGGAGATCGTCTACCCGCTGGTGGTCGAGCGCTCCAAGGGCTCGCGCCTGTGGGACCTGGACGGCAACGAATACGTGGATGCGCTGAACGGCTTCGGCATGAGCCTGTTCGGCTGGCAGCCGGATTTCGTGCTGGAGGCCATCCGCCGCCAGCTCGACCTCGGCTACGAGATCGGCCCGCAGCATCCGCTCGCCGGCGACGTGGCGCGACTGGTGTGCGAGGTCACCGGACACGACCGCGCCGCCCTGTGCAACACCGGTTCGGAAGCCGTGCTGGGTGCGCTGCGGGTCGCGCGCACGGTCACCGGGCGCAGCACCGTGGTGCTGTTCAGCGGCTCCTACCACGGCATCATCGACGAGGTGATCGTGCGCGGCACGAAGAAGCTGCGTGCGGTGCCGGCCGCGCCCGGGATCATGCGCAACACGGCGGAGAACGTGATCGTGCTGGACTACGGCACGCCGGAATCGCTGGAGATCATCCGCGCGCGCGCGCACGAGCTGGCCGCCGTGCTGATCGAGCCGGTGCAGAGCCGGCGGCCCGACTTCCAGCCGGTCGATTTCCTGCGCGAGGTGCGCAAGATCACCGCCGCGTCCGGCACGCTGTGCATCTTCGACGAGATCGTCACCGGCTTCCGCGCCCATCCCGGCGGCACCCAGGCGCTGTTCGGCATCCAGGCGGACCTTGCCACCTACGGCAAGGTGGTCGGCGGCGGTTATCCGATCGGCGTGATCGCCGGCAAGCGCGAGTTCATGGATGCGCTCGACGGCGGCAGCTGGCAGTTCGGCGACGACTCGGTGCCGACCGTGGGCGTGACCTATTTCGCCGGCACCTTCGTGCGCCACCCGCTGGCGCTGGCGGCGGCGCAGGCGGTGCTCGAACACATCAAGGAGCAGGGCGCCGGCCTGCAGGAGCGGCTCAACGCGCGCACCACGGCGATGGCCGCCGAGCTCAACGCGTTCTGCGACGAAGTCGGCGCGCCGATCGCGGTCAAGCACTTCGCGTCGTTCTGGAGGACCCAGTTCCTGGAAGAGCATCCCTTGCAGGATCTGCTGTTCGCGATGATGCGCAGCCGCGGCGTGCACATCCTGGACAACTTCCCCTGCTTCTTCACCTCCGCGCACAGCGAGGCGGATTTCCGGCAGATCACGCAGGCCTGGAAGGATTCGGTGATCGAACTGCAGGAGGCCGACTTCCTGCCGCGGCGCACCGCCACCGCCCGCACCGTGATGGACGCGCGCCAGCCGCCGCTGCCCGGCGCGCGCATCGGCCGCGAACCGGACGGGCGTCCGGCGTGGTTCGTGCAGGTTCCCGGGCAACCGGGCAGCTACACCAAGGCAAGTTGATCGCGATGAGCATCGGAACCCCAGCCAGGGACGCGGCGCTCGCCGTCGACTACGACCCCTTCGCCGACGGCACGCTGTCGCGCGTGGTGCCCAGCACCGAGCCGCAGCGCGAAATCTGGCTGGCCGACCAGCTCGGCGCCGAGGCTTCGCTGGCCTACAACGAATCGGTCTCGCTGCACTTGCGCGGCGTGCTCGATGCGGCCGCGCTGCACGCGGCGTTGCAGTCGCTGCTGGATCGGCACGATGCGCTGCGCGCCAGCTTCGGCCCGGATGGCGAAGCCCTGTGCATACGCGAGCAGGTGAGCTTCGAGCTGCCGTTGCTCGACCTGTCGGCCGCCGATCCGGCGCGGCGCGAGCAGGCCGTGGCCGAGCGTCGCGCCGCGGTGGTGGAAACCCCGTTCGCGCTGGGCCGCGACCACCTGCTGCGCGGCGAGTTGCTCCGCCTGGCGCACGACGAGCACGTGCTCATCCTCACCGCCCATCACATCGTCTGCGACGGCTGGTCGTGGTGGGTGCTGGTGCGCGAGCTGGGCACGCTGTACGCGCAGCGGCTCGGCCACGCGGTGGAGGCGCTGCCGCCGGCCGAAGCGTTCGCCGACTACGCGCTGGCCCAGGCCTGCCAGCCGGATGCCGCATACGCGCAGGACGAGCAGTACTGGCTGGCGCGCTTCGCCGGCGAGATCCCGGTGCTCGACCTGCCCACCGATCGCCCGCGCCCGGCCCGCCGCAGCTTCGGCTCCGCTCGCGAGGACTGGACGCTGGATGCGGAACTGGTCGCGGCGATCCGCCGCCTCGGCGCGCGCCAGGGCGCCAGCCTGTTCGCCACCTTGCTGGGCAGTTTCGCCGCCTTGCTGATCCGGCTGGCACACCAGTCGCGGGTGGTGATCGGCATCCCCACCGCCGGGCAGGCGATCGACGGCCACGACGCCCTGGTCGGCCACTGCGTCAACACCTTGCCGCTGCTGTTCGAGCCGGACCTGGACCGGCCCGCCGCGCTGGCCATCGAGCAGGCGCAAACCACCTTGCTCGACGCGCTGGAACACCAGCGCCTCACCTTCGGCAGCCTGCTGCGCAAGCTGCGCATCGGCCGCGACCCTTCGCGCCTGCCGCTGGTCAGCGTGATGTTCAACATCGACCAGGCGCTGGACCACGAGGACTCGGCGTTCCCCGGCCTGCAGCTGGAATTCGCCAGCAATCCGCGCCGCTACGAGAACTTCGAGCTGGCGATCAACGCGGTGCAAAGCCATGGCGAGCTGCGCCTGGAATGCCAGTACAACCGCGAGTTGTTCGACGGCGCCACGATCCGCCAGTGGCTGGGGCACTACCAGACCCTGCTGCAGGCGATGGCCGCCGACGACGACACGGCGTTCGGTCGGCTGCCGCTGCTGGCCGACATCGAGCAGCGCAAGGTGCTGGAGAAGTTCAATGCCACCCACGTCGACTATCCGGCCGGGCAGTGCATCCATGAACTGATCGAGGCGCAGGTGGCGCGCACGCCGCAGGCGATTGCCGTCAGCCATGAAGGCGCAACGCTGAGCTACGCCGGGTTGAACGAGCGGGCCAATCGGCTCGCCCATCACCTGCGCGCGTCCGGCGTGCGCCCCGACCAGCGCGTGGCGATCTGCGCCGAGCGCTCGCTGGAGCTGGTGGTCGGCCTGCTGGCCATATTGAAGGCCGGCGCGGCGTACGTGCCGCTCGACCCGGAATATCCACCCGAGCGCCTGGCCTGGATGCTGCAGGACTGCGCGCCGGCAATGCTGCTGACCCAGCAGGCGCTGGTGCCGCGGTTGGCGCCGCTGGCGCCGGCCGTGCCGCCGTTGGCGCTGGACCAGGCCGCGCCGGCATGGGCCGAGTGTGAGGCATCCAACCCGCTCGCGGCGGCAAACGGCCTGCACGACCGCCACCTCGCCTACGTGATCTACACCTCTGGCTCCACCGGCCTGCCGAAGGGTGCGATGAACGAGCATCGCGGCGTGGTCAACCGGCTGCGCTGGATGCAGGAGATGTTCGCTGTCGATGCACGCGACGTGGTGCTGCAGAAGACGCCGTGCAGTTTCGACGTCTCGGTGTGGGAGTTCTTCCTGCCGCTGATGAGCGGCGCGCGGCTGGTGATGGCGCGTGCCGGCGGCCATCGCGATCCGGCCTACCTGGCCGATACCATCCGGCGCGAGCAGGTCAGCACGATCCATTTCGTGCCTTCGATGCTGCACGCCTTCCTCGACCACGGCGATACCGCGGCGTGCGCCAGCCTCAAGCAGGTGATCTGCAGCGGCGAGGCGCTGCCGGCGGTACTGGCCGCGGCGTTTTTCCGCCAGTTGCCCGGCGTGGGCCTGCACAACCTGTACGGCCCGACCGAGGCGGCGGTGGATGTCACCGCGTGGGCGTGCGTGGCCGGCGACGACGCATCGAGCATTCCGATCGGCCGCCCGGTGGCCAACACGCGCATCTACATCCTCGATGGCTATGGCCAGCCGGTGCCGGTGGGCGTGGCCGGCGAGATCTTCATCGGCGGCGTGCAGGTCGGTCGCGGCTACCTCAACCGCGAGACGCTGACCGCCGAGCGCTTCCTGCCCGATCCGTTCGCCCACGACGCCGACGCACGCATGTACAAGACCGGCGACCTCGGTCGCTGGCGTGCGGACGGCAACATCGAATACCTCGGCCGCAACGATTTCCAGGTGAAGCTGCGCGGTTTCCGCATCGAGCTGGGCGAGATCGAACACCGCCTCGCCACGCACCCGGCGGTGGCGCAGGCGGTGGTGCTGGCGCGCGAGGATCGCCCCGGCGACATGCGCCTGGTTGCGTACATCGCCGGCGCGGCTGGCGCCAGCGCCGATCCGGCGGCGCTGTCCGCGCACCTGCGCGCGAGCCTGCCCGAGTACATGGTGCCGGCGCACTACGTGATGCTGCCGGCAATCCCGCTGTCGCCCAACGGCAAGGTCGATCGCACGCGATTGCCGGCACCCGACACGGCGGCGGGCAGCGGAGCACGCGAACAGCAGGCGCCACGCGATGAACTCGAACAGCGCGTGGCCGCAGCGATGGCCGCGACGCTCGGCGTGGACGCGCCGGGCGTGGACGACAACTTCTTCGACCTGGGCGGCCATTCGCTGCTGGCCTCGCGCTGGATCGCCCGGCTCAATCGCGAACTGGGGTTGACCCTGTCGTTGCGTGCCGCGTTCGACGCCCCCAGCGTGGCCGCGATGGCGGCGGCGATCCGCGCGCTGGGCGCCGATCCGGCCCAGGCCCGCCCGGCGCCGCCGTCGATCCCGCGGCTCGCCGATCGCGGCACCGCGCCGCTCTCGCTGATGCAGCAGCGCGTCTGGTACCTGGAGCAGCTCAATCCCGGCCAGGTGGTCTACCACGCGCCGTCCGCGCATCGCCTGCGCGGGCCGATGAACGTGGCGGCCTTCGAACAGGCGCTGCGCGACATGGTGCGGCGCCAGCCGACCTTGCGCACGGCGATCGAGCTGGACGACAAGACCGCGGTCCAGCGCATCCATGCCGAGCTCGAGATCGCGTTGCCGCTGGAGGATCTTTCCGGCGTGGACGCGGCCGGGCGCGAGGCCGTGCTGGCCCGGCGGCTGGAGGAGCTGATCGCCGAGCCGTTCGACCTGGGCACGCCGCCGCTGTTCCGGGTGAGGCTGTTCCGGCTCGCTGCGGACGAACACGTGTTCTTCTTCATGCCGCATCACGTGATCTGGGATGGCTGGTCGTTCGACCTGCTGTACGAGGAGATGTCGGCGCTGTACGCCGCGCGTGCCGCCGGCCGGGAACCTGCATTGCCGCCGCTGGCGGTCGAGTACGCCGATTTCGCCGCGTGGCATGCGCAATGGATGCGTGGCGACGAGCTGAAGCGCCAGCTGGCGCATTGGCGCAAGCGCCTGGCCGGCACGCTGGAGCCGCTGGCGTTGCCGGTCGATCGCCCGCGTCCGCCGCGCATGAGCGGCGCCGGTGCCACCGAGTGGATCCATCTGCCGGCGGACCAGGCGGCGGGCATGCGCCAGCTCGGCCAGCAGGGCCAGGGCACGCTGTTCATGGTGTTGCTGACCGCCTGGTGCGTGCTGCTGCATCGGCTCAGCGGGCAGGGCGAGGTGATCGTGAACACGCCCGTGCGCGGTCGCGACACGCCCGAGCTGGAACGGGTGATGGGCTTCTTCGTCAACGCGCTGCCGCTGCGCGTGCAGCTGGAAGACGGCGCCTCGTTCCTGGACGCGCTGCAGGCGGTGCGTGGCGTGGTGCTTGATGCGTTTGCCTGCGCCGACGTGCCGTTCGAGCAACTGGTGATCGACCTCGACCTGCGCCGCGACGACAGCCGCCCGCCGCTGAGCCAGGCGATGTTCTCGTTCCAGGACGTGCGCCTGCGCCCGGGCCGCTGGGGAGAGCTGGAACACCAGAACATCCCGGTATTCCAGCACGGCGCGGCCGACGACGTCGGGCTGTGGTTCATCGAGCACGCGCAGGGACTTTCCGGCGGCCTCACCTACAACACCGACATCTTCGACGCCGCCAGCGTGGCGCGCTGGATCGATTACCTGCGGCAGATCCTGGCGCAGGCGGTGGCCTCGCCGCAGCGCGCGCTGGGCGACATCGAGCTGATGGACGCGGCGGAACGAACGCAAGTGCTCGTGGAGTGGAATGCGACCGCGGTGGACTACGACCGCACGCTGGGCCTGCCCGCGCTGATCGAGGCGCAGATGCGCGCCGCGCCGCAACGCATCGCTGCCGAGTGCGGTGGCGAGCGCGTCGACTATGCGTGGCTCGACCAGGCCAGCCGCAACCTCGCGCTGGCGCTGGGTCGTCACGGCCTCGGTCGCGGCGACCGCGTGGGCATCTGCGTGCCGCGCAGCCTGTCGATGCTGGTGGCGGTGCTCGGCGTGTTGCGCAGTGGCGCCGCCTACGTGCCGCTGGACCCCACCTTCCCGCCGGATCGCCTGCACTACATGGCCGAGCATGCGCAGCTGCGCCATGTGCTGGTCACCGACGCGGCACTGCTGCCGGCGGCGGTCGCCGAAGGTCGCGAACTGCTCGACGTCGACGCACTGGCCGCGCAGCCGGCGGGCGAGGGCAACTTGCCGCCGGTGCACGGCGACGACACCGCCTACGTGCTGTACACCTCCGGCTCCACCGGCAAGCCCAAGGGTGTCGCCGTGCTTCACCGCAACCTGGTCAACTTCCTGCTGGCGATGGCGCGCGAGCCGGGTTTCACCCGGGACGACACCGTATGCGCGGCCACCACGCTGTCGTTCGACATTGCCGGGCTGTAGCTGTACCTGCCGCTGACCGTGGGCGGGCGCGTGGTGATCGCCACCGACGAGGAGCAGCACGATCCGAACCGGATGTGGGACCTGATCGAGCGCAGCGGCTGCAACGTGCTGCAGGTGACCCCCTCGGTGCTGCGCCTGTTGCAGGATGCCGGGCGGGATCGCGCGCTGGATCAGCTGCGCCTGTTCGTCGGCGGCGAAGCGCTGCCGTCGGCACTGGCGCGCAACATGGCGGGGCGCTGCCGCGAGCTCTGGAATCTGTACGGCCCCACCGAGACCACGATCTGGTCCAGCCTGGCGCGAATCCGCCCGGATCTCGATACGGTGCCGCTGGGCAAGCCGATCGCCAACACGCGGATCTACGTGCTGGACGCGCAGGGTAGGCCATTGCCGCCGGGCGTCATCGGCGAGATCTGGATCGGCGGCGATGGCGTGGCCGCCGGCTATCTGTTCCAGCCCGAGCTGACCGCCGAGCGCTTCGTCGACGATCCCTTCGTCGGCGGCACCGCGCGCATGTATCGCAGCGGCGACCTGGGTGCCTGGCGCCATGGCGTGCTGCATTTCCACGGGCGCGTCGACCACCAGGTCAAGCTTCGCGGTTTCCGCATCGAGCTGGGCGACATCGAGGCCGCCGCCGACAGCCACCCGGCGGTGCACGAATCCGTGGCGGGGGTGCGCCGCTTCGGCGACAACGACCTGCGCATGGTGCTGTACGTGGTGATGGACGGCGACGTCGAGGCGGGTGCCCGCGAGCTGCGCGAGCACCTGCGCCAGCGCCTGCCCGGCTACATGCTGCCGCAGCACATCGAGACCCTGGCGCAGCTGCCGAAGACGCCCAACGGCAAGATCGATCGCAAGCAACTGCCCGAGCCCGTCGCCGCGGCGGTCGTGGCGCAGCAGCGTCCCGGCCGGCAGGCCGAGCCCGCGACCGACGCGATGAGCGATGCGCGCGAACTGTATCTCGCCGGCCTCTGGCGCGAGCTGATCGGCGTCGAGGAGATTCGCCGCAACGACAACTTCCTCGACCTCGGCGGGCACTCGATGCTGGCGGTGGAGTTCGCCAGCCGGGTGCGCAAGGAGACCGGCGTGAGCCTGCGCCTGCTGAACGTGGTCACCGGCACGCTGGCATCGCTGGCCGTCGAGCTGCCCGAAGCCGGCGCGGGTTCGCCGCGACCGGCGGAAGGTTCCCTGTGGTCGCGTCTGCGCAAGCGCCTCGGAGGGGGCTGAGGTGCGGGCTCGACGAGGGGCGTGCGCGGAACGTGCACCGTGCCAGCCTGTCGCCCGCGGCGACTGCTACCATCGTGTCAGCCCCGCCGACGGTGCGGGGCGGGTTGGCGAGCGAATGCACGCGTGCATCCGTCCATGGGGCGCGGCACCGATCGTGATGGCCTGGCTCAGTCGTTTCTTCACCCCGAGTCACGCGCTCGATCCTGATCACGCCGCATGTTCACATTAAGCCTTCTCTACCTCGCGCTCACCATCGTCCGGCCACAGGATTTCTTGCCCGCGCTGGAGGGCATTCCGCTGTTGCCGGTGGTGCTGCTGCTGGCTTTCGCGGCGTGGATGATCCGTGCCGGCAAGAATTTCGACGCGCCGCAGTTCCTGTTGTTGCCGGTGTTCCTGCTGGTAGGCATGGTGTCGATGGTCGCCAACCACTGGTTCGGCGGCGCGCTTGCGCTGCTGGAGAGTTTCGGCCCCATCGTGATCGCGTTCTTCGTCTTCGCCTCCGCCTGCACCACGCAGCGCCGGGTGACCATCGCGATGGCGGTGTTCGTGCTGTGCGCCTGCGTGCTGGCCCAGCACAGCATCGTGCAGGCGAACACCGGCATGGGCTGGACCGGCGTACCGCTGGGTGAGGACGGGCGCGTGCGCTACGTGGGCATCTTCAACGACCCCAACGACGTGGGCCTGCTGTTTGCCGCCACGCTGCCGATGGCGTTCTTCCTCAGCAGCGGGGGCGGGTTCCTGCGCCGGATCTGGTGGCTGGCCGCCGCGGGCCTGCTGCTGTACGGCATCTACCTGACCAATTCGCGCGGCGCCATGCTCGCGGTGCTGGTGGTCGGCGGCATCTTCGTGTGGCGACGCCGCGGCATGTTCACCGCCGGCGTGCTGGGCGTGCTGGGTTTGCTGGTGATGCGCCTGCTGTCCTCGCGCATGCAGGAGCTGGACCCGGACGAGTCATCGGCGTTTGGTCGGGTGGATGCCTGGTACGAGGGCATGCACATGTTCTTCTCCAACCCGCTGCTCGGCGTCGGCCCCGGCAACTTCACCGACTACAATCAGCTCACCGCGCACAACTCCTGGGTACTGGTGCTGGCCGAAACCGGGTTTCTGGGCTACACCCTGTGGCTGGCATTCACCACCTACGGCTTCTGGATGATGATGACCGTGATGCGCCACCAGCCCGAAACGGCCGTCGAGTCGGCGCAGGCCGGCACGTGGCAGGGCGAGCGGGCGATCGCGTTCACCCTGCTGTTGTCGCTGTACGGGCTGTTCTCCGCGGCGTTCTTCCTCAGCCGCAGCTACACCGTGGTGATGTACCTGCTGGTCGCGCTGGTGGTGGGCCATTACATGGGCGCGCGCCAGCGCTGGCCGGGCGTGCCGCTGCTGCGCCTGACCGATCACTGGATGCGCTGGCTGGCCGTGTCGGTGGCCACCATCGTGGCGTTGTACGTCATCACCACCATCTTGCTGATCGGCTCATGAGCATTCGCAGCGGCGCCTTGCGCAACACCCTGTTTTCCTCGATCGGCATCTACGTCGAGTACTCGCTGGGGATGCTGGCGGCGATCCTGATCGCGCGCCAGCTGGGACCGCAGCATTACGGCATCTACGGCCTGTTCATCTGGTTTGCCGCGATCGGCGTGGTGGCGACCAACTCGGGCATCACCACCGGCGTGATCAAGTTCGTCGCCGAGCTGCGCGGCGCCGACCAGCACGAGCTGATCGTGCCGGTGGTGCGTTACCTGCGCCGCATGCAGATGTGGCACCTGCTCGCGGTGATGGCGCTGGCGCTGGCGCTGTACCTGCTGTTCGGCGCACGTTTCGCCGCCGACCTGCGCGTGACCGAGTTCGTCATGCTTGCCGCCGCCGTGGCGTTGCGCGCGCCGTACATGTTCAACATCGCCGTCGCCAAGGGTTTCGAGGCGTTCGACGCCACCGCCAAGGTCAGCCTGATCTCCGCGCCGCTGAACCTGCTGATGGTGGCGGCGGCGATGCTGATGGGGGCGTCGATCTTCTGGTTCCTGGTGGTCTACCTGATCTCCGGCGCGGTGTTCCTGCTCACCTCGCGCCACCAGGCGCGGCGCCTGCTGGCGCGGCATGCCGGCGCGGGGGCGGTGCCCGAGGTGTTGCAGCAGCGGGTGCGCCGGCACCTGCGCATCGTCTCGGTCACCATCATCCTGGGCTTCCTGATCGCCAGCGACGTGGAGATCCTGTTCCTCAACCTGTTCGACAGCGCCGCTTCGGCGGGCTATTTCAAGGTCGCCTACCAGCTGGCGACCGGGATCATGCTGCTGGTGCCGGGCGTGTTCGGGGCGGTACTGCTGCCGATGATGGCCAAGGCGCAGAGCCAGGGGCGCGAGGCCGGCGGCCGGCGCTTCGTCGCCGTGACCAGCTATCTCGCCCTGCTGGCGGCGCCGGTGGTGGCCTTCGGCGGCACCTTCGCCGGCGCGGTGATCGGCCTGCTGTATGGCGCGACCTATGCCGCCGCGGCGCCGGTGTTCGGCTGGTGCCTGTTCGCCTGCGCCATGGGCACGGTGACCCAGGGCGCCACCAGCCTGCTGGTCAGTGCGGATCGGCAGAACGTGGTGCTGATCCTCACCATCATTCTTGGCGTGCTGAAGATGCTGCTTGATTACGTGCTGATCGCGCGGTTCGGTCTGTACGGTTCGGTGGCGGCCATCGTGATCCTGTTGTTCGTCATCGCCGCCTCCTACCTGACCATCGGCATCCGCATCAGCGGCGTGCAGTTGGAGTGGCTGCGGCTGCTGCGCATCGTGCTGGCCGCGGCGCTGGCCGCCGGGCTCGCCTCGCTGGTCCACGCGGCGCAGCTGGGGCCGATCCCGACCCTGCTGCTGGGCGCGTTCGTGCTGACCGCGTCCTACGCGCTGCTGACCCTGTTGTTGCAGTGCTGGAGTCGCGCCGACATTGCCCAATTGCAGAGCCTGCACCAGCGCTACGCCGCCGGTCGACCGCGTCCGCTCGGCCGCCTGCTGGCGTGGGCCGGTGCGCGCGCCTGGGGGGATCCATGAAGACATCGTGGTACGAGAAGGCGTTTTCCCGCGTGCTCTACCCGCTGTGGGAGAGCGGCCTGCGGCGGCGGCACACGCTGGCCTACCTGGCCGACTACCAGCGCGACCAGTGGCTGGCGCCGGAGCAGATCGCCGCGCTGCAGTGGCAACGCCTGAAGCGGTTGCTGGAGCACTGCGAGCAGAAGGTTCCGTATTACCGGCAGCGCTGGCGCGAGGCCGGCATCGCCGTCGCCGACATCCGCAACCTGGATGACTACGCGCAGCTGCCGGTGCTGACCAAGGCCGACATCCGCCAGCACTTCGACGCGTTGCAGGCCGAGGGCTGGCACGACCGCGTGCTGACCAAGGCCACCGGCGGCTCCACTGGTGACCCGCTGCGTTTCGGCTACACCCGCGAGAGCTACGAGCGGCGCACCGCAGTGATGTGGCGCGGCTACGACTGGGCCGGCTCGCGCATGGGCCGGCGCACCTTGTTCGTGTGGGGCGGGGCCGTGGGCACGCCGCACCGGCTCCAGCAGTTCAAGGACCGCGTGTACAACGCGGCGTTCGCCCGGCGCGTGCTCAACAGCTTCGGCATGACCGAGGCCAACATGGCCGGCTACGCCGACGCGATCGACGACTACCGCCCGCAGGTCATCGTCGGCTACGTCGGCCCGCTGGTGCGGCTGGCGCAATGGCTGCTCGACACCGGTCGCCGCGTGGCCGCGCCGCGGAGCATCATCGGCGCCGCGGAGTCGCTGCACGAGTTCCAGCGCGAGATCATCGAGCGCGCATTCGGCTGCCCGGCGTACAACACCTACGGCTGCCGCGAGTTCATGCTGATAGCCTCCGAATGCGAGCGTCGCGAAGGCCTGCACGTCAACGCCGATCACCTGGTGGTGGAGTTGCAGCGGCACCCCGGTGCGCCCGTCACCGAGCCGGGCGAGGTGGTGATCACCGACCTGTTCAACTACGGCATGCCGTTCGTGCGCTACCTCAACGGAGACGTCGCCACCGCGAGCGACCACGTCTGCAGTTGCGGTCGCGGCTTGCCGCTGCTGCAGCGCGTGGATGGCCGCCTGCTCGACGCGATCCGCACCCCGGCCGGCCACCTGCTGCCCGGCGAGTTCTTCCCGCACATGCTCAAGGACGTGCCGGGGCTGGTGCGCTTCCAGGTGGTGCAGCGCCGGCTCGACCAGCTCGAACTGTCGCTGGTGCGTGGTCCCGGCTTCGACGAAGCCTCGCTCGCCTACATCCGCCGCGAGCTGGCCAAGGTGGTCGGCGACAGCCTGCAATTGAACGTCCATTTCGTCGACGACATCCCGCTCACGCCCAGCGGCAAGTGGCGCGTGTGCATCTCCGAACTGCCGGCCACGCCCGCGGCATGAACATCGTCCACGTCGTCGAGAACCTCAACCGCGGCGGCCTGGAACGCATGGTCATCGACTTGGTGACCATGCAGCAGCGGCAGGGTCACCGCTGCCGCGTGGTCTGCCTGTTCGAAGCCGGCGCGCTGGCGCACGAGCTGGACGCCCAGGGCATTCCCGTGCACGCCTGCGGCAAGCGCCGCGGGCCGGATCTGCGCGCCCTGCTGCGCCTGCGCCGCGCCCTGGCGACACCCGCCACCGAAGTGCTGCACACCCACAACGCGGTGGCGCACTACCACGCGGTCTGGGCCAGCACCGGGCTGGGCATCGGCCGTGTCGTCAACACGCGCCACGGCATGGGCGCCAACCGCAACTCGCGCCGGCGCGAGGGCCTGTATCGACGCGCGCTGGCGCGCACCGATGCGGTGGCGCTGGTGTGCGCGGCCGCGCGCGTCGACGCCGTGCGCCGCGGCATCGTGCCGCCGGGCAAGGCCTGCGTGGTGCCGAACGGCATCCGCGTGGATCAGTTTCTGTCCGCCTCTCCCGACCATCGTGCGCGCCTGCGCGAGAGACTGGCGCTGCCGCCGCAGGCGCGGCTGATCGGCAGCGTGGGCCGGCTCAACTGGACCAAGGATCAGGCCAACCTGATCCGCGCCTTCGCCGTGGTGCGCCAGCGCGTGGCCGATGTCGTGCTGCTGCTGATCGGCGACGGCGAACTGCGCGTCGAGCTGGAGCAGCTTGCCGCTGCGACGATGCCGGGCGGGAGCGTGCGCTTTCTCGGCGATCGCAGCGACGTGCGCGAACTGCTCCCCGGGCTCGACCTGTTCGCGCTGTCCTCGCTCAGCGAGGGTTATTCGATGGCCTTGCTGGAAGCCTGCGCCAGCGCCCTGCCCATCGTCGCCACCGCGGTGGGCGGCAACGGCGAGATTGTGCGCGAGGGCGTGAATGGCAAGCTGGTGCCGGCCGCCGACGCGGAGGCGCTGGCCGCGGCGATGATCGCGCTGCTGGAGGCGCCCGCGACCGCGCAGGAACTCGGCGCGCACGGGCGCGCGTGGGTCGAGGCGGAAGGCTCGCTGGAGCGCATGGCCGCGCGCTACGAATCGCTCTATCGCGGCGAGCGGGAGCCGGCCGGCGCATGAAACTGCTGATCACCACCAACCTGTTTCCCACGCCGTGGGACCCGCTGCGCGGCGCGTTCAACCGGCAGCAGTTCGAGCGCCTGGGCCAGCGCCACGAGGTGCACGTGCTGACCGCGGTGGATTTTCGCGAGCGGCTGGGCGGCGTGCGCGGCACGGTCGACGTGCCCGGCCTGCGTCGTGACCACTTCACTTTCGTGTTTCCGCCGGGACTGCGCTCGCTGCATGCCGGGTGCTGGTTCGCTTCGCTTTGGCTGCAGCACGGCCGGCGCCTGCGCGCGGAGAAGTACGACGCGATCCTGGCCAGCTGGGCCTATCCCGACGCGGTGGCCTCGGGCTGGCTGGCGCGCCGGCTGAACATCCCCTACGTGGTCAAGGTGCACGGCAGCGACCTGAACGTGATGGCCGAGGGTGCGTTGCGCCGGCCGCAGATCGGCGCGGCGTTGCGCCGTGCGGGCGCAGTGGTGGCGGTGAGCCAGGCACTGGCCGACAAGGCGGTGGCGCTGGGCGCGGACCCGACGCGGGTGCACACGATCTACAACGGCGTCGATGCGCAGCGGTTCTCGCCCGGTTCGCGCGAGGCGGCGCGACAACGTCTGGGCCTGGGCGCCGAGCAGCCGTTGCTGCTCTACGTCGGCAATCTGAAATCGACGAAGGGTTGTCTGGACTTGCTGGAGGCGTTTCCCGCCGTGCTGGCGCAGCGGCCGCAGGCGGCCCTGGTCTACGCCGGCGCCGGCGCCTGCCGCGACGAACTGCTCGCGCGGGCCGCCGCCCTGGGCTGCGCCGAACGCGTCAGCCTGGTCGGTGCCGTGCCGCATGCGCAACTGGGCGACTGGTTCCGCGCCGCTGACCTGCTGTGCCTGCCCAGCCACAACGAAGGGGTGCCGAATGTGGTGCTGGAGGCGATGTCCTGCGGCATCCCGGTGGTGGCCAGCCGGGTCGGCGGCATCCCCGAAGTGCTGCCGGAGTTTGCCGGCATGCTGGTGCCGGTGCGTGATCCGGCAGCGTTGTCCGCCGCCTTGCTGGAAGCCACCGGCCGGGCATGGCAGGGCGAGCGCATCGTCGAACACGCGCGGGGTTTTCGCTGGGACGACAACATCGACCGGCTGGAGCGGGTGTTGTGCGAGGTCGTTGCCGGTCACCCGTGACCCGCGGGGCGGGCCGGTCAGGCGTCGTCGGCTTTTGTCGCTGGCGCGTTGTCTGTTTGCGCGTTCGTCGCGAACATCCGCTCGAAACCCTTCTGCAAGCCGATGCGCGGTTCCCAGCCCAGTCCGCTGCGTGCCGCACTGATGTCGAAGTTGGCCAGCGGGCGCAGCGAGCGGA
>Ga0157371_10002519_pt1 | contig 17415 bp, 12 predicted proteins | sample C45metaG_FD_113462 | JGI IMG/M metagenome (GOLD analysis project Ga0157371, IMG submission 113462) | Corn rhizosphere microbial communities from Kellogg Biological Station, Michigan, USA - C4-5 metaG | ecosystem: Host-associated > Plants > Roots > Rhizosphere > Soil | place: USA: Michigan...
ACCTCGTTCTCGAAGGTGTAGAAGAACCCGTAGCTGTACTCGTTTGCGCTTGCCGTGCTACTGATCAGGGTCGCGGTGGTCGCAGTCTCGGCGGCCGGGATCGTGACCTTGCTCGCCCCGTTGATCCAGGCAGCATCCGGGTGACGGATGGTCAGCGCATCAGCCCCGGTCCAGGAGGGCCGGGAGATGGGGGTGATGCGCTTGGCGACCTTTGTCGTGCCAACGTTGAAGAGCCGGAGCGCCTCACCACCGTCACTGAGGGCAAAGATCTTGTTGTCGATCTGGAGGTACTTGACGAAGGTCGTCGCGCTACTGAAGTTCAGGGTCGTCTCACCCTGGGGCACACTGAACCCTGCCTGGGAGAGACTGCCGACGTCATACCGCTTGGTCGCAGTATTCTCGCTCGCGACCTTGAAGGCCACGACGCCACTCGTCAGCCGGGTCGCAAACAGGAAGGCCTTGCGCCCGTCGTTCAGGAAGAAGTGCTCGAACCCTCCGACCATCGTGGACTGGAAGTTTGTGGTCAGCCACTGGTGCTCGGTCAGGATCGATCGCAGTGCCGGCCGGACTGCTACCGCACCCTCACGAGTCACCGACATATTCTCCAGGATCCGCAGCGACGTCGGCTCGCTGAGGCCTGGTGCGTGGGCTGTGCTCCAACCACTGAACTTCCGCAGGTATGCCTTGGAGAGCGGACGATCGATCGGCGGCGGGCCCTGAGGCTTCTGCTTACTTGCCACTACGTCCAGCTCCTCTCGTCAGAGTGAGGGTGCGAGTGTCCCACAGTAACCGGTCCAGAGAGGGCACCCGCGATCGGGACAAAGAAGTCATTCATGTACGCACTGTCCGTGTTCCGCTCATCGCGCTCGGTCAGGGCGTACATCATGGTCTTGTACTGGTCTTCCAGAGTCGGCACACGGGGCTGCGCAACCGGGTCGCTCTGTGCGTAGAGGAAGGCCGCACGAGCCAGCACGAGGTCTGGATAGTCGAAGTCCAAGATCTGCTCTCGCACCTCTTGAGGGACGGTCGGTACCTCCACGTTCTCGTCCTCGGGCTTGGCAGGCAGCCGGAACATCCGAGGCTCGCGCATCACGGGGACCTGGATCGTGAGTCCGGCCTCGGCGTGACCGAGAGCACGGGAGAACTGCAGCGAGCTCCTGGTGTGCGCGCACCACAGGCCCTGCTTCCGGCCGTTGTACTTGTGCAGGGAGTCGCGCGGCAGGAAGTACGCCCAGACACGGGGCACGCCGTTGTCGTCGACGAGCCGGACAGCATCATCGTTGATGATCCGCGGCCGGATGGTGGAGCGCATCTGAACCTCGGTGTCACCCAGCTGGGCGATGCCGACAGACTCGACAGAGCTGTAGTAGCTCCACTCAGAGTCCAGGGCAGTCAGGCGCAGGGCCTTGTTCAGGTGACGGGTCACTGCCCGGTAGCGATCGAGCTCCGGTCGGTACGAGATGTCCAGACCGGTGAGGGTGCTCAAGACTTCCTGGACAGCTTCATCCAGGGTGACGGCGACGTCGGGGTTCATCCTACCACTTCCTCAAGGTTGCGCCTTCAGCGCGTTTCATGGGGCCACCGAGGTTGACGGTCGCTGCAGCGTTGACACTGTTGAGCTTCCGATTCTCGTTCGCACCCTTGCCACTCCACTGGTCCAGCTTGGTGTTGGCTTTCTTCGTGTAGCTCGAGCCGGCAAAGCTGGCAGCCTTCTTGCCAGAGTTCGCCTGGGTCTTCTTGTACGCTTCACTACTGTCGGTCGCAGTGTTGTTGTTGCTGTTCTCGATGTTCGTGATCTGCGTCCAGGTGTCGGCCTGCTGGTTGTAGTAGTTGGCCCACGCAGACTCCCGGTCACTCTCCGACTGGTTCCACAGGTTGCTACGACTCGTCGTCGTGTCGACGTTCAGCGAGCTGATCGAGCGGTTGATGCTACTCAGTGAATCGAAGAATGAGCGGTTGATCTCACCCTGGTTGGCCGAGTAGTTCCGCAGAGCCGCGAGCTGACCTCGCAGCATGTCGGTCTCGCCACCACCGTTGTTCCCAATCTCGCCGATGATGTCTCCGCGCTCGCGGACAGCGTTGGCGATGTTCTGGAAGCTCGAGTCGCCCTCGGACTTGTCATTGTCCTTCGCAGAGGAACGCAGTCCGCCAAGCGCCTGGCTGTACCCCTTCAGGAGGTTCGAGTCGCTGGCCGTGTACGACTTGGAGATGTTGCCCAGCTTGGTGTCGCGCTGCTTTCCGAAGGCGCCGCTCAGCGAGACCTGCTGATCAACGAGTGCCTTGGTCGCCTCATTCTCCTTGCGGCTGCGATCCTTGGCTTCCTTCTTCGCCTTCGCCTCTGCAGCGTCAGCCTTTGCCTGGGCTGCATTCTGTGCTGCAACCTGCGGTGAGACTCCTCCGCCACCGCCACCGCTGGCGCGGGCTGCCGGCGCGGGGGTCGCTGCTACCGATGGGCCCCACGGAACCTTCGGCGCGGTGTAGACCGTCTTCGGAGCTGCTACAGGCCGTGCGATTGACGCAGGCGGAGCCGGCCGTAGAGCATTGGCGAAGTTCGCCATCTGCTGCGTGGGCGTGGGCTTCATGTAGTCCTTGAAGTAGTCAAGGAGTCCCATGTTACTCGCCTCTCTTCAGGAACTTGGATCGGAAATCTTGGGGTGAGAGGTATTCTAGCCTTGAGTTCGGGCCGCCCAGGGTGATGTTGTCGCCACCCGAGGCATTCAGGTACTCGTTGGACTGGAGGCGCGTGTCGAAGTATTGCGCCACCTCATTCGGGGTGACGCCATACTTCTTCTCGAGCTCTGCGTAAACGCCGCCCACAGTTTCGGGGGTCAGGTCCGCTTGGCTCTGCTTCTGCGAGAAGATGTCGAATGCCTGCTGGAGGTCCGCATCCAGCGCACTGTTGGTGGTACCGAGGGGTGCAGCCGTGGCGGGTTTGCCGAAGAGCTGTGCGCCCTGGTCGGAGGTCGACCGGATGCTGTCCAGGAGGGTCTGGCCGGAGGCGAGAGTCTCGCTCAGTCGCTTGGTTGCCGCGTCTGCAAAGGCCACAGCATTCTGTTGCCGGGGATCTTCCGAGGGCTTCGTCCCCGGAGCCAGGCCTTTCAGGTCGTCGGCTGTCACGAGCGCCGAGTAGTTGAGGTACTGGTCGAGGTCCTTGCCGTTCAGATCGAGGCCCAGGTCGTTCAGGACAGCCATCGTGCGCGGAGCGTAGGTGTCGCTCCCGCCGTCATCGCCGAACTTCTCGTTCACCTGGGAGAGGTAGTTCTGATCGGTGATCGAGCCCTGCTGCTTCGACCACTCAGCAATGTCGTCCTTGGCGGCTGAGACAAGGGCAGTGTTCGCGTCCACCGCAGCCCGCTCTCGAGGGGGCAGGTTGAGGTATGCCTCAACACTCATCTCCTGGGGGGCGTACTGGCCTTCGTCGCCGAAGTACTGGCTCTTCTGCGCAGCAGCCTTCTTGTCTTCTTCCTGCTGCTTGACCTCACCCTGCCAGTTCGCGACGGACAAGCCGTCTACAGGCGGGGCCTGGAGGCTGGGCGGAGGCGGAGCATCTGCCGGCGGGGGAGAGAAGTTGAGCGTGCGCCACGGGCCCTGCTGCTGCTGAGGCTGCGGAGGCGTGTACGCTGGTGCAGGCGGGAGCCAGGATGTTGACGCTGCAGGGGCGTCGCGCAGGCGGAACGGATCCGCGGCTGGAGCAGCCGGCGGACCTCCCTGTTCCACCGGACGCCGGAGCATTTCGGGAATGCCGTCAGAAGGAGCCGCGGATTTCTGGCCTCCGCCAAACCAGTCCAAGAAGCCCACGGCTCCTCCTTTCACTATTGTTTCAATTATCGCTCGGAAGCGACGTGTTCTCCGACTTTGTCACGCGTTCCGACGGCAGCTTCAAGAGTCTTTGCACTGGACTTCAGAACGAGTGCGTAGGCAGCCTGGCTGATAATCAGGAACAGCACGATAAACTGTGCAGGATCCGGGACGACGTAGCCCGTCATCAGGTAGTAGAAGAGCATGCTAATCGCTGCCAGGAGAACCGTAACAACGAGCGCCACGAGTCGCTTGTACTTCACCGGCCAGGCCGGGTGGTTGACGACTGCCACCGCGTACGGTGAAAAGAATGCGAGCAGGACGGTAAGTCCTGAAGGCATGAGGGGGAGTGTGATATCCATTAGATAACTTCCTTCGTTACGAGTTTGTCTTCAAGGATGGTAATACGATCGTCTCGCCGCTGCGCGGTGAGCATGTGTTCGGCGAGCTGGCCGGCGACAGCGATTGCTCGCCCATCGGTGTCGATGAGCCGCCGGTCCATGTTGTTCATCGTGGTCTGGAGGTTCTGCACCTGCGGGCCCAGCGACTCGAGCATGAGCTTCACGTTGCCGACGAGCCCCGTGACGACATCGAGATCGTGTCGAAGGTTGGTGCCGTGGTCATTCGCTACCTGGTTCCTCACAACCTCGAGCTTGTCACTGAGATGTTCATCGCGCTTTTTCTGTCTGCTCAGATGAACAGAGCCTCCACCCACAATTGCGATGAGTACGGCACTGAGTGCCGAGATCAGGGCAGTCATCACGTCATCACTCAATGCCGTACTCCCTTCTAGTTTAGTTTCTTGAGGCCGGCAAGGTTGTTGCCGACGTTGTTGGCCCAGATGTAGTAGCCACTCTTGGTCTTGATCCAGGCGTCATCGGTGCTCCGGTCGTTCGGAAACGGATCCGCACCCTGGACATAGCCGACAGCGGCGACCTTGGCTCCACGAGCGATACCGTCCGGGTAGCCGGGTGCGACAGCGGAGTAGGCGGCAGGAGCGACCCGGACCATTGCAACGGGCACGGTAACAGTGAGCAGCTTCCCGCTCGGTGCCTGGACATTCTGCGGGGTGGGAACAGGCTTGACGACGAGATAGTCAGCCACGTCCTCAGTCCACCCGAGGTACGTCAGGGCCAGGCCGGCACCAGCGTAGATACTCATGAGGTGTGCCAGGTTCGGATGGATCGTGGCGGTGGTACGGCCCAGGGCCGTCGTAGAGTAGATACGACCGTCCGGGGCCCGGAGGACAACGTGGCCCTCGGGGACACCCTTGACCGCGAACCAGAGCGGCAGCCAGACTCCGGCGGGAAACGCCTGGTCGCGGTGCTTAAAGCGAGAAGCGTTCCATGCTGCAGTTGCAGTGGGGTACTTCACGGGCAGGTTGAACGCCTGGCGAACGTACTGCAGGCACCAGCCCGCCGTGCATGGGATGTTCGGGTCAGGCTTCTTGTACTGAGTGAAGGCAGTCATTGGTTTCCTTACTGGTTGAAGGGCTTAGGAGGACGAGTAGGCGGTGTCAGTCTGGGTCTGCAACTGCCAGTTGCCTGCTGCTGGTGTGACCCAGTTCAGCACCCGGACGTAGCGGGCCTGGCCGCTACCCGTGGTATTCCTGGTAATTGTCTGAATGACGGAATCACCATTCGAGCCACTGTTCTGGAGGAAGTAGGCGCCCACTGCACCGTTGGGCCGGTCCGTCGTCATGGCTGCGAACAGGGTAGAGGACAGGTAGTAGTCCGCGTCGAAGAGCTGCTTCATTGACGTGATGCCTGCGGGGACATTCCGGCAACGCGCAGTGTACATGTGCGAGTTCTTGTACTTGTTCCCATCAGCAACGATAGTGTCGGGGTAGCCCGTGAAGGTAGATCCTTCAAGCGTTACACCGTCCGACGTGTAGATGGTGATGCCTACCGTAGCGCCTGTAGCAGGTGCAGTAGCGTGGTACCCGAAGATCTTGCACGATGTCACGGTCGAGCCCACGTAGATGCCGCGGTTCGCCGAGTCTCGAGCACTGCCGCCGAGAACCGTGACCCGGTCTGCGGTGGTGATGCTGATGTCCTGGTCTGCACCCTTCCAGCCTGTGACATTGAGTCCACAGAGGGTAACGTCTCGTGCACGGTACTGCACAGCCACCGCAACGTCACCAGTCGTGTACCCCGCCGTATCGCCCCAGGCTGTCAGACCATTGATGGTCACACCCTTGTAGGCACTGATGCACAGCGCACGCGGGCTGGTATCGTCCTGGAATCCCTTACGGTTGTTGGGTCCGATGGAGACCAGGTTGGAAGCGAGGATGTTGAACGCAGTCTTCGACTCCTGGTCTGCCGGATCGTGGTGCCCGATGTGCCGGAAGTTGAAGGACCGCACAGAGCCAACGTCGATGTGACCTTCGACGATCGTGTCCTGTGCAGCGTTCTCGTTCTGGTGGCCCTTGATTTCGAGACCGCCGTAGCAGCCGGAAGTCCAGTTCCCTGCGAGGTAGACGTGACGGGAGCCGCCGTCAATCTCGATGCCGTTGGAGTTGCCACGACCCCACGGATCGTACATACGATTGTTCGTGATGAAGATGTGGTCTGAACCGTGGACGGTGATACCATCGTCACCCCAGTTGGTGCCCTCACAGCCGTCGATGTACACCCAGGAGGAGCGTTTGGTTGCCCAGACGTTCGGGTCATCGTTGTTGCCGTTAGGGTTGGCATTGACGTAGGCGTAGTCTTCTGCACCCTGGGAGATGTCGAAGCTGTGCAAGCCGGCGTTGATACCCTTCACTCGGGTAATCCAGCCCTGCTGCACGTTTGCGTAGTTCAGGCAGGAGCTGCGGGTACCGCCCGCACCACCTGGTCGAGCTCCAGACACTCCCCAGTCCAGGGTCAGGTCGTGGATCCGAACGTACTGATTACCGTTTCCAAGACGGTCATAGGTAGTAACGACGTAGGTTGAGTTGGATGCCGTGGGCAGAAGGTGGATGGTACTCTGGTCCATGCCGTCACCGTAGATGCGGGTATACGACTTCTGCCGGATGGCAGAGCTGATCCAGTAGTGACCCTTCGGGAAGTACAGGGCCACGGGCCCGAAGGTGCCATTGCCCATTGCCTTCTCGATCACAGGCAGGTCGTCCGTGGTTCCTACGATCCGGCTCGGGTCCATCAAGTCCATGATGTTGATGCACAGTTCACCCTGCCCCACGGGCTTACCGCCCGTTCGCGGAGTGACCGAATCAATAGCATTGATGACCGTTTTCTTTGTGCTATAGGACATGTCAGCCACGCCCGTAAAAGAGTATTCCGTCGTGTAGTTGCCAGACGTCACATTAAGAGAGCTACCATCGAACCAATCGGTAGAAAGCGGAGCAGTAGACCGTTTTTCGATAAGAGCGTCAGTTGCCCACGTTGCCGAGTTGAGGTAGTACGTCGCGTCATTACCTGTATCGATGACGTTTTCGATCCACATATAGGCGGCAAGAGCGGGAGCAGTTGCCTGCACGTTGTACCACTGCCAAGCATTCTGTGTCACAGTCTGCTTAGTACCGTTAACGGTGGAGATGGAAGTACCGTCAGCCTTGTGCCAGCGAATCGTGAGGAAGCCACCAAAGCCACCGGCATTGCTGATAGTAGCCCCGTCGAACTTCATCCAAAGGCCGACACCCCACTGCTCACCGGGAACAACAGGAGTCAATGTTGGCAGAGTATTGGGATCGGTAGTAGTGGAATTCGTGTTAAGAATACCGGCGCCGCGTCCGTAAGGGTGGTAGCGGCCTGAACTAGTCTTGGTCCATTTACGTGCCCCAGTTCCAGGCCGCTTGCCGCCGGTGGGATCGTACTGACTGTTGTAGCCTGAGCTCGTGGCCCAGCCGTATTTACCTGTGGTAGACGTAGCATAGTTAGTACGGAAGAGGGTGGCATCCCCCGTAGCGCCCAGGTCCGAGTACTTCGTGAAGCTAGAGGTGTCCGCGATCGGTCCCGCCGGGCCTTGAGCTCCAGTGTCACCCTTCACACCCTGCGGACCCTGGGGGCCTGTCGGTCCCTGGGGGCCGGTGGCACCGGTTGTGCCCTGGGGGCCGGTGGCACCGGTAGCACCTGTAGCACCCGCAGTGCCGGTGTCGCCCTTGTCGCCCTTGTCGCCCTTGATTCCCTGGAGGCCTTGCGGGCCAGTGGCACCCGTGGCACCCGCGGGTCCTGTTGGGCCGGCAACGCCGGTGTCGCCCTTGATTCCCTGTGGGCCCTGCGAGCCAGTGGCACCCGTGGGGCCTGCGGGTCCGGTGTCACCCTTGTCGCCCTTGAAGGGACCGGCGTCAGCGAACGAGGATGTGCCATACACCCAGAGGTGTCCGGTATCAAGCGTGACCCAGCCGTCACCGGGAGTGTTGCCGGAGGTCGGCAGGTTTGCCGATGTGGCCTTACTGCCCTTAATTGCGACAGACGTGCCGTCTGCACCCTTGTCGCCCTTGACACCCTGGATACCCTGAATACCCTGAGCACCTGCAGGGCCCGTCAGTCCCGTGGGACCGGCCGGGCCAGTCGCGCCAGTGTCACCCTTGATACCCTGCGGACCTTGGGCGCCTGTCGGGCCGGTCAGTCCCGTTGATCCTGTCGGGCCAGTCGCACCAGTGTCGCCCGTATCACCCTTCGGGCCGATAGGTCCGGCAGGTCCGACAGGGCCTTGTGAGCCAGTGGGTCCGATGGGGCCTTGCGCGCCAGTAGCACCGGTCGCGCCGGTATCGCCCCTGTCACCCTTGAGGTCGGAGTTGGCCACAACGGCAGCGAGTGCTGCTCCACCCGGCTTCGCAGGGTCGGACAGGTCATTGACCCGCATGTACGTGTCCATCTCGGCTTCAGAGAGCCATGACGGCAGACTCTCCTCTGCGATCTGGATATCCCGCTCCAGGACACCATCAGCACCGACTATTGCTAGTTTACTACCCATTAGTTCTTTCTCCAGGTTCCGTTGACTCGCTGCCACACAGTGACTTTCTTCCATGCACTGTCCACGCGCATCCACATGGTCCCGCCCTTCCAGGCGCCGGCCACTCGCAGCCAGAGATCATCTGGGGCTGGGGCGGTTCCAAGGGTCTTGAACGAGACAATCGGTGAGCGCGAGCCCGGGCCGTTCGCAGAGATCGCAGTGACCTGGACGTGATAGTTCGTTCCGGGCAAGAGGCCGGTGAGCGCCTTCGTGAACTCGTCGTCATCGCTCGTGTACTCGAGTAGCCCCCGAGAGAACGCGGTGTTTTGTGCGAGTCGGACTGTGTAGCCCCAGAGTGTGCTGCCGAGGAGATCTGTAGGCGCCGCCCAGGAAACAGTCGCCGTCGTCTCAGCGATGGCTGCCACTGCGACAGAGGTGGGTGGTGTCGGCACGTCGGAGCGGGTCGTGAAGCTGACCCAGGGCCCGTAGGCGCTGGCACCGAGGCTGTTGCGCACGAGCATCTTGAAGAAGTACGTGGTGCCTGGAGTGAGTGCCTGGAGGAATGGGGCGATGTACTCGGTCGAGAGGGCACTCGTGGTTGCACCAGTGTCACTCGCGGCAGTGTTGAGCTTGTACTGCCAGCTCGTGAGAGCCAGTCCACCGTTGTCTGTCACAGTGGGCAGGGTGAAGTAGGCTGTCGTGGAGGCCACGTCACTCGCAGTATAGTCGCTCGGAGCGCTCGGCACCTGGCCGGTCGTTGCGAACGAGACAGTCGTGTAGGGCCCCCACCCGTAGGCGTTCTTCACGCGGGCACGGTGGTAGTAGGTTGTTACGCGAGACAGCCCGGTCCAGGTCTTCGCGGAAGGTGCGCCAGTCCCACTCGCGGACTGAAGGATACTGGCGAATGAGCTACTCGTCGAGAGCTGCAGCTCGTAGTTCGTGATCGCACTGCCATTGGTCGCAGCCACCGCGAAGGAGAGCGAAGCACTGTTATGGTTGACCGCACCAACAGTGGTCGTGACACCACCCGGCACATCGTGAGTCTTGGTCGATGCGACGGCGCTCCAGGCTCCATTGCCGATCGCATTCACACCGCGAGCCCGGAAGTAGTACGTGGTGTTCGGCTTGAGCCCGGTGATGGTCGAGGTTCCGGTACTCGCTACAGTCGTAGCGGTGGTGAAGCCAGCTCCATTCGCGTACTGCAGCTCCCACTTTGTGATCGCGGAGCCGCCGTCACCGTTGCCGGAAAACCGCGCCCGCATGCTCGTGTTCGTAACCGTGTCGAGCCCGAGGAAGGTCGGTGCCGGCGGGACAGTTACCTTCTTCGGGATCCCGAGGCTGATCGTGTGCGACGGGTAGCCCGTGTAGTTCTGCGCCTTCGCCTGGAAGGTGGCAGTCGTGTCACTCGTTCCGCGTGCAATGTTGTAGGTGCCGCTCGCCACGAGGCTCGAGCCGTTCGTGCCGATGTTGCGGGTTACGTTGTTGCTACCAGACCAGTAACCACTCCAGGAGGCGGGGTAGGTACCGCTGCTCGACCAGCCATTGAGCATGTCCAGGTAGGCCTCGACACTGACCGTGGTCGTGGTGGCACCGTAGGAGACAGTGTACTCGAACCGGATCCGGGAGTTCCCGGAGGCCGGGCCCAGTGACGTTGCCATTACGAGTACTGGAAGTAGAGCTCACCGTCAAAGCCGCCACTTGGGGCGGCAGTGCCCGAGCGGAAGCCCGGGAGCGAGCTGACGGATGGTATACGCGCGGGATCGAAGACCCCAGTCGTGACATCTGAGGCAGCGACGTCGCCGCGCTGCACGATGTCTTCAGTGTCCAGTCCGGCGGCTGTGCCGAGGACCGGCTTGTTGGTCAGGTCTGTGTAGGAGATGCCGGCCGCGAGCTGCTCCAGCTTGGTACGCTCTGCGGGGGTCATTGCCAAGCGGGCCTCTGTGTCGGCCAGGTCATCGAGGGATAGTGTTACCTCGCCCTGCTGACCATTCACCACCTGGACGCCTGCAACGATCGCGCCCCAGCTCCAGCCGCCGGCACCATTGGCCTTCGGCACGTAGCCCGCCGTGACGCCGGTCGCCGGCAGGGATCCACCGCCGCCGCCACTAGCCTGCTGCTGCCAGCCAACATTGTAGTCGTCGCTGGTCAGCTTGACGAGGACTTCTCCAGGAGAACCGCCCTTCGGGAGACCGAGGAGGTCTTCGAAGTCACGGTAGGCTGCGGTCCCGAACTGCGGCCGGTATCGGATGTAGCCCGGCATACCTTCTTCAGCGAGCCAGCTCGGCTCGACGTTGACCTGCGCGCCGGTCTCGACGTTGTCGAGCTTCTCCTTGTCGAGGTCTGTGAAGGAGGTTGTACCCGGCGCGAGAGTCGGGCCCGTTTGAAGAGTGACCTGTGACCGCTCCGAGAGGGTCAGGGTCACGGCAGACGGAGCGTTCGCCGGCAGGTATGACGAGTTCAGGCTCGTGAAGTCAGTGTTCTGCTGGAGGTCTACGATGCCCTTTGCTGCAACGGTGCTGTAGCCGTTGATGTCCAGCACCAGGGCAAAGGGATACTCTCCGGGGGTCTGGTTGAGGTCTGTCGCCTGCAGGTTGAAGCGGGCCAGACCTGCGACTGCGTCAACAATCTCTGCGTGGTCATTGACGATGAGGTTCGAAGCGTCACTCGGAAGCTTCTTCATCACGAGCCGGAGCTCAGTGGAAGTAAGATCGAGAGGACGTCCGCTGGTATCACGGATCCAGACACTGAGTGCGAAGCTCTTGCGCGCTTCCAGCCGCAGGACTGTCGTCGCTTGTGGGGAATTACCGATGTACGCCACGGCGTCCTCTCTTGTAGATGTTAGGGGGTACTAAGGAAGCCCGCCCCTTGTGAGAGCGGGCTTCCTTATTGCTAGCGGCCGAAGGGCGGTGGCTTACCGCCGCCATCTTCCTTGGGCGGACCACCGTCACCGCCGGGGTGAGGTGCGCCACCTTCCTTGGGCGGACCACCGTCACCGCCGGGGTGAGGTGCGCCGCCCTCGTGGGGTGCGCCGCCCTTGTCGGGCCCGCCCTTGGAGCCCTGGAGCATGTCCAGACCCACTCCGGCGAGCTCCTGCATCTGCTTGAACAACTCCATAAGCTGATCCATGTGTTAGTCCCCTTACGGAGTGGTGTCGACGCGGTAGGAGTGCGCGACGTCGCCGGTCTCCTGGATGGCCAGGGATTCGTCGAGCGTCTCTGCAGTGGCCTCGAGGTTGTTCTCGTGGTGGAACCAGCCCGGGCGGGACAGGTTGGTGTCGGCGCCGGAGAGCGGGTACGTGACCGGAGCCACGGACTTCTGTGCACGAGCCGCGGCGACCTTGGCAGCGACGCCAACGAACGAGTCGTTCACGACCTTGAGGTTGGTCGTGGTGGTCGGCAGGAACAGCGGGATGATACCCTCGGACAGCTGGTCAATAGCCCAGGCGTCGTAGGAGAAGTCCTGCACGTACTCGGTGCCCTTGAAGCGAACGCCACCGTCTTCCTGGCGCTTCTCAGAGAAGTGCTCGTAGGTCTGGATTGCGCCCTTGTAGGCTGCCAGGCCCACGACCTGCCGCAGGGTGCGGCTGGCGGTCGAGGTGTCAGCCACCGGGTCAACCACGAGGGAAGCATCGGTGAACAGCTTGGGCAGGAACTCAGGGTGGATCTTGACGAGCTTCCACGAGCCCTTCAGGGTGCCGAGGTAGCCTGCAGCGTTTGCACCAGAGATGTCGCCATCCTTGAGCAGCTTGAAGGCGGACTCGGTGCCGGCGCCGGCGTCGATGAGAGCATTGATGAACACCAGCTCCAGGGCGGAGGTGATGAGCAGGAAGCGCTCGTTGTTGCCGAAGTTGCTGTCGAACCAGTTGTCGCTGAAGTTCAGCGTCAGGGCGTCGAGAGTCTTCAGCGGGTCGGCGTCATCCAGGAACATGCCCTTGATGGTGGCGAACGAGGGCTGGATCTGGTTGTCGTAGTCTTCGCCCGGTTCAGCGATCCACTTGTAGTCGGCCGCGTTGCCGGTGTTGGCAATGCGATTGACGCCAGCAGTCTGCGGGCCGACGGCGTCGACGCCTGCGACACGCGGCACAAGCTTGCCGGTCATGTGGCCGGAGAGGGCCGCCAGGAGGCAATACTTGTCGTGGTCACGGAGGACCGTGGTCTGCATCTTGCGGGCGGTGTACTCCTGCACGATGTTCTTGATCGGCGAGAAGCGGAGCTGCTCGTCAAAGACCACGAAGCCGAAGGACCGGTGGCGAGACATCGAGTAGGTGCGCCACTCGATCGGCGGGATGCCGTTCTTCCACTCGCCGGTGAACTCGCTACCGGAGTAGTGGTTGGCACCGATGCGGCCGAGCTCGGCGTCGACGATGTAGTCGTCAACGCGGATGTCGGGCACGCGGATCGAGCGAGCGTTCGGGTTCGGCTTGATCTCGTTGCCGGTGAACATACCCGCCACGGGGCTGGTGATGCGAAGGTAGGTTGCGAGGGCAACCTGGTAGTCAGTCAGGCTGTCCTTTTGGACGGGAGCGACCATTAGGCAACCTCCTTCCAGTGGAATGGGCCGCCCCTATGGCGAGCCCTCCTTAAATTATGGAGGGCTCTACCACTTCCCGCTGGTGTTATACAGGAACACCCTGGTCTACAGGTGCAGATTGTTCCGTTGGGATACCTATTTGTTGCATCATAGCTCCCTGGCTCTGCGCAAGTAGAGCAATTTGTTCCTGGATCTGTGCAACTGCAGCTGCCAGCTGATCGCTCTCTGCAGTCCGAGCGACTGTAATTTCTTCGATCTTCGAGTCATAGACGCTCGGCAGCTCCTCTCGTGCCGAGAGCTCCGGCGTCACCCCGCCGGAGAAGATCTCCTGGATGCTCTTCGAGTGCGTGCTGCCGCTCAGCTCGAGCTGCTTCTCGATGATGAACTGCATTGCCTTCGTGGCGTGCTTCAGGGCCTCGGGGTCCTGGGCTGCAGCGATCGCCGGCATTGCCTGGCTCAACGGGACGAACATCTGGTTTAGGATCCGCAGCTGCTTCTCGTCTTCCATCTCCACGAGAGACCCAGGTACGACACGCACGAAGTACTCGGTCGCGAGGTCCTTGAAGTCGATCTTGATCGTGCCGTCGCCGGGGTCGAAGTCCTCCGGAGACATCCCGCCATTGAGCAGAGCCTGGCGGGTGTCGGCAGTCGGCGTGACCTCCTTGATCCCTTTCAGCTCCTGGAAGTAGATCGTTAGGGCGTAGCTGCAGTACCGGCTAAAGAAGGACTCGATTGCCTTCTGGTAGTTGTTGGTCGTGATATCGACCATCTGCTGCTGTGCCTCGACACCCTGGGGGGTGTTGCTCATCTGGCCGCCAGTATTCTGCGTGGCCATCTGCTGGTCCGCGGCACCTACAAGCTGGACCATGTTGCCGGCGTTCTGCTGGCTGATCTGTCCATACTGCATGAGCGTCTGGGTGTTGACCTCGAAGGCCTCCACCTTGGCGTTCGGGTTGCTGATCGGGGTGTACTTACCCGGGCTCAGGTTCGGGATAGCATTCACCGTGCCGTAGCCGATGAGCGGCGGGTTGATGTTGCGGTACCACATCTTCATCGCACCGTTCAGCATCAGGTCCTGGAACTCCTGCCGGCCCATGACGAGCTCCACCTGGCTCTTGCCGAGCGGCTGGTTCAGGTCCTTCTCCATGACCAGGAAGAACACCGGGTGCCACTTCAGCGGGTGCTTGTTCGTCTCGATGCGCAGCAGCAGCTTCTGCCGGGCATCAAAGGTCAGGAACGGTGCGCCTGAGTCCGAGTACCAGGTGATGATCTCGTATCCGTCGGGAGAGGTATGGTGCTTCTTGGACTGGTGGTCCGTCGTCTCCCGTGCTTGAGGGTTGCTCTTGAGCAGGAGCTTCAGAGCGGGGATGTCCCAGCCGGCCGTGTTGTTCCGCACGAGTGCCTGGACGTCGCCCTTCGTCAGGTAACGGCGCACGAACACATCGTTCGCGTGGCGTACGTCTCGAGCTCCCGGCTCTGGGAAGACATCCTGGTAGTGGATGTTGTCGTATTTCATGTACCACCCGCCAGCAGCGTCCTGCAGCAGGGCAGGGATGACACAGTCAAACCCGAGTGTCAGGCTGTTCTTCGCACTGGCGAAGAGGTTCTGCTGCATGTCGTTCGAGTAGAAGTCGTCCCCGATGATCTTCGCCTTGAGGATGTGCCGGACGAAGACGCCCTTCGCCTTGTCGTCATCGAACTTGCTGACGATGTCTACGTTCGGCGTGTGCTGCACGAGGTTGCGGGCCATGCGGCGGATCATGCCCGCGGTCTCACCGGACGAGATGTTCGGCAGGTCGCTCTTGGGGTTGATCACCTCTGCGTCAGCGATCTTGACCAGCTTGTCGTAGTTCGCGACGCGGGCCTCCATCTCCCGCTTGTACTTGAGGAACTTCACGTTCACCATGTCTGCGCTGGGAGACATGCCTCGGTACTCCAGGCAGCCATCGCGCCCGTCCTCGATACGCTCGACGTACCAGTCGTCGAAGCTCTCTACTACTACTGCCACTGGTTCAGCCTTCCTCGGGTGCTAGAGAAGCGTTCTCGACGGATCGATGCGCGCCGGATGATGGGATTGTCAACTCGGATGTAGGGATCATTGCTGCCGTAGGTGGAGTTGTTACGCTCTGGGCCGTTGAGCTTGTAGGCGTAGCCGCCGCCACCGCCACTGTAGCCGCCGCCGCCACCGCCACGGCTGTAGCCGCCACGGCTGTAGCCGCCACGGCTGTAGCCGCCGCCGCCGCCGCGCTCGCTCCAGCTGGGTTCGCGGACAGCAGCCTCCAGGTCCTTGAAGCCCTTCTCGATCGCCTTGAGAATGTCTTCCTCGGTCGGGTTCGCGAAGGTGCGGTCCACTCGTTCCAGGTTGCGCATGCCTGTGTTCAGGTTGGCGGTCGCATCTGTGACGTTCAAGCGATCGTCAACACCAAGGCTGCCACCACCGTCGCCGACTGTGTTGAACCGCTGCAGCGGGGCCTGGCCCCAGAAGTTCATCAGCGTGTTGCGACCGACGCCTGTGGCCCACGGCATACCGTCCGGGCCCATCACATAAGTCGTGTTGAGCTGGCGGTAGACGTTGGCCGAGTCGAACGGGATGGCCCCCTCGAACTCGCCCTTGCTCCAGATGACGTCGTACAGGCTCTTCGCGTACGGGTTCGTGTTCCCGAAGTAGACGTCCTTCGCGGTCTTCTGAGCCGTCTTCTCGTCCATGCCGGCATCGAGGTAGCTCTGCTTCATGGTGCTCAGGAAGTAGTCAGAGATCTTGACTCGATCCTCATACGGGATGAAGACGTTCTCCAGGGCGGGATCTCCCGGCTTGATGGTCTGCATGTGCAGACCCTTCATGAGCGCCGCGGCGCCCTGTGTGGTGAGGACCTCTCGGTTACTCTTCGGATCCCACATGCTGAGGATCAGCTCCGAAGCCTCGTCCAGCGACAGATCGTTCTTCTCGACCTTGCGGGTCTTGACTGCCTGGTCGTAGCGCCACAGAGAGTCCTTGCCGTCGAACCCGGTAAACAGGCTGCCGAAGAGTGCGAACGTCATCCGGCTCTCGCCGAGCCGGCGCATCTGGACCTCGTTGGCGCTGTACCCGACGTCGCTCTTCGCCACGTTGCCGTCCTCGTTGAGGTACTGCTGCAGCGCCTGCGTGTCCATCGGCGTGCCGAGGTTGTCGCGGGCGATCGTACCATCGGTGTTGAGGTCAACCACGGACCAGGGGTCGCGGTCGTACTTGTCGATCGACTGGTAGAGGCTGTTCACGAAGGCGTTCTCGAACAGCATCCGTTCCAGTGTCATGACGCCGTTCAACAGGAAGCCGTAGCTCTCCGCCATCGCTTCGGCGTTGCCGGACGCTTGTGAGGACGCAGCATTGGCCGCGAGCTCTGCACTGACCTGAGCGCTCTCATCCCAGAGGGAGGCGTTGATCAGAGGCATCGAGCCAAGGGCATCTTCGAAGCCCCAGATGACCTGGCGGAAGTCGCCCGTGTCCATGAACCGCTCGATACCCATGAGCGGGCTGATGAACTGCTTGAGCGTCCAGTGTAGGTTCGCCATGCTCGTCGCGCCACCGGGAGCATCCGGGCCCGTGACCTCGAACCACTCCTTGATGGCTCCAGCGAACGGTACCCACTCCGGCAGGTTGTCGAAGAATAGAGCGTCTGCGTTACGGAAGTCGTTCGCGATATCCCGCGGGTCGTAGACATGCCCGACTCCGGCGAACTCTTCTGCCCGGCGCCGGCGCTTCTCTTCCTCGTCTTCGCCGCTCAGGCCGAGCCCGCCAGTCAGCATTGCCAGACCCATGAGTGAGGTGTGCGTCATGCCGGACCGGATGAAGGCATCGGCGAGGTTGACACCTTCCAAGGTCTCTGCAGTGAAGTCAATGCCGTGGACGTTCGGATCGTAGGTTACGCCCTGCAGCCATGCCTGCATCTTGCCCATCTTCTTGCCGCCCTTACCACTCGCCAGGACAGCTGTCATAGCGTTCAGCCCCTGGAGGCCGAGCATGTTCGTGGCGACGTTGAAGGCGTAGGGCAGGAACAGGGTCGTGATGTTCGTCAGCCCTGCCGGGATGTTGATGAAGAGGTTCGGGTTGCTCTTCAGCGGGTCCAAGAAGCCCTTGTAGACCAGCGTTGCCATCGTCGGCTTGAGGCTGCGGATGTTCGCGATCGTGTTCATCGCGGAGCGGTGAGCCTC
>Ga0157371_10002521_pt1 | contig 17407 bp, 13 predicted proteins | sample C45metaG_FD_113462 | JGI IMG/M metagenome (GOLD analysis project Ga0157371, IMG submission 113462) | Corn rhizosphere microbial communities from Kellogg Biological Station, Michigan, USA - C4-5 metaG | ecosystem: Host-associated > Plants > Roots > Rhizosphere > Soil | place: USA: Michigan...
CAAGGCCCTCGAGTTCTCCTGCGGCTGGACGAGCGATCTCGTGCCGTTCGGTCTCGGCCCGCAGTACCTCGACACGATGGCGGGGGTGACCGGCAACGTCGACCCCACGACGATGACGTGGGCGACGCTCTCGAGCACCTACCAGATCCAGAACAACCCGGTGAGTCCCGGCGTCTACCAGCCGTTCTACCGCCTGGTGGACTTCCTGCAGGACTTCTCGTCGACGCACATCTGCCTTGTCGACCCCAAGTTCGGCTTCGACACGGTCGCGAAGATCGACACGATGCTGGACATCTGCGATGCCAACGGTGGGCCGACGCGCATCCTCATCAAGTTCGACTCCCCGACGGCGGCGACGAACCTCTCGACGCGCGCACGCGCCCGCGGGTACAAGGTCATCAACTACTGGGGCACGGACACCGCCACCATGGCGACCCAGCAGGCCAACTGGGACTGCCTCGGCGTGGCGTACGACGCCGCCCCCAGCGTGTTCACCACGGCGAAGAGCTACGGCAAGAAGGTCTGGGGCGCGATCGTCCCGAACCAGGCCGGGTACGACGCGGCGAAGGCCAACGGCGCCGACTTCATGAACGTCTCCGGCGTGACCTCGGTCGCTGCCGTCGGCGCCTCGAGCTCGGCTGACATCTCGAAGCTCTCGTTCGCGGATGCCGAGCGCGCGTACCTCGTGAAGGTCAGCGGCCTCGACCCCAAGACGTCCCAGTCGGAGCTCCGTCGCGCCGTGTACGGCGTCAACGAGCACGCCTACTTCGCCGCCCGCTCCGGCATCCCCATCGGATCCCTCGCCGACCATCAGGTCGCCTACTACCGGGCGCAGCTCGCGGTGACCGGTGGCAGCCTCGCAGGCCTTGCCCGGGCCTTCTTCGCTCGGGAGCTGGCGTAGGGTAGACTCGCACCGACCAAGGAGGCCCCCATGGCTGGACACGACATCCACAACGACGTCACCCCGAAGCAGACGCTGACGCCGCACCGCAAGCCGACCATCACGGAGCTGAAGAACGCCATCGCGGCGTCCCCTCAGGCTTCGTCGTACCCCGCGGCGGCGCTGCAGAGCATGACGCGGAACGATCTGATCGCTGTCGCCAAGCGGCACAGCATCACGGTCGCCACGACGCTGTGAGCGCTCCGGGCATCATCACCAACGCCCCTGGGTCGGCGTTCGGTGCTCTCGGCAAGGTCTGGAACAGCGAGCGGCGCGAGTTCATCTCGCAGCAGCACATGGACCTCGCCACCATCATCCACGACTACAACCCGTACTTCTCGCTGGTATACGTGCCGGAGAACGACCGGGACGCATCCGACACCAAGCCCTTCGCGATCCTCGACTCCACGCCCGGGAACCCGCCGTACATCATGCGGTACCTCTCCGAGCTGGAGATGCTGAACCCGAAGGAGATCATCGCCTGGATCTACATGGGCGACCAGAAGCACCACTCCGCGCAGGAGATCGTCCAGCGCATGGAGCTCGAGGAGATGGCCGAGAGGGCTCTCCAGCTGAAGCGCAACGAGGAAGAGCTTCTCGATCAGGCTGAGATGACAGCGACCATCCTCAGCGGTGGCCGGGACCACAAGAACTTCTACCGTCACGACGGTCGAACCTACCGGAGGTAGACACCATGGCTGCAGGCGGCCTCTTCCCGTCGACGCGTACCTTCGCCGAGCTCCGTCGGGCTGTCATGCGTGCCTTCGGCGATGAGGCGGGCGTCCAGCTCGAGTCGCAGGACATCATCGACTTCGCCAACCAGGGCCAGACCGAGATCGTCGTCGAGAACTCGATCCTGAAGACGCGCTCCCTCGCGCAGTCGATCCCCGGTCAGAGTGAATACACCTTCCCGGACATGCCGATCGCTCGGGTGGAGTCGATCACGTACGACGGCCGCCTGCTGCCGAACATCCCGTTCCAGGACGCCCAGGCCAAGATCCTCGCGATCGACGCCGACCAGATCCAGGAGGGCACCCCCGTCTGGTGGTACTCCTACGGGAACACCTTCTGGATGTGGCCCCGCCCCACTCAGGCCGCGCAGATCGAGGTCTTCCACGTCGCCATGCCGGAGAAGCTCACCGGCAGCGAAGCACAGGTCCTGAGCGTGCCCGACAAGTGGTTCAACGCCCTCGTCGACTACGTCGTGCAGCGTGCCTTCGAGATGGACAACGACTGGGAGGCCGCCTCGGTGAAGGCGGGCCAGTTCAAGGCCGCCCTGCAGTCCCAGGCTGAGGAGGAGTCGCAGTCCCAGTGGAGCGCGTTCCCCGTCGTCCGGGAGGTCTGAGTGTCCCGCGACGTCAAGCCCATGACCCTGACCTTCAGGGGCGGGCTGAACACCTACTCGGATGAGACCGCTGTCTCCGACGACCAGCTCGTCGAGGCCCTGAACGTCGACATGGACCTCGACGGATCGGCGCGCAACCGTCCGCCGTTCACCGAGTTCGGCAGCGCGTTCCCGTACAGCGGCGCCGGGGATGCACGGACCCTCGGGTGGTTCTACCTCAATGGGACTGGGTACCTCCTGGTATCGGACGGAGTCTCAAAGACGTACGCCTGGGATGGCGCTGCCTGGCTCCTCGTCACTGACACGTTCTCCGCCACCGGCATGATCCAGTTTCAGGACGAGGCGTGGCTGATCGCCCCCTGGAGCCCGACTACGGCCAAGGGCGGCGGGAAGTGGACACCCACAGGCGGCTTCACCGCCCAGCAGAACATGCCTCGCGGCACCACGATCACCTCGTACAAGGAGCGCCTGTTCGTCGCGCGCGGCCGCGGCGCCACCGACGGCTCGAAGATCTACTACAGCAACGTCTTCGGCCTCGGCGACTTCTGGCCGACGACGCTCAACGAGCAGCGCGTGGGTTCGGGTGACGGCCAGGACATCATCCACCTGACCACCTACTACGACAACCTCCTCATCTTCCGGTCCGAGTCGATCTGGACGTGGGGCTACTCGTCGTCCCCCGGCGCCGGTCAGATCTCCGTCATCGTGCCCGGGATCGGCCTCGAGAGCTCGGATGCCGTCGTCGCCTTCGAGAACGCCTTCTATTTCATGTACGACTCCAAGGCGTACCTCTTCATGAACAACCGGGCCGAGCACATCAACCCCCATGTGCCGTTCCGCGTGATTGAAGGCGTGCCGCTGTCGCCCAGCGCAGTGAGCATGTACAACCGCCGCGTGGTCTACAGCTACAAGGGGTCCGCGTACGTCTTCAGCCTGCTCACCAACTCGTGGACACGGTGGAAGAGCGACGTCTGGGGCCCCTTCGGGAAGATCACCCAGAACAACTTCGACGACGTCGAGGTGGCCTACGCGATCGCGGCCCGCGGCGACAACAACGCGGTGACGCGCACGAACCTCGCCTGGAACTCCGCCCTCGCGGTCCCCGCCGATGTCGTCGAGTGGAACCCGCAGAACGGCGGCACCCGCACGACACCCACCACCGGAGGCCCGGACAACGGGCCCTACGCTCGGTGGACGCGCGCGAGCGACATCTCCGGGGTGAGCCGCGGCTTCTCGAGCTACGGCAACCCCTTCGACGCCACGCCGGGAGCCACCACGCCGATCACCGCCCGCCACTTCTTCATCGCGGGTGAGCAGGTAGCCCTCTCGGTGAAGGTGCGCAGCAGCGTCGCCCAGCAGCACCGGGTGATGATCCGATTCCACGACGGGGCGGGCAGCTGGGTCAGCACCCGGCAGGACGGCGAGTACACGGCCGTCGGCGCCACCGGCTGGACTACCGTCAGCGGGGTGTTCACCGTGCCCGCCGACGGCTACCTCGTCGTCCGCGTCGGCACCGCGACCACCGAGAACCACCCCAACGGCTCCACGCTCGACGCCGGGCAGCTGCTCATCGAACGCGCCGCGGCAATCCTCGGGTGGTTCAACGGCTCCTCCACGGCGACCCCCGAGCGGACGTACGCCTGGCTCGGCACCGTCGGCAACTCGGCATCGACGGAGCTTACCCTCGGCACGCGTAAGTTCCTCCGCACGATCGACCGCGTCACGTCGGCCGTCGAGCAGATGACCTGCATCCTGCAGACGAAGAACTACAGCTTCCAGCTCCCGTCGAACTTCAAGATCCTGCACCGGTGGGGCCTCGACATCCGCTTCCAGGACCGCATCGTCGCCGTCGCGGCGCCCGTGACCTACAACGCCGGAGCGACGTGGGACCAGCTGCTCAGCTACAACTGGGATCAGCTCGGGACCTGGGACAACCCCCTCGGCGGCGACCAGCTCGTGGAGGAGACGATCGTCGATTCCCCGGCCGTTGGCCCGGACCGGAAGTACGTCAAGCTCCGCAAGCGCATGCGCTTCCGCCAGATCTTCTTCCGCATCGAGTTCGACACGGACGGCGGATTCACCACCGCGCCCGCGCAGCTCTTCAGCATCGTGACCTTCGTCGACACCCGGCAGGGCGTCGTCAAACAGCTCTCTTGAGGTAGGATTCAGCCATGGCAGCACCCCCCCGCCCGCGCATCGGGCAGTTCAATCCCCTGCAGGGGCGCAACAGCGCGTCCCTCGTCGGCGGGGCTGGATTCAACTCCCTGGCTGCCGGAGACAAGCAGTACGGGCTCTCCGGCTCCCTCGCACCCAATGTCGGGCCCGTCAACAACCGGGGCGGATATGCCGCCCGCGACACCAAGCTCGCCGCCCAGCGCGCGGCACTCGAGAACGTCAGAAAGGGCGTGATCTGAAATGGCACGGAAGATGATGGCACCGGCACGCAAGCGAGCGGGTTCTCCTTCCCCGTCCCCCTCCCCCCAGCCGAAGCCGACTCCGCCCCCCACGGCGCGTCGTGCGGCGGCCCCGCTGCGTGCGCCTGCGCCCCAGCGACAGATGGGCTCGGCGCTTCGGAAGGGCGGCGGTTCCCGTCAGGCAGGTGGGCCCATCACGCAGCAGTCGTTCAGCGGTGGCGGCTTCCCGACGGGTGGCGGCAACCCCATGGCGATGTCGGCACCGGCCGGGGGCACGAAGCCCGACGGCACTCCGGACATCGACTGGCTCCGCAGCAACGACGGAGAGTTCACCGCGGCCGAGGCCGCGTACAAGAACGTCTTCGACCAGCTCGCGGCGACCCTCGATCGTGAGGGCAAGAACTACGACCTCGACTACGGCACGGCGCAGAAGAACCTGGGCTGGATCGACGAGGACGGCGACGAAGGCCCCGGTGTCGCGCAGTGGGCGATGAACAACGTCGACACGGCCGCCGGACGCGGCTACCGCAGTATGTTCGACGACTTCGCCGGTCGCGGCATGACTCAGGGCACCGCCTTCGGTGAGGCCGAGAACTCGCTCCGCACGAGCCTGGACAAGCAGCGCGACATGCTCGACGAGCAGCGCGGCCAGTTCCAGAACTCGCAGCGGGAGCGCCGCACCCAGGGTGAGCAGACCCGGGACAACAGCATCAAGATGGCCGCCGCCCAGGCTCTCGCTCGGGTGGCCGCCGGTCTGGGAGTCTGATCATGGCCGGATACAACCCGCAGGACGACCCGACTCGTCGGGAGAACACCAAGCGGTACAAGAAGGGCGTCCTCGCGCCCGGCAACGGCGACTGGAAGCCAAACCAGCCGACCACGTACCGTCCGTCGACGCGCTACGAGGGTCCTGCCGGTGAGGTTGCGAACTTCTTCACGGACACCGCGCGCAACCTCGGCAACTTCTGGGGGAACAACTCCATCCAGGGGGGCAAGACCCCTCAGGGCGGCGGCGCCGGTGACGCGTGGGTCGGCAGCAACCCGGCGAACGCTCGCCGCACTGTCCTCGGTCGTGAGGCGCGCAGCTCCTTCGGCAAGGGGCCTGCCCAGGGCGCCGAGGGTCCTCCGTCTCTCATGGACCTCATGGCCCAGCTCGGGGGCATGTTCGGCGGTTCCGAGGGGGGCATCGTCGAGAACCCCTTCGTCAGCTACGACCCGCTGCGCAACAGCGCGCGCAGCAACGCCGAGGCCTCCCGAGTCGCCCTGCAGTCCGTCTACAAGCAGATGCAGGACGAGGTCGGATCCGCCGGGAAGGCGATCGACCAGCGGTACACCTCGGCAGGCGAAGGCATCAAGTCCGACCGCGACAACACCATGTCCGCGGTCAAGGACGCCTACGCTTCGAGCGCCAACCAGCAGGCCGACATCGCCCGTACCCTCGGGATCGAGTCGGCTGTCGCCCAGGCGATCGACGAGGGACGCGACGTCAGCTCTCGTGGCGCCGACGTCCAGGGCCGTGTCGCAGAGCGCGCGCAGGGGGACCTCGGCTACACCTCGGCCGTGGGTGCCTCCGAGGGCACGTACAACAATCGTCTCGGCCAGGCTGCCTCGCAGCAGGGCGCGTACCAGCAGACACGCCTCCAGCAGGAGCTGCGGGACCGCCTCTCCGAGATCGACATGGCAGAGCAGCAGGCCAACGCGGATCGCTTCAGCGCGGTGCAGGGCTCCGGTCCGGACGTCATGGACATCTTCTCGATGGCGAAGTACATCGACGAGACGAACCGCGAAGGCCAGATGTCGAACCTCGAGATGCAGCAGTCTGCATACCGGGACGCCATGCGGGACCCGAACAACCTCCTGGCGCAGCTCGAGTCCTTCGCGCCGCGGCTGCAGGAGTCCGGTCTTCCCGACGAGTACGCCAAGCTGTTCATCCAGAACCTGCTCAAGGGCGGTCGCTGAGGTAAGATCGCCTCGTGGCATCATCCTACGAAGACCTCGTCCGGCAGCAGGCGGCCCGGGTCGCTCCTCGCCGTGGTGCTCCCGTCGACCTCAGCAAGCTGCCTGGGGGCGGCGGGGGCGCTGGTGGGGGCACCCCGCAGAGCTGGCTCAACACCGCGCTCGACATCCTGTCGCGCCCGCTCACCGCTGTCGGGAAGACCGGCGAAGCGGTCATCAACGCGCTCACCCCCGGCGCCGATCGCGACGCGCCGAAGAGCTTCCTCGACTACGCCGGGGACATCGTGTCGGCGCCGATCAAGGGGCTCTTCGCTCCCGGCGACGAGAACCGCGTCTTCACGAGCAAGCTGCTCGAGCACGGCACCGACCGCTTCGGGAAGCAGAACGACCCCAACTACATCGACCGCCCGGACAACGTTGACCCCGCCTTCAAGGGCATCCTCGGATTCGCCGGTGATGTTGCTCTCGACCCCCTGACCTACGTCGGCGGCGGGGCGATCAAGGCGGCCGCCGGAGCCGCGGGGCGTGCGGGAAGCTCGGTCGTCCGGAACGTCACGAAGGGCGCCACGAAGCTCAGCCCCAAGGCCGCTGCTGCGCGCGAGCTCGCCGACGGGGGCGCTCGCGTGCTCGACCAGTTCGAGGGCGCCGTCCCCCGACCCACGAACCCTGACCTGGCCCGCGTCATCGACGAGGCCACCGATACCCCCGCGACGCCTGCTGTCGTCCGGGACCCCGCGGAGCTTGCCGACCCCAGACCGGCCCTCCGCGACCTGCCCGAGGGGGGAGCCCGCGCTGTTGATGCCCCAGCTGCGCCCCCCCTCGGCGCAGGATTCCTCGAGCAGTTGGGCGTCACTGCGCGCCAGGCCCCCAAGTCCCGCGGCGTTCGCCAGTTCCTCGGGAGCAGCCCGAAGGGCCTCGCCGGTGACGTCTCTCGCGGCGCCACGGGCCTCAACGACGCGCAGATGGGCGCCAAGGTGGGCGGCCTGCAGAAGCGCTACGAGGCGTACCTGCGCGGCGGCCTGAACTCCGACGGCACCACCGCGCGTCTGCGCGCGTCCGACGCTCGCTGGGAGGTCGCTCCGGCGGCCCGCCAGGCGATCGCTCGCGCAACCGGCCTCCCGGTCGAGCAGATCCCCACCACGATCTCTCCGTCCCGCCTCGGTGCCCTCGCGGCAGCCGACGGCGGCGCCCAGACCGCGTCGACGCTCTCTCGCTTCATGCTGACCACCGCGAGCACCCCCAAGGGGCAGGAGATGCTCCGCAAGGCGGGGGCGCCGAAGGGGCTCGTCAGCTACCTCGGGCAGCTCCGGGAAGCCCAGCGCATCGAAGCGGGCGCCCTGTCGGCGCAGATCCCCGTGGCGAACCGTCTCGAGGCGTTCACCGCTCGCATTGAGCAGGACCGCAGCTCTGTCGTGGAGGCTCTCGGCGAGCCCACCGTGAAGTACCTCAGCAAGATCGCCGACCCCGCCCGCTTCGAGGCTGTCACTCGCTCTCTCGGGCGCCTGCTGCAGCCCCGCACGGACTTCGGCCAGTGGATGGCGGAGAACCCCGACCTCGTCGCGGCCGCCACGCGCCTCCTCGACCACCTCGACGTCGCGCCGTCGCGCAGCGACCTCATGGGATCGATCAACATCGTGCGTGAGCTCATGGTGGAGAGCGCCCAGGGGGGCCGCCTGAACAAGGTCGCCGACCTGATCGCCGGTCCCTACCTGGCCCGCAACTTCACGGACGCCGCGAAGAACTTCCCCGAGCAGGTCAAGCCGGGCGTGCGCCGTGAAGGCCCGAACCCGGAGATCGACGACGCCCGCCGCATGGGCGAGGTCAACGCCCAGTCGAACTACGACATGGTGGGCCGCATCTACCGCACCCTGTTCCCGCCGAAGGGCCGCAACGGCAAGCCACGCAAGAGCCCCTTCGCCGACGAGCTCACGGCGGCCGCGAACTTCCATCGGCGCAGCGGGGACGTCCGGCCGAACAAGGGCACCGGCCCGATCCAGAGCATCAGCGAGGTCTACGGCACGACGCGTGCGCGTGCTGTCGCCGATGTCGAGCTGCGCATCCTCAAGGACGTCTCGGAGATCTCCGACGCCCTCGGCATCCGCCAGTACATCACGCAGCCCGGCCGCCACTCCGCGATCTTCAACCTCTCGGGCGCACCGATCGCGCTCAGCGTCAACGACATCTACGAGATCGTGCACAAGTACGCCGTCGAGAGCGGTCGCGAGGCGACGACGCTGCGCGCGCTCTTCGGCAAGGAGGGGTCGGTATCGCCGACCGTCTACCAGGGCGCCATCGCGCGCGCGATCGAGCAGGAGGCCGTCGATGTCGACGAGATCGCTCGCCTCCTCGGGACCACGGAGCAGGCGAACAAGGCCCGCAGCGGCGCCGTCAACGGCATGGCTGCCGACGAGATCCCCGGACTCGACCACATCCCCCTGAACGGCCGGAAGGCTCCCGAGGGGGTGCGGCTGAGTTCCGGCGGCCGCGGCTACTGGAAGCTCCAGGACGGCGACACCGTGCGCCGAGAGTTCGCCGAGCTGCTCACCGAGGAGGATCTGCTCACCGCGCTGCGTACGCGTGCTGCCGAGAACGCGCAGGCCTACGCGGCGCGCTTCGCCGAGGAGACCCACACGCTCGCCGACGACGCCCTGAAGCGCATCGACGAGTTCGTCGTCAACGAGGACCGCAGCGGGGTCATCCGATCGATCCTGGACGCGCGCCAGGCGGCTCGTCAGCGCTCTCTCGAGGAGGGCCTGATGCCTGCGGCCGCGGAGACCGCTTCTGACCTCGTGGAGAGCGCTGTGGGGCGCACGGCAGTGGACGTCGCGCACGCCTCCCAGCGGGCAGAGGACGCCGTCAAGCAGAACCCCTTCGGTGTCGACGACGCGACGAAGGCTGTCGGCGAGGCCGCAGCGCGCCGTACCGCCTCGACCACCACGAAGGAAATCGTCGACACGGATGCCGTGCAGGCGCTCGACGACGTCCGCCGTCTGGCCGCCGAGGAGGACGCCCTCCTGAAGGCAGCACAGCGCGAGCACCTCATCCGTGGCGAAGCGGACCGTGTCGCTGAGGTCGGGAAGATCAACGAGGCGGCCGCCCGGTCGTTCATCGTGGGCAGCCGGTCGTACAGCGACCTGCAGCGCACCACACAGAGCATCTTCAACCCTCTGCGCAGCATCCTGGATCAGTCGTACGGCATGGAGCGCGTCAACAACATGCGCTCCTGGGTTGAGAACGTCGCCGGGTATCAGGTAGCCCGCGTGGCGCGCGGCGTCGACGAGCTCGCACGGAAGTACCCCTTCACGCGCACCGAGTCGTCGACCGAGTCGATCTGGGGTGACGTCTACGACGCGATCCGCCGCGGCGAGAAGCCGCTGGACCCCAAGCTCGCGCAGCCCTACGAAGAGCTCAGCCGTCTCCTCGGGCAGTTCCTGCCGATGCAGCGCGGTGGTGGCCTCATGGCGAACGTCGCGTACGCGGGCGGCGACACGAAGTACCTCGAGCGGCTCATGATGGACAACGGCCTGGACACCGTCGTGAAGACGAAGGCCGGGGGCCCCTGGTTCGACATCGACGCCGCCAAGACGGCCGCCGAGACGAACGGCACCCAGATCGGCGAGGAGCTCGCGCAGCAGTGGCGCAGCTGGGAGGTCTCGAACCCCCTCGAGTTCGCCAAGCGCTACTCCAACGTCATCATGTCGGCTGCCGAGCACCGCGCTTTCGCGGCCAACTTCACCGAGTTCGCCACCTCCTCCGGGCTGGCCTCGCGCACGCCGAAGCCGGGCTACGTGAAGATCGTTCCCGAGGGACGGACGAACTACGGCACCTTCATCGACCCCGAGCTGTACTTCGACAAGGAGATCGCGAAGGAGCTCGCGTTCGCCGACAAGTTCTCCATGGCGTCGAAGCAGGCCAACAACCGCCTCGTCCGGGACTACTACATCCCGGCGCTGCAGACCTGGAAGTTCGGGATCACGCAGCTGCGTCCCGGCCACCACATCCGCAACTTCGTGGGCGACGCCTCGATCACCGCCGTCGCGCGCGGCACGAAGGCCTTCATGAAGGGCCACAACCAGGCGCTGTCGATCCTGGCCGCCCGGAAGAACTACCGCGACGTCGACGCGACCCGCATCCTGCAGGGCCTCGGCCTGGAGTCCGCGCCGAAGGGCGGCGACCTCGTGGCATCGAGCTCGAAGTACGGCCGCTTCACCGTCGACGAGGTCTACGAGGCAGCGCTGAGCCGTGGCCTCATGCCCTCCGTGTACGTCGGCGAGGACCTCTTCATGGAGGGCGCCCAGGCGGTGAATCGCTTCGCGGAGATCGCGGAGAAGGTGTCCCTGCGGAACACTCCCGTCGGGCGCTTCGCCGGAGACATCTCGGAGTACCGCGACCACTACGCGCGCATGCAGCACTTCGTCCAGGCCCTGCACCAGGAGGCCGAGAAGGGGGTCTTCAAGACCCGCGAGGCGCTGCTCGACTCGATCGCCGCCGAGGTCCGGAAGTACCACCCCGACGCGTCGATGCTGAGCAACTTCGAGACGAAGTACATGCGCCTCGTCATCCCGTTCTACTCCTGGCTGCGCGGAGTGCTTCCAGCGATCGCCGAGAGCTCGATGCGGTACCCCGGGCGCGTCATGGCGTTCCCGAAGGCGTCGTACAACCTCGCCGTCGCCAACGGCATGAACCCGGAGTCCCTGGGCAACCCGTACGAGGACCGCGAGAAGTACCCCTCGTTCATCACCGAGCAGGCCTTCGGCCCGCAGTTCAAGCTCGGCGACACGACCATGCTCTGGAACCCCGGTTTCGCCCACATGGACGTCTTCAACACGTTCGCCGGTGACCCCTTCCGTGCCATCCTCGGCATGACGTCGCCGATCTTCCGCGTGCCCGCCGAGCTCGCTGCAGGCGGCAACTGGTCCACCGGGGGTCGCATCGCCGACACGAGCGACTACCTCGACAGCACGATCCCTGGCGTGAACTACCTCGCGAACATCACGGGCATCTCGCCGACGGGGTCGATCGCAGGCATCCTCGGCGGCCAGGGACTCGACCCGCAGCGGGGGCAGTCCTCGGGCACCAAGGGGCCCCTCGACCAGGCCCTGGCGGGCTGGAACTGGCTGTCCGGCTCGAACATGCAGAACATCGACCGCCAGAACTTCCTCGACTACGCTGAGATCGAGAAGCGCGATCGGGCAGGAGACGAGAAGTGATCACACAGGCCCCGAACCTCATCGGCGGCGCCGCGTCGCCCACGCAGCTCGTGCAGAACTACCAGGCGCGCGAGCTCGGCGGCCTGATGAACAAGCAGGTCGGCGCCACGGCCCGCCCCATGGGCACCCCCGAGGTTGGCCCCAACCGGCAGGCACCGCAGCTGGGGCGCATCAGCGGCGCGCAGGGCTTCCAGGGCGTCAATCAGATGGTCGACGCCGGTAACCAGGCCGCGCAGGCCCGCCTCGACATCAAGCGTCAGCAGGCGAACATCGCCAAGCGCGCGGCGGCGGATGCCGACTTCGGCTCGAAGCAGCCCTACGCGTACACCGGCGCGCGCTATGCCGGGAGCGGCCAGCAGTACGCCCGCCAGCAGGCTACGCGCCAGTCCGGCGGATCCCTCGGGGGCCGGTTCGGCATCCGCCCTGAGGCATCGAACGCCTTCACGAAGATGGAGAGCTCGTTCGCTCGCGTGTTCGGCAGCGGCATCCCCGTCCAGGAGGGCTTCCGGTCCTTCCAGCGCCAGGTCGAGCTCTACAACCTCTACCGCAGCGGCCGCGGCAACCTCGCAGCGAAGCCCGGCACGTCGAACCATGGGTCCGGCATCGCCGTCGACCTCGGCGGCGCCTTCATGAACGCGAACAGCCCGCAGCACCGCTGGCTCCAGGTGAACGGCCCGAAGTTCGGCTGGGTCTGGGCGGGCCGGAACTTCAGCCAGGTCGAACCCTGGCACTGGGAATACCACCCCCGCTGACCCACAAGAAAGCCCCCGGAGAGGAGAGTCCCCGGGGGCTGTGCCTTGATGTGACTCACGGCGTGCACCTGTCAGTGATCAGTCTAGGGGCTTAGGCTCCAAGATGCCAACACTTTCGAGGTAGTAGTAGCCGTGCAGGTACGCGGCGTCCTGGTGGGGCATGTGGCTCAGCGGCTTCTTCGTCCGCGGGTTGATCGGGATCGTGTAGCCGGTGTGCATCGCTGCAGGCTCGAGGATGCCGGGCCGCTGCCGCACGAAGAGCACGCTGTCAGCCTTGTTCGCCACGTACTCGAGGGCACCGATCACCTCGCTGGCGCCGTTGCGCTGCCCTCCGCGCGCGGTCCGTCGGGGGTCGTTGACGAAGTCCTCGACGACTATCGCTTCGATCAGATACCCCCGGAAGAAGGCGTAGCTGTAGGGCGTCTGCCAACCCCCGGAATCGGCGTCGCTGTGCCCGAGGGAGGACACGAGTTCGTCCCAGGTGAGGGCCCCCCGCTCGACTTCGATGCCCTTCTCGTCGAAGATGCAGAAACCGATCGTGGGGGTCTTCGCACGGCCGGGGTCGAATGCTGCCAGGTAGCTCACTCGTCTTCCCCCCACACCGTTCCGACCAGGATACCGATGCCGAAGAAACAGGCGATGCCGCCCAGGGTGTAGTCCCCCTCGACTCCCGCCAGGCGGAGCACTGTCGCGGTGATCAGCGACGACACGATCAGAACCAAAGCGATGACGATCTTGATCACTCCCACACCTCAACTTCCACTGCGAACTTGACGCCGAAGGACTCTCCGGCGACCTCCTGGGTGATGCTGTCGACGTCCGACATCATCGCTGCGATCTTCGGCGCGAGCTCCTCGGCGAGATCCTCGCGGACCTCGAAGACGAGGGAGTCGTGCACGGTGAGCAGCAAGCGACAGGTGTCGTCGTCATCGAAGGCCTCGAAGCACTTCACCATGACGCGCTCGACGATGTCGGCGGCGCCGCCCTGCATGACCGAGTTCATGGCCTTGTAACCCTCGCTCTTGTACTGCAGCTTCCGGAACCGGCCGGTCCACAGCGGGACCCGCATGTCGCGCTCGGCCATCGCGGTGATCGACTCGCCGAGGCGCCGGAAGTTCGGGAAGGTCGCGTAGTAGTTCTCGATGATCTGGATGGCACGCATGATCGAGACCCCGAAGGCGTTCTTGATCCGCTTCTTCCCGGCGCCGTACTGCATGGAGTAGACGAGGATCTTCGTCTCCCCTCGGGTCATGCCGAGCTGGGCGGCCATCTCGTCGAAGATGTCGCGTCCCTCGTTGAAGACCTGCTTCAGGCCCTCCTCGTTGGCGTATCCGGCGGCGATGCGCAGCTCGAGCTGGGAGAAGTCCGCGTTCAGCAGCACGTAGCCAGGCCGCGGCACGAAGCACTTCTTGATGCGATCGTTCCAGGGGCTCTTGCCCTCCTTCGAGATCTGCTGCAGGTTGGGGTCGCGCGCGCTCAGGCGGCCCGTGTGCGTGACGTGGGTGGTGTACGTCGTGCGCAGTCGTCCATCCGGCGAGACGAGGTCCAGGTAGGGCCGCAGCAGCAGGCCGACGGCGGTGTTCCAGCCTGCGTAGGCCGTGACGACCTTCGCCGTGTCGTCGCCGCGGAGGGAGAGGATCTGGTCGTACTCCTTGCGCACGTCCTTGTCGAAGCTCGGGTTCCCGGCCGGTGTCGTCTTGATGACGGGCAGGTTGAGCCGATTCACGTAGAGCTCGTAGCGGTCCTTCACGGAGCCGGGGTTGAGTCCGAGCTCGGCCTTGATGCGCTCCTTCTCGGCCTCCCCCTCCTCGAGCAGCTCCCGAGTGAGGTTCTGGTTGAGCGCCACGCCACGGCTCTTCATGATGCGGAGGATCCGGATGACGGCCATCTTGTTCTGCCAGATCTCGTCGGGCAGCTCGAGCCAGAAGCGGTGCTGCACGAAGTGCTCCCAGAGCAGCAGCGTCGCCTCCGTGTCCATACGCGCGTACTCGTCCATCATGCGCGGCGTGGTGTTCGGCCAGCCCGTCGTCTTCTCCTGCTTCAGCGGGTAGCTCGCCTCGTAGGCCCACTCCGACAGCTTGATGCGGCTCCCGAGGTAGTGCTGCGCGAGGGTGCCGAGCTCCTTCGAGAAGGGGGCGTTCTCGTTGATCAGCAGCGCCATGGTGGGTGTGTCCCAGAACGGGACCTGCGTGATGTCGATGCCGACGGTCAGCAGCGCGTTGGCGTCGAACTGCCAGTTGTGCGCGACGAGGCTGCGCCCCTCCTGGAGGAGCACGTAGGCCAGCTGCTCGACGAGGATCTCGTCGACGTTGCGGCCGACGGCGTGCCCCCAGCCGAGGTAGAACGACTTCAGCCGCCCCTCCTCGTTGCGGTACGCCACGGAGGCGCCGATCGCGCGGTTGCGGCCGTCGTCGACACGGAGGCCGTCGGTCTCGGTGTCGAAGCTGACCGTGGTGTCAGGGTGCTCGTAGAGGTACCTCAGGCCCTCGACGGCGTCGATTCGTGCCATGTCATGCCCCAATTCCGAATGTACTCGGGCGCCCGCTCATGACCCCAGTCACGGCATCGCGCTCTTCCTGTGTGATTTCGTGGATCTCCTCGACGGAGAAGAAGCCGTGCTCGTCGCGCACGAGGTTGCGCGGGACCTTCATCTTCGGTGCGTACCGGACCTTCAGCAGGTTGTACATCACCTTCCCCACGACCACCTCGGCGCCCTTCGGGTCCGCGTAGGTGGTGCGCTGGTCGTCGATGTCGAGGATCATGTCCGCCTGCTTAGTCACGCCGACGCCGCCGTAGACGTCGGAGAGGTCGTTCAGGCGCCGCTTGTGCCCGGCGTTCTCGCTGGTGACCTTGCGGTGGTGGTGAACGGCGAGCGTCGCGATGCCTTGGAGCTTGAGCCACTTCAGGAAGTCGAACAGCTCGGCCGACTGCTCTTCGTCCTGGAGGCTGCGGCTCGTCTCCCCGAGGGAGTCGATGACCAGGACCTCGGCCTGCGCCTCGTCGAGACGCGCCAGGAGCTTCTCCCGGCCCTCGTCGGTGGTGAGCAGCACGGGCTGGCCGTACGCCCAGTAGGCGAGGTTGTCGGCGAGGTCGTCCTCGTTGAAGTGCTTCGTGAGCGGGCGGGCGAACTGCTGCATGCCCCACCCCTCGAGCTCGAGCGAGGCGAACAGCACCTTGCGCCGCCGAGCGGCCGGGAGCTCCCACTGCAGGAAGCTCGAGCCGCCGGTGGCGAGGGTCGCGGCGAACTGCAGCGCGGCCGTCGTCTTTCCAACGTTCGATCGCCCCGTGAAGAGGCCGATGCCGTTCGTCGACAGCAGTCCGTCGATGAGCCACTCCACGTCGTATGCCGTGTCCATGAGCTCGCGGTGGCTCATGATGCGGTCGGGGCCCTCTTCGACGGCCACAGGGGTCGCGACGGCCGCCTGAGCAGGCAGATCGGCGGGGGGTGAGTTCACCCGAGCGTACGAGATCGCGTTGCCGACCGTGTTGACGAGGTCGGTGCGATACTCGCGCGTGTCGTAGGGACCGCGCAGCCACTGCTCGGCGAGCTGGATGAACGCCGTCTTGGCACCCTTGAATCCCTCGTTGTGGAGGGAGGCGATCTCGACGGCGCGGCGGTAGAGGTCATTGCGGCCGAACTCCCCGGTCGGGATCCGGTCAAAGGCCTGCTTCATCGTCTTGCTCATCGGCTCGTCAGGGAGCTCGGCGATGTAGGCGACCGAGTCTACCTTCTCGAGCTTCAGGCCCTGGCTGACGTTCTCGAGGAGCCACGGGGGCGCCGGTCGGAACTCGTCGCGCGACGTCGGCACCGGACCGTGCCAGATGACGTAGGCGTCGCCGGACTGGCGGTCGACGCCCTGGCCTTCGCCGAACGGCTTTCCATTGGGCATCGAGGCGCCCGCGTAGACGTAGTGGCGGCCATGGCCGGACAGGGTGCCGTAGTTGAAGGTCGGGGTGAGCTTGGCGCCCTGCTCGTGCAGGGTGACGCGTCCGTCCTTGGAGTTGTCGTGCTCGTCGATGTCGCCAACGATGATTCCCGAGGGGCCGGTCCAGACGCCAACCCATGCCTCGGGGTTGCGCGACCACATCGCTTCGATGCGTCGCACGGAGGTCGTTCCGGCCTTGAGGCCGTTGAGCGGGATCGGGTCCTTGACCCGGAGCCCCTTCATCCCGTCGCGGCTCGCGACCGGGAAGACGTGGAGCCCCAGGGCCGCGAGGGCGAGGGCTTTCTCGACTGTCATGTCTCTCCTCAGACAGGGTGGCAAAGGCCCCGGTGACCTACGCCATGTGAGCGGCTGCGCCGGGGCCTTTGACCGAGGCTACTACTTCTTGGGCCCGAACGGGTTGCCGGTCGTGCCGCGAGCCGCGGTCGCCGTCTTCGCCGCGGGCTTCGCAGCAGCCTTCTTGGCGGCGGGCTTCTCAGCCATCGCCATCGGAGCGTCCTCGGCGGGCGCCTCCGCCTCCTCGGGACCGTCGTCGCCGTCGACCGAGAACTCCGCCAGGTACTGGCGCTTGCCGTTGCGACCGGTCTTGATCTCGAGCGTGCCGGAGTGGCCGATGATCTCGTCGGGGCGGAAGTCGGACAGCGACTGGCCGAAGAACACGAGCCGCTTGCGCAGGTCGCTGAATCCGCGGGTGACGTAGTCCTCCTCCGTCGCGTGCTCGACCGTGAACCACTCGCGGTGCGCGCCGTCGTCGCCGAGGTCGTAGTCGATGTACAGGGACTTCGAGCCCTGCTCCTCGTTCACGTACTCGTTGACGTCGGTGACGGTGTAGCCGTAGACCCCGTC
>Ga0157371_10002523_pt1 | contig 17387 bp, 14 predicted proteins | sample C45metaG_FD_113462 | JGI IMG/M metagenome (GOLD analysis project Ga0157371, IMG submission 113462) | Corn rhizosphere microbial communities from Kellogg Biological Station, Michigan, USA - C4-5 metaG | ecosystem: Host-associated > Plants > Roots > Rhizosphere > Soil | place: USA: Michigan...
GCGGTGAGGCGGCCATCAACGCGCCCATTATCCACGACGTCCTGTCTGTCCGGCTGGCTGCGCGTTTCGACAAGCGCGACGGCTATTCACACGACGCCGTCACAGGGCGCGAATATCTGAACCGCGACAACTGGGGCGTCCGCCTGGGCGTGCGTTACGAGCCGACCTCCTGGTTCAGCAACTACACCGCGGCCAGCTACAACGAGGTCAACGAGAACGGCGGCGGCACGGTGCTGTTGGCGGTCAATCCGGCCTCGACGTTCGCCGCCCTGATGACGCCCTATCTGACGGCGCAGCAAGCGCGAGGGCCGCGCGAGACGGCGCTCAGCACCCTGACGAAGGACGAACTGAAGACCTTCCTGTTTCTGAATAGTTCGGAGTTCCGGCTGTCGGACCAACTGACGCTGAAGAACATCGTCAGTTATGCCGGGCGTCAGGGCAACACAGCCTCGGATGGTGACGCCACGCCTCTGCCGATCTCGGATCTGGTTGGCGCCCTGCCGGGATCCTACAACACAGACCTGCGGACCTTCACCGAGGAAATACAGCTTCGCTACGAGACGGACCGCTTCGACGTCCAGGCGGGCGCCTTCTATCTGAAGGAAAGGACGCCGGGCGACTCGCTGACCTTCCAGACCATCAATCCGATGCAGGCGCCCCTCGGCATCGCGGCCACGACGATCGTCTTGCCGGTTGAGCCGTATCTGTTTCCCATCCTGAGCGTTCAGGACCGGGCGGAGGTCCACGGTGACTCAAAGGCGGTCTATGCCCAGACCAACGTCAAGTTGACCCCCAGCCTGACCGCCACGGCGGGACTGCGCTGGACGTGGGACACCTATGGCGGCCACATCAGTTCCTATCTGCCGGCCAGTTCGTTCGACAACTTCGTGGCCAATGCGCCGGCGGCCCTGTTGCCGACCGCCTTGCTGACCCAGGCGCTGGCGTCCGATCTGTGCGTTTACGACGCCTATCTGGCCGTCACCTTGGGCCAGACGCCGACCCTGCGATACCCCGACTGCACCTATCCGGGCTTCGAGGGTAAGAGCGACGGCGCTACCTGGCAGCTGGGCCTGGACTGGCGGGTCGATCCGCAAACGCTGGTCTATGCGGTCAGTCGGCGCGGCTACAAGAGCGGCGGCACCAATCCGGTCGTGACCATCCTGTCGCCGCTGGGTCAGAACGATCCGTTGTTTCCGTTCAACCCAGAGAAGGTCACGGACCTGGAACTCGGCCTGAAGCGGGATTGGCGCTGGGACAACGGCGTCAGCGCCCGCACCAATCTGGCGGCCTTCTATACTTGGTACGACGACATCCAGGTCGTTCAGCGCCAGGTGTTTTTGGGATCCGACATCGCCACAAACGCCCAGAAGGCGCACGTCCTTGGGTTAGAATTCGAGGGGCTGGTGAGGTTCGGCGATCGGTTCACGCTGGGCGCCACCTATTCCTACAACTCGGCCGAATATGACGAATGGCAGACGCTGGCCACGCCGAGCGCGCCCAGCCAGGACTACAGCGGCACGCCCTTCCTCTATGTGCCGCGATCCAAGTTCAGCCTGGACGGACGCCTGGCCCTGCCGATGCCCGTCGAACTGGGCGACCTGGGACTGCGGGTGACCTACTCCTGGCAGGACGAACTGCACGTCGCGCCGGATCCGCAGCCCTTCGACACCATCCCTTCCTATGCGCTGGTCAACCTTCGCCTGGAATGGAACGACGTCGGCGGGCGTCCCATCGACATCGCCCTCTATGGGACGAACGTCACCGACGAGGAATACCGGGTGACGTCCAACAACGCCTACACCACCTCCGGCCGGGTCAGCAGCATCTATGGCGAACCGGCCCAGTACGGCTTGTCCGTCCGCGTGCGTTATTGAGAGGGCAGCCTATGCGATCTTCCCGTTTCTGGCTGAGCGGCGTCGCCGCCGCCGTTCTTCTGGCTGGCTGCGCATCGACGTCGTCACCGCCCGATCTTTCGACACCAATCGCCGAAAGGGCGGCCGTTCTCGGCGCGACGGACCTGTCCAGCGCGCCCGGTCCGGACGGCGGCGTCATCCTGAACGGCAAGCTGGATGGCCGGCCCTTCGTGCTGGCGACGCCGAACGCGTGGAACGGGGGCGCGGTCTTCTTCGCCCAGGGCTATTCCACGCCGGGCGCCACGCCCGTCGTGCCCGAGGATCCCATCGCCAAGGATCCCGGCGGCGGCAGCCTGACCCACATCTACGGTCAGGGATATGCGGTGGCCATCTCGGCCTATGACAAGGCCGGGGTGGCGACCGAAAGCGGCGTCGCCAACACGATTCGTCTGCGTGATTTCGTGAACCGGCTGGGCGCGAACCGCGACTACATCCTGGGCGGTTCAATGGGCGGCGGGGTCGTGGTCGCCGCGCTCGAGACCCATCCGCAAGCCTTCGACGGCGCCGTGTCGATGTGCGGTGTGACCGAGGGCTGGACGCCGCTGATCGGCCAGCTGACGGAGCTTCGGGCCGCCTACAATCTGCTGACCGAGGGGACGCCCTACGCCTTGCCGGGCGAACACGACGTCACGCGCTCCGGCCTGCCGACCGTGCCTCCGGCCGGAGATTCGACCGACGGCGAGGCCTATCGCAATGCTCAGAAGATGAAGGTGATCGCGCCCATCCTCATGCTCGTCGGCGTGGCCAAGACCAATCCCGAGGGGCCGGAGGCGCGCATCGTCCGGCAACTGGCGTCGATCATCGACGCCGAGGCGGACCCAGCCGTGATCGGGGCGCCGATCTATTCGGCCGTCCTGGGCATGGACGACATCAGACAGGTCATGGGCGGGATACCGGCCGGCAACCGCGACAAGGTGTATGCGCCGTCGGGCATGAGCGAGGCCGAGGCGGCCGAATTCAACCGTCGCATTCAGCGGTTCGACGCCGACCCGGCCGCCATCGCCTACGCCCGGCGGTGGCACGAGGCGACGGGGCGGTTCTCCACGCCGCTGGTCACGGTTCACCAAACCCTCGATTCCCTGGTGCCCTATTCGCAGTCCGAAGCCTTCGGGCGGATCGTCGCCGAGGCGGGAAACAGCGCGAACCTGGTCCAGTACCAGGTTCCGGGCACCAAGTTCCCGCTTCCGGGCGGGCTGGAGGGCTACACCCACTGTGGCTTCTCGCCCGCGCAGAACATCGCGGCGTTCGAGGCCATGAGGGCCTGGGTCGAGCAGGGACGGCGGCCCGGCCCGGACGCGGTTCAATGAGCGCCTTCAATCGTCGCGGCGTCCTGGGTCTGGGGGCGGCGGTCGGGGCGGCCGCCGTGGCTGCGCCCGGCCGGGCAGCCGAACCGGGCTTTCTATGGGGCGCCGCCACCGCCGGGCATCAGATCGAGGGCAACAACGTCAACGCCGATATCTGGCTGCTGGAACAGGTCGATCCGACCGTCTTCGCCGAGCCCTCGGGCGACGCCTGCGACAGCCTGCACCGCTGGCGCGAAGATGTGGCCATCGTCAAGGCGCTCGGGCTCAACGCCTATCGCTTCTCTGTCGAATGGTCGCGGATCGAGCCGGCGCCCGGCCAGTTCAGCCAGGCCTATATCGACCACTACGCCCGCATCGTGGCCCGTTGCCGAGACCAGGGCCTGGCGCCGGTCGTCACCTTCAACCACTTCACCACGCCACGTTGGTTCGCTGCGGCGGGTGGGTGGGAAAACCCGGACTCGCCGGACCTCTTCGCTCGGTTCTGCGAACGCGCGGGCCGGGCCCTGGCGGAGGGCATGAGCCACGCCCTGACCTTCAACGAGCCTAACCTGGCCCTGGGAGGGCGCTGGTCGGCCAATCCTCCGCCGCCGGCCTTTATGGAACGCATGTCCGCCTGCATCGCGGCTGCAGGCCGAGCCAGCGGTTCGGATCACTTCTCGCTGCTGATGGGCGACAAGGATCCGCGCCCCATGATCCCCCACGTGGTCGCCGCCCATGGGCAGGCCCGCGCCGCCCTGCGCTCGCTCCGCTCCGACCTGCCGGTGGGGCTCAGCCTGGCCATCCCCGACGAGGTGGCCGTCGTTCCTGACAGCGCATTGGAGCGTAAGCGGGCCGACGTCTATCAACCCTTCTTCGAGGCTGTGGCCGACGATGAGTTCGTCGGGGTCCAGACCTATGGGCGCGACTATGTCGGCGCCGAGAAATCCGTAGAGCCGCCGGCCGACATTCCGCGCCGCGCCAACGGCAAGGAGTGGTTTCCAGCCGCCGTGGGCAATGTGGCGCGCTACGTCTACCAGGCCACCGGCAAGCCTATCCTGGTGACTGAAAACGGCATCGACGCCGAGGATGACGCCGAGCGGGCGCGCTTCATCCCGGAAGCGGTCGGATCGGTATTGGCCGCACGTGACGCGGGCGTGCCCGTGCTCGGCTAGATCCATTGGTCGCTGCTGGACAATTTCGAGTGGCTGTCCGGCTATGGGCCCAAGTACGGCCTGGTCGCTGTCGATCGCCAGACTTTCCGGCGGACGCCCAAGCCCAGCGCCGAGGTCCTGGGCCGCATCGCGCGGGCGGGGAGGGTGGCGTGAACGCGCAGGCGCCGTTCCTTTGGGGCGCGGCGACCGCGGGACACCAGGTCGAGGGCAACAACGTCAACGCCGACATCTGGCTGTTGGAACAGGTGCGCGGCACGACCTTCAAGGAACCGTCGGGCGACGCCTGCGACAGCCTGAACCGCTGGGAAGAAGACCTCACCCTGATCGCGGGCATGGGGCTGAACGCCTATCGCTTCTCGACCGAATGGTCGCGCATTGAGCCGGCGCCGGGGCGATTCAGCCGCGCCTGGCTGGATCACTACGCCGCGATCGCCCAGCGATGCCGCGCGCAGGGCGTCGCCCCGGTCGTGACCCTGAGCCATTTCACTTCGCCGCGCTGGTTCGCCGCGCAGGGCGGCTGGGAGAACAGCGAGGCGCCGGCGCTCTTCGAGCGTTTCGCCGCGCAGGTCGCCCAAGCCTTGGGCGATTCTGTCACGCATGTCGTCACCTTCAACGAGCCGAACCTGCCGCTGATGGGGCGGTGGACGCCCACGCCCATATCGGATCCCGTTCGCGACGGGCTAGGCGCCATGTTGGCCGAGGCCGCGCGGGTCAGCGGCTCGGACCGCTTTTCCGTCTGGGTCTATTCTCGGGGGGAAGATGTCGCGCTGTCGCACCTTCTGCAAGGACACCACAGGGCGCGGCGGGCCTGGAAGAGCGTCGCGCCCCAGGCCCGGATCGGGCTGAGCCTGGCCGTGCCGGACGTTCAGGCGGTGAGCGACGACCGAGGCGTGGAGGCCTATCGCCGCTTCGCCGAGACGCCGTTTTTCGAGGCCGTGGGCGAAGACGACTTCGTGGGCGTCCAGACCTATGGGCGTCTGCGCCTGGCGGCCGATCGGGTGGTCGGCCCGGACGAGGCCGCGGAACGCACCCAGAGCGGCGACGAATACTATCCGCAGGCCCTTGGCGCGGCCGTGCGTCACGCTCATGCGGCGACGGGGCGGCCGGTCTTCGTCACGGAAAACGGGCTGGCGGCGTCCGACGACGACCAAAGGCGGCGCTACCTGTCGGCGGCTCTTCGGAGTCTGGACGAAGCCCGTCGAGGGGGAACGCCGGTGATCGGCTATCTCCATTGGTCGCTGCTGGACAATTTCGAATGGCGACGGGGGTACAGCCAGCAGTTCGGCCTGGCTTCGGTGGATCGCCGCACGTTCCGGCGCACGCCCAAGGTCAGCGCCGGCGTCTATGCCGATCTGGTGGCGGCGCGGCGATGAGGGGAGGCCTGATCTCGCTGATGCTGACGACGGCGTTGATCGGCGATCCGGTGGTTCCGCCGGTGGCGCCCGACCTCCTGTCCGACGCCGCCCGTGCAGGCCTGGAAGCGGACGCGGCGCGCCCTTCGGCCGGTCCGGCGCTGCGCGACCGCCGGGCTCGCGCCGAGGCGATCCAGCAAGAGATCGGCCGAGCGCGGATGGCGCGGTACGGCGTGACCATGCGCGAGGCGCTCATGGGCGATACGCCGGTGCGGGTGTTCGAGCCCGCTGCGGGCGCTGCGCCGGGGGTCATCCTGATGAACCTGCACGGCGGAGGCTTCATCGTCGACGCCGGTTCGATGACCGAGACCGCGCCCCTGGCGGCGTTGACGGGGCGTGAGGTCGTCACCGTTCGCTATCGGCTGGCGCCCGAACATCCATTCCCGGCGGCGGTCGACGATGCAGCGTCGGTCTATCGCGAGATTTCGTCGACCTACCCGGACGCGCGCATCGCGCTGTTTGGAACCTCGGCCGGGGCGACCCTGGCGGCGGAACTGGTCGCCCGGCTGCGTCGCGAGGGTGAACCCATGCCCGCGGCCCTGGGCTTCTTTTCCGGAACGGCCGACCTGGCCGGCGGAGGCGACAGCCTGGATATGTTCGGAGACCGGAGTGCCGCGGCCGCCGTGCTGGGGGCCTATCTGGGGGCGCGCTCGGCGCAGGACGTCGAGGCGTCGCCCCTGCGAGGAGATTTGACCGGCTGGCCGCCGACGCTGTGCCTGAGCAGCAGTCGCGACCTGCTCCTCAGTTCCACAGCCGCCTTCTGCCGAGCGCTGGACGAGGCGGGCGTGTCGGCCAGGCTGGTCGTGTTCGACGCCCTGCCGCACGCCTTCTGGGCCTATGTCGACGCGCCGGAAACCGACGCCGCGTTCCGCACGATGGCGCGTCATCTGTCTCTTTCGGAGTTGCCGAGATGATCTTGTCCAAACGTCGTATCGCCGGCGTCGTCGCCCTTTCGGCGATCCTGGCCGCCGGAGCCGCAGCGTCGGCCCAGACGCCTGCGCCGATCTCCTGGCTGCCGCCGTCGAATCAGCTGAGCGCCGAGGCCCTGACGGTGCTGGAGCGGATGGACGCGGCCAAGGCGCCCGACTTCAAGGGCGATCTGGCGAGCCAAAGAGAATTCTACGATCGCTTCAACGATGATCGGCTGGCCGAGATGCGTCGCGTCTTCCACACGCGGGAGAGAGGCGAGACGCTGAACGGCGTGAAGGTCGACATCGTTGAACCGGCCGACGGCGTGGCGGCGCGCAACCGCGATCGCGTCCTGATCAATGTGCACGGCGGGGCGTTCATGTGGGGCGCCGGCAGCGGGGCCCTGGTCGAGGCTGTCCCCATCGCCGCGACCCTGGGGATTGCAGTGGTCACGGTCGACTATCGCCTGGCCCCGGAGCATCGCTACCCTGCCGCGTCCGAGGATGTGACGGCGGTCTATCGCGCCCTTCTGGAACGCTATCCGGCGGCCAACATCGGCATCTATGGCTGCTCGGCGGGCGGCGTCGTCACCGCTCAGTCCGCCGTCTGGATCCGGCGCGCCGGTCTGCCGCGCCCCGGTGCGATCGGCACCCTGTGCGGCACGGGCGCGCCCTATTCCGGAGACAGCCCCTATCTGGCGGGTGTGGCGCCGGCGGGGCTCGGCGTGCAGGCGCCGCCGCTGCCGGCGATCCTGCCCACGGCCTATATGGACGGTGTGCCCGCCGACGACGCCGCGGCCTATCCGCTGACGTCCGATTCCGAGACGGCCCTGATGCCGCCGACCCTGCTGCTGGCGGGAGGACGCGATTTCGCCGTCAGCGCCCTCAGCCTGGCGCACCGCCGCCTGGCGCGGGCCGGCGTCGATAGCGAACTTCAACTGTTCGACGGGCTGCCGCACGCCTTCTTCGTCTGGCCCGACATGCCGGAGTCGCTGGAGGCCTATGCGGTGATCGCGGACTTCTTCGACCGACGCCTGGGCGTCGCCCCCTCGTCTTCCACCGCCACCATCCGGAGCCCGTCATGAGTCATCGACTGAAATCCCGCCTCCTCGCAGGGCTGGCGCCGCTGATCCTGGTCGCTGGCGTCCAGGCGCCCGTCGCCCAGGCACAGGCTCTGGTCCAGGCCGCGCCGGCGGCGGTGGAGGCGCCCGTCGCGGCGCTGAGCCCGGCGCAACAGGCCCTGGCCCAACGCGCGGCGGCGTTGGGCGCGAACGACATCGACGCCCGGCCAGGTCCGAACGGCGGGCTCCTGCTGGGCGGCAAGCTGAACGGCGCTCAGTTCGCCCTGGCCTTCCCCGCGACATGGAACGGCGACGGCGTGGTGTACGCCCACGGCTATTCGACGCCGGGGACGCCCGTGGCGGTCGCGACCGACCCCACCGACAAGTCCACCCTGTTGAAGGAGGCCTATGGCCAGGGCTTCGCGGTCGGACACAGCGCCTATGACAAGGCGGGGCTGGGCGTCGAAACCGGCTCGGTCAACACGCTTCGCCTGCGGAATCTGCTCGGCGGCCTGGGTGGCCAGCGCATCTATGTGGCCGGCGATTCCATGGGCGGCGGCATCGTCGTCACCCTGATGGAGACGCATCCCGAGGCCTTTGCGGGCGGTCTGGCGCGGTGTGGCGTGGTCGACAGCTGGCGCGTGCTGCTGGATCGTTTGCTGGACATGCGCGTGGCCTACGCCTTCCTGACGCGCGGCACGCCCTACGCCTATGAAGGCGACACAGATGTTCGTCGCAATGTGATCGCGCCCGAACCGCCGGCGGCCGTGAACGACGAACTGGCGCAGATGTACGTCTTCGGGCAGATGATGAAGATGGCGGGGCCGCCGCTGGCCCTGTGGACGACGGCGCAGGCCGACCCCGACGGACCTGAGGCGCGCATCGTGCGACAGGTCACGACCATCGGCGGCTTCGACTACGACGCGGCGTCCCTGGCCTATCCGCTGGTCACGGCCACGCTGGCGACCGAAGACCTGACGGCGACGGCCGGCGGCTGGGTCTATGACAATACGGGTCGCGACTTCTCGACGCCCGACATGACGCCGCAAGAGGCGGCGGCGATCAACGCCGGTGTCCAGCGCGTGCGGGCTGATCCGGACGCGCTGGCCTATCTGGAACGCTGGCATACGGCGACCGGCCGGATCGAGGCGCCACTGATCACCTTCCACAACCGCATCGACTCCCTGGTCCCCTATGCCCAGGAAGAGGCGTTCGCCGAGGCGGTGGCGCGAGCGGGAAGCCAGGCCAATGTCGCGCAATACGCGGTGCCGGCGGTCAAGGCGCCGCTGCCGGGAAGCGGCGTCGAGGGTTACACGCACTGCGGCTTCGATCCCTCCCAGACTACCGCCGCCTGGAACGCCTTGCGCATCTGGGTGGAGACGGGCCGCAAACCGGCCGCCGACGCGGTCAAGTGAACCGCAGGCAGGTTCTGGCGGCCTCCGCCCTGGCGATCGCGCCCTCGGCATGGTCCGGGGGCGCGGCCGGCGCGCCGTCTGCGCCCCGGCTGTCGACGCCAGTGGTGGGAACGTCCTGGTATCCCGAGCAATGGCCGCAGGAGGGCTGGGCCGAAGATCTGAATCTGATGCGCCTAGCCGGCCTGAAGGTCGTGCGAATGGGCGAGTTCGCCTGGTCCAGGATGGAGCCGCGCGACGGGCGGTTCGACTTCGATTGGTTGGATCGGGCGATCGCGGCGGCGGCGGCGCACGGGATGTGGACCGTTCTGGGAACGCCAACCGCGGCGCCTCCCGTGTGGCTGACCGAGGCGCATCCAAACGTTCTGCGAATGGAGGAGGACGGCCGCGTCCAAGGCCATGGCGAACGGCGTCAGTTCTCGGTCGCCAGCTCGACCTATCGACGATATGCGGTCAGGATCGCGTCGGAACTGGCGCGCCGATACGGCCGCGACCCGAACGTCATCGGCTGGCAGATCGACAACGAGATCGGCCTGGAAACCTTCGATCCCGAGGCCAAGGCGCGATGGGCGCGGTGGCTGGCGGGGCGTTACGGCGACATCGACGCCCTCAATGCGCGCTGGACCACCGCCTATTGGAGCCAGACCTATCAACGGTTCGACCAGGTTCCGTTGAGTCTGGGACGGGACCAGAATCCGGCCTTGGTTCTCGATGCGCGCCGGTTCTTCAGCCGTATGTGGGCCGATTACGTGAACGCCCAGGCCTCGACGCTACGCCGCGCCGGACGACCGGATCAGTTCGTCACCACCAATTCCACGCTGTGGAACAATCATTTCGACCAGCACCTGGTCCACCAAGGCCTCGATCTGGCGGCATGGGATCTGTATGCGCCCTCCGGCAGGCCTGACTGGGCGGGGAACGCCCTGCATCATGCGGTCGTGCGCGGATACAAACGACGACCCTTCTGGGTCATGGAGACCCAACCCGGTCATGTGAACTGGGGATCGCTCAACCGCTCGCTGGACCCTGGCGAGACAAGACTGATGGCCTGGCAGGCCGTGGCGCGCGGCGCCGACGCCGTCCTCCACTGGCAATGGCGGAGCGCCCTGGGCGGCCAGGAGCAGTATCACGGAACCCTGGTCGGACCGGACGGGACGCCGACGGCGGTGTTCCCGGAAGTGGCGCAGACGGCGCGCGAGTTCGTCCAGGCCGCGCCCTTACTGCAAGGTTCGGCGCCGCGGGCCGAGGTCGCCCTCATCTACGACCAGGACAGCCGTTGGGCGCTGGAGCAGCAGCGGCACGCCAGGGACTACGATCCGACGGCGGTGATGAAGGCGTGGCACCGTCCCTTCTTCGACCGCAACATCGACATCGACGTGGTGTCGCCGAGCCAGGATTTGAGCAGCTATCGGCTGGTCATGGCGCCGTGCCTGCATCTGATCGACGACGACCAGGCCGCCCGCTTGTCGGCCTATGTCGAGCGGGGCGGATGGCTGGTGCTGGGGCCGAGGAGCGGCATGAAGACCCAGGACAACGCCCTGTGGCCCGTGCGGCAACCCGGGCCGCTGGCGTCGCTGCTGGGCGCGCAGGTGGACGGCTTCTACGCCCTGGACGACGAACGGCCTCTGGTCGGGGCGTGGCCGGCGACAGGCCGAATTTGGGCCGAGACGATCCGCCCGATGGCGCCTGACGTGGAGGTTCTGGCGCGCTACGGCACGGGCGGCTGGACCGAAGGGCGTCCGGCCGTCGTCCAGCGGGCGGCCGGTCAGGGGGGCGTCGTCTATGTCGGCGCGCTGCTGGACCCGGAGGGGCAGGCGGGGCTGACCGATCACCTTGTCGCCGCGCGCGGCGTGACGGCGGCCCTGATCGCGGTTCCATCGGGCGTGGAGGCGGCGACCCGTCTAGGACCGGGGGGACTGTGCTGTTTTCTGCTGAACGCCTCCGATCAGGCGGTCGAGATCGCCCTGCCGGAGGGCGCGCGCCCGGTCGTGGGCGTGCTTGCCCAAGGGCGACTGGCGCCGCAGGACGCCGTGCTGATCCATATCCGAGGCGCGCCGGGAGAACCCTCCGCGCGCCCCTCCGCTCACTCCTGAGCCTGATCCTCGCCTACGGCGCCGTTCGCGGGCGAGGATCCCTTTCTCCAGAGGTTTCGCCGATGACCCAGATCCCTGTTCGCTTCTCCGGCGTCGCCATCGCGATCGTCGGGACCTTGAACCTGGCGGCCGCGCCGCAATCCACGCCGGCGGATCTTTACGGCGCGCTTTTCACGGCGGTTCAGTCGGAACAGGTCTTCGCCGACGGCAAGACCTTCGTGGATGCGACGCCGAGAGAGCTGGTCGAGCGGATCATGGCGGACTACGAGCGCGAACGACCGCAGGGCGCGGACGCGCTGCGTCGTTTCGTGCAAGCGCGCTTCATCCTGCCGGACACGGGGGGCGATGCGCCGCCGATAGAGCAGGGCTTGCCGCTGGACGCCCACATCCAGGCGCTCTGGCCTGTCCTGACGCGCCCGCCGCTCGATCCACCGCCGGGATCTTCGGCCCTGCCGCTGCCGGCGCCCTATGTCGTGCCGGGCGGCCGATTTCGCGAGATTTACTATTGGGACAGCTACTTCACCATGCTGGGCCTGAAGGCGGACGGGCGGCAGGATCTGGTGGAGTCCATGCTGACGGATTTCGAGGCGCTGGTGGAGGCGTACGGGCGAGTGCCCAATGGCGCGCGAACCTATTATCTCAGCCGGTCCCAGCCGCCGTTCCTGGCCCTGATGATCGGGCTGTCGAAACGCCGCGAATCAGACAGCCTTCGTCGACAGTTGCAGGCCATGCGGCGCGAACACGCCTTCTGGATGGCGGGCGCGAGTTGCGCGGCGATCGAGGTCGCCTGCGGGCGCGTCGTTCGGATGCCGGACGGTTCGATGCTGAACCGTTACTGGGACGACCGGGACACGCCGCGCGACGAATCCTATCGCGAGGATGTGCAGACCGCGGGCGCCAGCGGCCGCCCCGCAAGCGAGGTCTATCGCCATCTGCGCGCCGGCGCGGAAAGCGGCTGGGACTTCAGTTCTCGATGGCTGGACGACCCCATGGACCTGACCACCATCCATACGACGGACATGGTTCCGGTCGATCTGAACAGTCTGTTGTGGACGCTGGAGCGTCAGATCGCCGCCCACTGCCGCGATCTGGCGGACAGAGCCTGCGTCCGGGACTTCGACGCCCGGGCCAGCGCCCGGAAACGGGCGATGAACCGCTATCTGTGGTCCGCGAGGGAGCGACGCTTCGGGGACTGGGATCAGCGGACGGGGCGGATGACCGCGCGCGTCTCGGCCGCCGGGCTCTATCCGCTCTTCACCGGATGGGCGTCTGCGCGGCAGGCCCGCGCCTCGGCCCGACTGACGCGTAAAACGCTGCTGGCGCCCGGCGGGCTACGCACGACCGCCGTTCACAGCGGACAACAGTGGGATGCGCCCAATGGCTGGGCGCCGCTGCAATGGATCGCCGTGTCCGGCCTGCGACGCTATGGCCATGACGCGCTGGCCGACGACATCTCCACACGGTGGATGGACACGGTGTCGCGCGTCTATGCCGAAACCGGCAAACTTCTGGAGAAGTACGACATCGAGGAGCGACGCCCAGGCGGGGGCGGCGAGTATCCCCTGCAGGACGGATTTGGTTGGACGAATGGCGTGGCGCGCGCCCTGGTTCAAGACGGGGCCCATTGAACCAAGAATGGGCAAGGAGATGGGGGCGTGGTGGTCCCGCAAGATCACGACCCTCACATCGCCTACTTTCCGGCTCGCCGCCGGCTATGCTGCGAAGACCAAACAGGGCGTGAGGTATCGACCAGATTGGGCTCCCGCCCCCAAGCTCAAATCCACTATTCCGACCGACGGCGAGAAGACCCAGTGGGCGCTCGAGACCTCGCTCGATATCGAGTTTAGCGAGGAGGTGCTGGCGCCCCGACCGATCGCGGCCCCGCGCATTGAAACGGTCGACCGGATCACCGTGTGGAGAAAAGGCCCGTAGCTGAGGCTGGCGCGCAGCAGGGCAACATTTTCGTCGTTGGCGACAGCAACACCGTGACGGTCAAGACCCGCCTTATGCATGCACGCCGCCGCCTTCGCGTCGTGCTGGAAGGAGAAGACGATGCCTAATCCCGATCAGCTAATCGATCAGACACTCGCAGCGGAAGAGCGTGACCTGCTTCGCCGCATTGGCGAGGATCCAGGTCACGTCCAGCAGGCTCTGACGCTTTTCGCAGGGCGTTCCGGATGGGTGAGTGGACTTCTGCTGGGGGTGCAAGCGGTGATGTTCATTGCAGGACTGTGGGCCGGGTGGCAGTTCTTCCAGGCCCAGGACACACTCGCTGCCCTCCACTGGGGTCTGCCTTCCGCAGTCCTGCTAGTCATGTCCCTGATGATCAAGCTCGCGTTGTGGCCCGTTATGTAGACAAATCGACTCTTAGTGGCGCTAAAGCGGTTGGAGCTGATGGTGACCCAACGAAGCGGCGTCGATAGCTAGTCGGGTTGATTGACCGCGTCTCTACCGTCGGTCGTCAATGAAGATCATCAACGTCCGAAGCGTGTCGGCTTGCGAAGTTGGCATTGCGCCTGAAAGCGGACCTTCGGTTCACGCACGGAATGTCGTGTTTGCGGTATGATCCGCATGACCGCTTCTGGCGCTTATCAAACATTCGCGTCCAAGCGCCGCTTTTGACTCATGGCTGACGTCGAGAAGGTCCGCTGTCGGGTAGCGAGTGGTGCCGCAGACCCGCCTCGGACCATGATCGGGAACGCTCACTGCATCCCGATTGTCGATACCAAAAACGAAAGGGACCCGCGCGATTCTAGGCGGCAACAAACCTTAACCCCCACGCTCCTGCGAACTAGCCTAAGCCTCCTGGTCCGGCTACTTTCGCAGCTGCATGACCGACCGATGGATCGACGCCGCCGCTATCATGCCCACGCCAAGTTCGTTGGCTAACTTGAAGAACTCTTCGCTCGCATGGTGCTTGGACAGGCCGTGATCGCGCGTCAGTTTGCGGGCAAAGTTTCCGAGCGGCACGACATCGCTTGACGTCACCATTCCACAATCGCGTACGGCTTGTTCAAACGCGCGCAGCACGACTTCAGGGAGCGCTGGTCCGTAGATGAAATAATGCAGATAGGGCAGAAAATGAGCATGCCGGAGGATGTCATCGCCCCGGCATCCGTTTCGCTCGAATATCTGCAATCGCGACCGCCCACGTCCGCCAAGATGGTAGTCGGGATCGACGAAGTACCTTCGACGATGGTCTGGGATGCCTTGTCGAGCGACAAGCTGCTTCGTGAGGGCCAAAGCCCGGTCAGCGTTGGCTTCAAAGCTCTCGTGACCATCCAAGGCGTCGAGATCGAATTTCAGCGTATCGAGCAGCGCCTGCTCCTCCGCAATCAGTTCAATGGCCCCGAGCGCCATAACCCCTCACTTGTCGGTCGTGTTCGTTCTTCGTTCCGCTATAGAGGGTTTAATTGTTCCCTGAAAGGACGAACCGCCGCCCATGCATCTTCGCCAACTTGAGCGCATCTTGGCCATCGTTGAGCGCACGCTGCGCAAGACATTCCCGGACGACTGCCAGAAGCGCTGCGCCTATTCAGCCTTCGGAATTCACACGCTGTTGAAGGACGCGGGCGTCGAGGCGACGTTGATCGGCGGTGACTTCGCCGCCTTCGTCATGTCGCTCAATGGCGGGCAGGCCGGCGTGCAGGGGTTCGGCTTCGGCGAAGATCAATGCTCCCATTTCTGGGTTGAGGCGGACGGTCGTCTGATCGACATCGCGCCGCATTTTCTGCCGCGAGAGTCGAGCTATCCCGTCGTCCCGATGCCTGCCATCGCCTGGGACTTGAACGAGCCGCTGCCGGCTTATCTTCGTTACCGGGCGATCGAGCGGTTTCCTGAGTCGGCGATGATGAGTTCGGATGCGACGGTCAATGCCCGATGCGAGGGGTTCGTCACGGCATGCCAGCAGCGCCTGCAGGCTCAGGTTGGGCCACTCGATTTTCCGACCTGGGTGGTCACCGGCTCTGCATCCGTCGCAAAAATGATCAATCGTAAAGACCGATGGGCGCTGGGCGCTCGCAGGTTCGAGGGGCTGGCAGACCTTCAGGATCTGCCGTTCTAGGTCACGGAACCGGACCCGTCGCTCGCCTCAACCCCGTGAGCTTCCGCGCGTTGCTTCTGCAGCAGCACGCCACAGGGCGCTGCGGGCGGGTTGACCCAATCGGCCGGGGCCCGAAGGTCCTGCATCTGTAAGTCCGCGCCGGAGTATGGGCCCCTCAGAACATCCAAGCGAAGGGGAAGCCGTGCACCCTTCTGCATTTGGGACAGCGGTAGGATTCTGTGAGGGTGATGCGGCTTGCGTTGTGAGGAGTGACAGTCAGCGCCGTGCCGCAGTCGGTGCAGGTGAAATTGGCCTGGAGCGTGCCCAGGCGCGTCGTCACGTCTTCAGCTCCTTCTCCGCCCTCGAGCAGAGAGAGCCCAAAGATGGAGCGGACCTGGAAGGCGCGCTTCGCCCCTTCATCCATCGACGCGATGCGCTCGAACAACTCGAGCATCACATGCGCCAGATAGAGGAGCAGGTGCGGCAGGACATCATAGACAGCGTGATAGATGTCGTCGTCGCTGTGGCGCTTGAAGATGAAGTTGAAGTTTTCGGGCTCGGTTCGCAGCTCGATCCGCTCGACGGTAACAAGGTGGACCGCGTGCTGGAAAAGCCGGTAGAGGCCGTAGTCGTTCTTGGCGCTGAAAAGGGTCTCGCGCAGGAAGTCGGCATTGAGGACCGTTGCGACCTCGGTCTTGGCGAGGGCCTGCTCGATGATCCTTGCCCGAAGGTTGCCGAGCATCTTCGGCGAGAGGGCGGCCGGGTCGCCTGACGTGAACGCCGTATAGAAAGCGTCCTCGTCGCCGAGCATCCATGACAGATAGACGAGGCTGTCGAGCAGTGGCTTACGAAGCAGGTTGAGCGCGACGACCGTTTTACGCTTCTCCATGCACTTCAGCGCTTCGAAGATGTGGTGGAGCGTGTCCGACACCATCGCCATGGTGATGGCGTTGAGGATTACCCGCCTCGCCTGGACCGGATAGCCGGTGGCGCGCAGCGCTTCGATGCTGTCTGTCTTGGCGACTTCCGCGAAGGTCGTCGCCTCTACCTTGCTCCGAAACTTCACCTTCACATGGTGGGCTTCGGCGGCCTCGTATTGCACGAGCAGATGGACGCACTGGTCGTGCAGGAAGAAGCAATACTCATGGGCAAAGCGCATCTCGTGGGGGATCCGCTCCAATCGCTTTCGGGAGATGAGGCCTGTCGCCGTCATTGCACCGAAGCCAGCGGCTTCATGTGTCGGTCGAAATAGACTTTCCGCCAAGCAATCCGGTCGCTCCGCAGCTTGTGCTCCGACCAGACATAGATGGCGTTCTTGTTGTGGGTTCCCGAGAGGTCGCATCCTGAAATCGCCTGCGTGTTTGGCCGCGCCGCGATGGCGCGCAGTTCGTCGCTCAATCGGTCAAACGGCACACGCAGGAAGGCTTCCAGTTCACCGCGGTCGTAGATGATTTCATCGAGATCGAACTTGCCTTCGCCCACGCGTTCGCAGGCGGCGAGGGGCGTAGCGGGTTTGATGACATCGAAGGCTAGCTCGTACCCGACCACCTTGCCTCTCAGGATTTCAGTCGGCCGGTTCTGAAAGAGCGCGCAGATTCGCTCCGCATGCGCATCCATGGTCCGGGGCCCGAGGAAAATGCGGGTGAGGGCATCATCCAGATAATTCCGCGCCCCACCCGCGCCGGTCAGGATGCGCCATTCCTTCTCGTGCTGCCATTCGAGACGCTTACGACTGAGCCGGGCCTGGATGGCCGTTTCCACCTTGTCGAGCTCGTGGAAAGCGATCGGCGGCAGCGGAGATTTTGCGTAGGTCACCGGCAGCAGTCGCTCGTTCTGAAAATCGCCGACGAAAATCTCCTCCGTCGAGAACTCCAGACACATGCCGGCGAAATTGCTCGCGTAGTAGGCCCACATCGGCAAATCCAGGTGGCCGCTGGAAAACGAGACCAAGCAGAAATTGTCGATGATCGATTGGGCCATGCGGTACATGTCGGAGGTCGACTTACCGCTCGGAGCGAGTAGTTGGTCGATCATCGGGTCGGCGACGCCCCCGAGTTCGTAGAAGGCCTCCATCGGGTCATTCATCTCGGA
>Ga0157371_10002524_pt1 | contig 17385 bp, 16 predicted proteins | sample C45metaG_FD_113462 | JGI IMG/M metagenome (GOLD analysis project Ga0157371, IMG submission 113462) | Corn rhizosphere microbial communities from Kellogg Biological Station, Michigan, USA - C4-5 metaG | ecosystem: Host-associated > Plants > Roots > Rhizosphere > Soil | place: USA: Michigan...
ATATCGGTCATTTACCGGGAAATCCCGATACAGTTTTTGTGGCGACCGGCTACGGCGGCAATGGCATCACCTACAGCCAGGTAGCCGCTCAAATTCTCACGGACCTCATTTTAAAGAAGCAAAATGAATTTGAAGAATTGTTCAATCCGGCAAGAATAAAACCGGTCGCCGGCTTTGCAAAATTTGCAGAAAATGCCGCTGATGTAACCGGGCAGTATATAAAAAAACTGTGGCCATCAGCTAAAATAGACGGGTTAAACGAACTCGCAAATGGCCAGGCGAAACTAGTAAAATATGAAGGCGACTCCGTTGCAATTTATAAGGATGAAACCGGCGCCGTTCATTCCGTAAGCCCTTCCTGTACGCATGTTCATTGCGAAGTAGCATGGAACGATGCAGAAAAAACGTGGGAATGTCCCTGCCACGGATCCAGGTTTAATGAAAACGGTGAAATGTATACCGCCCCTGCAAGGAAGGACCTGGAAAAGATTGAGTTGTCTTAGTTAACGTTTTGCTGGCAGGAGTTCATTAATCCTAAAATCCTTTAATCTCGAAAATCCTGCTTCAGACAATTAAAAAAACTGGCGGCGCGGACGCCGGCAGCGGCAGGGTCGACACATATTTTAGAAACCGCATCGGCCAAATAAAAAATGTGAGTATTTGTTCGTTCACTAACAGTAAGGGTTAGACGAAAAATGACTGCATGCGTGAGTGTGCAAGGATAGAGTTTACATCTTTCGGAAAATGTGCACCACTGTTGACACAAGGTGTGGTGCAACTTCTTACTTCCTTCATAGAAGTTACTACGATAATTTTATCCACTTCAGCCTCAAACTATTACTTACCACGCTCACAGAACTCAATGCCATCGCCGCACCGGCTATCATCGGGTTTAATAAAAATCCTGTGAAAGGATATAAAATTCCTGCTGCCAGCGGAATACCAATCACATTATAAATAAAGGCCCAGAAAAGATTTTGCCTGATGACTTTTACCGTTTGTTTTGACAGTTGAATGGCTTTTGGAATATGCAAAAGATCAGAAGAGATCAAGGTCATTTTTGCTACATCCATCGCGATATCAGTTCCTTTTCCCATCGCGATGCTGACGTCTGCAAAAGCTAATGCCTGGCTGTCGTTAATTCCATCACCAACCATTGCTACTTTTTTTCCAGACTTCTGTAACTCTTTTACAAAATCCGCTTTATTCGTTGGCAAGATTCCTGCTTTGAAGTTTTTAATTCCCGTTGACTTTGAAACCGCTTCAGCAGTTTTTTCATTGTCGCCGGTAAGCATATAAACTTCAATTCCCATTTGCTGTAATTCCCTTACCGCTTCTTTTGAGGAGTCTTTAATTTTATCCGCGATGGCGACAGCGGCCAATGCATTTTTTTCATTTGCAAACCAAATCACCGTATTAGCATTGTTCAACCAATCCTGCGCTTTCGTTTTTAAGTCTTCAGGAATTTCAACCTGCTTTTCTTCCATGAATTTGGAACTACCGGCATAATATTTTTGATTATTAATAAACCCCGAAATACCAGCACCGGTAACACTTTCAAAAGATTGAGTAATAATTTTTTCAAGATTTTGTTGCTTAAAATATTCATCAATCGCACCCGCTAAAGGATGTTCTGATTGAGATTCGATTGAATAAAAAATGGAAGCGTTTGTAGTTATGTTTACGCCGTTTGCCCAAAAAATATCGCTTACCTGCGGACGCCCTTCGGTGATGGTTCCTGTTTTATCAAGAATGATTGCGTTTATATTTTTTGCCTGCTCAAGGCTTTCTGCATCTTTTATTAAAATTCCATTTTCTGCGCCTCTTCCCACTCCTACCATAATAGCTGTTGGAGTGGCTAAACCTAATGCACATGGACATGCAATAACTAACACGGTAATCATTGCCAGCAAACCATGAGTAACACCATTATCTCCACCCAAAATAATCCACGCGATGAGTGATAAAATTGAAATGGACATAACCACCGGCACAAATATTCCTGCAATCTTATCTACTAATTTTTGAACCGGCGCTTTACTTCCCTGCGCGTCTTTGACGGTTTTAATAATATGGGCCAAAAGCGTATCTGCCCCCACTTTCGTGGCTTCAAAAACAAAACTCCCCTTCTGATTAATCGTGCCTGCAAAAACTTTTTCGCCTTTCATTTTTTCAACAGGAACCGGCTCACCTGAAATCATACTCGCATCAACGAACGAGTTTCCGGAAATGACCACGCCATCGACAGCAACTTTTTCTCCTGGCTTTACAAGAACTTTATCTCCGACCTGCACTTCTGAGATTTTGATAGTTTTTTCTGTACCATCGATGCCAATAACTATTACTGTTTTGGGTTGTAACCCAATCAATTTTTTTATCGCGGAAGAGGTGTTTGATTTTGCTCTTTCTTCCAGCATTTTGCCGAGCAGAATAAAACAGATAACCACCGCGGCTGCTTCAAAATAAACATGTGCCTCCAGTCCCCTGCTGGTCCAGAATTGCGGATATAAAGTATTGTAAACGCTGAACAGGTAAGCGATTCCAGTACTTAAGGCAACGAGTGTGTCCATATTCGCCGACGCATGTTTTGCCTGTTTCCATGCATTAATAAAAAATTGTCTTCCGAAAATTAAAACCACCGGCGTAGCTAAAGCCCACATGATGTATTCTGCATGAGGAATGCCGCTAAAAAACATTCCGATCAAAACAATGGATACAGAAAAAATAACAGAAAGAATCGTTCTTCTTTGAAGCAATTTAAAATAACTCTCTTTTTGTTCATTCACTGCTTCTTCACTTTCTTCCGATTCATCAATGACCAAATCATACCCTGAAGCCTGGACGGATTGTTTAAAATGATGGACATCCGCCATTTTTGGATCATATTCAACAGAAGCCTCACCATTGGCGTAATTCACAGCAGCCTTCACCACTCCGGGTTCTTCTTTTAATGTTGTTTCAACACTACTCGCACAGGAAGCACAACTCATGCCCGTAACGGGAAAAGATTTTTTAATAGTTTTTTTATTGATTTCAGCTACCTCCATTCTTTGTCTTTTTGGTAACAAAGTTCCGGCTATTATTTTTTTACACAGTATAGATTCTTGTGAAAAATGTGCAGATAAATGAACGGTAGTAAATCAGCTTTTTTTATTAATTCCTACTTTATCAATTGTTTTCCGGAACGAAGTTCCGAGAGATTTAAATGCGGTAGGTGTCATTCCTGTAAGCTTTTTAAACTGGCTTGAAAGATGCTGTGTGCTACTGTAGCCAAGGTTTAGTGCGATTTCACTGAGAGAAAGTTCATTATAACTAAGCCATTCTTTTGTCTTCTCAATTTTTTGCAGAATAAAAAACTGTTCGATGGTAATGCCTTCCACTTCTGAAAAAAGTTTACTCAATGAAGAGTAATCTTTTAATATTTTTTTGCTTACAAATTTTTGGATGCTGAAATGTTCTTCAATATCGCCTTGCTGTACTTTTTCAATAAGCAATGTTTTTATTTTTTCAATTATCCTGGTTTTCTGATCATCCAACAATTCAAAACCAACTTTTTCAAGATCTTCTGAAAGCTTTTGCAGTTGAGGCTTTGAGGCGTCCTTCAGTAATTCTACTTCGCCCAGTTGCACATATTTCGGCTGAAGTTTATTTTCTTTTAAAATTTGTTCGACGCTCATTATGCAGCGTGGGCAAACCATATTTTTTATAAAGAGTTTCATCTAAATCAAAATAAAAATCTTCGCATTTTCTTCGTTTACTGGTAACCGTTACTGATACACTCTGACATAGTCAACAATCATGCGCTGAGGGAAAACGGTTGAACCGTCCGGCGCTCCCGGCCAGTTGCCGCCAATAGCTACGTTCAAGAGAAAAAAGAAAGGTTTGTCGAATGGATAATTACCGGTTACATCACTTTTGTTGCCGGTAAAATATCTTACATTATCTACATACCATTCGATTTTGCTTGAGTTCCAAATAATGCTGAACACATGAAATTTTTGTGAAAAGTCTTCGCCGGATAAAACATAGCTATTGCCGACGTGTACACTTCCCTGGCCTGCCTGGCCCCAATGCATTGTTCCATATACGGTATTCGGTTGGTGTCCCAGCAATTCCATAATATCAATTTCGCCACAGGCCGGCCACGGCGTTGAAGAGATGTTACTTCCGAGCATCCATATTGCCGGCCAAATCCCCTTTGTTTTCGGCAGTTTTGCCCTGATATCCATTCTTCCATAAGTAAATCCTTTATTCCCTTTTGTTTGCAGACGGGCAGATGTATAGGAACCGTCAAGTTCCTTTCGCGCCTCAATCACCATGTACCCACCCTTGGTGATGTACGCATTGCTGGTAGTGTTTGTATAATTTTCCAGCTCATTATTACCCCAGCCGCCGGCGCCCGTTTCATAATTCCAGGTATTGGAATTAATATTTTGGTCGTTAAATTCATCGCTCCACACCAACGAAAGTCCGGGATAACCGGCGGGTGCAGTGTAGCCTGAATCAGAGACGGGCAGGTAGGTGCCATTGCAAAGAATGGTCCCCGTCGCTTCCCCGCTTCCGCTTAGTTTCGCGTTAGCAGGATTGCTTAACTGTAAATAAAAAACCTTGTCCGTTTCACGAAGGCTGTCATTTTTTACAGAAATATCAATCTCTGCGGATGTTTGATTTGCAGGAATGGTTAAAGTCCCCGATTTCTGTGTATAATCGTTATCGTCTGCAGTGCCATTAACCGTTTTATAATCTACTCTTACTTCCTTTGAAGAAGCCTTATTCAGAGTGACATAAAAGGGAAAAGTAATTGCCGAAGAACTATTCCTGCTGAGTGTTACAGACTTGATATTTATTAAAGGATCGGCTGTCACCACAGGATCAGCACTCTTGGTTTTGCTGCAGCCAAGAAATAAAAGAATGGATACATATGCGATTAGTCTTCTGTTCATAATTCGTTTTTAAACTTTCGAGTGCCGAAGCGTTCTGCACCAAAGCAGCATGTAAGATAGCAAAGTACCTGTAAAAAAATAAGCAATTAGCCATAAATTGATTGAACAAGTATTTGGACATCACTTAATGCAAACTAACTAAGCTTTACTCCCTTCTGTTTTATCAAATATTTAATTCTTTCAACATCCGGCCGATAAAGCCATTTAAACCGGGATTGATTATTTTTGCCGCCATGTCAAAGGCGAAAACAGTGGCGCTGCACACGTTAGGATGCAAACTAAATTATTCCGAAACGTCGGCAGTGGAAAGATTGCTCGAAGATGATGGATTTGTAAAAAAAGAATTTACAGATAAGGCCGATGTGTATGTGATCAATACATGTTCTGTTACGGAAAATGCGGACAAAGAATGCCGGCAACTGGTAAGACGCGTGCAGCGAAAAGCGCCGGAATCGATGGTGGTTATTATGGGCTGTTATGCGCAATTAAAACCGAAAGAAATTGCAAAAATTCCCGGAGTAGATTTGGTTCTAGGCGCCGCCGAAAAATTTAATATCACTTCTCATTTAAAAGAACTGACTCATGGTGACAGCGCCAAAATCAGCAGTTGCGATATTGAAGCTGTGGAAGGTTTTCATTCGTCATTTTCATTAAACGACCGGACACGCACTTTTTTAAAAGTACAGGACGGCTGCGATTACAATTGTTCCTTCTGCACGATACCGATGGCTCGCGGAAAAAGCAGGAGCAATTCCATTCAAAACGTTTTATCAGAAATACAAAAAGTAAAAGAAGCAGGCGTAAAAGAAATTGTGTTTACGGGAATTAACCTCGGCGATTTTGGTAAAGATGGAGTTGGTAAAAAAACAGGCGATAATTTTTATTCATTATTAAAAGCAGTAGAAGAATTTGATGGAGTTGAACGTTACCGCATTTCATCCATCGAACCGAATTTATTATCAGAAGAAATTATCAGATTTGTTGCCCAAAGCGAAAAGATAATGCCGCATTTTCATATTCCTTTGCAAAGCGGCAACAATAAAATACTAGCGCTTATGCGTCGCCGTTATAAAAGAGAATTGTATGCGGAAAAAGTGGAACTGATAAAAAAATTAATTCCCCACTGCTGCATTGGAGTTGATGTGATCACCGGCTTTCCCGGAGAAACAGAAGAAGATTTTAAAGACACAGTTGATTTTTTACTTTCACTGGATGTTTCTTATTTGCACGTGTTTACCTATTCCGAAAGAGCGAATACGCACGCTTTAAATATCGAACCTATTGTTCCGGTTCACATACGTCATGAACGCACGAAAATTTTGCGTTCACTTTCCTATAAAAAGATGCAGCAATTCATCGAAGAACACAGGGGCGAAACAAGAAGCGTTTTGTTTGAAAGCAAAAACAAAAACAAAATGATGGAAGGCTACACTGACAATTATATTAAGATCACCGCACCATATAAAGAAGAGTGGACCAATGAAATCGTGAATTGGACCATTTAGTTGGTTTACTATTTGCTGACTTCATTTGTCATTAGTTTTTGTTGACTCAAACAATTTTAAAATGAATAAACTGGTCAGGGCGTTAATCGCAGGTTGGGGCGCCAAAATATTAGGAGGCGGTTGTTTGGGAACAATTGTCGTTTTCTTCATCATATACATGCTGTTGGGGCATGTGCATTGTTGATGATAAAAAAAAACGGGTCTAACAATTAAGTTAAGACCCGTGCTACCAGTTTATAAAAATACTTATTTCTTACGCATGTTCAGCTTCCATGGCTTCTTCGTTCACTGTCGATTCTGCCACCTTGGTTAGCTTATCATCTGCCTCTCTTTCTTCCGTCAAAGTTTGTTCCAGCAGCTGGGCGATATTGTCATCCCCCAAAGTTTTCGCAAAAGCGTGCAAGGTACCGTACGATGCAATCTCATAATGCTCAACTTTTTGTGCCGCTGAAATGATTCCTGCATCCCTTACCACACCATCTTCCGTGTTTTCCATTATTTCTTCAGCCTCGTTGATAAGGCCTTCCATCGCTTTACATTTTTTAGCACGAGCAGGTTTTCCCATCATTTCAAAAACTTTCTCACACCGGTCTACATGGCCTTTCGTTACTTCAAGATGGCCCTGCAGTCCTTTTATTAAATCCTGCGAAGTAGAATTTTTGATCATTTTGGAAAGCGCTTTTGTCTCTGCTTTTTCTGCCCAGTAAATATCTCTCAGTTCGTCTATAAATAAGTCGCGAAGTCCTTCCGCTGTTTTTGATTTGCCGTTTGTTTTCATGGTTATTTTTTTTAGTTTGATTAATAATTTCAATTCTTCGTTCATGGAAAAACATGCCAGAATTGCAATCTTGCCTGGTTTTAAATTCGCAATACGTTCGTCCCTCTCGTGTGCAAGATTTTATACCTGAAATGTTTTGGACGAAGATTTTTTGTTGAAGGGTAGTTGGGCAGTCGACCCCAGGTGAATTAAAAAATTCTACACTTTGAAAATACGTTTGAGGATTTTGTTACTCACGCACCAAAAAAACTCATTCTTTTTGCTCCTTTTTCCCTAAAAATATTCGGCATGTAAATAGTATTAATATTTAAAGCAGCTTATCCAATTCTGTTAGTTTACTTGTTTTCTGTTTAATCATTTAATTATTAATTGTATGGATCTTATCTGTCTAAGCCACATCAAGTGGAACTTTGTATATCAACGCCCGCAGCATTTACTGAATCGGTTTGCGATCAACAATCGGGTTTTTGTGATAGAGGAACCGGTTTATGATGCACATTTCGATTATTATGAAATCGACCAACCGGATCCGAAAGCCAATCTTTGGGTGGTTCAATTGTACGTTTCCAAATGTTCGTCAAAAGAAAAAACAAACCATGTATTAAAAGCCTTGCTCGATTCGTTCATTTACTCCAATCATATTTCGAAATATATTCTCTGGTACTATTCACCAATGGCGCTTGATTTTACCGATCATCTTTCGCCCGAACTGATCATTTATGATTGTATGGATGAATTGTCGGCCTTTAAATCGCCACCAAAAAGGATCAAAGAAAACGAAAATTGTCTTTTAAATTCTGCAGACCTCGTGTTTACAGGCGGTCATAGTCTGTACAATGCCAAGAAACACCTTCATCATAATGTTCATCCCTTTCCGAGCAGCATTGATAAATCACATTTTTACCAGGCAAGAACTTTACATGCTGATCCGAAAGACCAGGCAGATATTCCACACCCGCGTTTCGGATTTTACGGGGTCATTGATGAACGTTTTAATATTTCGCTTGTTGATGAACTTTCAGAATTGCGGCCGGATTGGCATTTCATTTTTATTGGCCCCATAGTGAAAATCAACAAGGAAAAACTTCCGAAAAAAGAAAACATTCATTTTTTGGGCAGAAAACATTATGAAGAACTTCCCTCCTACTTAGCCGGCTGGGATATAGCGATGCTTCCGTTTGCGTTAAACGAAGCCACCAGGTATATAAGTCCTACTAAAACACCCGAGTATCTCGCAGGCGGCAAACCAGTAATTTCAACTTCCATCGCAGATGTCGTTAACCCCTATGGTAACAAAGGTCTTGTTCACATTGCCGATACAGCCGAAGAGTTTATAAAAGAAGCAGAAAAAATATTTAAATCGCAAAAGAAGGAAGATTGGATTAAGAAAGTGGATAATTATTTAGCAGGCATTTCATGGAACAGAACATGGCGTAAGATGTCTGCACTTATTGATGGAGAATTAGAAAAGAAATCGAAGGTTACAAAAAAAATGAAAGTGTATGTTTGATTACCTGATAGTTGGCGCCGGTTTGGCTGGCGGCGTGTTAGCAGAACGACTTGCTTCAAATAATAAGAAAATACTTTTAGTCGACAAAAGAAATCACATTGGCGGAAATACTTATGATTATTACAACGAGGATGGTATTTTGGTTCATAAATACGGGCCCCATATTTTCCATACCAATAGCAAAGAAGTGTTCACTTATCTCGGCCATTTTACAGAGTGGCGGCCTTATGAACACCGCGTACTTGCCAGCGTCGACGGAATGCTGGTTCCGATCCCTATTAACCTGAATACGATCAATCAATTGTATGGATTGAATTTGAACAGCACCGAAGTGGATGATTTTCTTACATCAAGAGCAGAGAAAAAATCACAGATAAAAACGTCGGAGGATGTAGTAGTGAACAAGGTTGGCCGGGAACTTTATGAAAAATTTTTTCGCGGATATACCCGTAAGCAATGGAACCTTGATCCATCGGAACTTGACGCTTCCGTAACTGCGCGTATCCCTACCCGTAATAACCGCGACAACAGGTATTTTACTGATTCGTACCAGGCGATTCCCTCACATGGATATACAAGAATGTTTGAAAAAATGCTGGCGCACCCGAACATAAAAATTCTTTTAAATACGGATTATAAAGAAATAGTTGATGAGGTATCTTTTGAAAAAATGATTTATACCGGCCCTGTGGATTATTATTTTGACTATTGCTACGGCAAGCTTCCTTATCGCTCACTGGAATTTAAATTTGAAACAATTGAACAAAAGGTGTATCAACCGACAGGCACCGTTAATTATCCTAACGAGCATCCATACACGCGAATTACCGAGTTTAAATACCTGACAGGACAAAAGCACGCTAAAACTTCCATTGTGTATGAATATCCGAAAGACGAAGGCGATCCTTATTATCCCGTGCCCCGGCAGGAAAATGCAGAACTGTATAAGAAATACAAGCTCCTGGCATCGGAGGAAAAAAATGTATATTTTGCCGGAAGACTTGCTACTTATAAATACTACAACATGGACCAGGTGGTGGCGCAGGCCCTTACTTTGTTTAAAAAATTAGTTTCAAAAGAAGAAAACGGGCATCACATAAACGGTCATGCGATAAAGATGTTGCAATCCTCCTGATCGAAATTTTTCCGGCAAAAATTTTTTTGGCAAAGATTTTTCTCCATATCGTTTACAGTAAACGAACAAAAAACGTGATTTATTAATTTGCTACCAAGCAGTTTTTAGAGAAAAATAAACAGTTTCATTTTATGCCAGGAACAAAATTTATGTTTTCAACAGGAATAGAAAACAGCTATCCAAATATCCGCTTGTCCGACGGCTCCATGAAAAGAGTAGATGAAATGGAAAAATGCGGGCATTATGAACATTGGCAAAAAGATTTCCTTTTGGTGAAAGAGATGGGAATTGAATATTTGAGGTATGGCACGCCTCTTTTCAGCACTCACACCGGGCCGGGACAATACAACTGGGATTTCTCCGACCAGGTTTTTAACCGTTTGAAGGAACTTGAAATCTGCCCTATCGTAGACCTTTGTCATTTTGGTGTTCCTGATTGGATCGGCAATTTTCAAAATCCTGACTTCCCTTTTTATTTTGCAGAATATGCCGAAGCTTTTGCCCGGCGTTTTCCTTACCTGCAATTATACACTCCGATCAACGAAATTTTTATTGCAGCGATGTTTTCTGCACAATACGGCTGGTGGAACGAATGTCTTAAATCAGATACAGCTTTTGTTACCGCGCTAAAGCATATTTGTAAAGCCAATGTGCTGGCAATGCATGCCATTTTGAGAATACAGCCAGACGCCACTTTCATCCAAAGTGAATCCTCTGAATATTTTCACGCGGTAGATCCTTCGGCAATGCCACTGGCAAGGTTTCTCAATCAAAAAAGATTTTTATCGCTCGATCTCACTTATGGTTATCCTTTGAACGCCACCATGTATAATTATCTTATCGACAATGGAATGACGCATGACGAATTTCAATGGTTTACCGATAACCAGGTGAAAGGAAGGTGTGTGATGGGAAATGATTATTATGTTACCAATGAGCACCTGGTACATGCTGATGGACATACGCAGGCGTCAGGAGAAATTTTTGGATATTATGTTATCACAGCGCAATACTACCGGCGCTACAGGTTGCCGATCATGCACACAGAGACGAATATTCGAATGCCCGCTTCTGTTGAATGGCTTTTGAAACAATGGGCCAATGTGCATCGGTTAAAACATGATGGAATTCCTGTTATCGGGTTTACCTGGTATAGTCTTACAGACCAGGTAGATTGGGATTCTGCCCTGCGAAACGACGCCGGAAATGTAAATTCCCTAGGGCTCTATGATCTTGAAAGAAAAATAAGGCCGGTGGGCGAAGCCTACAAGAAATTAATTCACGAATGGAAAGACGTGATCACTGAAGAGAGTTATGGGCTGATTTTCCAGAACTGGTAAAAACGCTTTTAATTACCGGGTAAAAAGCACTTCTTCTTTGATGATATCCGCCGTAAACCGGGAAAACAACTCATAAGCATGTTTCTCCTCGCGATCGTATGCCTTTTCTGCATTCTCATTCGCCGGTTTTTCAGTAAAAGGTAAAATGCCATCTAAAATATTCTTCGGCGTTTTAACTACTTTCTTATTAGCTGATTCTGAAATTATTTTATCCATTGGTTTTGCAAGTTGATTGTGAAAGAATACAACCCAAAAAAATGTGCCGAAAAGCTGACAACAGATCGACGTAACGCGCGCCCCACTCATCTAATTTTCTTGATGTGTAGAAACGGTTGACTCACAACCCGGTCGGATTTTTTCCGCAGAAGCAAAAAATGAAAACTTGAGGATGCTGTGGCAAGAGTCTTGTTGGGCTTCATTTACAAGCTTGCATTTTGTAGAAATTATTCCCGAAGCGAAATAAATGTCAACACTTCTTCATGGAATAAATTGAAGTTGGTTTATTGTATTGCAGGGCCAATTTTTATCGTCATACATACTGAGGTGGCGAAAAATGCGAAGGCACCCGAACAGAGTAACTTGTAATGGCACAATCTTTATTATTCTTATTTACGATATTATATACACCCTATAAAACTTTTAAACCAATGAAAAAACTGATTCTATTTATTTTATCAGCAGTGTTTTGTGTTGCTGTGAAATCGCAAAATGTAGTAGTAGGCGCTGACAATTCTTTCAAAACTTCGCTCAATGATTATTCGACCTATGCATGGTCAAAAAATATAGACCAGATTCCTTCCAGTGGAATTTATGTAAGTCCAACAGGTGTTTATGTATTTAATAATGAGTCGGTACGAAGCAAGATCAAGGATGCCATTGAGTATGAGCTTAGCGCCAAAGGATATAAAAAAGACGAAACAAATCCCGATTTGCTGGTGCTCTTTACCGTTACAGAAAGACCGGGAACTTTAAGAACCTACAACGGTTACCAAATGGTAAACAGCGGTGCAGATTCTGTAAGGACTCCGCAAAATGTTGAAACAACCAATGTAGATGCAGGAACATTAATCATTAATATTATCGACGCCAAGTCAGGCGCAGTTGCCTGGCAAGGTTACGCTTCAGGAATCTTAAAGCCTGGTATGCTTAATGATGAATCACAGGTTCGGCAAGCAGTCGCTTCCATCTTTAGCAAATTTGATTACAACGCAAAACAATAATCGAATAATAATTGCTTTCAGCCGGTTGTGGCAATAAAATTGTAACAAAAAAAACGGATCATTCCGCTCAGGTTATCTGAGGAACATAAAAAAAATACAATGAAGTATTTTCGCCCCCTTTCTGAATCTATGATTCAAAAATTAAAACAATGCCGCCAGGCCGAACTGGATGTAGATAACGAAAAGCCTTACACAATGGAAGACATGAGCTACGCTGTGGCGCCCCTTTTTAAAAGAGGACTGATAGAAGTTAGAAAACAGGTTGTAGATAATAAAGTGTTGCACTGTATTCATCTCACACAAGATGGAATTGAATATTTGGAAAAGCTAAAACCTGTCGAAAAGCACTCTTAAATTTACAGATAAGTCTTCCTGCAAACAACTGAACCGGTGATTAAAATGCCGGTTTAGTTATTTTGGCTTGTTGGCTGCCGGCAATGAGAAGTGAAAAACGGAACCTTTGCCCACGTTGCTTTCAGCCCAAATTTTACCGCCGTGGTGTTTTATGATCTCCGAGGAAATATAAAGCCCAATCCCTGATCCTGAAAAAGAGCTTGCAGAACCGCTTACCCGGTAAAACCGAAGAAAGATATTCTCAAGGTCTTTTGTGGGAATTCCTATTCCTTTGTCCGTGATGTTAACAGTAATAGTTCGGTTTTTATTTCCGGCATTTACAACGATATCTCCCGGCTTGCGACTATATTTTATCGCGTTATTGATAATATTTACAATAACCTGTTCTATCCGCTCGCGGTCCGCATGTACAATAAGTTTTGCGCCCTTGTCCTTATAGATTATTTTTTGATCTTTGGTGGTCTGTTGAAGATTGTTGGCTACCTCATTCAATAGTTCATTCAAATCAAAATCGGTCGGCTTAAAAGCCAACTTGCCTGCCTGTATTTTAGAAACATCAAGCAGATTACCGACAAGCTCCGATAATTTATCAACCTGCTTTACGGCTTTTTCAACAAAAATGGCGTTTTCATCGTTCTCCATCATTTCCTGCAACAGCTGCAGATTGGCCATGATCACCGTGAGCGGTGTTTTTAATTCATGGCTTGCCATCACCATAAACTCATCCTTGTATTTATTTAATTCCTGTAAACGTTGAGTGTATAAATCTCTTTGTTTTTCAGCCTCAAGCCGTAACGATATGTCGCGGGCTACCTTTGAAGCACCGATAATTTTTCCGCGGCTGTTTTTTATTGGTGATACGGTTAATGAGATGTATCGGCGCGTTCCGTCCTTTGCTATTCTTTCTGTTTCAAAATGATCGATCTTTTCACCCCTGGTTATGCTGTTGATGATTTTGGTTTCTTCAGCAAGCCTTTCTTTTGGTATGATCAGTGAAATGTGTTTTCCGATGGCTTCCTCCTCTGTATATCCAAACATTCTTCGTGCCGCGTCATTCCAGCTCGTAATAATTCCTTTTAAGGTTTTGCTTATGATTGCATCGTCCGATGAACTAACAATTGCGGCTAATGTAGCTTGCTTCTCGTCATCCCGGTCTTTGTAAGAAATATCTTTCACGATTTTAGAGGCTCCGGTAATGTCGCCATTTTTATTAAATGTTGGAAAAATAGTCAAAGAGACTGGTTTTTCAGTTCCATCCTTTGCCATTCTGATAGTCTCAAAATGATCAATCTTTTGTCCCTTTTGCAGATTCTCTAAAATCAATTCTTCCTCAACTAGCGAATCTTTGGGAATGATAAGTGAAATATGTTGTCCTAATGCTTCCTCTTCTGTGTAACCAAACAACGTGGTGGCCGCCGGGTTCCAACTTGTAATTATTCCGTCAAGCGTCTTGCTGATAACCGCATCGTTTGAAAAATTAACGATCGCCTCAAGTGCCGCCTGCTTTTCCTCGGCCTCTTTTTGCAACGAAAGGTCATACGCAAGTTTAGATATCCCAACAACCTCTCCTTCTTCGTTGAAAATAGGAAAAGCAAAAAATGAAATGAATTTTTGCTTCCCGGATTTTGTTTTACAATCAATCTCAAGACGTGCCGTATTTCCCGCCTTTGCCTTTTCGAGAGCCTCAGTTTCTTTTTGGAAATTCTTTTTTGAAAAAAGAAGGGAAACGTTTTCCCCCACAGCTTCTATTGCCGGATATTCAAATATTTCTTCAGCCAATTTATTCCAGCGGAAGATGGTCCCGTCAGTTTTGAGGCCGATGGTCACATCATCTGAAAATGGCACATTCTCCTTTCCTGTCCAATCACCCGTTCTTGCAACTTTCATGGGCTAAAATTATCGATTTATTCAATTAAATAAAAACTCGGTCTTTCGATAGTTACAGAACCAAGCTACGTAAGAAATAAATATGCCATTTATAAGCGCGTATTCCATTGCAATTTAAACACGGTAACGCTTTTGCGCAAACTAACGAATTAAAAATAGCCTTTTTTTCTTCATCTACCTGCAGCCCACGAATTCAACAACAATGATTTATAAAATCTTTATCGATTTCCAGCGCTTTTCTGTTCTCTTTTCTGTTCGTCAATTTCTGATTCGGAAACACGATCTGTTTCTTTTTCTGTTCTTTCAAAATCGCGGTTGGACGGATTATAATTTTTCAGTCCTTCATCAGTGGGTTTTCTTTTTTTATTGTTTCCCATAATAAAATTTTTCTATGCAGATTTCAATTATCGTACCATAGCGAGGCGATCTAAACTACAGAAGATTATTTTTCCTGTCTGTTGTCTATAGCTTTTCCTCTAAATAGATGTTTGAGTTTAAGAAACATATTTTCTTTAGGCCGCGAATGCCGTCCCAATAAATATCCATAAGGCCGCAATTCTTCAACATTGTCAAATATAATTTTAGCCATACCGGTAAGTGGAATGGCGATTACCATTCCTCCCAGTCCCCAGGTCATTTCACCAAGGATCAATACAACGATTGCGATTAACGGGTTGATATCAACTTCCCCGCCCAACAAAGATGGCTGTATTACATAAAACTGCGTAAACTGTATAACTACATACACAATAAGAACGGTTAATATCATTGCACCACTTCCGCCCTGTGAGATCACCATTAAAACGGTAAGCGTAATGCCTGTAATGCTTCCTACAAATGGTATTACTTCCAACAGACCACAAAGGCTTGCGAAAAAAACCGGATTTTTTACCCCAATAATGGAAAAGGAAACACTGTATAAAAACCATAATAAAGTAACCAACAATCCAAATCCGAAAAGATAATGCTGAGTTGCCCTGCTTGATGCGGAAATAATATTTTCAGTTTTTTCCTTCTGATCATCGGGAATAAGCTTGAGAATAAAAATCTTTAAATGCCTTCTTGAATAAAGAAGCATAAAAATATACACCAGCATGATGATAAAATTGGTCACAAAGAAAATGAGAGACCCCATAAAGCTGCTAATCATGCTACTCAATCCGTCTGAATTTTTCCCCTTAATAATTTCTTCCTGGCTTGAAGGCGTAATCCCAAAGGATTTGTAAAGAAACATTTCAAGCTGATGTGTTTTAGACATTACGTTCCGTTGGATTGCAGATACATCCTGTGTTATGGCATTTATTTGCCAGATAAAAAAATAAATAACTGCGCTAATAATTCCGATCAAAAGGAGAACACAAAGAAGCGAAGCCAGTGCGCGACCAATACCCTTTCTTTCCAACCACCTGCTTATCGGCATAAAAAGCATTGCCAAAAGTCCTGCCAGTGTAAGCGGAAGCAATACGATCTTAGCATAGATTATAATGCTGAAAGATAAAAAAATGAGCAGCAGCACCAACACCCATTTCCCTAACAATGTTTTTTGCATACGAGGAGAAGTAGAAAAATTATGCCATAAAATTATAATGTTTATTTCGTTGGGCAGAATTGACAAACAACAGGGGAATAAAAAATAAGAGCTTTACTACTTCCAGAGAAAGCGCCGCAGGGCAGCGCTTCAAAAACTTTTGTGTTTGACATCTTGGGAACTCGTTCGCGAAATAAAAATAGAAATTACCCGAATTTGTTCTTTTACTGCAGCGATCCTTGCTTTTTTCGCCATTTACTTTGGTTCAATTGTTGTTGCACATGAAAATACTTTAATTCATTTTAAAACTTTTTGAAAAAATGGGATTCAATCAATATCATGAACCGGCAAGTGAACTTACAGAAGAAACAAGAACGCTTGCAAGGATGTTTGCCTCACTAACAGAAGAAACCGAAGCTATCAATTGGTATCAACAGCGCATTTCCGTTGAAAAAGACCTGGATGCGATTGCGATAATGAAAGATGCGCAAAAGGAAGAATTTAAGCATTTCGGAATGGACCTTGAATTCCTGCTCAGGAAAATTCCCGACTGGCAAACTGTTATTGAACCGATTTTATTCACCACTGGAAATATAGTTAAGGAAGGAAAGAAAGGCGAAAAAGCTGCTGAATAAATTATTATGGAACGTCTTCCGGATTTTCGTTGATCGTGTACAATTTCTGTTGATAATTACCTTTTCGTTTAATAGTTATTTTCTTCCCGTTTAATGAAATGGTAATCCAGTTGTAATCACCTTTTTCAAAATCAAAATTGAAAGAATTGTCTTCAAAAAGATGGACCGGTTGGGGATCATTTCCATAAACTTTACAATGAATATTGAAAACTGTAGATGGAGAAACAAATGCTACCGGGTCAGCCAAAGGCAGAATGGTGTTGGCTTTTACAAACATTGGAATTTGATCAAGCGACATATTTACAACATAACTTTTTCCACCTTCATATCTTTTATTGTTGTTGAAATCGTACCATGTTCCTTTTGGAAAATAAATCGAACGGGAAAAAGCGCTGTCAATAAAAGGGGCGCATAAAATGCTTTTTCCCATCATATATTCATCATCAATTCTCCACACATTATTATCCTCCGGATAATCCATCACCAAAGCCCGGAAAGGAGGAGTGCCGTCAAAATGATAACGGGCATAGGCAGCATATAAATAAGGCAG